>WNFW01003851.1_pt1 | contig 13583 bp, 10 predicted proteins | sample 5400131 | NCBI WGS metagenome assembly WNFW01 (sample SAMN13153362, study PRJNA577476) | soil metagenome | isolation source: 20 cm soil or saprolite under grassland replicate 1 | place: USA:California | collected 2016-06-15 | reverse complement strand
GGCCTGGCGTACGGAATCGATCAGGCGCAGGTGCGCGACGCCGCCCGGCGCGAAACCGTTAAGACCCTGACGTTGACGGCGGGACTTCGGAGGCGCTGAGAGCTACGACCAGGTAGGGCGCAGGTATGACTAGGTAGGGGTACAGGTGTGACTAGGTAGGGGTACAGGTGTGTAGGTAGGGGACAGGTATGATTAGGTAGGGGCGCAGCATGCTGCGCCCCTACGTTTTTAGCACGTCCTGTTTCGTTCCCACCCGGCCGGGTTATCGCGAATGTACCGTCGGACACGGTTCAGATCGTCAAGATTGCGGACGACCTGATCGAAATAGTTCCGCTGCCAGATCCCGCCAACGCGAGCGCCGCGCAACGCGTTGATCCGAGATGCAACCGCTGATTTGAATGATCTGACCACGGCGCCTAGCGATCCCGGACCTATGCGCCCGATCGCCGCCGTACGCGGATAGCGAGCCCCAAGCAACAGAATCCCGTGCACATGGTCCGGCATCACCACGAATGCGTCTATCCGCACGTGTGGGAAATGATTCGGAATGCTCATCCAACATTGGCGAGCGATTTCGCCAAATCGACTCAGTATCATTTCGGCGGTCCGCACACGCCCAAAAAGGTGAGAGGACGCACAGATGGTCACGAAGTACGCGCCAGGACTGGAATAGTCATGGCCACGCAACCTGAGCGACCGCCGGTGCATGCTGACTCGAGGATGCCACGGTCTTTCCATCCGGACATGCTGTGGTCGTGGCGCGGGCAGCGCGTAACCGATTTGGCGGGGACGCCTACCATTTTTGCGCGTGAGATGGTTCGGGGGGCAGCGTGATTGGGGGCAGGCTGTTCCAGCGTAATTGGGGAGCAGGATGCTGCCGAAATTAATGTAGGGGCGCAGCATGCTGCGCCCCTACCCAAACCATGCTGCGCCCCTACCCCACGTTTACGCGCTTTTCTTGGGCCGCTCTTCCGACCGCCGCTCCTCGCGCAGCTGCGACACCGCGGTGCGCACGTTGTCCGTGATCTCGCGCTCCTGCCTGAGCGCCGCGATCACCGTCTCCGCCTGCTTGGTATGGAACTCGAGCGCACTCGCTTGCGTGACCGCTTGATCGAGCAGCGCCTTCTGGCCATGCAGGCGCTCCAGCCCCGCCTGGACGTCCGCCAGCATCGCCTCCGCCCGCGCCAGCCGCTCCTCGGCCTGCTCCACCTGGCGCTTGCGATGATCGAGGCCGTTCGCCGCGTCGTGCACGTGCGTCACCATGCTGAGCACCGTCTCCAACATCGCGCGCGTCTGGCCGACTTCCTCTTTCGCCGCCGCGATTGAGCGGACGTCGTCGGTCGTCTTCTCGGCGACCTCGTACAGGCGATGCATGTCCGCCTGCATGGCGTCAACCGTGGCCTGGCGCTGGTTCATTTGCTCGAGCGCGCGAGTCAATTGCGACTCGACCGCTTCCCATTTGGCGAGCCGTTCCTCGAATTGCGCCATGCGCTTCTGCGCGAAGCGCAGACCGCCGGCGCGGTTGTCCAGCTCGTCCAGCGTCGCCGTCAGCTCGATGAGCCGGTTGCCTGCGGTCGAGACCGCGCTGTTGAGCTGGCCAGACCGGTCTTCGAGCTGCTGTGCGGCACTCGCCGCTTGCTCGCGCAGCTGGGCCACCCGGTCCAGGTGCTCCGTCGCTTTGTCCAGCGCGGTCTGTTTGAGCTCGAGCTCCTGACCCAGGGCGCGCGTGCGCTCGGCGAGTCCCTCGAGATTCTGGGAGCGCGATTCGAGCGACGCCACCCGAGTGTCCACCTCGCCGACGCGGCGCTCGGCGCTCTCCACCGTCGCGACCGCGGCCGGCACCAGCTTCTCGATGCGCGCCGCTTCGTCGGCGCGGGCGGCGAGCGCCCCGAAGCGCTCGTCCGCACCCGTCATACGCGACAGCAGGTCGCGGCTGCGCTCGTCGAGCTGCGTGCCAAGCGTCGTCAACTCCGACAACCGCTTGTTGAGATCGTCCACCATGCGGCTGCGGGCTTCGATCTGGCCCATCGCCTGCGACAGGTGATCGGCCTCGCCGCGCACCGATTCGACGGTCGGCTTCAGATCCTCGATTGCGGCCAGCTCGACACGGAGTGCCTTGATTTGGTCGGTTACGCCGGAGAGCCACACCTTGGTTCCTGACTGCTGCTCGAGCACGCGCGCCATCTCGTCGGCGGCACCCTCCACCTGCTCCAGCGCGCCCCGCACCGATTCGTGCGTGCCCCTGAGCATCGCGACATCTTGCAGCGCCGCCTGCACGCCGGGGTGCGATTTTTCCAGCTGCGCCACGCGCTGTGTCATCTCTTCGACCGTGGTGCCCAGCCGGCCGGTGCTCGTCTCCATGGTGCGCACGCGCTCGGCCTGCGTGCCGAGCAGCGCCACGTTCTCGGCGATGCCCTCGAGCTGCGTCGCCAGGCCATCGGCCTTGGAGTTGACATCGGTGATGGTGCGGCTCGACTCCTCCAGCAACTTGAAGCGCCCTTCCATCGCCGTGAGCCCGCCGCGCAGATCGACGATGCGTTGCCCGACCGCGTCGAGCCCCTGGTTCTCCAGCTCGAAGCGCTTCACGGCGCGTTGCACGTCGTCGCGCAGCGCCGCGAGACGGGCGCGCAGCTCCTCGTCGGCCTGCTTCACGGCGTCATGGTTGGCGGTGATTTCGGTAGAGCGCTCCAGCACCTCGGCGTGCAGGGCCCTGAGCTCGCCGACTTTCGATTCCAGCTCGCCGAGGCCCTTGGCGCTCGACTCGTGGCGGCGGATCTTCGCGTCGACCTCGCCCATCAGCTCGTGGAGCTTGCCCACCTCGGCGGTGGCGCGGTCGACCACGTCGCGCTGCTGCTCGAGCGCCGCGACTTTCGCGGTCACGCCGTCCGCGAGTGTCTTCAGCGTCGTGAGCTGCCGCTTGGTTTGCGCGGCCTCGGCCGCGGCCTGCGTCAGCTCCTTGAGCGTCTGGCCGACCGTCGCGGTGCGGGATTCGGTTTCGCTGACGCTCCGCTGCGAACTCACCTGCCGCTCCTCAAACGCGCCGAACCGGGCGGCAATCGACTCGCTCGACTTGCGGAGCTCTTCCTGCCGCGCGCGCACTTGATCGAAGCCGTTCGTGAGCTCGCGGACCGCGCCGCTCAACGTGTCGGCGTCCATCCGCAGCGCCTTGAACCCGCCGCCCAGCTCGAGGAAGCCGGCGACGTCGTTCTTGAGCGTCAGCGCCTGCTCGAGCACACCGCGCAGCTCGTCGATCTCGCCGCGCAGCTGCTTGGCGTTGTCGGAGTTCTGCGTGAGCTGCGTCTCGGTACGCCGCTGCGACTTCGAGACGTTCTCGGTCTGCTCGTCCAGTGTCGCGAGGACCGGCACCAGCCGCTCGAGCGATTTGACGCGCGACTGCAGCTCGGCGACCACCTTCTGTGCATCGGTGATCGGCTGCATGAGCTGCGTGAGACTCTGGCCGGAGTCGCGCGCGGCGGTGGTCAGGTCTTCGAATGCCACGCGCTCGCGCTTCATGTCGGCGAGGATCGCGCGGAGTTCGGCGGGGAGCTGCTCGGGCGTGGTCTCGCGACCGAAAACATTCCAGGCGGCCATGATCCGATCCCTCAGAAAGAGGGCTCCGGGAGCTAGCGCGGGAGCCGGTTGCGCGGCACCTATAGATGAAGCTGTGAGGGGCGGGTGGGCGGGTCCCGGCCTGGGACGACACGAGTGCCGCCGGGAAATGTAGACTTATGTAGGAAGCGCAGCGTGACGGGCATCACGCACTCATTGGGACCGACGAGGTCCCTAAAAGTCCCCGATCTCGAAACGAGTCTTGAAAACCAGCCGATCACCCGCCGACACCCCGCCGAAACCGACGCCTACGTGCAGTGTCATGTCATCGCCGAGCCGGACATCCGCTGTAGGGTAAAACTGATGCGCCTGCTTTGCCTCCTCGAACGCCCCGTAATACTCGAATCCCAGCGTCACCGCCTTGCTCACGTCGTATCCCGCGCGCGCCCTGGGTTCGAACTCCCACTCGCGCTCCGGGCCCGCCAGATCACGCTCGAACGTAGGGTCGGCGATCAATTGCAGGCCACCGAACCGCCGCTCGAAGACCGCGGTCAGCTCCGCCGTCCGCGCGCTCTCGCTGAACTTCGGCCGCGCCGTCTCGTACTCGGCGCTGAACCCGACATTCACCGGGAGGCGCCACGACTCGGGCGCGCGCAGCCGCGAGCGCAGCCGCCACCCGGCGTACTCGAGCCCGAACCCCGGCACCTGCCCGCCCAGCAGGTAACCGGCCAATTCCCAGTGATCGGTGATGCCCCGGGAGACTTCGGCGGTAAAGCGCCATTGGCCCTGGGTTGGCGCGACCGAGCCGTCAAAGGCACTCGTCCCGCGGCTCGCGTAGTTGATATGGCCTTCCAGCTCCCACTCGCCGCGATGCGCCGTGGCGTAGGGATAGACCGAGATGTCGAATCGCTCCTGCGCTGAGAGTGGCTGGCTGATGAGGACACCAAGCAGTCCGACAGTTCGGAGAAAAGCTCGACGCATTTGCCCCTATCACGTGGGTTGGAGGAAAGCCGAGTTTAATTATCGGGATTTAACAACGCAAGCCTTCCATTCGTACTCCCTTCATTACAAGGTTCGTACACTCACACCATTTCACTGAGGCCGTCATGTTCCAGCGCCTGTGGGCGGCTGCAGCCGTCCTCGTCGTAGCCGCAACGCCACTCACCTCGCAGAATCCTGCAGCACCTCCCCAACGCAATGCCGGCGGCATCACCCTCGATTCGACGCTGCTCGCCGGGTTCCGCTGGCGCAACATCGGCCCCGCGAACATGGGCGGGCGCGTGTCGAGCGTCACCGGCATCCCGAGCCCGTCGAAGACCTTCTTCGTCGCGGCCGCGGCCGGTGGCATCTGGAAGACGACCAACGCGGGCACGACCTTCCGGCCGGTGTTCGACAACTACCCGTGCGTGGCGATGGGTGAGCTGGCGATCGCGCCGTCCGACACGATGCAGGTGTGGGCCGGCACAGGCGAGGAAGACTCCCGTAACACGATCTCACCGGGCTGCGGCATCTTCAAATCGACCGACGGCGGGCTGACCTGGAAACGCGTCGGGCTCGAGAAGTCGGGCGCGATCGGCCGCATCGTCGTCCACCCCACGAATCCCAACATCGTGTACGTCGCGGCACTCGGTCGGGCCTGGTCGGCCAATCCCGAGCGCGGCCTCTACAAGACGACCGACGGCGGCCAGACGTGGCAGCTGGTCAAATTCATTTCCGATCGCGCCGGGTTCATCGACGTCGCGATGGATCCGTCGAATCCCGAAGTGCTTTTCGCCGCGAGCTGGCAGCGCGTGCGCGGGCCCTACTTCCTGAACAGCGGCGGACCCGGCAGCGCGCTGTGGAAAACGACCGACGGCGGCAAGACGTGGACCGAGGTCAAAGGCGGCGGTCTCCCCGAAACAACCAAGGGCCGCATCGGCATCGCGATCGCGGCGTCGGACCCGAAAGTCATCTATTTGATGGTGGAAGCGGACACGCTGCCCAACGCGAAACCGGCCGCTGGAAAAGCGGCACAGACTAGGCCCTCAGGGCTGTATCGCTCGCAGGATGGCGGGGCCACCTGGGAAAAAACGAACGGCAACGACGTGCGCCCCTTCTACTATTCACAGGTGCGCGTCGATCCGAAGGACCCGAACAGGGTCTACTGGTCGTCGACGCCGCTGAATTTCTCCAATGACGGCGGCAAGACGGTGGGCAACGCGACCGTCGGCATTCACGTCGATCATCACGCGATGTGGATCGACCCGAACGATCCCAATCACATCGTCGTCGGCAACGACGGCGGCATCGCCCAGACGTGGGACAAGGGCGGCAACTGGGAGTTCCTGAACACCTTCGCGATCGGGCAGCCGTACATCGTCAGCTACGACATGGCGTTCCCGTACGCCGTCTGCGCCGGCTATCAGGACAACGGATCGTGGTGCGGCCCCTCACGGCGCCGCCAGGGCGACCTCAGCAACGCCGACTGGACCACCGTGGGCGGCGGCGACGGCTTTTACACGGCGCAGGACCCGACCGACCCGAACACGATCTACGTCGAGTCGCAGGGTGGCAACATGTCGCGCCTGAATTTCGCGACCGGCGAGCGCGTCGCACTCCAGAAGCCCAACTACCGGCCGCGCTACACGATGTTCGAGGACTCGATCGTCATCGAACGCCCCGACACCACGCGGGCCGAGACCGCGGCGCAGCACCGCCGCATCGCCGAGCTGCGGCTGCGCCAGCGCGCCGACTCGGCGGAGATCGATCTGCGCTGGAACTGGAACACGCCGTTCCTCATCTCGGCCCACAACCCGGAGATCTTCTACGCCGGCGCGAACAAGGTGATGAAGTCGACGCGCCGCGGCGAAGACCTCTATACGATTTCGCCCGATCTCACGACCAGAGACTCGATGAAGATCCGGGTGAGCACGCGCACGACCGGCGGCATCACGCCCGACGTGACGGGGGCCGAGACGTTCTGCACGATCGTGTCGCTGTCGGAGTCGCCGCTCCGGCCCGGCGTGTTGTACGCCGGCACGGATGACGGCAATGTCTGGCTCACGAAGAACGACGGTGGCGCCTGGGAGAACATCACCGGGCGCTTCCCCGGCGTCCCCGCGGGGACGTACGTGAGCCGCATCGAGCCGTCACGGTTCGACACGGCGACGTTCTACATCACGTTCGACAATCATCGCAACGGCGACTTCGCGCCGTACGTGTACGTCACGACCGACTTCGGGAAGTCGTTCCGCTCGCTCGCGAACAATCTGCCAAAGGGCGATGATGGTCCGGGATACGTGCACGTCGTTCGCGAGGACGTCAGCAACCGCGATCTGCTGTTCCTGGGAACGGACGTGGGCGCATACGTTTCGTTGAACCGCGGGGCGTCGTGGCAGCGCTTCATGAGCGGCTTGCCGACGGTTCCGGTGCACGATCTCAAGATTCATCCGCGCGAGCGCGACCTCATCGCCGCGACGCACGGCCGCGCGCTGTGGATCGTGAACATCGCGCCGCTGGAGCAGCTCAACGACAGCGCGATTGCCGCCGGCGCCTATCTCTTCCAGCCGACGACGGCCTATCAGTACGGCCAGTCCCCGTTGGGCGGCGGCAGCCCGGGGCAGAAGGCGTTTCGTGCGCCGAGCCCGCAGTACGGCGCCGAGATCGTGTACCGCCTCGCCAGCGGGAGCGGTGACCGGCGGGCGCGGACGACGATCGTGATTCGTGACGTGCGAGGTGACACGGTGCGCACGGTCCAGGGGCCCGCGGGTGCCGGTCTGCATCGCGTGTTCTGGAATTTCCAGGGCAAGAATCCACCGCCGGTCGCACTCTCGCCCTCACAGAAGCGCGACAGCACGTGGCTCGTGTCGCGCATCAACGTCGTGTTCGACTCGCTGACGAAGGCCGGCGGCAATGCCGATCAGCTCGAGCCGATCAGGAAATTGTTGCTCGCCGGTGATGTTCCAGGCGTCACGCAACGGTTTGGATTTGGCGGAGGGGGTGGAGGCGGTGGAGGAGGTGGCGGTGGCGGCGGCGGATCGCCGTTCAGCGGCGGGCGGTTCAACGAGCGTCCCGGGGAAACGACACCCCGCGCCGCATCCGCGACGCCGTCGTTGCCGACCGCGGGTGGCGAGAGCGGCGGCGAATCGACCGATGCCGCGCCCGACGCGAGCTTCCTGACGACACTCGGCACCCTGCTACGCAGACCGGGGCAAGGTGGCGGCGGTGGTGGTGGGGGGGGCTTTGGAGCGCTAGGATTCGTCGCGCAGGCGTTCGGCCGGCCTACGGGAGGCGGTGGAGGCTTTGGAGGCTTTGGCGGTGCTGCCAACACCGTCTCGACAGGTGACTATCTCGTGACGATCACGATCGACGGGAAGACTCTGAGTCGCGTCCTTCGCGTGGAGCGTGGCAGATAGCGTTTCTTGATACGAAGCATCAACGCGCCGCGTTCGTCGTTCTGGCGCTCGGCGCGGGAATCCTCTGGTCCCTGGGGCCCTACGCCACAGGGATCATTGGTATTCCGGTCCTCGCCGTCCTGTTCGCGCCGGCGCACAACTGGCTGGTGCGGCGGGGCGCGCCGGCGGGACTCGGCGCATTCGTCGTGACGCTGCTGGGTGCCGTGCTGCTGATCGTGCCCGGCATCCTGATCGCCGGATTGCTCATCAACCAGGCCCAGCAAGTCACGCAAGACGTGCTGCAGAGCCCGATCATCGAGCGGTTCCGTAACCTGCAGATTCGTGGCCTCCCGCTCGGCCCGCGCCTCGCCGAGGCAGGCGGGCAGATCGTCGCGGCAATCGGCGCGAGCGCGTTTGGGCTGGTCGGAACCGCCACGCGGATGACGCTGAATCTCACGATTGCCTTCTTTGGCCTCTATTACACGCTGAAGCATCCCGGCGACGTGTGGCTCGATTCGCGTCCGTACATCCCCTTCTCCGATACCAACACCGAAAAGCTGGGGAAGCGGTTCAAGGACGTGACGGTCTCGACCGTCATCGGCACCGGCGTGGTCGCCGCGCTGCAGGGCGCACTTCTGGGGATCGCGTTCTGGATCGCCGGGCTCCCCAATGGCCTGTTCTGGAGCGTCGTCACAATGGCGCTCGCGATTCTGCCGGTGGTGGGCAGCGGCATGGTATGGGGGCCGGCGGCGGTCGTGCTGATCATGCAGGGACGGCCGGCGGCCGGTGTGCTGTTGATCGTCTGGGGCGTGGTGGTGGTCGGGAGCGTGGACAACTTCATCCGGCCGCTCATCTATCGCCGTTTCTCCGCCATCCATCCGCTCATCACGCTGGTCGGCGCCATCGGCGGCGTGAGCTACTTCGGGCTGCTCGGCCTGCTGATCGGGCCGCTCGCGCTCAGCTATTTCTTCGAGCTGATTCGGATGTACCGCGAGGAGTATCTCGAGCCGGAAATCGCCGGCTCAAAGTCAAGGAGATGAGGTCATGGACAAACAGCCCACGCTCCTCGTCATCTGGGGTGCCGCGGTCGTCCTGGGATTGGTCGGCTACGCGGCCGCGCGGTGGCGGCGCTGGCTGGTCATCCCCGTTCTCGCGCTCATCGCCTTCCTCGCCTGGTCACGGCTCGGTGGCCTCGCCGATCCCGTCGCCGGGCCGGCCATCCTCCAGGCGGCGGGGCGCGGCTACCTGATCCAGGCGTGTGCCGCACTTGCCCTGGCGGTGATTCTTGCCGTGATCGGATTGGCGCCGAGGCGCGGGGCGCCGAGCTGAGACTCAGCGGATCGCCTCACGCGCCCGCGCGATCTCGACGCGGTCGCCATCCCCCGCCTTCATCTGGGCCAGATAATCGCCGTACCGTTGCCGCGCGGCGGCCCGGTCGCCACTGAGCTCAGCCGCGCGTGCGGAACCATAGAGACTGCGGGCGCGCTTCGGCTCTCGCAGCAGGGTCTGCTCATACGCGGTGCGCGCGGCAGCGAAACGGCCTACCGCGAGTAACATGTCGCCTTCCAGCTCGCGCGCCGGCAGCAGCTCGGCCGGCGTCACCGGTTGTTTCTCCGTCACATCCTCGAGATCCGCTGCCGCTTTCGCGTCGCGCAGCGCCGCAACCGTATCACCGGCCGCGAGCTCCGACCACGCCGTCACAGCCTGCCGTTTGATCGCGACGACGCGCGCCCACTCGCTGTCACCGCGTCGCGTCATGTCGGCTGCGGTCGCCGCGAGCGCCGCGATCTCGCGCCCGGCTTGGGCCGTATCGCCCTGGCGCGCCGCGCCGATGCCCCGCGCGAAATGGTCCAGCGCCGCACCAATCGTCAACTCGGCGGCCCGCAGCGGGAGGCGGGCGGCCTCGGCCCACTCGCCCCGCTCGAGCGGCAGGCGCGCCTCCAGGGCGACGCGATTGTAGTTCGCGATCAGCGCGTCAGTAACGCTGGCGACGGTGGTCAGCTGCTGCGCGGTATCGATCGTGCTGCGCGCCTCGCGGTCGCGGCCCTCCTGGAGATAGGCATAGACCATGTAGTCGAGTGCGTGCAGCCGCTCCGGCGCGACGGGCTGATTATGGGCGCGGGCGTCCTCGAGGCCGGCTTCGAAGGCTCGGTGGTTGGCGGCGATCGTCTCGTCCCACAGGCCGAGGCGAACGAAAATGTGCGAGGGCATGTGCTGCGCGTGCGGCGCCGACGGCGCGATCTGCGCGTAGCGGCGCGCCGCATCGAGACCGAACGTCGCGAGACGGGGCGAGTCGTTGGCGTGAATGATGTAGTGCGCCAGGCCGGGGTGCTGCGGGAATCGCCGATACAGCGGATTCAGGATCGCGGCCGCCTGCTTCTGGCGGGCGAACGTCGTGTCGGTCTTGGGCGCCGTCTCGACCAGCGAGAGCGCGTAGTAGATCGTGACTTCCGTGTCGTTCGGAAAATCGCCGCAGCAGCGGCGAGGAATCCGCGCTCCCGCGCCGTCGCGGCACCGAGGACAGAGGCGCGCTCGGCGGCCGCCGCGCCCCGGCGCAACGGATCCCCCTTCCCCGCGTTGCCGCCCGGACCTCCCGCGAACGGATTGCCCCACGCATTCAGCGCCATGCCCCAGTACGCCATCGCGCACGTCGAGTCGGCGTCCGCGACGGCCTGGAACGCCCCCTGCCCCTCCTCCCACCAGAACGAGTGCAGCAACGCCATCGCGCGCGTGAAGCGCTGCTGCGCTTCCGGATTGCAGGAGATCGGAAAGACGACACGGCCCAAGTGTTCGTGTTGCGCTGCAAGAGGAGAAGACAGCAACGTCGCCAGACACACAACGAGTGAGGACGTCCGAGTCATGGGTGGCTCCGCCAATAGAGAAACGCGGGGATTCCAAGTCCAATAAGCCCGGCACCGATTGTCGCATTGCGCGGATTGGACACGATGGAGCTGTAAACTACGAAGGCTGCGGCAGCAACGAAGAGTATCGGCGTGACGGGATAGCCCGGTACACGAAAGGGTGCAGGGAGCGGGGAGCCGGGAGCAGAACCCCCCGCCCTGCTCCCCGCTCCCGGCTCCCTGCGCCGATACACGAACAGCGCTGCGGCCGTCAGTCCAAAAAAGATCCAGTCGCCGAACGTCACGTAATCCACCAGCTGCCCGAACGTTCCCGTCAACGCCAGCAGGATCGCGAACCCTGCCAGCGCAACGATCGCCGCCGTGGGTGTGCGATAGACGGGATGCAGCACCGCGAGCCGCTGGAAGAACACGCCGTCCGCCGCCATCGCTTGCAGCACCCGCGGTGTCACCAGAATCACGAGGTTCAGGAAGCCGAACGTCGAGATCGCGATTCCCGCCGCAATGATCTTGCCGCCGGCCGGGCCGAGCAACGCCTGCATCGTGTCGGCGGCGGGTGCCGTGCTGGCCGCGAGTCCTGCGACGCCCAGCACGCGCAGGTACGCGACGTTCGCGAGGAGGTAGACCGCGACGACGATCGCAACGCCGAGCACCAGGGCGCGCGGCAGATTCTTCTCGGGCTCGACGATCTCTTCTGCAATGAAGTTGGTTTGTTGCCAGCCGCCATACGTAAAGAGGATGGGCACGAGAGCCGACCCCAGGGCGGCGAGATGGGCGGCGGCGAGGGGGCGGCGGGGAGGGGGGGCGGCAACGGCACGGCGGCATGGATCCCGGCGCCGATCAGGATCGCGAGCGCAGAGAGTTTGAGCACGGTAAAGATGTTCTGCGTGATCGCGGCGGGACTTACGCCGGCGTAGTTGATGCCGGCGAGCAACACGATCGCGGCGACAGCGAGCGGCACCGAGAACCGGTGCGGCAGGTCAAACAGCGCAAGCGAATAGTCGGCGAATGTCACCGCCACCGCGGCGATGGCGCCCGTCGCGATGACGAGCACCAGCGTCCAGCCGTACAGAAATGCCGGCAGCGGGCCGAAGGTCTCGCGCAGATAGACGTAGCCGCCGCCGGCACGGGGACGCCGCTGGCCCAGCTCGCCCCAGCAAAACGCGCCGATCAACGCAACTATGCCACCGATCACCCACGCCAGCAGCACCAACCCCGGCGAGCGCAGCCGCTCGGCGACGGTGGCGGGCGTGCGAAAGATCCCGCCGCCGATGATCCCGCCGACGACTGCCATCGTGCCAGAGAACAGCCCGAGACGCCGCAGATACGTTGGCATGCGACTCAATCTGTGACGTTTTGTGATACTTCCGGAAGCAGTAATTCCGCTTCACGTTTTGACCTTCCTCAATTCGAGGGCCGCCCATGCCACCCTACTCCCTCGTTGTGAACGGCAAGCGCCGCACGGTCGACGTCGCCGCCAATACGCCGCTCCTGTGGGTGTTGCGAGATAGTCTCGGCCTCACCGGCACCAAGTTCGGCTGCGGCATCGCGCAATGTGGCGCATGCACGGTGCACATCAACGGCCAGGCCGTCCGGTCCTGCGTCATGCCGGTCTCCGCAGTCGGCGCCAACGCGATTACGACCATCGAAGGCCTCAGCGCATCCACCACGCACCGCGTGCAAAAGGCGTGGATCGCCGAGGACGTACCGCAGTGCGGCTATTGCCAATCGGGACAGGTCATGGCCGCGGCGGCGCTGCTACAGCGCACGCCACAGCCCAGCGATGCCGATATCGACGCGGCGATGACGAATATCTGCCGCTGCGGGACTTACCAGCGCATTCGCGCCGCGATTCATCGCGCGGCAAAGGAGGCCTGATGGAACGGCGCGCATTTCTTCAGGTCGCCGGCACGGTTGGTGCCGGACTGGTGATTGGGTTCCGGCTTCCCGACCGGCATGGCGTCGTCCCGTTTGCACCGAATGCGTGGTTGCGCGTCGACACCGATGGTGCGGTGACAGTCACGGTCGACAAGTCGGAGATGGGCGAAGGCAATCACACCGCCCTCGCGATGATCGTTGCGGAAGAGCTGGAGGCGGACTGGTCGAAGGTGAAGATCGGTGCGGTGCCCGAGAATCCCGCGGGCTGGTCGCGCCGCATGTCCACCGGCGGCAGCACGAGCGTGCGCACGTCGTGGGACATCCTCCGGAAGGCCGGCGCGACGGCGCGTGCGATGCTCGTCACTGCAGCCGCTCAGACGTGGAACGTCGAGCCCGCAAGCTGCCGCGCCGACAATGGTACCGTCGTCCACATCACAAGCCGGAAACGAATGACGTACGGTGAGTTGGCGCAAAAAGCGGCGACGATCCCGGTTCCGGAGAACGCGCCGCTCAAGGATCCGAAAGACTTCCGTCTCCTCGGCACTGCGGTACCGCGGCTCGACACGCCGTCGAAGGTCAACGGCACCGCCCAGTTCGGCATCGACGTGCGGGTGCCGGGGATGCTCATTGCCACGATCGAACGCTCGCCCGTGTTCGGCGGCAAAGTGAAGACCTTCGACGCGGTCGCCGCGAAGGCAGTCCCCGGCGTGCGTCATGTCGTCCAGCTCGAGAGCACCGCGTGGACCGGGGTGCAAGGCGCGTGGGGCGTTGGGACGGAGAGCGGCATTGCCGTGGTCGCCGACACCTACTGGCAGGCGGTCCAAGGACGCCAGGCGCTCAAGATCACCTGGGACGAGGGAGCGAACGCCTCGCTCGGCAACATACCTGCCAGGCTCGCGGCGCTCGCCGGCCAGTCCGGAGCCCA
>WNFW01020682.1_pt1 | contig 13586 bp, 15 predicted proteins | sample 5400131 | NCBI WGS metagenome assembly WNFW01 (sample SAMN13153362, study PRJNA577476) | soil metagenome | isolation source: 20 cm soil or saprolite under grassland replicate 1 | place: USA:California | collected 2016-06-15 | reverse complement strand
CAAGTCTTGAGAGATAGCATGCTGAAAATAAACTTGCCCGCTCGATTCGGTGTTGGCCAGGTCTTGCCGCTGGCCGGCCTGCTGTTGAACCAACTCATCCGGCACAAGAAATCGCACTTCGTTGTGCGTCACAGTAATTCGCAAGCGGTCTCCGCTGGAGAAATCCCGCTCGTAGGAAGCCGAAAAGCCCGCAGCATTTCCCCGGTTGGTGAAGTTCTGTAGAACAGGTGGATCGAGATAGCGGCCGCTGTGGAATCCATCCACGCTCGCGGAGAACCGGTTCGCCCCTCGAAGGAAGGAGATGCCTGCGGATCCATTCGCAGTCGAAAAGCTTCCCCCGCTCGCATCCAGTTGCCCGTGCAGCCCGGCGGGAACATCTTTCTGCGTGGTCAATTCGACGATGCCGCCGAGCTTTCTGCCATATTCGGCTGGATAATTGGCGGTAACCACGCGCAGCGATTCCACGTCATCCGCGTCGAAAGCAGGCGCAAAGGCCGGCGAGCGGTTTTGCGTCATGGGCAGTCCGTCCACAACGTATTGCACGTCGTATTCCGAGCCGCGCGGATGCAGCACGCCGTTGGCTTCGAGCAGCCAGCCGGGTTGATCGGCGACCAAGTCCGACAAGTCGCGCCCGGGTTGCGTCGTGGCGTGCTCGGCGATGCTTTGGCGGCCCAAGGTATAAAGCGTTCCCGTGCGATACGGGTCCACGAGAGTGGCTGAGTCACTGACCTGCACTTGCGTCGTCACCGGCGCAACACCCATGGTGACCGTCAGATGGACCGGCACTTCGGAGCGAATCTCGACGAGTTCGCTCCAGGGCGCGAACCCTTCGGCCCGCAAAGTCAGCCGATAAACGCCGAACGGCAAATCCTGCGTCATGTACCGGCCGTCCGAGCCAACCGCGAATGCGCGGTGCAGCTGGTTTGCTTCGTTGGCCAATTCACCGGAGGTCGCGAGGGCGGCGCCCTGCGCATCGCGCACTTCCACGCGCAGCTCTCCGCGCACGCGCTGCGCGTGAGCGCTTAGGGCACAAAGAATCAGGAGAGCAAGGGCTCCCCCGAGCCGCAAAGCAGTTCTTGAAAGCATTTCTATCGTTAAACCTTGTAACGCCTCCCATTAATACGGTAGCACGGCGGCCGTTTTGCCCGGTTAGTTCGGTCACTTCACGGCTGGTAAAGCGCTGGCACCTGACCTCCGCTTAGCTGCCAAAAATCTCTGGTGTGTTGAGTTGCCTTCCGAGTTGTTATTGCGAGTCTGTGCTACTTGGCAGTGTTCGTCGTCTGGTGGAAGATAGAAATCTTACTCTTTGGTGGGTTCTTCTTACTTTATGGATTGAGGAACGCGAATGAAAGTCCGGCCGGCCGCTGAACAGGAGACCGATTCGACAAAGCCAGCGCATGCCTTAATTGTTTCATCCGGGTTCCTTACCGGTTCGCGAGTTGTTCCGTCCGAGGAAGTGGACCGGGCGTTTGGCATGCCCATTGGCAAGCTTCGCAACCGCGCCGGCATCGCATCGCTGGCATACGCCTCCGAGGGCGAAAGCGAGCTGACACTAGGGGCAAAGGCTGCAGAAGATCCGCTGCGGGCTGCCTCCTGCGGCGCACAAGAGCTTGACTGGATCGTCGCCAGCAGCGAAACCCACCATAACTATCCATCGCTTGCCGCGCAACTGCACTCTCGATTGCTGGCGCGCGAAACGTGCGGCGCGCTCGACGTTGGCGGCGCGTGCCTCGGATTGCTCAACGCGTTTGCGGTTGCGCAATCGTAGTGCGTCACGGCCATACCGCGAATTCGACGCCGGGATATCGCATCGGCGAGTTCCTGTTCGGCTGTGTGGGGCAATATGCCTCGGCGGTTCAGGTGGTGGACAAGAAAGATGGCGGCCTCGACCTCCAGTTCGATGGCGAAGCGCTTTCTCGCGCAGCCATCACGCGCCTGGAGAAAGTCATCACTGCGGTTGAGCTGCGGAGCGGGATACCGCGCGCATCCGTAGGCGGTTTCGCCACGCATCAGCCGAACCCGCGCCTGCTGACTCTGCTTGCCAAGCAATGCGGCGTCTCAGCGGATACGTTTCCTCCGGTTTGCCGTACTTCCGGCAATCTGGGCACTTCCATGTGCGGCGCCGCGCTTCACGCCGCTCTCCAAGAAGAATGGAAGCGGGGAGCGGGCCAACGCAAGCCGATATTTCTCGCCTCCCTTGGCCCAGGTTTGCTGTTTGGCGGGAGCTGGCTCACTCCTGGAGCCAAAGGAAGACCAGCAAAAATTAGAAACTGAGACCAAGGGCTAGAAATTAAAAACACTCTTCATGGTCCCGGGCGCGTTCTTGTGGTGAAGCTAACGTCTCTCGCGTTGACTTCCCGCGTTCTCCTGCCAATAATCCGTGCATGGCTCGCCCAGATGCCGTTCGCCGCGTCAAAAGTTACTCGGCCGCTGACGGCTTCGTGTATCAGTATTATTTCTTCGAAGGCAATCGCGCCCAGCGCGGCTCGAGTCCCGGCGGCGAGTTCACTTACGTCGTTTCCATCGACCGCCAGTCTGCTTTTCCTTTCAAAATCTTTGTCCACCAATCCGCCCTCGAGGGCTGGGCCGCGCAAAACGGCCGCTCGCTCTCGAGCTCCGAAGAGTATGCCGTCGCCAAAATGCGTCTCTTCCAGGCCTTTGATGAAGGCGCGGTGCAGGCCAGTCCTAAGGGAGAACCCCCTCGGGAAGTGGTCGTCAACGAATCCAACCTCGAAGAGCTGCTGGGGCAATTGGGGATTTAGCCCGCCGACCCCGTCTATAGCGGTACCATCGCAGTGAACTATTCCCGCCATCTCGGCGTCTGGTAGTTGTACGGGGACCGGGCACCCTGTGCCAACTCCGGGCCGCCGGCGTTTGAACGTGAGAAGGGATCCTATGCAGGAGCTGGTTCTGAACCAACCAGTCAGCACAGCAAGGAGCGAGTTGGTGCGCGAGGCAGCTCAGGCGGATGCCCGGCGGGAGTTCGAGGAGCGCCTTGCCGAATGCGGCCCGCTGGCCTACCGTGTCGCGCGCGGAGTTCTGCGCAATACGGCGGATGCCGAAGACGTGGCCCAGGAAGCGCTGCTCCGGGCTTACAAAGGTTTCGAACGGCTTCGTGACCGCAGCCGATTCCGTGGGTGGCTGGTTCGCATTTCGTTTCGGCTTGCGCTGGACCGGTTGCGCTCCGCGAAGCGCCGGGAGCAGCGCGACACGCTCTGGTCGCATCCAGCGCATCTCCCGGCGCCCGCCAACGCGGAAGACATTGTCGCTTCGAACCAGTTTCAAAGCCACCTGGAGCGGGCGCTCGAGGAGCTGCCGGAGAAATTGCGTTTGGTCCTTTTGCTCTCGGCGATGGATGGCTACACGATTGAGGAAATCGCGGCCACAGTGGGCGTGCCAATCGGCACGGTGAAATCGCGAATTTTCATTGCTCGAAAGAAATTAGCGGAGAAGTTGCGATGCCATGCGAACAGTATAAAAATGCGCTAGTCGAAGCCGCTGCTGGAAGCACGACACCGTCAGGAGAGTTGCTCGCGCATCTCGGTGAGTGTGCCTCCTGTAGTGCCGCCTTCGCCCAAGAGCAATCCCTTTTTGCCGCCGTTGATTCTGGTCTGCACGCCGCTGCCAACACCGAGGCCCCGCCCTCTCTTCTTCCTCGCGTACGCGTTGCTCTCGATGAAGCCACCGCACCCCGGGTCCGTTGGGTGCAACCGCTCGTTTTAGCCTCTGCCGGTATAGCTCTCGTGTTCGTAGTCTTTCTGCTGGCGCGCCCTCATCGCTCCGTGCAGGAAGAGGTAGCCAAACAAGCCCCAGCCATCGTCCCGATACCAAAGGTATCCGCAGCAAAGACAAATTTAGAAACGACTAATTCCTCAGGGAGCACTCAGGTCGCCGCTAATCACTTCAGTCATTTCCACGCGGCGCGAAATTCAACCAACCTCTATGCCGCGGCGTCTAGCAATCCGGAAGTCCTCGTTCCGCCGGACGAGCGCGAGGCCTTTGCTCGGCTCGTTGCCGTCCTCAATAGACACAGCGATGTTGCTGCGGCTCTGATGGAGAAGGCACCGCAGAAAGACGTTCTGGTGACGGCGGACCCGCTCCAGATTCCTGACATCGAGATCAAACCGCTCGAAGGCGCGGAAACTGAAACGTCCAAGGGCGCGAGCGAAAAACAGTAGCGAATGGTTGAGCAAAGATAACGATTGTGGAGGAAAAATGAAAATCGGTCCAATTCATGTTGCATCGCTTGTTTTGTTGGGCATGCTTTCGCCGCTCTGTCGCGCACAGGATAAACCGAAACCGGAAGACAAGCCGAAAGCTGAAGCTCAGACCACCCCTGTGAAGGTCTCCGTCGTGTTCACCGAATACGAAGGAGACAAGAAGACCAAAAGCCTTCCCTACACGGTTTATGTCAATGCCCCCGATGCGCCGGAACTGAAAGCGCAATGGGTGAAAATGCGTGTGGGGAGCCGGGTACCCGTTTACACGGGCGGGAGTACGGGAAACATGACCTATCTGGATGTGGGCACAAACATTGATGCGCGAGCCGCCCACACGCCTGAAGGCCATTTTCTCCTGTATCTAAACTTGGAGCGCTCGTGGGCTGAGGGCTATACGCTCGTTCCTGTGCAAAGGCCGCCGGAACAAATGGACCCACATGCGGGATCCTTCCAGGAACCCATCATTCGCAATTTTCGATCGGAACTCGATTTGAAACTGCGTGAAGGGCAGGTCATGGAGTCCACTATGGCGACCGATCCCATCAGCGGCAAGGTGATGAAGGTAGAAATTTCCTTGTCTGTTGTTAAATAGATGCTGGTTTACTTCATCACCTTTGCAGGACAGTATTCAACGCACTCGATAAATCGGCATGAAGAAAGCGGTAGCCAAGTTTTTCCAACCCTTTTGGCATGACGCGCTGGCTGGATAACAGCAGCGCGTCGGCCATTTCCCCCAGCACGAGCCGCAATGCGGATGCGGGAGCAGGGAAGAGCGCGGGCCGGTGCAATGCCTTCGCCAACACCTTCGTGAACGCTTCATTCGGCACAGGCGTAGGCGCAACGACATTCACCGCGCCCCTCATTGAGCCATTCTCGAATGCGAATCGCAAGATTCCCACGACGTCGTCCAGGGTCACCCAGGACATCCACTGCTTGCCGGAACCGAGCTTGCCTCCCGCGCCCAATTGGAAAGGAAGAAGCATTTTTGCCAGCGCACCTCCGTGCCGCGCCAAAATAATCCCGAACCGCGCAAGTACCACTCGTATTCCAAGCGCCTCTGCCTTCAGTGCTTCCGCTTCCCATTCCCGCGTCAAGGCGGCCAAAAAGTCTGTCTCCGGCTTGCTTTCCTCCGTCAACACTTCATCTCCGCGATCGCCGTAGATTCCAATCGCTGATGCAGACACCAGCACGCGAGGCCGCGCATTCATTTTTGCCAAGGCGCCCACCAAGGCCCGTGTGGTATCAATCCGGCTCGTGCGCAGCAGCTCTTTCCTCTCCTTGGTCCACCGCCCGCCGGCAATGGATGCTCCCGCCAGATTCACAACTGCGTCCGCGCCAACTCCCGCTCCTCCCAGTTCGCCTGTCGCCGGATTCCACGCTACATCGAAACCTTCCTTTCCTCCGCCGCTCACAACACTCTGCGGCCGCATCAGCCGGCATACGGTGTGATTCTCGTGGGCCAGCGCGTTCACCCGCCTGAAAGATGTCGTCGGCCAAGCCGCGGAATCCCTCGACCTCGCGGATGCCTCTACCATCGAACAGCTCTTTGCTCGCTATTCCGCGCGCATTCCTGAGCTCGCCAAATATCGCTCCTCGGTCGTGGCCTCCCGCAATCAGGAATTCGCCTCCTGGGATACGCGGCTGCATTCTGGGGACGAAGTGGCTTTCCTTCCTCCTGTCAGCGGCGGTTAGGCTGAACCATGGCCCCGCCCCTCCATCACGACGACATCTTCGAACTCGTACGCGAGCCGATTGATCCGCGTCCGCTGATCCAACACGTTCGCGCGCCCGAAGATGGCGCCATCGTTACCTTCGACGGTTTTGTGCGCAATCAATCGCACAATCGCGCGACGCTTTACCTCGACTACGAGGCCTATGAATCCATGGCGCTGGCCAAAATGCGCGAAATCGGCGCCCAGCTCCACGAAAAATACGGCATCCATCGCGTTGCCATCCTCCACCGCCTCGGCCGCCTCGAAATCGGCGAGACCAGTGTGTTCATTGCCGTCAGCGCCCCTCACCGCGCGGCCGCATTCGACGCCTGCCGCTTTGCCATCGATACGCTCAAACGCACCGTGCCCATCTGGAAGAAGGAGTACTTTGAAGACGGCGCCGTCTGGGCCGATGGTGAACTTCCCCCGGCGCCTGTGGCGACACGGGGCGCGAAACCAGCATCTTAACTCTCAATGCTCACCCCATCGCTCCGCCCTAGTCGCTTTATCCTCTTGGCCCTCGCTGTCTCGTTTTCAATTGCAAGCGACTTTACGCAGGACAACCCCAACCGCCCGCCTTGGGCTCAGAAATCCAGGGCCCAGAAGTCCAAGACCGCATCGAATTCCTCGTCTGGCTCGAACTCCACCACAGCTGCTTCTGCGCCTAGCGCTCCTCCCGATGGCGAACCCGGAAAAATCGTTCAGCCCACGCCTGACCCGGCCAAAGAGGAGCCTCAGGATCCCGCGTCTCAACGGGACCGCATCCGCGTCAACGTTAATCTCGTTACCGTTCTCGTCAGCGTTCTTGACGAGCACAATCGCCCTGCTCCCGACCTGCCTCGCGAAGCTTTTCAGCTTTTCGATGAAGGCAACGAACAAAAAATCGACATCTTCGAGCCAGAAACTTCCCAGCCACTCGACCTGGCCCTGATGATCGATGCTAGCCTCAGCGCGCACAAAGAAATCACCTTTGAGCAGGAGGCCGCCGCCCATTTCATCCGCCAGGTCATACGGCCCGGTGATCGCTTGTCCGTTTTTTCCTTCGATGAGGACGTCTCTCAGCGCGCGGCGTTTTCCGATAATGTCGTTGCCCTCCAGGACGCGGTACGAAAAATTCCAAATGGCGCGGGGACTTCTATTTACGACGCCGTGCTCCTCGGCTCCCGTTCGCTGGCCCATCGCGGGGACGACCGCCGTCGCGTCATCATCCTGGTCACGGACGCCGGGGAAACCACCAGCCATTACGACTTCGACGCCGCTCGCCGGGAAGCGGTCAGCTCCAACGTGCTTCTGTACACCATCGTCATCCGGCCTGTGAAAAATGAAAACGGCCGCAACACTGCCGGCGAGCACGCCCTCGAAACCATGACCGACACCACCGGCGGCGCCATGTTTTATCCGGACACTGCGCAGGAGCTTGGCGCGATTTTCGATCGCATCGACCGCGAACTACGCACCCAGTACCGCCTTGCCTACTATCCCAATCCTCGCGGCCCCGCCAACACGTACCGCTCCATCGAGGTCAAAGTTACCACCGGCAACTACAAGGTACGGCATCGCAAGTCCTACCTCACTGCCTCGCAGTAAGTAAGCCTCCATCGGGACCGCCGGAACGCATTGCCTCGCCTTTTCTTCGAAGAACCATGCGCTCTGCCTCGCAGTTTCAGCTTTTGCCCGCGCATCGAATAATGCCGTTTTAGCTACTTCGGTACTCTCGGCCTATGGCTTCTCAAGGGTCTGAACGAGAACATCAAGGGACGGGGAGTACAGTTCCCACACAAGTCCGAGGACCGTGCGGAGGCGTCATGTTGCGACCCATGAGTTTCCTGGCAGCACTTCTTTGGCTAATCATTCCCTCGACGCCCTGCCGTGCCCAAGATCAGACTCAGGATCAAGCGCAACCTCAGCCGTCGCTGGCCGACGTAGCCCGCCAGGCTCGCAAAGACAAAGAAAAGAACGCTGCTAAGTCCAAAACCGTGATCACCGACGACACTCTTCCCTCAAGCAAGGGTTTGGGCGGATTGGCCGGTGACCTTGGTGGTTCGCAAGGCAGGGTGGACAGCAACGCGATGGCCAAGGCGCTCGCCAAAGTCGAGGAAGCGGAAGCAGGCCTAAAGCAGTTGCAGACCCTCGACCGCGCGACCCTGGCGAAAGCCGTCTTGCTCGACAACGATGCGGACTTTCCCAACCGGCGCGCCTGGGAAGACAAGCTGTTTGCCGCGAAAGAACACTACGTCTCTCACCAAGGGGAGCTGATCGCGGAGTTGAAGCAGATTGTCGCGCAAGTGCAATCACGGCAAGGTAGTGGCAAGTTGGACCCCAATGATCCCAGCTCGCAACAAATGAAGAACAGACTTTTGGATATCGTGCAAGACGCGCTCCGTACCGAGCAGGAGTATCGCGGAGTCGTTATGGAAGGTTGGGATCTTGCCAAACAAGCCAAACACTAACGTCGCCCTAACTGAGCTGGAAGAAAAGCACGTTCGCGTGGCGACGCCAAACCGTCTTGACAACCGGAACAAGGCGGTGGTCGCATTCCTCGACGGTCGCCGTCTGAAGGGCTACATCTACAATTTTTCCGCGCAAAAAGACCGTTTCCGGCTTTTTCTCGAGCAAGACACGGCCCAGCGTGAAGGCGCCGACGTGCAAATGAAAGAATTGAAAGCGATTTTCTTTGCCAGGGATTTTGTAGGCAACCGAGAATATCAAGAGTCCCAGACACTCACCGGGCAGAGCCAGGGCCGCAAAGCCGAAGTAACCTTTCGCGATGGCGAAAAGCTGGTGGGCACCACGGACGCCTACAATCCCCAGAAAATCGGGTTTTTCATCGTGCCCGCCGACCCCCGTTCCAACAATCTGCGGGTTTTCGTCATTATCAAGAATGCCGCTGACATTCGTTGGATATAGTACTCCCGCTCGCCGGGCCCGCTTCCGGCAGTCGTTTCTTGGTCCATCACGGGGAATAGGCCTCACCCAAATGATTGAGGTCTTTACCCTAGAACGGAATCAGGTATCTCCTCAATTGTCGCGAAGCCATTCGGTGCCTACACTTTGCCTAGCTAGGCTGGCAAACAAGACACAAAGAGACCTTAAGCACAGGACCCACCCCTGTCGCCATAAGGTAACGGCGGGAGTTCCCTGTCCCAATGCAGCCCAGGGTTTTGATCATTTGCGAGCGGACCGCGGAACGAGACACGATTCGTGTACTCGTCGGGACCATGGGGTGTCAGTGGGTTCTGGCTTCGGATATCGAGGAAGCCTTGGCGTTGCTTGGTCGGGAACGAACCTCTGCCGCCTTACTCGAATTGTCGAGCGCGATTTCTGATCCTGCGAAGATGGACCAGGGCATTAGAGAGCTTCTGGTGCGATTTCCGGGAAGAGTCATCGTTCTGACGGACGACGCACGCAATCCGATGATCACTGAGTTGGCCTCCAGGTATTCCATTCCTTTCGTACAGCGCAATCGCCTGGCTGTGGATCTCTGGCCTTGTTTGGAGTCCATGGTCTATCCACAACTAGGGATCCGCCGCATCACCAAAGTGGCTCGCCTCGTCTTAGACACTTTCTTGCAACCGTTGCCTGCCGGCATGAGGTATGTGCAGCCCGACACCCGCCAGCTTGTCTACGAAGCCCCGGCGCTGACTGCGGACATCTCTTTTGAGCGTGCCTCCAATTCCGTGCGCACGACGTTGACGGGGCAAATCATGCGGACGAATGAGCCGCAAATTCCTCTCAACGGCGTCCCCGTTGTGCTCAAAAGCCGGAAAGGCCCGCTAGGTCTTAAGATGACCAACGAAGCGGGCGAGTTCTCCTTTGAATTCCAAAACGAAAAGAGCATCACACTCGAAATCGAAGTCAGCCCCAACGATTGGGTCTTGATCATCTCGCCTCCCTTGGATTCGGCGAGGAGGGGCGAGGGTCAACCCACGATTGATTCTGTCAACGCAGACAGTTCAAAGCTACAGCGCAAAAAGAGAAGATTGGCATGAGATTGCGGTGGTTATGGGTTCCGCTGTTTATTTTTGGTTTCTGCAGCACTCCCGCTTCGGCTGACACCCGGGTCATTGTGCGGACGACTCTTGGGCTCCACGGTCTGCAAGCATTTTGTAACGGCCTGCCACTGTTGCAGAGCTGCACGGTGGTGGGCGGCCTGGATGGTCCCCTGAATCAGCTCTTCCTGATTACTACTCCTTTAGACCTGACTACCATCCTGAATCTGCTGGGCAACACCGTGGGCATCGTGGATGCGGAAGCTGACCAGTTGCTGAATCTTGTAGGCGGCCTAAATCAAGTAACCACACCACCCGCCAGCCTATCCGATACCACGCCTGTCAGCTACTCCGGCTCCACTGTCTGGAACGGCTACGCAAACCAACCCGCGGCGCAGATTGTGCGCGTGTCCCAGGCTCAAACTACTTTTCAAGTGACAGGGACGGGCGACCGACTACACGGGGTCGCCGCCCCCTCCCAATACCGCCAACGTCGCTCAGGTAAATCAATCGACCGCCGCGGTTCTTGACCAGTCCACCGCTGCAGTGCTGGACACGCCACAATACTCCGCGTTCGGTCACGGCACGATGGTAATGGGGGTCATTCATCTGGTTGCGCCTGGTGCACAATTGTTGCCGCTGAAAGCCTTCAGTTCAAATGGCAATGGAAACCTGTCCGACATCTTGCACGCCGTTTACTACGGTGTGCAGAGCGGCGCGAATATCATCAACATGAGCTTCGACGTGAAGTCGAATTCGCTCGAATTCTCCAAGGCCTTGGACTACGCCAACCAGAACAATGTGATCTGTGCTTCTTCCGCGGGAAACGATGGAATGCAGGAGATTGTTTACCCCGCGGCATTTCAGAATGATGTGATGGGAGTTGCTTCCACGAGCGACACGGATACCCGTTCGTCTTTCTCCAATTACGGTGACGCCATCGTGTGGGTTGCCGCGCCAGGGGAAGCCATCGTCACCACCTATCCCTTTAGCTCTTACGCTGCTGGTTGGGGAACCTCGTTTAGCGCCCCATTCGTTTCTGGGGCAGGCGCCCTTCTTTTGAATCTGGACAAGGCCACGAACCAGTCGAAAGCCGCTGCGGCCGTGGCCCACGCCGTGCCGGTAGGGTCAGGTATGGGCAATGGGCGCTTGGACTTGGTGCAAGCCTTGCAGTCTGTAGCCCCCCCGGTCGGGAACCCCGCGGATTTCGCTATTTCCATCAATCCCAGCGGGTCCGCCGTCAACCCTGGACAAGCGGCAACGTTCACGATTTCGGCCACGCCGAGCGGGGGATTCAATCACGTGGTGATGTTCACTTGCTCGGGTCTGCCCACGGGGGCCTCCTGCACCGTGGCGCCATCTTCGGTCACTTTGGATGGAACGAATGCATCCACCGCCAAGTTAGTGGTGACGACCTCCCACGGTGGTGCATTGCTCTGGACGCGATTGCACATTGAACCCAGAATCAATCCGTGGAGCGCCACAGCCCTTCTCGCTGCTTGGATCCTCTTCTTGGTGATCCTTATTGCGTCGCGTGGAGTTCAGCGCCGCACGCCTCGAGTCCTCTTGGCTGGCTCCGCGATCCTGCTCGCCGCTCTTTGCTCCTCGTGCGGCAGCGGAGTCGTTACGACGACGAACCCTGGGAAGGGACCACCCGGTCCGACTCCGTCCGGGAAATACGACATCGTCGTCACGGGTAGCTCAGGGAACGTAAGCCACGCCACCACCACCCAGCTCACGGTCAATTAAGGCAAGCCCGGCCCCGTCCCCCGCCATTTGGCGTAGCTGTGTCTGCCCGTTGCGGGAACGCTATTGCTGATTCTTGATTTCTTTGACTTCCTTGATTTCCGGGCTGGCTTGCTCGATGCTTCCCTTGACGAGTTCGGTTTTCACTTCCGACTTCTGCCCCGCAAGAAGACCTACTTCGGTTTCAAACGTTCGGTAGCCGGGCAGCGCGACTTTGATGCGGTGCTTTCCGGGACTCATCAATAAAGAATGCAAAGCGCCGCCAAACTCGCTGGCATGACCTACATAATTGTCATCCAGAAAAACGGCAGCTCGCCCGGGGTCCACGGTCAGCTTTAGCTCCGCCGTGATGGCTGGCGGGCGTGCCCCCGGGATCAGGTGCATCGCCACGCGCACGGTGTGCACTTGTCCGGGCTCAACGACAACCTCGTGGGTGAAGTCGCCGTAGCCGGACTGCCGCACTCTGACTTCGTGTTTTCCTGGCAACAACAGTACCTTCTTATCTCCCTTGAGCTCCTTGACGTACCCCATATAAACGCCGTCGATCCAAACGCCTGCATCCCTTTCTACACCGGTTGCACCCTTGAACTTCAGCTCGCCCATGACCTTGCTGTCCTGTGCGGCCGACCGCGGAGCCGCAAGCAAGACGCAAAATAGTGTGAGGAGAAGAACCGAGGAAGGAAACCGCAATCTTCTGTGCATGTAGCCCCCTGTTTCTGGGCGGGCCTATATGGTAACTCAGAAGCGGTTTAATCTGTTTGTTAAAACTCTTTCAGCTAGGTATATGCTTTCATGCTCCTTGATGGGAAGCCGCCTACTTCGGCTCCGCCAGGCTCAAGCAGACGTCTCTATGATGCACGACGCACGTTTCTCCTGGCTCGTGCGTATCGCGCCGCGCCGACTTCAGCTTCAACAATCCTCCGGTCGTCAATCCCTTGAGCACCTGCGGTTCGAGCGCTGCATCGCGCAGGCTCCCGCCCGAATAAATTCCCACTGGCGAAACAAGCTCCGTTGAGTACGTTCCGTTCGACCGCGTGATCTTCGTCATCACTCCCTGGCCGATCGTTGCATTCACCGCCATCGTAAATGGCACGACCAGCCGTCCGCCCTCCCGCAGCCGCTCCAGCCATTTCGTCTGCGGATGCGTTACGCCGCAATTCACCAGCATGGCGTCGCACGCGTCGGGATCAAACGTCGCGCCGTCTCCTGCTTCCACCGTCACGTTCGCATAACCTGCCAGATTCTCCTTGGCCCGCGCCGCCAGCTCAGGTTGCAGCTCCAGGCCCAGTACGCTCCCGTTTGGGCCTACCACTTCGGCCATCAGCGCCGTGTAATAGCCCGCGCCGCATCCCAAATGATACGCGCGCTCCCCAGGCTTTAGAGCCAGCGCGTCAATCCATCTTCCCAGCGAACCCGGTTGCCCGTTATTGATGTCCTTTGCGCGGTCGAGTGAAATCACCACGTTGTGATACACGTCGCGCGGATCTTCAACGGTTATATACGACAGTTGCCCCAGGCCTGCCACGGACATCGCCCGTCCTTCGGCCGACCCGATCTGCCACGGCCCCGGCCCGAGGAATTTCTCCCTGGGCACTTTCGCGAACGCCTCCACCAGCCCCGGCGTCGTCAGGCTAGCCGCAAACTTCACCTCCCGCGCATAAAACTCCCGGCAATCCTCAATTGTCATCATGCTGATTCCACTCCTTATGGGTCGCCCGCTCCACGTTACACCAACTCCGGCTCTGCCATGTGCGCGTTCCATCCCTTCGTGGGATAATGTCCGCATGAGAGCTACAATTCACATGGTTTTCTCAGCGCTGATCGCCTTCTCCCTTGCTCCAACCTCTCTGTTTGCGCAGGCTCCCGCCCAGCGCCAGCAACCAGAGTTCATCAAGCAGGGCCAGCAACTGATGCGCGAA
>WNFW01006722.1_pt1 | contig 13588 bp, 7 predicted proteins | sample 5400131 | NCBI WGS metagenome assembly WNFW01 (sample SAMN13153362, study PRJNA577476) | soil metagenome | isolation source: 20 cm soil or saprolite under grassland replicate 1 | place: USA:California | collected 2016-06-15 | reverse complement strand
AGATCAATAATTCAAATGAGTTGGTGGTGGGATACTATATAGACAGCTCAGGAATCGTTCACGGCTACTACCGGGACGCCACTGGGACGCTGCACTTTCCGATCGATCCTTCCGGCTCCACTGCGACAGTCCTGTTTGGCCTTAACGATAAGAACTGGGTGGTAGGCAGATATGGGGACAGCTCAGGCGCGACTCATGGACTCTTCTTTGTCCCGCCAAACAGATTTTTCACTTTCGATTATCCCGGATCAACCTTTACATCGCTTAACGGAATCAATGCGCAGGGGATTATCGTTGGTCGTTACGTCGATGCTTCGGGCATTGCCCACGGATTCCTGGCTCGCGTCACAGGCACACCGCCGACAGAACAGGCGGGGGCAGAAAAGAAGGCGTTCGATTCCCGGTCGCTGGTTGCTCCACTCAACTCGTCACCCTCGGCGTGGGGAGGTGCAATGCCAGCGCGCTGAGTCGAGCATCGGGCGGGCCGGCGCGGTCGTGAGCGGAAATGGGGTCGCGTCGACAGTTTTGACCAAATAAGTTTTGATGCCTTGGGTCTTATTTCTGGGAACCTGGGGGTCGCTGGGAACCTGGGCGTCGCATCTAAAGGGCGTGTTGCCCAAATCGGACGTTTTGAAAAGAAAATAGTGCAAAAGGTTGCGATGGTCTGTTAAAGCAGTGTTCCCATCATGATGGGAACACTCTGTTAGCACATCTCCCCCAGCTCCGGTACTTTTTTCTTTCCAGTCAGCCCGATTTGGGCAACACGCCCTTCACATTTGGCATTCGTGCTGACGATTCACAAGTGCTATGGCGCCAGCTAAACGCGCGGGGAGTGGTGAGCGCACGTCCTCGCCGGGACAACACCCTTTGACAACGGACAAGGAAGCGTGCGCCCCCCAAATTGCAGTGTCCCTACTTTTCGTCCTCAGTAATTAGACCAAACAAACTGTGTTCTTCGTCCACTATTCCGGCTGTGAAGTAAACGCCCATCGCTCAGCGGAAAAGAACACTTACGGTCTCGGCGGCGGTGACGGCCGAGGCCTCGGCGTCGGTGCGTGCCTTGGCGCAGTTGTCGGTGTAGCCGTCGGAGTCGGTGTAACACTCGGTATCGGCGTTGCTGTTGGAGTTCCAGTAGGAGTAACAGTAGGCGTTGCCGTTGGTGTTGCGGTCGGTGTTGGTGTGGGACCCGAAGGCGTGATGCTGAGTAATGGGCACTGCGACCAGCGGACGCAACGGAGCGTTGCTACCGACGCAAACGTTAGCGTGGTGTGTTCCTACGGTCAGTTCGCTCTCGGCCGACTCCGTAGCGATTTTGAATACTGATAGGTTGCGGCAGGTGGCTCTGATGGGCAACGCGTCGCACTTAGCCGCGGTCAGCGACAGGCGTTTACAGCAATCATCTTAGCGGGAACTCACGCACTGTTGCGCGAGTTCCCTACGTAAGATGGAGTAGCGACACCTTAAAATGTCACCGTTGCTTGATTAGAACAGGTGTTTGAACCCGCATTGCACACTTGATATGTGAACGCGCCCGGGCCACCGCCGCCGATGCGATCGGTGTAGAAACCGTCATTCCTGGTGGTGACGATCAACGCGCCGTTGCGGTAAACGTCCACCCGATTCGAAGTCGCGCCGCTCCAAGACAGATCCGCTCTGCGTCGCCCGTTTACCAAGTAGCCGTCCGCACTGAGCGTGATCTGGCCCGGCGTCGGCGTGGGAGTCACACTCGGGGTGGCTGTTGGTGTGGCAGTCGGCGTCGCCGTCGGAGTGGCTGTTGGTGTAGAAGTAGGGGTTGCGCTGGGTGTAGGACTGGGAGTAGGCGCATTTAGCCAAAACGCAGCCACCGTCCCGTCACCGTAGTTGGGGATGTACACGACTCCGTTGTCAACTGTTGGCGAAGCTTGGACCCACCTCGCTTCGCCCTGCCCCAAGCTGACGACGTTACTAAACAGCACTTGGCCAGTGGCAGCATTAAGCGCATAGAGCTTCCCATCAAAGTGCGTTGCGGAGGCGTCTAGTGCCGAAGCGATATAAACAACGCCATTGGCTAGCGTGGGTGAGCTTCCGAAGGCGAACCCGGGCGCTACGGCCCTCTGCCAGACAAGGCTGCCGGTGGCGGCGTTGAAGGCGTACACGTTGCCTGAATTGTTACCGATGTAAACGACACCGTTGGCCACGGCTGGTGAAGTCTGGACCCAGTCGCTGGTGGTGGCGGTCCAGAGCGTATTCCCCGTCGCTGCGTCGAAGGCATACAGCTTATGATCATCGCGGGAGCCGACGAAGACCCGCCCGTTCTCTACAGCCGGCGAGGACCATTGCGGTCCCGGCATTGGAGCCAGCCAGAGTTGGGAACCGGTGTCGGCGTTGAGAGCGAGCAATCCCTGGTTATGGATTGCGATATATAGTCGCCCGCCCGAGACCGCTGGCGAGGAATAAGCACCGCTTGGATTTGTGACGCTCCAGATCGTCTGACCGTTGGCGGCGTCAAGCGCCTCGATGGTGCCATCAGTGTACGCCAAATAGAGGCGTCCGCTCTCCAACGCCGGCGAAGAGACGATATTGGCGAAGGGACCGTTGTGCCGCCAGACCTCAGTCCCAGTGGTGGCGTTAATGGCAAACACCACTGGGGTAGGCCGGTTCACGCCATAATACACTACCCCGTTCTTCACCGCCGGTGTCGTCCACGAGTGGTCGCTTGTGATGGCATCAGGTGGAAAATTCCACAGCACCTGACCCGTAGCGCTATCTAGCGCATGCAGTTGCCCTCTAGCGCTGCCGGTATCGGCCGTGTACAGCTTGCCGTTAACCACGCTTGCGGAGGCAAAGCAACCTCCACCGATGTTGGTTCGCCATTTCACGGTGAGGTTCGCCACGTTTGCGGGCGTGAGGATTGTCTCGTTAGGATTGACTCCGTGATGCGCTGGGTCGAAGCGGAAATGTGTCCAATCTCCTCTGGCAATCGACCCCGTCGCGGCGATCGCCGCGCAAAGCAATACGTATGCCCGGACCTGACTGCGGACCGGGAACGGCCTGGCCAGACTGTTTTTTTTGATGATTGCGCCGCGGCTATTGTCGGACACTGCTTTACGAATAAGGCTAACAATATTCATAGTTCGTGGTTTAGTTTTTGACTTTGCCCGCGCTGAATTGGGTCCGCGTGTCCGCGGGCTGGACACCGCGGCGAAATTTTCCGTTTCATTCCGAGAAAACGGTTTTTTAATGCCCCACCATTCATAATGGCTCATCCTTTGCCCGCGACGAGAACGCCGTAGAGCAGTCGCGCTTTAACAAAGACTGCTCACTAATGTACTGTGCGAAATCCGCGAATCTGTTACGCGAAAAGCGACTCCGCCGACGTAGAAAGCTAAATAGTGCCGCCTTGTGACGAGTAGTTCTTTTTGAATTGTAACCTCGGTATCTACGGCCGAGGCGCTGGGGTCGGACGTGCACGCGGCGTCGGGCTAAACCGCGGTGTGGGAGTCGGCCTTGGTGTTGCTTCCATTTGCTGCCAGACGCTCGATGTCCACATTGAGGGCAGGTCTCTGCGCCCACGTAACGCCTGCATCCGTGGATTTATACAACCCTTTGACTGAAGAGCTTTGTCCGAAAACTCCAGCATAGGCAAGGGAGCTTCCATCCGAGGCAACAGCAGTGACGGCGGTAGGAACTATAGGCAAGGTGGCCTGATGCCAAATGCTTCCGTCGTCGGACGAATAAAATATACCATCAAGCGGTTCTGAGGGAGACAGCAACACCGTTACCGCTGTAACAATGTCACCGCCGCTCACAGTGAGAGACCAAGCAAACAGACCTATGTTGGGCGGAAAGCCGTTGATGATCCTTTGAAATGTCGCGCCGCCGTCGGTCGATTTGTAAATACCGTTCTGCGCTCCAGCAAAGAGTGTCTGATCCTTTGTGCAGAAGGTAAAAACCAGCTGGTGAGCAAGCAAAGTGTTATTCACATCGGTTTTGGCCCAGGTGTCCCCATGATCGGAGGAACGGTAAATCCCGTCACCTTCCGTCCCTGCGAATACGTACGCTCCAAACGATATAAGACTGCGGATGACTTTACCGATCGGCAGCCCCGCGGCAGCTGGGTCCCAGCTCGTTCCGCCGTTCGTGCTTCTGAATATTCCCACTGCGTCCGCGGGAGTGCCGGCGAATAATGTGGTCCCGTCAAACAGCAATGCCTGGATGCCGCCGTTCCCAAGGCCGGTACTCACATCGATCCAAGTCGCCCCACGTCAGTAGATTTGAAAACCTTGCTGTTGGAGCCAAGGTAAATCGTGCTGCCATTCGAGGAAAAAGAGTATGCTCCATTCGAAAACGCTTCAAAGCTCCAGCTCGCGCCATTATCTGTGGACGTCTGAATACCTGTTGTAGCTGCGCCAAATAATTTTGTGCCGGCTTTGGCGAAGGAGCTGATGCCGGTCAGCGCAAACTGCTCCACGACATCCCAGCTCATCCCGTCATTTGTAGAGCGCCAGATGAAATTGTCTTCGGCAACAATGATCGCATTGTCACTAACGATGGATTCGCCTGCATTTGTTATGATGGAGGGAACCACCTGCCAGGTATTTCCATTATCGGTTGATCGCGCGATGCCGCTTTCATTAGGAAGTGCCGCGAACGTCGCCCAGACAGAGGCATCCTTGATTGCAAAGGAATGGACTACGTTTCCAGCTAGCCCGCTCGTGCCGCTCCAAGTCGCTCCATTATCAGTGGACTTGAATATATTTAAGTAAATGGGGCAGCTGCCTTTCGCAGCAGCTAACAAGTTGGGTTCCTGAGACGATAATGTCGCTGATTGAGGCTCGCTCGATGCCCGCATTTGCTGGGATCCAGCTTAATCCGTTGTCGGTGGATTTGTATATGCCCTGAGTTTCTGTGCCTGCATAAACAATATTATTCGCCTTAAAAATTACGTTCGCCGTGAGGCCCGGCGGTCCGCCGGTCTTTTCCCATGGTGCGCTAGCTCCGTTGCCAGACCTGTTCTCGGGAGCGCGTGCGGCGACAGGTGTCTTGTGGAGTGTCAGAATTGGAACGATCAGGAACACGGCTGCGATAGACAGTCCGCCCAAGCGTCTATATGGCGAGTTTCCGCGCTTGCTCGCGGTGGCAAGGCATGGCGATTGCGGTTCCATTTCTGTAGCTTTATGGCGAAGTCCGTGGCGATTCTCTTTTCTCATATGTATGTTACAGCGTCGTTAAAAGAATCGTTTGAAATCACGCAATCGATTGGTCAACACCCCAATTCCTACAACAGCAGATTCGTAACAACATTGTTACTTTCGTAAACGAAGGCCGGCTAGTGCTCCCAAATTTGGATTTCGTTTTGACCGCGCTGGCTGGCGTAGTTACTAACTGGCTATTTGGCTGCCGAAGCTCGTGGACTCGGCCGGCGTCGCGGTGTGGGGTGGGGTCGCGGAGTTGAAGTAGGTGTTCCTGTAGCTGTTGCGGTGGGCCTTCCACATACCGCTGGCCGACTGCCCACACATCACAGGGTGTGATGGCGGTCGTCGCCAGAAGCCTGCCCGTTACGTTGGGGCTTGGGAATACGCTCCAACTGCTACTATCCCAGCGCCCGATCAAAGCCAAACCGCCGCCATCGCCCACGGCCCAGGCATCCCCCGCCGACACGGCCGCCACTCCATACGCTGCGCTCTCGGGCTCGACACCAAAGCCAAAGACTTCGCTCCAACTGTTCCCATCCCAGTGCTCAATTAACGTGCGCGTCTGGAACGTAAACGGGTTCCGCGACCTGCCCACCGCCCAAACGTCATTCGCGCCCGCGGCGGACACAGCACTTAGGAAATTATCGCCAGACGGATTGGGGCTAGCCACGATGCTCCAACTGGATCCATCCCAGTGCTCGACCAGCGTAGAAAATCCAGTCGCAGCATGGCCCCAGTATCCCACTGCCCAGACGTTGTTCGGGCTGAGCGCCACTACGCCGTACAATTCGTTATTGGCTTCCGGCACGTTTGGACTGGGAATTACACTCCAGGTTGTACCGTCCCAGTGCACAATTAGAGTTTGCGCGCGGTCGGTCTGGGTATAGCTGCCCACGGCCCAAACATCGCTCGCCGAATTGGCAGATACGGCGTACAAAGTGTTCAGTCCGGCTGCCCCGGGGCTAGGGCTGGGGATGATGCTCCAAGTTACGCCATCCCAGTGTAGAACCAACGTGGTTTGGTCTAGGCGGACGCCGCTAGTCGCACTGCCTACGGCCCATACATTCGAGGAGGAAACGGTGGCCACGCCATTGAGGACATTCAGCCGCTTATTCGTATTCGGACTCGGCACAATGCTCCAGGCCGCTCCATCCCAATGCTCGATCAACGTCCGCTTCTCCAGGCCGAAACTGTAATACCCGACCTCCCAGACCTCGGTAGAGGCGCTTCCGCTCACGGCGTTAAGAATATTCTCACCGACGCCTGTGTTCGGGCTGGAGACGATGCTCCATTGGGTACCATTCCAGTGCTCCGCCAGCGTATGGCTGTTGCTACCGACACTCCAAATATCACTTCCGCTGATCGCGCTCACCGCTTTTAACGAAAAACTCAAGCCGTTGGGACCAGTATTGTCGCCAGGGATCTGCACCCAGGCCGCACCGTTCCATTTAAGGAGCAATACTTCTCCAGTGTCGCCAGCCTTGAACTCGCCCACTGCCCAGACGTTATTCGGCGCAACCGCCGTCACTGCCCAAAGATAATTGAAGGCGCCGGGGTTCGGACTGGGTACCACGCTCCATGTTGAGCCGTCCCAATGCATAGTGAGACTGACGGGACCTGATTTGGTTCCGGTCCATCCGACGGCCCAAACGTCGTTTGTGGAAATTGCCACCACGCCATACAGAAGGGGAACGGAGCCTGCAGGCGGTCCGGGGACGACGCTCCATTGTGTTCCATTCCAATGCAATATGAAGGGGGTCGAAGGGTCGGCTCGGCCGACCGCCCAGAGCTCGTTCGGCGCGCCAGGAACGGCCGTCACAGCGTGGAGCTCGTTATGCTGGTTGGGAACGTTTGGGCTAGGAATTATCTGCCAACTGGTACCGTTCCAGTGTTCGACCAGCGTTTGGCTTAACCCACCATCGCTGGTTACACCCACTGCCCAAACGTTATTAGTTGAAAGCGCGGCAACGCCGAAGAAACGATTAAAGGTGCCAGGATTAGGGTTGGGCACGACATTCCACGATGTGCCGTCCCAGTGTTCGATGAGTGCCTGTCCATCGCCGCCACCGACCGCCCACACGTCGTTGGCGGCCACGGCGCTGACGGCCTGAAGTTCGTTGAAGGCGGTGGGGAGCGTAGGCGCGGGCACCGTGGCCCAATTCTGACCGTCCCAATGCTGAATGAGCTGTTGCGCCTGAGTCGTCAAATTGCCATAGCCTCCGACGGCCCAAGCGTCATTCGATGCAATCGCGGCGACGCCATAGAAGTAGTTGTGAGGTGAGCCGGTGTTAGGGCTTGGGACAAGCTCCCACGTACCGCCTTTAGGAGTCCGACTTTCAGTTGTCGTCAATTCGCGATCGGCTTTACGTGTAGCCGGATTGGGTACGCTGGCTTTTGGCGAGTATCCTGGTAAGAGAAGTAGGAGTGCGATAACAAATTGTGGAGTTATCTTGTTAAGCCGAACCGGTGTGTTCATTGTTTTCCCTCTTTTCCTTTGTTAATCGGCTCTGCTGGTCGGTAGGCAGGTAAGAATTTGGCGAACGACGTTTTCGTACCTCTCAAACTGATCAGAGTTTTATCGCAGACGCGGTACGTGCGCATCAATTCGAGCAGGAAATGTACACTCCCTCCATTAAGGATCGGCGGGAGCTGTGGCCTAAGCTCCGATGGACCGCGAATTACGCGGATACAACGGATGTGCCTTGGCTGACGAGACAGCGCGCTCTGATCTCTTGGAACGGGTTATGGTAGGAAGAGGGTGGTTGTAGCCGGCGGCGAGGCGTTGCCGGCCGTATCGCTTGCGATGACCTCGATGGTGTTCTCGCCCGCCACACCATAAATGCTGCTGATAAAACCCGAGCCGAAGCGGACTTCCTCGAGGTGACCATTCAGGTAAACGTCGTAGCGAATATTCTCCTGCCGATCGAAGTCATCGGTGGATTGGGTCCACCACAACTGGAACTCAAGGTCGCCGTAACCGAACGCTTGCAGGTTAGCCGGGGTGTTCGGCGGGGTGTGGTCGTTGGGATTGGGCGGCAGGGTCGTGATCGAAACGGGATTGGAGAACGGCCCCTGCTGATTCCTTGAATCGTAGCCCCGGACCGTGACTGAATTGGTCGTCGCCGGCTGCAGGAACCTAATCGTGTATGCCAGGACGTTTCTCCCTGTCTGGACATAAAGACTGCCGTTCACCCAGACCTCGTAAAACAACAAGCACCCGCCGTCCTCGGCTGGAGTCCAGGCGATCGAAGCGTAATTGGATCCAACCTCCCCGACTGAGACCCCAGGCGCGGTCGTTGGCGGACTCGTATCGGAAAGCGTTCTGGTCACTAGCTGGGACTGCCCGGAAGGCCTTCCCGATACGTCCCTCGCATAAATGAAAAACCAATATTCATTGCCCGCACCTAGTCCGGTGAAGGTGTGGCTGGTGGCCGTTCTGGGCAGGACTGCGGGAGGGGCCTGGTTAGTGCCCGAGAGATAGTAATTAAAGTCTTCCGAAGTGAAATTGACCGGGTCCCACGCCACCGAAACAGTGCAGGTCCCTAGCGCCGTCACCCGGAAATTACCGGGGGCGTTTGGGTTTGGTCTTGGGGTTGCGGTCGGGGCTGGGGTTGGGGTTGGTCTGGGCTTGGGTCCGGCCGCGTCGGTGGGCGAGCCGAGGACCATTATGAGGACCAGGACCACTGCGGCGAAATGGGCCACGAACGATGAAACAAGCAGGCTGGTCTTATTGTTTGTTCTGACTTCTTCAATGCTGAACATACGGGGATTTCCTTTCGGCGGTGATTGGTGAACTTGGTTGGTGAATTAGGGCCATTCACTGTTGTACTGTGCGAAATCCGGCGATTTGTTACGCGGAAAATGGCTTCGCCGTGCGGAGGGGTGAAGTAGGAGTCGCGGACTCGAGGCACGGATGTCCCGCCCGTGGGCAGACCAGTTGCCTGCTACTCGTGCTGAATGAGCATGTAATATGCGTTGCCCCTGTTGAATTATTTCTGGGCGAGGGACGCGACGATTTTTTCGAAGCAGGGGTCGCCGCGGAGTGGGTCCCAAAACGGAAGCAACTTCAGTTGGCCGTACGTAATGGGAGCCGGTGGTTGAACAGCGATCGCGAGTTGTTTGCAGGCCAGATCTTTGTCACCAACCCACGCTGCAATCATTGCCAAATAACAGATCATGCGCGCGCCGTTGATTGCATCATGATCCACCGGAAGGAGCGCAACTGCCTGCCGACCTTCGCGCAAAGCCTCCTCTGTCCGTCCGAGAGCAGCATCAATCAAACCAAGCACGCACAAGGATGGGGCGTAATTTGGTTGAGCTTGAACTATTTTCGCCTGCTCTGCACGCGCGGCTGTGAAAGCAACCCGTGCTTTGTCACTATCATTTGTCATGCGAGCGATAACGCCTTCTACAAACGGACGATTGAACTGAATAACGTCGTCACTTAAGGGGTTTTCGCCTGATGCCCCTAACGCCGCCCTTGCCGCAGTAGCATCTCGCTCGGCGAGTGCGCACGTGAGCCAGGCATCGGCGATACCGGGCACTGCGTTCAAGTCGGCGACTCGAATTGAATCGATCAGCTGATGCAAAGGTCGGCTATCCGCTTTCCAATCCAATTTCGCCAACGTGCGCGCGATCTTTGTATCGATATCGCCTGGTTTGATGGCCAACGCACGATCCAACATCATTGTTTCATCGGCATAGCGCCGGAGTAGGTCGTAACTCGCCGCAATTTGTTGCAAGGTAAAAAAGTTGCGGGGGTCAAGATCAACCGCGCGCTCAAGGCTCTGCAGTGCCTCTTGTTGCTTGCCTTGGCGCCTTGCGATGAAGCCCTTCAGTTCAAAGAGCATAGGCTCATTAGGTAGAGTCTGTCGTGCGAGTTCCAGTTCAGCCAAAGCGCCATCATAATCGAGGTGTCCGCGGTAAAGATTCTCGGCACGTGCGAGGTGCGCCTCACCCGAATCGGGTCGCAGGCGAAATGCCGATTCGATGGCTGACTCGGCTAACGCCAGGCGCGCAGGCGTGCGATCGAACCCAAAGAAGTAAAGGAGGTCATGAGTATGAGAGAGCAGGCAATGCGCTTGGAAAAATGAAGAATCCTTTGCGAGAGCTTGGTTCAGTAGATCGGCCGCTTTCAGCAAATTCGCCTTCGCGTTAGTTGTAAAGCTTGTCGTTAAAACAAGAGTCTTGGCCTGAGTATAGAACTGAAAGGCGGTAAGGTCGGCTGTTGGTGGGCGCGCCATGTCCAGTTTCTCAGCAGTGGACATTTTTGCCTGAAGCCGATCTGCAACCTTTAGCGCGATCTGACTCTGCGCCGCAAAGACACTGTTCAAATCGCAGTCATATTGTTCCGCCCAAACATGGCTGTCGGTGCGTGTATCGATTAATTGCGCGTTCAGATGAAGCTGTGTTCCACTTTTGCGAATACTGCCCTGCAGCGTGTGAGACACTCCCAGCGCGGCGCCGATCTCGCGCATATTTCTGTTCCCGCGGTATTGCATCACGCTGGTACGACTGATCACCTTCAGATCGCGAATTTTTGCCAACTTGGTTAGAATGTCGTCCTGAACGCCGTCGGCAAAAAAGGCGCCGTCCTTGTCGTTGCTCAGGTTTTCAAACGGCAACACGGCGATGCCCGTCGTCGCCGGCTGTCCGACCGGTCCGACTTTCCAGACGATTACGCTCACTGCCGCTGCCAGAGCCACTAACGATGCCATCAACCCAGCAGCGAGCGGATTCCGGCGTACCCATTTTTTTCCACGACCAAGAATTCCTGTGCGCCGCGCATGAATCGGCTCGTGCTTGAGCCACCGGTCAAGATCTTCGGCCAGTGCCAGCGCGGATGGATAACGGCGCTGCGGATCCTTATCGAGGCACTTCAAACAGATCGTTGTTAGATCGCGGTCTATCTTTGGGTTCCACAGACGCGGTTGCCGTGGCTCGGTTTCCAAAAGGAGCCGGATGGTGTCGTAGGTTGTGCCGCCTGCAAATGGTGGATGACCAGTAAGCAAATGGTAGAACACCGCGCCCAATCCATAGACATCAGTCGCGCTGGTAAGCTGGTTGTTATTCCCCAGCGCTTGTTCCGGGGCCATGTAACTCGGCGTGCCTAGGGTTTCAATCGTGCGGGTGACCGTGCTTTCCGTTTCAGTGAGCCGCGCCAGGCCGAAGTCGGTAAGGTGCGGTTCGCCTTTTGCATCGACCAAAATGTTTCCTGGCTTGATATCTCGATGGAGAATGCCGCGTTGATGTGCGTAATGCACAGCGCGCGCGAGCTGGGCAATCAATTCCGCCGTACGGCGGATCGGCAGAAGCTCGCGCCTAACGAGTTGGTCAAGCGGCGCGCCTTCGACCAATTTCATGCTGAAGTAGCACGACCCATTACGCTCGCCAACTTCGTAAATGGGAACGATATTCGGATTATCCAAACTCGCCGCAGCTTCCGCTTCCAGCCGGAATCGCTTAAGGCGTGCTGTTGTGGTCCGCTCGCCAGTCCTGACAACCTTTAACGCGACTACGCGGTTGAGACTTTTCTGTCGTGCGCGATACACTACACCCTGACCTCCGCGACCGATTTCTTCCAGCAATTCGTAGTCGCCCAGACTCCCTGGCATCTCCGTGTCAAACGCTGCTGCTCTACTCCCGTTTGCAGCAGGGGTATCGATACGCGGAGGCTGGTCTGCACCGGGGTCATTGACCCGGTCTACAGCCTCTGAAAAGAGTCCGAGACCTGTCTCGAGCAGACAGGCAGTGCAAAGTCCTTCCGCTGCGTCGGCAAAGATTTCCGCGCCGCATTTTGAGCAGACTCTGGACGCGAATTTCATGATCCGCAGCAATCAAACCAGGATGAAATTTCGTAGCAATCCGCGCAACTTGTGTCTCTACGACCGCAACACAACGATTAGATGCCGCAACTCATCTTCGATTTCACAAGGATCGGCGACCGTGTGGCCAATCTCCTCGCGTAGCAACATCTGATAACGATGACGGAACCGGTGGAAAGCCTGTCTGAGCGCGTTGTCCGTCATACCCAATCTCGCCGCGATCTCCGCACGCGATGGCGCATCGGGTTCGTCTGGCAGCAATAGTTTCAGAGAATCAAACAGAAACGCATTGCCAGTCGCGCGGTACTCCTTCTTTAACCGCTTAAGAACGTGCTCGATGAGAGTCGAAGCCCAACGGCGTTGATACAGCCGATCGGCGCTCAGCGAATCAACGAGTCCACCGCCGGGAAGACCAGCGCGCTCAGTCGCATGCAACTCTTCCAGCGGAATCAACCATTGTCCATGGCCACGCTTGATCGTCATCTCCCGGCGTCGTTCGCCGCCCAGAAAATGTTTGAATGACACCAGCAGATAGGAGCGCAGGCGTCCTTTCTCCCTTCGGGCCGCGTCAAAATCGCGACGTGTGAGTAGCAGCTCAAAGAAACCCTGTGTCAAGTCCCGCGCTTCCTCGGGATCATATCCTTGTCGACAGGCAAAAGCGTACAGGGGTCGCCAGTAAATGCGACACAGTTCTTCGAGGGCTGCTTCTCCCGCGGCCGATTGACCCTGGGCAACTAATACGAGGCTCCAATGCGTCGTCGCAAAGGCATCGGCTTTACTTTGGATGTCCACCGTTGGACGGATTCTCCGCGGCGAACGCAAACCGCTTCCATTGCACGAAACCTCCTGCTTATGAGCCAGCATACCTCGTGTCCGAAACCGTAGTTTCGGCGGCAAATCTGGTCAATGAAAGAGCCGTGGGTACCCGGCTCAAAAACCTTCTAAATGGTAACATCACTGTTACCAAAAACGGCACTCCGAAAGTTAGATGGTGAGCGCACGCCCTCGCCGGGACAACACCCTTTGACAACGGACAAGGAAGCGTGCGCCCCCAATTTGCAGCGTCGCTAATCTTAGTCCTCCGTAATTAGACCAAATAAGCCGTGCGCTTCGTCTGCGATTCCGGCGGTGAAGAAGACTCCGGCATCCTGCGGCAGAAGATCCCACAGGCCGTCAAATTGGAGCGGCGTTCCATCGGCGCGCATGAGCGTCTCGATGAAATTGCCGGTGACCGGATCGTAATTGTTGATGAATCCGTCACCGAAGTTGCCGACCCAAAGGTTGGTGCCTTCCACCAGAGCAAGTCCCCACGGTGCGTTGAGATTCCCGTTTGAGATTAGCCGCCGAAGGAAATTGCCGCTGGTGTCGAACACGTTCACAAAGCCGCAGCCGGCACAATGGACGTCATCTACCCTTTTGTGGTCCTGCTTCGCATAGGTCACAAAGATTTCATTATTGAAATTCCGGATCCCGAACGGCCCGTACCCAGCCGGAAGATTCGGATCCACGAAACCGTTGGGAGTCACCTGATGAAAACTCTCATCAAAGGTATGGACCTTCCCAGTATGAAAATCTGTCGCATACAGAAAG
>WNFW01003034.1_pt1 | contig 13592 bp, 16 predicted proteins | sample 5400131 | NCBI WGS metagenome assembly WNFW01 (sample SAMN13153362, study PRJNA577476) | soil metagenome | isolation source: 20 cm soil or saprolite under grassland replicate 1 | place: USA:California | collected 2016-06-15 | reverse complement strand
CGTCCGCGGCGCGGCGCGTGCCCGCCGCGTCGCGAGAGCGTTGCTGCGCGAGATCCCCCGTCCGCGCCGCCAGCTCGCGCTCCGCCTGAGCCACCGAGTCCGCCGCGGTGGCGACATCCCGCGCAGCCGTGCGGGTCGCGGCGCGCAGCTCCTCGAGGCTCGGGAGCCGCAGCGCGATCTCCTCGCTCCGCCCCACGTGCGTGCCGGGTGCGGGAGCGTTGTCCCACGCCTCGACGCGGAGCCGCAATGTGTCGCCCGGCAGGAGGCCGCGCCGCTCCGCGTCGAGCTCCCCCTGCACGATGACCCGCTCGCCCGCGCCCGACACGGCCAGCGATTCGCGGACGACCGCCCCCACCTTCCCCGTTCGGCTCACGCGCCAGCTCACCACTTCGAGCCGGGTGAGCCCGTGATCGTCCCGCGCGTCGATCACGAGCGGTTGCCTGAGCGTCAGCGGCAGCGTGGTGTCGCGGCCCGGGACTGGGACCGAGACGACGGGCGCGGAGTCGGGCACCACACGCAGCCGCAGCTCCGGTACGTCGCCTTCGAGCGGTGTTCCATCTGCTGTCGCGAGGTCGAGCAGCCACGTGCCGGAGGCCGTCGGCGGGGCGGCCAGCCGGCCCGAGAACCTGGCCCCATCCACGGAGAGGCGCGCCCGTACCGCTCCACCGTCCCGGCGCCACGCCGCCGCCGCCAGCGGGACGCTCGCCGCGCCGCTCGTCAGGATCACCGTGCCTTCGGGGATCGCCACCGGCTCGCGGCCGGGAACGAGCGGCTCGTCGGGACGGCCGAGGTACGCAGGATACCGCGCGGTGAGCTCGAGGCCGGCAACGAACGCGGGCAGCGCCACGCTGACGCGGCGCTCGACGCTGCGCCGGCTGCCGCTCGAGGCGCGCACATACAGATCGGACTCGAGCGGGCCGATGCGCCGGGCGGCGTGGCCCACCGAATCGAGCGCGACCGGGGCCGGCCGCCAGGGCTCCCCCGGTCCGCGTGTCCAGAGGATGGCCCGTGTCGCCGCCGGCACGTCGAGCGTGACCGTGACGCTGTCACCCCGACGCACGCTCGTGCGGTCCACGCCGAGACGCACCGGCGCGCGCGCGTCGACGATGGCGCGGAGCGGATGCCAGAACGCCGCCGCCCGCCCCGCACCGGGGGACGACGCTACGAACAGCGCGGCGCCCAGCGCCGCGGCGCCGGCCCCGACTCCGAGCGATGCCCGCGTGCCGCGCGCCAACAGCCGGCCCACCGCCGGCGCCGCGCGCTGCACCACGGCCGCCGCTCGTGCGTCCGCCAGCCCCAGGAGCTCCCCGCTCGCGCCCGCGCCTGCGGCCGGAGCGAGCAGCCCCACGACGCTCCCCGCCCGAGCGCCGGCGGTCGTCTCGACCAGCCGTCCCACGACGGCCGGCGCGGCGGGACGCCGGGCCCGGCGGACGAGCCATACCGCCGCCGCGGCGACCCCCGCGATGAGGAGCCATGCAGCCACCACGGCCGCGACGCGCGGCGCGAGCGCCAGCCCCGCCGCCGCGGTCGCGAACGCGACGCCCGCGCTCGCGAGCAGGGCTGCTCCGGCGCGGGCGCGCGCGTGCGGCCCACTCAGCCGCCGCAGCCGAAGCGCCGTGTCGGTCACCGCGTTGCGCTCACGGCGTAGGTGAACAGGTTGACCCCCATTCGTAGTGCCGCCTCGTGAAGCTCCGGAGGATCGTGGTGGACATCTGGATCCTCCCACCCGTCGCCCAGGTCCGTCTGATAGGAATAGTACACGACCAGACGGTCGCCCAAAAATATACCGAAACCCTGCGCCGGCAGCCCGTCGTGCTCGTGAATCTTGGGGATGCCCTTGGGGAACTCGTACACCAGGTGATAGATGGGGTGGCTCAACGGGACCTCAACCAGTGGATGATCCGGGAAAACCCGGGCGATCTCGCGGCGGAACGACTTGTCCATGCCGTAATCGTCGTCGGCGTGCAGGAAGCCCCCCTGCTCCAGCCAGCGCCGCAGCCGCTGTACCTCGTCATCGGAGAAGTGCACGTTCCCGTGGCCCGTCATGAAGACGTACGGGACGTCCCACAGCTCGGGGCCCGTGAGCGTCACGACCCGCTCGCGCTCGGCGACGGGGAGCGCGGTGCGCTGGCGCAGGGCCGTGAGGAGGTTCGGCAGGGCGGAAGGACCGGCGTACCAGTCTCCCCCACCGTCGTAATGCAACCTTCCGATTGTAAGGGATGCGGCGGTGCTTCGGGATGCGGGATGCGGGATACGGGATGCGCTGCCTCCGAGCCGATCCACGCATCCCGCATCCCGCATCTCGCATCTCGCCCGCCCGCCGGCGACCGGCAGCCACGCCGCGCAGAGGACGACCGCCAGGGCTCTCATAGTTCGTTGACGAGCCGATACGCCGTATTTCTCGTGATTCCCGTTTCCGCCGCGATCTGCTCGGCCACGTCCCGGCGGGTCATTCCTTGCGCCAGCAGGACGCGGGCCCGCGCCTCGGGGTCGGGGGGAGCGGTGCGCTCCTCCCGGACGGGCTTGCCCGTGCCCGCCACCATCACCGTTACCTCGCCGCGGGGAGGCGCTTCGGCGTAGTAACCCGCGAGCTCGGCCAGGGTCCCGGCGCGGGTCTCCTCGAACAGCTTGGTCAGCTCGCGCGCCACGGCCGCCGGTCGCTCCGCGCCGCACGCCGCCGCGAGGTCCTCGAGCAGCTCCGCCACGCGCGGCGGCGCCTCGAACAGGACCACCGTCCACTCGCTCTTCGCCACCAGGTCGAGCAGGCGCCGCCGCTCGGCGCCTTTGCGGGGGACGAAACCCAGGAACAGGTAGCGATCGGCGCTCAATCCCGAGACCGACAACGCGGCCGCGACGGCCGTGGGCCCCGGCACCGTGACCACGGGGACGTCACGCGCCCGCGCGGCGGCGACGAGCTGGGCGCCGGGATCGCTCACCGTCGGTGTCCCCGCGTCCGTCACGAGCGCCACATCCTTACCGCTCGCCAGCAGATGCAGGATCCGACGCAGCGGCGCGTCGCTCGAGTGCGCATGGAAGCTGATGAGCTCGGCGCGCGAGCCGACGTGGGCGAGCAGCGGCTTGGTGTGGCGCGTGTCCTCGGCCGCGATGGCCGTGACCCGGCTCAGCGTGCCGGCCGCGCGCGGCGAGAGGTCCTCGAGGTTGCCGAGCGGCGTGGCCACGACGTACAGGGTGCCGGCCATGTCACCACGACACCGGCCACGGCAAGCGCCCGTAGTAGCCCGTCGACTGCAGGACGTAGCGGTGCTCGCGCGTCGCCTCTCGCAAGATCTTGGGCGCCGTCCCCGGCATCATCACCTCGACGCCCTCGAGCAGCTGGAGCGACCAATCCGTGAGCGCATTCGACAGCTCCTCCGGCTGCACCACCGAGTCCGGCATGTCGGTGCCGCGCGGCGCCGAAAGGATGGTGATCGCCTTGTGCGCGTCCCCCAGCCCAGCGCTCACTTTCTGCGCCCGGCGCTTCGCTTCACCCGGAAATTCCTTGTCCACCTCGTCGACGATGCGCCAGTACAGCTCGCGGTAGGTGTTGATCAGCGCGTTCGGCGCCTGTTGCGGCAGATCGGCGACGTAGGGGAACACGGCCGAGGTCAGCACGGGCGTTTGCCCGCCGGCGGCGGCATGGAACTGCGATTCGAGAAACTTCGGAATCGCCATCACGTCCGGCTTGTCGCAGAAGTAGCCGCTGTGGTAGCGTCCCGCGTCGAACCGCACATAGGAGACGTGCGCGTTCGACATCAGCTCCAGGATTCCGCTGGTCTTGTCACGCGCGAACCCGGCGAAAAACGCGCCCGGCTGCGACGCGTCCACGGTGCGCATCTCGACCGGGACCGCGCACGACTGATACATCCAGGCAAGCTGCTCCATCGGTGCAGCCGAGTAGGCGAGCTCCCCCCGCTCGACTTCGGCGCGCATCCGGTTCAGCGCTTCTGTGATGGTGATGACCTGCCGCCCGGTGGTGTGCAGCGACGCGGCGTTCACGGCCTCGCCTTTGCGGAAGAACAGGAGCAGGCATTCGTCCGGCAAGTAGGCCGTGATGAAGCCGTCGACGCGGCCGTCCCGGTCGCGTTTCCCGAAGGCGAGGAGGTTGTCGAGGTGGATGAAGGCGAGGCGGGTGCGATGAATCAGCCGGTTCACCTGCGGGAACGTCAGGTCCGCGAGGCGAACCGGCGAATTCATCAGGCGAGCGGTGCTCGCGCGCATGGCCCTCCGAGGAGGCTGCTACGACAGATGCTGCTGGATCTTCTGCACGAAGACCGGCTTCGGGTACGCGCCCACCAGCGTGTCCACGTGCCGCCCGTCCTTGAAGAATAGAATACTCGGTATCGAGCGAACGTTAAAGCGCATCGCCGTCTTCTGATTGGCGTCCACATCCACCTTGGCCACCTTCAGCTTGCCTTCATACTCTCCCGCCAGCTGGTCCAAGATCGGCGCCACCATATGGCACGGCCCGCACCAGGTTGCCCAGAAGTCCACGATCGTGAGCCCCTGGTGCTGTTCGACCTCCAGCCCGAAGGTGGCGTCCGTAACGGCCGTGAAATGTTCCGCTGCCATATCCTTCCACTCCCTCTCGTGCAATCGTTATGTTGACGGGCGCCATGAGCGAGCCACCCGCCCGCGTCGCCCACATCGGCATCGCCGTTACGTCCATCGACGCCGCCCTCGGCTTTTACCGGGACGTTCTCGGCCTCGAGCCGGGACGACCCGAGACCGTCGACGGTGCGACGATCGTCGCCGTACCCCTGGGCGACGTCCAGATCGAGCTGCTCGAGCCCCGCGATCCGGGCGGCCCGGTCGCGAAGTTTCTCGCCAGGCGCGGGCCGGGCATTCATCATGTCTGCTACCGCGTGCCGGATCTGGACCGCGCGCTGGAGCGCTGCCGGGCGGCGGGCTTTCGTCTCATCGACGATGTGCCGCGGATCGGTGCCGGCGGCCGCCGCATCGCCTTCCTCCATCCGAAGACGACAGCCGGCATTTTGTTGGAGCTGACGGAGTAACTAACGCGCCGCCGGGTCGAAACGTTCCCCTGGATTACTGCCGACACGACGACCCCGGCGTGGGAATGCTCCCCAGATGCACGTCGTTCACCACCCAGCCGCCGCTTTTGGTGTGCACCAGATCGATCGGGAACACCACCGTGCACCCTCCCTGTCGCTGGAGCTCGACCCGGAACGTCTTGAGGTTGTCATGGCCCGGCACGGCGAGCGGCCCTTCGATGACACGGTAGCCCGCGTGGTCCACGTACTTCTGGACGACGGTGAGCCGCTCCCGGAGCTGGTCGGATTTCATCCAGTTCGTCGCGGGTCCGCGCTCCGAGCCCCACAACGTGCCCATGCGTGAGATGTTGTTGTCCTTGACCGCCGCCATGAACTGCGCGAGCGTCTCCTGCGGCGACTGCGGTGCGAGCTTCTCCGGGCCGGCTCCCCCACCGCACGCGAGAGAGGCCAGCGCGACGAGCACGGTCAGTCCCGTTCCAACGTTTCTCGACCGAGATGAGGTGCCCGGGCAAGCGAGTTGGAACGGGATCAGTCGTGGTCTCACGGACGATACCTCGAGTGTGGGCGGAGTGAACCGAAGGTAAGACGGCATGCGGCTGTACGTCAACATTGATCACGTCGCGACGGTGCGCGAAGCGCGCCGCACCGACGAACCCGACCCGGTACGCGCCGCCGCGGCGGCCGAGCAGGGCGGCGCCGACGGCATCACCGTGCACCTGCGCGAGGACCGCCGCCATATTCAGGACGCCGACGTCCGCGCGCTCCGCACCGCCGTGCGCACGGTCCTCAATCTCGAGCTCGGCGCGGCGCCCGAGATCGTGCGGATCGCCTCCCGCCTCAAGCCGTTTCAGGCGACGCTCGTCCCCGAGCGGCGCCAGGAGATCACGACCGAAGGCGGCCTCGCGCTCGGCGGCGCCAGCCGCAAGATCCGCGCAGCCATAGAGCGCCTCACTGCCGCCGGCATCCGCGTCAGTCTCTTCATCGACCCCGATCCGCGCACCATCGATCGCGCCGCCGCCTTTGGCGTTGCCGCGGTCGAGCTGCACACCGGCCGCTACGCCCGCACCTGGCGGAGCGGCGACGCCGCACTGCGCGCGCTGCGACGCGCGGCGGCCCACGCCCGCGCGCGCGGCCTCGCCGTCCACGCCGGGCACGGGCTGACGTACGACAACGTGCAGCCCGTGGCCGCCATCCGGGACATCGAGGAGCTCAACATCGGGCATTCGATCGTGAGCAACGCGATCTTCCTGGGAATGGAACAAGCGGTGCGGCGCATGCGGCTGTTGGTCGATGAGGCCGGGAAGCCTTAGCTTGATAGCCCTATGACCGACTCCCCGAAGCCCCTCGGGATGTCCGACTTCTTCGCCCTCGAGGCGGGGGAGTATCTCGAGCGGCTCGACGGCCTGCTCGCCCAGGGCGACAGCCCCAGCGCGGACGAGATCGTACGGCTCGCCCGTGCGCTGCGCGGCAGCGCGCTCATGGCGAACCAGCATGCGATCGCGCGCACCGCCGCCGGGCTCGAGGCGCTGGCGCGCGCCGTGCGCGAGGGCCGGCGTGCCTGGGATCCCCAAACGCTGCAGCTCGGCCTCCGCGGCGTGGACGACTTGAAGATCTTCGTGCGCCGGGCGGGCACCTGGACCGAAGCCGACACCGCGAAGGCGGAGGCGCTGGCGCAGCAGCTCGAGCAGCTCGCGGGCCGACCGTCGGCCCAGATCCGCGCGGTCGAAGCCCTGGGGCTCGATGCGGGCGCGCGGGCGTTCGTGGCGCGCGAGGGCGCGGCGATCGCGGGTGCGCTGGAACGGGCGGCGCAAGCACTGCGGGCCAACCCGCAGACGCACGACCCGCTCCAGCACGTCATGCGCGCGATCCACCCGTTGCGCGGCCTCGCCGCACTCAACGACCTGCCGCCGCTGCCCGACCTCCTCGAGGGGATCGAGCGCGCCATCGGTGAGCTGTCGCGCTCGGGACTCGAGGCTCCCGCCAACGTGGTCGATCTGTTCCAGGCCGCCGCGGGCGCCATCGCGCGCGCCGCCCGCGAGGTCGCCGAGCGCGGTCGCCCCGACCCGGAAGGGGCGGACTTCCGGGGGTTCGCCGGATTGCTGGTGAAGTTCATGGAAGCCGAACCGGACGCCGTCTCGATCGGCTCCCTCTATTACAACGACTCGGGCCCTCACATCGTGTCGCGCGGCGTCCCCGCAGCGCGCCCGTCCACGCTCGGCAAGCTGGAGCTCGTGAGCCACGGCGAGCATCTTCGCCAGGCGGCGGACTCACTCGAGCGGGCCCCGTCCGCCACACAGCGGGAGCTGCGTGCCCACACGCTCGCCACGACGTTCCGCGCGCTGGCGAACGCGGCCGGCAGCGTGCTCGCCGACCGCGTCGCCCAGTTCGCAATGGCCGCCCGTGATGCAGTGGCGTCGGGCATTGCCGTGAGCAGCCCGGCTGCCTTCGCCGCCGAGCTACGGCGCGCGGGCGACCTCCTCGCCCGCTCGGGTACCGGCGACGAGGAGGCGCTCGCGACCGAGCTCGACGCCGTCACCGCGGCAATCCAGACCATCCAGCCGGGCGCCGCCCCGCGGCCTGCGCCGGGCCCCGCTCGCCCCGCGCCCGCCGCGACGATGGCACGGCCGCCGGCCGCTGCTCCGGCGGTTCCCGTCCCGAGAGCCGCCCCCGCCCCCGCCCCAGCTCCGGCGCCCCGGGCCGAGCAGGCGGTACCCGAAACGCCCGACTTGGTCGGGTCCTGGGCCGCCTACCGGCGCCTAGCAGATGGGGGAATCGGCCCGGCGTCGCTCGCGGAGCTCGTCGGTGGTGGGGCCGCCCCGGCCGTCCCCACCGAGCCGGCCGCCGTAGACGTGCGGGCCCTCCTGTACCGGGGCGACCGCGCGCTGCGGCGCGCCCAGGAGCTGCGAGCAGCGGCGAAGCAGGCGTCGGGCGACACGCTGCGCGAGCTCGTCGACGAAGTCTGCGACCTCGTTGCCCTCGCCCTCGAGCCCAACCCCTAGTCGCGCCCCGGCCTCGCGCTGGAGGCGGGCGTGGCTCGTGGGGCTCGTGGTCACCGTCGGGCTCCTCGCCTGGGCGCTGCACGGCGTGGACGCCGCCGCCCTGGTCGGTCACCTGCGACGTGCGAACCCCTGGCTCATGCTTGCGACGATCACGCTCGCCACGCTCACCTTCCCGCTCCGGGCGATCCGCTGGCGGCTGATCCTGCGGGGCACGAGCGGCACCCGGCTGCCGCTCGGCGCGCTGTGGCATGCCACCGCGATCGGATTCATGGCGAACAACCTGCTCCCGGTGCGAGCCGGCGAGGTCGCTCGCGCGTATGCCGCCCAGCAGGCGGCGTCGGTACGCTTTACGACGGCCCTCGCCTCGATCGTAGTGGAGCGCTTGTTCGACGGGTTGATGCTGGTGGCTCTGTTCACGCTGGCGCTCGTCGCTCCCTCGTTCCCGCGCCACGCGATGATCGGCGGCGTGCGGCTTTCCGGGCTCGCGACGGCGGGCGCCGCGCTGTTCGCGGGAATCCTGATCGTCGCCCTGTTCGTGGTGCACCGTCCCGCACCATGGATCGCGCTGCTCGCCCGCGTCGCGCACGCCGTGCTTCCGGCGCGCCTCGCCGACCGCGTCACCCACCTCGCCCAGGGACTCGTCGCGGGGCTCGACGTCCTGAAGAGCCCTGGCCGCTTCCTCGGCGTGGCGGCATGGTCGCTCGTCCTGTGGCTCGTGAACGCGGCGTCGTTCGCGGTGTGCTTCCGGGCGTTCGGGCTGCCGGTGCCGCCGGAGGGTGCGCTGCTGCTGCAGGGCGTCATCGGGTTCGGGGTCGCGCTGCCCTCCTCCCCGGGCTTCGTGGGCGTGTTCGAGGCGGCGACGCGCGGCACGCTCGCGCTCTACGGCGTGGACGCGACCCGGGCGGTGAGCTACGCGGTGGCCTACCACATCGGCACGTTCTTTCCGATCACACTACTCGGACTCGCGTCGCTCTCGCGGATGCGCCTGCACCTCGCCGAGCTACGCGGCGCGGCGGCAGCGGAAGCGGAACACTGAACGGTGGACCGAGTTCGGATCGCCGCGCACGCCAAGGTCAACCTCCTGCTGCGCATTCTCGCGCGCGAAGCGCCGACGGGTTATCACCAGATCGAGACGGCGTTCACGCTGCTCGACCTGGCGGACGGCCTGGTGGTGACGCGCACGACGAGCGGAGTCGAGCTCACCGTGCAGGGCCCCAATGACCTGGGTCCACCGGAGCAGAATCTCGCGGTGCGGGCGGCGCGCGCCGTCCTGGAGGCGATCGGGCACAAGTTCGGCGTGGCGCTCGAGCTGACCAAGCGGATCCCCGTGCGGTCCGGCCTGGGCGGCGGATCGAGCGACGCCGCGGCCGCGCTGCACGCGGTGAACGCGCTCGCCGGCAATGCCGTCCCGCGCCACGAGCTGCTCCACTTCGCCACCCGGCTCGGAGCCGACGTCGCGTTCTTCGCGAGTGGGGCGCCCACGGCGCTCGCGTGGGGTCGGGGCGAGCGCCTGTTCCGGATGCCCGCACCCCCGGCCGCACCCGCGCTCGTGGCCCTGGCGCTCCCGCCCGTCGCCGTCGCCACCCCCGACGCGTACGGCTGGTGGGATGCAATGCATCCCGACCCCGCGCCGCGCGGGCCCCTACTGCTCGAGGCCGACGCCTTCGCCGGGTGGGGCAGCATCGGGCGACTCGGCGGCAACGACTTCGAGATCCCCGTCTTCGGGAAGCACCCACCGCTGCGCGCGCTGTACGAGCGACTGGCGGGAACGCATCCGTACTGGGTGCGGCTGTGCGGCTCGGGGAGCGCGGTGGCTGCGGTGTACGCCAGCGAACGCCTGCGGGACGATGCGAGCATGCAGCTGGGGGAGAAACAGCAGCGGCTGATCGCCACGACCACCCGCGCGGTGGCAGCGCCGGGTCCGGAGCCCCTTCCCTAGCGGCGCCGGGGGCCGCTTCTTTTGTAAGGGAGGTCGCGATGCCCGAACAGCTCATCGGGACGGTGGTCCACTACTTCAAGGGGCCGAGTGTGGCCGTCGTGCGCGTGACCGAGGGCACGCTGGCGGTCGGCGACCACATCCGCTTTCACGGCCACACGACCGACTTCACCGAGCCGATCGCCTCGATGGAAGTGAACCATCAGAAGGTCCCGTTGGCGAAGGCCGGCGACGAGGTCGCCATCCAGGTCGCGGACCGCACCCGCCAGCACGATCAAGTCTTCAAGGTGACTCCATGAACGAGCAAGCGTTCAATCTGTCCGTGCGCAAGTTTCTCAAGCACTTCGGCGTGGACGCGCAGCGCGAGATCGAGAAGAGCGTCGACGCGGCGGTGCGATCGGGCAAGCTCAAGGGCAGCGAGACCCTCAAGGCGCGGGCCCGGCTCGAGATCCAGGGGTTGCCGGTGAACCTGGTGATCGAGCACGACATCCCGTTGGCCTAGCGCGCCGGCATGCGGACGGCGACACTCGCGGCAGTTATCCTCGCAACCGGGTGCGGATCCTCACCCGAGGTCGCTCCCCCGCCGGCGCCCGCGTCGGGGTCGGCAGACGCGGCGGCGGCGGCGCGGGCGTCGATCGTCGCCAGCGAGCAGTTCTACGACATCGACGGGTCGAGCGCCGGCGCGCTGCGCAATCAGATCAGCCGGCTCGGCCCCAAGGACGAGAGCGGCAAATCGCAGGACGCGTTGACCGTGTGGAGCATCGAGTGGGTCTACGGCACCGCCCAGCGCGGCGACAGCTGCGTCCTGCGCGACGTGAAGGTCACGCTCAACGTCTCGGTCACGCTACCCCGCTGGAAGCCACCCGCGATGGCAACCGCCCAGCTCCTGAAGACGTGGCAAGCCTACCTCAAGGCCGTCCGGCTCCATGAGGCCGGGCACCGGACGATCGCCGAGCGCAACGCCCGCGAGGTGATGGCCGCGCTCACGCCGCTCCGTGGGGCGAATTGCGACAAACTCTCGGACGAGGCCACGCGCGCGGCGGAGCGGATCGTGGCGGACGGCCGCGCGCGAAACCGGGCGTACGATATCCAGACGAACCACGGGCAGACGCAGGGGGTGGAGCTGGGGCCGTGAACGGCCGCGATCGACCTGGGGAATCCTCCATGCCCGTCACGGCGAAGCTGTCACGGAAGTTCTACGAGAAGTTCGGCGACGAGCTGACGAATGAGCTCGTGGAGTGGTTCAATCAGGTGGACGCGACGTATCGTGGCGGGCTGCGCGAGCTGAATGAGGTCAATTACGCACGGTTCGAGGCGACCCTCGACCGCCGCCTAACGGCGCTCGGCTCCGAGCTGCGACAGGAGATCGCTGAGTTGCGCGTGGGAATGGCCTCCCTCGAGGGCGGACTCCTTGCTCGGATGGGTATGGCGGAGGGGCGCCTGGCGCGCTTGACGCTGCTCCTCTGGATCGGAACACTGGGTGCGCTAATCGCGCTCCTCAAGTTCTAAGTGGGCCGTGAACGGGCCCCGGTAAAGCAGAAGCCCCCGAGAGGCCCTAGCAAGACCCTCGGGGGCTTAGCGCTCACTCGCCGAGGCGAGCGAGAGCTTCGCTTCGCTTGTGGCCGTCGTATTGACTCACGGCCCCACCTCCTCGGGTGGTGTTCGGCACTACCGTACAATTCCAACTCGGTCCGCGCAACTGTGGTGCACCCGCAACGTGGGCCTTCGGAAGTTTACGCGCGGCATTAACGCCTGACCCGAGACGTCGTGTAGGGGCGCAGCATGCAGCGCCCCTACGTCTTACGGGGTCATAATGTAGATTCTTGCCGTCGCACTGGCCCCTCGTCCAACGGCAGGACACCAGACTTTGGATCTGGGTATGGTGGTTCGAATCCACCGGGGCCAATTCTCTTCCCTGGCACCGCGTTCACCCCACTGAAGGTGGACCGATGGATTGTCGAGTGATCCGGACGACGGCCCTCCTGGCGCTCCTTACGCGGGCGCTGGAAGCCCAGACTTCCCAGACGGGGTTCTTAGACCGCCGCGTGTCCGTGGCAGGCCAATCTCGCCACTACCAGGTGTTCGTCCCCTTCTCCTACACGGCATCGCAGCGCTGGCCCGTCATTCTCTTCTTGCACGGCGCCGGCGAGCGCGGCGACGACGGTCTCCTTCCGACCCAAGTAGGTTTGGGCACCGCCGTGCGCCAGAATGCCGCGCGTTTCCCCGCGATCATTGTCTTCCCGCAGCTGCCGGCAGAGTCGATCTGGTCGGGGACGCCCGCACTTGTCGCCATCGCTGCGCTCGAGCAGGTGAGTCGAGAGTTCCAAGTCGACTCCGACCGCGTGTATCTCACGGGCCTGTCGCTGGGCGGCAATGGGGTGTGGTACCTGGCGTATCGCTATCCGTCCCGCTTTGCCGCCCTCGTCCCGATATGCGGTTTCGTTACGCCGTTCTTTCCGACGACCCGCCCGTTCACACCGGTCGTTCCCGCGGACAGTGGCCCACCGTTCGAAGCTCTGGCTCGTCAGCTGCGGCGCGTCCCGACGTGGATCGTCCACGGTGAGATTGACGCGGCGGTTCCGGTTGAACAGTCGCGTCAGGCCGCGGCAGCCTTCAAGGCTCTCGGCGCTCCGGTGCAGTACCTCGAGGTACTCGGGACGAATCACAACGTGTGGGACGCATCATACGGGTCGCCGACACTGGTGAGTTGGCTGTTCGCGCAGCGCAGGTCGCGCTGATTGTGGTTCGAGTCCACCCGGGCCAATTTTTCGCTTAATGACCGACCAGCTTAGCCGACGTGATTTCGTGACCGCCGCGACCGCGCTGGCCGGCGCCGCACTCTTGCCCGCCGCTGGGACGGCCGCCCGGAGACCAGCCCTCACCGATAGTACGGTGATCGTCTTTCAGGGCGACTCGATCACCGACGCCGGTCGAGACCGCGCCGCCGCGGATCCCAACGTGGCCCACGGGCTCGGCTCGGGTTACCCGCTGCTCGTCGCCGCGGCCGCGCTCGCGGCACACCCCGATCGTGGCCTGCGGTTCTACAATCGCGGCGTCAGCGGCAATAAGGTGCCGGACCTCGCAGCCCGTTGGGCGGCCGATACCGTCGCACTGGCGCCGGACGTGTTGAGCATCCTGATCGGCGTGAACGATTTCTGGCACACGCTGACCGGCGGCTACGCCGGCACCGTCGACGACTACGAGCATCAATACGCCGCGCTGCTCGACGACACCGGGCGCGCCCTGCCACGCGCGCGGCTCATCGTGCTCGAGCCGTTCGTGCTGCGCTGCGGCGCGGTGGACGATCGCTGGTTTCCGGAATTCGACCAGCGTCGCGCCGCCGCCGAGCGCGTCGCCCAGCGCGCCGGAGCGACGTTCGTTGAGCTCCAGCGAGTGTTCGATGACCTGGCGCGTAAGAGCACGCCGCAGTATTGGGCCGCCGATGGCGTCCACCCCACGCCCGCCGGACATGCCGTGATCGCGGAGCGGTGGCGCCGCGCCGCGCGGCTCTGAGGTCCCTCCCATGCGCTTGACCACGATCCCGATCGTCGCCACGCTCGGCCTGCCGCTCGCCGCCCCGCTCGCGGCTCAAGGCACGCCGCTCGACGCCTTCCGCGACAACGTCGCGGCGATCCACGCGCGCGA
>WNFW01004824.1_pt1 | contig 13602 bp, 9 predicted proteins | sample 5400131 | NCBI WGS metagenome assembly WNFW01 (sample SAMN13153362, study PRJNA577476) | soil metagenome | isolation source: 20 cm soil or saprolite under grassland replicate 1 | place: USA:California | collected 2016-06-15 | reverse complement strand
TGGGCGTGGGCGGTGTTGCTGCAGGCATCCTGCACCTGCTCGCGCACGGCTTTTTCAAAGCGCTCCTTTTCCTCGGCGCAGGCTCCGTTATTCACGGATGCCATGGCGAACAGGACATTCGTAAAATGGGCGGCCTCCGCTGCTTCATGCCCGTCACGTTTGTGACGTACGCGATCGGGATGATGGCGCTCAGTGGCGTGCCGTTCTTTTTTTCCGGGGGCTGGACGAAAGAAGAAATTCTTCACGCGACGGGGAACTGGCCGCGATCGCATGTGCCGTATTACCTCATGTTGGCCGGCGTGATTCTCACTGCGCTCTACATGACGCGTCAGATGATCTATGCTTTTTTCGGCAAGCCACGCGCCGCTGCTGAGCGCGCGCATGAAAGCCCACACGTTATGACGATGCCTCTGATCGTGCTGGCGATTGGCGCGATTCTGTTAGGTGTGGTGCTCACGCCAGCATGGCCATGGCTGCATGACTACCTCGTCGGCGAACCGGTGCATTTCGAGATCGGACGTTTGATTCAGCCGATGCTGTTTGTTTCGCTTGTGCTCGTTGGTGCGGGTATCGCGGCCGGTTTCTGGATGTATCGCAAGGCTGGTTTGCCAGATCGAGGTCGCCCGGCGGAGATCGATCCGCTGGAATATGCACAGCCTGCATTGTTTCGCTTTCTGGCAAACAAAATGTGGATCGACGAACTCTATGACCGCACAGTTATCGCTTTCAGTTGGATGGCCGCGCGTCTCTCCGATTGGATGGATCGCTATTTCTGGGATGGCCTGGTGCGCGGACTCGGCGGTCTCGGTCAGCTCTTTGGGATCTTTACAACGAGTGTCGATGAGCGCGGGATCAATGCCGGAGTCGATGAGACGACCGCGGGCACGCGCGGTCTGGGGCGCCTGATGTCAGCGGCGCACTCAGGCCAAATTCAAACTTACCTCGGCGCGGTGGCGATTGGAATGCTGGCGCTGCTTCTTCTGTACGCATGGCTGGCTTAATTACGACAACCATCTTCATTCCGCTACTCGGAGCGATTGCGGTGACTATTTGGCCGCGCGGGAACTTCCGTGGCGTCGCCCTCATATTTAACGTCATCTCGGCTGCATGTGCTCTCGGCTTGTGGCGAGACTTCAACACCGCGCTGGCTGGACTTCAGCTGGTCGAACGCCATGCGTGGATTCCTTTGGTAGGGGCGGAATATGTTGTCGGCGTCGATGGTTTGAGCCTGCTCTTGGTGTTGCTTACGTCATTAATCATTCCGTTCGCATTTCTGGCGCAACCACCTCCACACGGAGGTCGCGCATTCTATGCGACCATGCTGGTGATGCAGTCGGCCCTCTACGGGACGTTCACTGCGCAGAATTTCGTTCTCTGGTTTTTGTTCTACGAGATGAGCCTGATTCCCGCGTTTCTGCTCATCAAAGTCTGGGGCGGCGAAAATCGTGATTATGCTGCGACCAAGTTCTTCCTCTACACGTTTCTTGGCAGCGTGGCGATGCTGCTTTCTTTTCTTGGAATCTATTTCGCAAGACAGACGTTTGATTTTGCCGTCCTGGCGTCAATGGCCAAGAACGGGTTGGTCCCAGGAAATGTCGTCTGGCTCGCGTTTGCCGGAATTTTTCTAGGACTGGCGGTCAAGGTGCCGCTATTTCCATTCCACACGTGGTTGCCCGACGCTTACCAAACCGCGCCTACAGGTGTGTCGATGGTGTTGACAGGCGTGCTCTCGAAAATGGGCGTGTATGGTTTCGTGCGCCTCTTGCTGCCCCTTTTTCCTAACCAAATCAAGATCATTGGTCCGTGGCTGCTTGCGTTGGCTGTTTGCTCAATTGTGTTCGCTCCCCTGGCTGCGTGGGCGCAGCAAGATTTGAAGCGGATGATTGCTTATTTATCGGTGAATCATCTTGGCTATTGCATGCTTTCTCTCTTCGCGGTGGCCGCCTCACCCGTTGTCGCTGCAAGGATCGATACGGACGCAGCTCTGAGCGGCGTGTTCATGCAGATTTTCAGTCATGGGATCACAGCGGCTACGCTTTTCTATTTTGCAGGTCTACTTGAACAACGGCGTGGTCAGCGCGGGATCGACGACTTCGGGGGCCTCATGCAGCGGACACCGCTGCTCTGCGGGTGGATGAGCGTTGCAATTTTTTCATCTCTGGGTTTGCCGGGCTTGAACGGATTCATCGGCGAGTTTTTGATTTTCAAAGGCTCTTTTGCGATCGCCCCCGGGTTTGCGGCCATTGCTGTGATCGGGCTTCTTGTCACAGCCATCGTGTTTGTGCGAGCGATGCAATCCCTGTTTAGCGGGCCACTCGCAGAAAGTTGCAGCGCCTTTCCCGATCTTTTGCCAGGCGAAAAACTCGTCGTTGTCCCGATCACACTGCTCATGTTTGCCGTCGGCATCGCGCCGCAATTTATCTTCAACATCTTCAACACAACGGTCGTTCAAATGGCGCGGCTGCTTAGCTGACATTCATCGCCAATGAGCAAAGAGATCATTCCCATCGAGCGTGTTGCGCAATCGATTCGCTGGATTCGTGGCCAGAAGGTGCTCCTCGATTCCGACCTGGCAGCCCTCTACGACGTGACCACGGGAAACCTGAATAAGGCTGTGAAGCGGAATTCTGACCGCTTTCCCTCGGATTTCATGTTTGAGCTTAAGCCTGAAGAGCTTACAAACTTGAAATTCCAATTTGGAATATCAAGATGGGGCGGCCGGAGGCGCTCGCGTCCCCATGTTTTCACAGAGCAGGGTATCGCCATGCTCTCGAGCGTGCTGAACAGCGAACGCGCGATCAAAGTCAACATCGCGATCATGCGCACGTTCGTGAAACTGCGACAGACGCTCGACACAAATCGCGAGTTAGCCCAAAAGTTTTCGCAACTCGAACAGCGCGTTGGCAAACACGATGAAGAGATCGCTGGCATTCTGGAAGCAATCCGGCGATTGATGGCTCCCCCTGAAAAGCCTGGACGTGAAATCGGATTTCATGTGCGCGAGACGGCCCCGCGTTACCGGGTGCGCAAACGCGCATGATTGCTTGGACGATTTACATCACGTTCGTGGGCGCAGTGCTGCTGCTTCTTTCGCCGCGCGCGTTTGCGCGCTGGATAGCGCTGCTTACAACCATCGTAGCTCTGGCTCTCGATCTGATCGAGTTAGTTCGTACGCCAATTGCTGACCTTGCGCACTTCACAACCATTGTGCGCGTGCCGTGGGTGCTGGCACTGGGGATAAATTATCATCTGGCAATCGATGGCGTCAGCCTCACGATGGTTCTTGTCACCGGTATTTCGGCGGTAAGCACCGTGCTGTTTTCCTGGGACGTCAAAGAGCGGCAAAACGAATTTTTCTTCTGGTTGCTGCTCGTGGTGGCTGGCTGCTACGGCGTTTTCCTTAGCGCGGATTTGTTTTTGTTTTTCGCGTTCTACGAATTGGTGATCGTGCCGAAGTATTTCCTGATCGCCGTCTTCGGATCCACCAACAAGGAATACGGCGCGATGAAGCTGACGCTCTATTCGTTTTTTGGCGGTATATTCGTTTTTGTTGGGATCCTTGCGGCGTATGTGGCGGCGGGAACGCTGGATCTGAATCAGCTGTCGCAATTTCAATTTTCGCCGCAACTGCAGTCGTGGGCCTTTCCCGCGTTGTTTCTCGGCTTCGCTGTGCTCGCCGGAATCTGGCCGCTCCATACGTGGGCGCCGACCGGTCACGCCGCGGCGCCGACAGCCGGTTCGATGCTCCTCGCCGGAATCGTGATGAAGCTCGGCTCTTACGCAGGACTCCGCGTGGCGATGAATCTCTTTCCACAGGGCTTTCAAATGTGGGGCAAATGGATAGTCCTTCTTGGCGTCATTGGAATCGTCTACGCCGCGGCCGTAGCGCTTCGCCAACGTGACCTGAAATTTGTCATCGGTTACTCGAGCGTCAGCCACATGGGTTTCGTAATGTTCGGGCTTGCGGCGGCAACAGCGCTGAGCGTTTCAGGGGCAGTATTGCAAATGTTTTCTCACGGTGTGATAGCGGCTCTCTTGTTTGCCGTCGCTGGACGCATGATTTATCGCCGCACACACACACGCGAGCTCGACGTGCTCTCCGGTATGAACCTGAGTCGTGCGCTGCCGTTTGGCTGCATTCACGTTGCGCGCGTTAAAGCAATCCTTCTTTGGCGAGGCGAGGTCAACAGTTCAGTTGCAGGACGGCCGGGTGGCCCTCGATCCGGATTGGAATGAGCAACAAACGATCACGGCCGCGGAAAAATTCGGGGCTTGCCTGCTCATGTTCGCAACGGTCGCGGTCGGCCTTTATCCCAAACTGTTGCTTGATCGCATTATGCCGGCTGTGGAGGCGATGAGGTTTCTTCAATGAAAGCCGCTGATGCAACAATATCTTATCTGGAACTGCTGAAGCTCGCCTCGCCAGAAACGATCGTAGTCATAACGGCGCTTGCGGTTCTTGCGGTTGGGCTTGGGACCGGGCGCGTAAGATCGACCACAACGGTGTCCACAGTGCAGCGTGCTAGAAGTGCGAGCAACAGCGCCACTGCTGTGAGGATTTGTTCAGCCGTTGCAGGGCTCGGCCTCGCAATCGCCGGCGTCGTCGTTTTGCAATTGCCTCAGGGCACGACCCTTTTCGGTGGAATGCTGGTGATCACGCCGTTCACCAGCCTTTTTAAAATCATATGCATTGTCTTGGCGTTCTTCACAGTCCTCCTGATCGCATCACAAAAATCAACGCCTCATCCTGGCGAATACCTGGCGCTTGTCCTGTTCGCGACAGTCGGCCTGATGCTGCTCGTCGGCAGCGAGGAATTTCTTATGATCTTCATCGGACTCGAACTGCTCGGCTTGTCGCTTTACGTGATGACCGCTTTCGACAAGACGGATATACGTTCGGCGGAGGCTGGTCTGAAATATTTGCTGTTCGGCAGCACCTCCAGCGCTTTCACACTTTTCGGGATCAGTCTGATGTATGGCATGACTGGCACCACCAGTCTTCCAGCAATTTCGCAGAAACTGGCCAGCGCATTCCCGACATCGTCGGGATTGCTGGCTGTTGGGATCATTATGACGCTCGTCGGCTTCGCGTTCAAAATCGCCGCCGCGCCGTTTCACCTCTGGGCGCCTGATGCCTATCAAGGCGCGCCGGTTCCCAGCGCAGGCTTCATTGCCTCAGCGTCGAAGGTCGCCTCGTTTGTGGTCTTGGGGAAAATTGTTCTCGTCGGATTTGCTCCCATGCGCGGCAGCGCTGCCTGGCACGCTATGCTTGCCGGTTGGTCACCCGTGCTCGCCGTGCTGGCCGCGTTATCCATATTGGTCGGTAATCTCGTTGCGCTTGCGCAATCGAACGTGCGAAGACTGCTCGCCTATTCCGCCGTCGCGCATGGCGGCTATACACTTATTGGAATAGTCGCTGGCGATCGCGAAGGATTTTCTGCCGCATTATTCTACGCCAGTGTCTACGCTGTCACACTCGTGGGTGCATTCGGTGTAGTTGCAATGGTGCGACACGAAACGGGCGGTGACGATTTCTCAAATTTTCGGGGTTTGGCTTTCCGATCGCCGTTTATGGCGGGATGCATGGCGATCTTCATGTTGTCGCTGGCAGGCATACCGCCGCTCGCCGGATTTTTTGGAAAGTTTTATGTCTTTAGTGCCGCGCTTCGTGCCACTCCAAACCATGGCTTGCTCTGGCTCGTAGTGGTTGCGCTTCTTGGCAGCTTCGTCTCGCTGTACTATTACCTGATTGTGTTGAAAGCGATTTTCGTCGACGAGGCTGCGGTGCCGGCAACGCATCGCGTTGATTCCCTCTCGTCGGATCTGCTCCAGCGAAGTACGGTCATTGGGCTTGCGGCAGCAGTTCTTTTGCTTGGGATAATGCCGGGAATACTGGCAACCCGAATCCTCGCTGCCGTACCATAAAAATCTCTTTGAAGATCGCGATTAACGCTTGACTGCCGCGGTAAAAGTTTTGCATCAAAGCAAGTAGTGCCATTGCAAAACTTGGTGAAGTGAAAATGGGCAGCATCAGCCAGTTCATTGATCGCCACTTCCGGCATTTCAACGCCGCGAGCTTGAAGGATGCTGCCGATGCCTACATTGCGCATCTCGATCGCGGTGGAAAAATGATGATCACGCTCGCGGGCGCGATGAGCACCGCCGAGCTGGGCGTTTCTCTCGCGGAAATGATTCGCCAGGACAAAGTCCATGCCATCACCTGCACCGGCGCGAACATGGAGGAAGATCTCTTCAATCTCGTCGCGCGCAGCAAATACGAACGCATTCCTCATTATCGGGAACTAAGTCCAGAACAGGAGCACGAGTTGCTGCAGCGGCACCTCAATCGCGTCACTGACACTTGCATTCCGGAAGAGGAAGCGATGCGACGAATTGAGCGAGTGGTACTCGACGAGTGGGTCGCCGTCTCGGAAAGTAATCAGAGAAAGTTCCCGCACGAGTTTCTTTACAAGATTTTGCGCGAGTGCCGGTTGAAACAGTTTTACGAGATCGATCCCGCTGACAGTTGGATGATTGCCGCTGCGCACAAGGATCTTCCGTTGTTTGTGCCCGGCTGGGAAGACTCAACCTTGGGAAATATTTACGCCGCCCGTTGCATCACCGGGGCGATTAAGAATGTACAGGCGATCCGCTCCGGGATCGAATACATGATCCAACTTGCGCATTGGTATCGCCAAACGTCGAATGATTCCTCCATCGGGTTTTTCCAAATCGGCGGCGGTATCGCAGGCGATTTTCCAATTTGTGTCGTGCCCATGCTGAACCAGGACGTGGTCAGCATGCCGGTGCCGGAATGGGGTTATTTTTGCCAGATCAGTGATTCCACTACCAGCTTCGGCTCATATTCCGGCGCGGTTCCGAACGAGAAGATCACTTGGGGCAAACTCAACGTCGATACTCCAAAATTCATCATCGAATCGGACGCAACGATCGTGGCGCCCCTCATTTTTGCCAAGGTTCTGGGCTGGTGACGATTCTCTGCAGTATTCGTTATTGCCAGTGGCCTGCGACCCATACCCAGCCGTTGTACCGAGGCACCCAATGGCCTTCGACCCAAACTGCGGCTGGTCTTGGGCGGACTATCCAAGTTCCCGACACCCACACATAAGTGGTTCCCGTCCACCGCCAATAACCGCGAGTCCAGGCATATCCGGGTGCAGGCGCTACGGTCTGAGTTTCAACGCGAAGTGGCGGCGGCGCTCGGGTCACCACGACCTCTCGAGCGGGGCCTGTGGTCGTTACTTCCTGTGTAGTTGTGGTCGTCACCGTAGTTGGTTCTCCCGCACAACCGACTAAAGCTAGGATCGACAGGGTCAATAGATAAGAGCTTGTTCTCATTTTACCCTCCGTTACGGATTCGTTTTCTGTCCGCACATTGGCTTTGTTGAAATGAATCATCCCCGATGGTTCGATGGCCAACGACTGATTTTGGATGGATGATGCGGAATGCTTTACGTCGTCGCCACACCAATTGGCAATTTGGGCGATATCACGCTGCGTGCTGTTGAGGCGCTGAAATCAGCCGATGTAATCGCGGCTGAAGATACGCGGCATTCGGGGCTATTGCTCAAGCATTTCGAAATCAAAAAGCCTTTTATCAGTTATCACCAGCACAATGAAGCGACGCGCACGCTGCAACTCGTGGAACGTCTCGCCCGGGGCGAAAACATTGCGCTGATTACAGACGCAGGAACGCCGGGACTGTCCGACCCGGGGTTGCGTCTCATTCGCGAATGCATTAAACGCGAGCTGCCGTTTACCATCGTCCCCGGGGCATCCTCAATTCTTGCGGCCCTCATTGGTTCCGGATTTTCAACGGAGAGGTTCTTTTTTGGCGGATTTCTTCCGGTCAAGCCTGGACAGCGCGAGCGCGAATTGCAAGCAGCGGCCGAACGCGAGGAAACCTCAATTTTCTTTGAATCGCCCTATCGATTAACAAAAACACTCGCCGTTTGCATTGACGTCATGTCGGAGCGGCAACTGTGCGTTGCGCGCGAGCTGACAAAAAGATTCGAGGAATTCCGCCGCGGTGTTGCCAGCGAGCTTCTTGCGCATTATCAGGACCATCCGCCAAAGGGCGAGATCGTGCTAGTGATCTCTGGTTCGTGACAGATCCAGCGACCTCAAGAAGTCCTGCTTCCGCTGAGGAACTCACAAATACGACTTTCCGCGAATAAACAATGCTCAACGGCCGTCAAACCCTGCCACCAAATCAGGGAAATCAATTGGAATAAATGGAATCAGACATTGCACTATCCGAAACTCTCGGCACGCCTGATGTACCCTGTTTTGCTGTGCGCGTAGTTCCTGCTGGCAAGCCGCACTCGAATCGGAAGGCTTGCGCGAGCAGCGACGCCGTCTCATGCGATTATGAACTGATGTCCCGCGCACGATGTTTGCTCACGCCTTTGTTAACGGGACTACTGGTGGCGTTGCTGCAACTTGCAATGGCAGTGGGCCTGCTCGCGCCGCAAGAGCCGTTTTTGGAGCGCTACTCCGCATTACTCCAACATGACAGCTATTGGTTCATGAACATTATCGATCGCGGCTACCAGACTGTTGTCCCGCCCGTCGATCACAAAGTAATGGAAGTATCGAACGTTGCATTTTTTCCGGCGTATCCGGCGATCGCAGCGTCGTTCCGCTACGCGTTTAACTTGAATAGCGTCACCGCACTCCTCATCTCGGCTCAACTGGCTGCTTGGGGTTTCTGGACTTATTTCTTCCTGTTATGCCAGCGTTGGGCTGTTTCGCCTGCGCTTCAGATTTGCGGCACATTACTGATCGTCGCCCATCCGGCAGCGTTCTTTCTGGTCGCCGGCTACTCCGAATCGCTGTTTTTAATGGGGCTGTTTGGCTTCATTTACTGGAGCACTGCGAAAGGTAGATCCGCGAAGATTTGGGCAGCGTTGCATGGTTTTTTGATGTCGGCAGCGCGAATTGTCGGAATCGTGTGTGCTCTGTTTCCCGTTGTGTATGCGGTGCTTCAAACTGGATGGCGCGCTTTGCGTCAGCCGAGGAAGTGGCTGCGCGAGCACGTTGCGGCCGTGGGCATCACCGCTATCGCAATGTGCGGCGCCATTGTCTTCTTTGTTTACTCTCAACTGCGCTGGGGCCACTGGGACATTTACATGCTCACGCAGGCAGCCGGCTGGGGGATTGTTCCCGATTATCTGGCGGTGTTTAAGCCTGACAGTTATCGCTGGCTCGTTCCGGCACTGAATGATCCAACGGAAGCGAGTCAACTATCCATGACGTTGGGCGGCCTGCTGCTACTAGGTATCGCGCTTTGCGAAGTGGTTCCGGCGATTCGACGGTGCGCGGGTCTGCCGATGCGCGCGGGCATCTATTTTTGCGCGGCTGTAATCTACTATCTCTCGGTTAGCGGAGTGGCTTGTGTCAGCATGGAGAGCATGCTCCGCTACGAGTTCTGCGTGCATGCTTTGATCGTGCTGGCATTTTTGAATTTTTTGCATCAATTCCGTACGCCGCCGATGCTCGTGCGGGCATTCGGCATCGCGGCAGTAGCGTTGTTCACCGCTGCTGGGCTGTGCGTGCAGGGCTGGTACGTTTGGAATTTCACCCGGGGGAACTGGGTCGCGTAACAGGAGATGAAAATAAAAGTCGCCATTATCGGTGCAGGACCAGCAGGTCTAACTGCCGGATATCTTCTATCAAAAGAGGCGGTGGATACTGTCGTCTTGGAAGCCGATCCGATTTACGTCGGCGGTATTTCCCGAACTGTCACCTATAAGGATTTTCATTTCGACATCGGTGGTCACCGTTTCTTCTCAAAATCAAAAGCGGTCGAAGATCTGTGGACGGAGATTTTGCCGAACGACATGCTCGTGCGGCCACGTTCGTCGCGCATTTTCTATGGTGGCAAATTTTACTCTTATCCGCTCAAACCGGTCGAAGCACTGGTGAAACTCGGTATCGTCAAATCGGCTCTGTGTGTCCTTTCCTGGCTGAAAGCGCGTCTATTTCCTGTGCGGAATCCGCGCAACTTCGAACAGTGGGTAAGCAATCAATTCGGAAAACGGCTCTTCAATACATTCTTTAAAAGCTATACCGAAAAAGTCTGGGGGATGAGCTGCAGGGAAATCTCTGCAGACTGGGCCGCGCAACGCATCAGAGGCCTTTCGCTCGGTAGCGCCATCAAGAACGCTCTCATTCCGCAGCGGTACAACGGCGACCGCAGCAGAGTGATCAAGACACTCATCAATTCCTTTCGATATCCACGTCGCGGTCCCGGCATGATGTGGGAGGTTTGTGCGGAAAAGATGCAGGCGCTGGGCGGCCGACTAGAAATGGGCTGCCGGGTAACTCGCTGTTCCTACGATGAAACGTCCGGCAACTGGACGGTTGAATACAAAGATCGACTCGATCAAATACAAACAATCGAAGCCGAACACGTAATTTCGTCTGCGCCAATGCGGGCGCTGGTTTGCGGTTTGTCGCCTGCTGTGAGTGAGCGAACGAAACGCGCGGCCGAAAGTCTCAAGTATCGTGACTTTCTCACTGTCATGCTGATCTTGAAAGATCGGCAGATGTTCGATGACAACTGGATATACATTCACGACCCCAGCGTGAAGGTCGGCCGTGTCCAGAACTTCCGTTCGTGGTCACCCGAGATGGTGCCCGAGCCTGACAAAGTCTGCTACGGCCTGGAATATTTTTGCTTCGAACACGACGGGCTATGGGATTCGAGCGGCAACGATTTGATCGAGCTCGCCAGGCGCGAGCTGATTCAGATCGGCCTGGCCAAAGAAGGCGATTTTGTGGACGGCTGTGTCGTTCGCCAGAAAAAGGCTTATCCGGTTTACGACGACGATTACGCGCGGCATGTTGCAACCATTCGGCAGGAATTGGACACGCGTTATCCGAACCTGCATCTCGTCGGCCGCAACGGCATGCATAAATATAACAACCAGGACCACGCCATGATGACCGCGATGTTGTGCGTGGAGAATATTCTGGCCGAAGCCAAGCTTTATGACCTTTGGCAAGTCAACAGCGACGCGGAATATCATGAGCAAGGTCCGGCTGCGACAGACAAGCCAAACGGCACCGCGCTACGTCTCGTGCCGACGCGCGTTGTCACCGCGCCCGAGCTCGCGCAGGAGACATAAGTTCCCATACCTCCTTCCGTAGCGTCCGCTGTCCTCAGCGGAGCTGGATATGCAATCATCGCGGTTCCCTAACTGCGCTGCGTACAGCGCACACTACGGCCTGCATCACGAGGACCTACGGACGAATCTCGACCGATGTTCCGTCCGGCGTAACACGCCAAAGCTCTTCGATCTCTTCGTCGGTGAGTGCGATGCAACCGGCGGTCCAATCACTCAGTCGGTGAAACGCTCCGATCCACCCGCGCCCATTTTGAATTCCATGGATCATGATGTCGAATCCGGCTGAGACACCCTGCTCAGCAGCTCGCCTCTTATCGTTGTCGGAGGGATAAGAGACGTGCAGCGCGAGGTGAAAATTACTCTGCGGATTGCGCCCGTCGATGCTGTAAGTCCCCTCGGGTGTTTTGTTATCGCCCTCCTGTTCCTTTGCGCCGACAGGATTGCGACCGAGCGCGACCCGATAGGTTTTTAGCGTTTTGCCATTTGCGAGAACCGACAATTTCCAAGCTGATTTTTCGATGACAATCCGGTCGATCGTCGCTCCGGTCGGCAGCGGATCCCAAATGTGATGCGCGTACAAGTACGTGACACAGACCAGCGCAAGCGCCACGACTAATAGGAGAATCGCCATGCGCGTCATAACCCTGTCGATTTGGCGTGTGTCCTTCCAGGCGAAGCCGAGAAAACCTCTAGGTGTTCTGCTCAAATTCTTCGACCGACGGGCAAGAGCAGAAGAGATTGCGATCGCCATATACGTTGTCGACCCGCGCGACAGCTGGCCAGAATTTGTGTTCGCGTGTCGATGGCGCGGGGAAAGCGGCTTGTTTGCGCGAATAGGGTCGGTCCCATTTGTCGGACGCGATTTGTCGCGCAGTGTGCGGTGCGTTTTTGAGCAAATTATTTTGCCGATCTTCTTTTCCACTGGCGATTCCTTCGATCTCCGCGTGAACGGAAATCATCGCGTCACAGAAACGATCAAGCTCGTGTTTGGGTTCGCTCTCGGTTGGCTCGATCATCATTGTCCCTGCAACCGGCCAGGAAACGGTCGGCGCGTGAAAGCCATAATCCATCAAACGCTTGGCCACATCTTCGACTTCTATGCCCGCGTTTCTCCACTGGCGAAGATCGATGATGCATTCATGCGCAACGAGACCGTGTCTGCCTTTGAACAATACCGGAAAATAACGGTCGAGGCGCTTGGCGACATAGTTCGCGTTTAGAATTGCCACCTCGCTTGCCCGCTTCAATCCCTCTGCGCCCATCATGCGGATGTACATCCAGGTGATGGTCAAAATGCTGGCGCTGCCCCACGGGCCTGCGGCGACATTGCCGCCTTTGCCGCCGCCATGGCGATAATCAGAACTAAATCCGCCACTGGATGGACGCTTCCCGCGTTCGCCTTCGCCAAATAGAATTCGACCGGTCGCGGGATCGAGAATGAATTCTCGCGGAAGATACGGCGCCAGGTGTTGCGCGACGCCGATCGGTCCTACACCCGGCCCGCCGCCACCGTGCGGGATACAAAAAGTTTTGTGCAAATTCAAATGACAAACGTCCGCGCCGTAATCGCCGGGACGACACAGACCGCATTGCGCGTTCATGTTTGCGCCATCCATGAAAACCTGGCCGCCGTGTGCGTGAACGATGTCGCAGATTTCACGAATGGTCGGCTCGAACACGCCATGCGTGGAAGGATACGTCACCATCAAGGCCGCGAGATCGCGCGCGTGTTGGTCCGCTTTGGCGCGCAGATCTGCAAGATCAATATCGCCATCTTTCAAACACGCCACCGAGACAACTTTGAATCCCGCCATGACTGCGCTAGCCGGATTCGTTCCGTGGGCGGAAGTCGGAATGAGGCAAACGTTGCGATGTGCTTCACCGCGTGATGCGTGATACTCCCGGATCGCGAGCAGACCCGCGAATTCACCTTGCGACCCGGCATTAGGTTGCAACGAAATCGCTGCGAAGCCGGTGATTTCCGCAAGCCACTCTTCGAGCTGCCAGCAAATCTCTCTGTAGCCGAGCGTTTGATCGCTGGGCGCGAATGGATGCAGTTTGGAGATCTCGGGCCATGAGATCGGAAACATCTCCGCGGTGGCGTTCAGTTTCATTGTGCACGAGCCGAGCGGAATCATCGACGTCGTCAGAGACAGATCGCGTGATTCGAGCTTCTTTAGGTAACGCAGCATTTCCGTCTCGGTGTCATGCGTATTGAAAATCGGATGGGTAAGGAACGCGGAAGTGCGAATTGCGAATTGCGGAATGTGGATTGGCGGCGTGCCGAAATCATCGTTAGCAAAGTCACGCACCGCCGTGCCGCGAAAGATCAACATCAGCAATTCGATGTCACGCGGCGTTGTCGTTTCGTCGAAGGAAATGCCCACTGCGCCGGCGCCGAGCGCGCGCAGGTTGCACCCCGCCTTTGCGGCATGTTCTAAAATGACTT
>WNFW01002102.1_pt1 | contig 13605 bp, 11 predicted proteins | sample 5400131 | NCBI WGS metagenome assembly WNFW01 (sample SAMN13153362, study PRJNA577476) | soil metagenome | isolation source: 20 cm soil or saprolite under grassland replicate 1 | place: USA:California | collected 2016-06-15 | reverse complement strand
CGACTCCAACTTCGCAGAGATAACTGAGGCGAGCCCAGATTTCGTTGCGTAGCATCTGCGCGGTTGAATCGTTGGGCGCGATATCGATTTTGGCGAGAAAATCGCGCGCGTCGGAAATTGAAAGCGCCTGAAATTCTGGAAGCGTTAGGGTAGCGCGAGCTTCCGGCTTACGATGAATGGAATTCGCAACCGGGACGGTCCCACCACTTTGGATTTTGTAATTCAGCGTCTCGGACTGAAAACGGGCGCCGTTGCATCTGGGGCACGTGGTGTAAGCGCGATAACGGCTGAGCAAAACGCGGACATGCATTTTGTAAGTCTTGCTCTCAAGCCAGCGAAAAAATCCACGCACGCCATACCAGCGATCGTATTCGTGATCCTCGTCCGTGTAATCGCCCGATCGCTTCTCACCTTCGATTACGAAATCTTGATCGGACTTCGGTAATTCCTCGAATGGAACATTGATGTCGATCTCTTCGCGGGCGCAGGCCCGGAGCAAGTCTTTTTGCGATTCGCCAAACTCGGCGCCGCGGAAAACGCGCACCACACCTTGCTTGATACTCAAACTACGATCTGGAATCGCTTTGTTTAAATCGATCGCGATGGTGCGGCCGAATCCGCGGCACTCCGGACACGCCCCGAGCGGATTATTGAAACTGAAGAGGCCGGCCGTCGGCGCACGAATATCGAGATCGCAATGCGCGCAATGCCAGCCGGTGGAAAAGGGCAGTTCGTGATTAGTGACTAGTGATCGGTGATTGGTTGAGCGTTCGACGTTGGGCGTTGGACGTTGGGCGTTTTCTTTTTCTGTGATTGGCACGACGTTGACTTTGCCTTTCCCAAAACGAAGCGCGGTCTCGATCGCTTCGACCAGACGGGCACGATTCTCCTCGCTGACGGTGATCCTGTCTTGAATGACTTGGACGCGAGCGCCGAGGCGTTTGATTTTTTGATCGGTATCTACGCGTACGACTTCGTCGCCGATCCAAACGCGCAGATAGCCTTGCTGTTGGAGAAAATTGAAGAAATCGCTCGGCTTCGTTTTGGCCGGAACCGCGATCCAAAAGGTGATCAGCGCAGTTCTCGCCGTAGCGTTCGATTCAACCCTCACCTGGCGCTCCGCGCCTTCCTCTCCCTTTCTAGGGAGAGGATTGAGGTGAGGGTTATCCGCGAAAATACGAAAGATTTCGTCGGCGATCGACTTTGCTGTTTCGGGCCGGATTTCGCGGCCGCAACTCGGGCAAAAGGCGTGCGTGATCCTAGGCCAGAGCAATTTCAAATAATCATTGATCTCTGTCATTGTGCCCACGGTCGAGCGCGATGTTTTGACCGGGTTCGATTGCTCGATCGCGATCGCCGGGGGAATACCGCGGATGTCGTCAACACGCGGTTTGTCCATGCGATCGAGGAATTGTCGCATGTACGGGCTGAACGTCTCGACGTAGCGGCGCTGGCCTTCGGCGTAAATGGTTTCGAACGCCAGACTCGATTTGCCGCTGCCGCTCGGGCCGGTAACAACCGTCAGTTTGCCGAGAGGAAGATCGACATCGATTCCCTTGAGATTGTTCTGGCGAGCACCGCGAATTTCCACGCAGTCCGGCACAGCGGACGCGGCAACAAGTTTTTTTTCCGTAGCCTTCGAACCCACTGGAAACGATCCCAGATGCGCGGGAGGTGCGCAAATTTCTATAGCCGCTCCCGCTGTGCGGAGTGCCTCGCGCGCGAGCCACACACGCGGGCGCGTTGCCCACAGGGCGACGGCTACAGTTTGAAACGCGCGGCGAGTTGCTCGCGCTGCGTTTGCAACTCCTGCGGAACTACACCGCCTAACGACCCGAAAAATTTCTCATGCGCAGCGATCTCCTTTTGCCATTCTTCGTGATCGACGCCGAGAAGTTCAATGATGCATTTATGCTGCACGTCGAGTTCTTGAAGATCGAGATCGTGTGGGCCGGGCAGCCAGCCGATGGGCGATTTGACCGCGCCGCCGGTCCCTTCGCAGCGATCGATAATCCATTTGAGCACGCGCATGTTTTCACCAAACCCTGGCCAGAGAAATCTTCCGTCCGTGCCTTTGCGGAACCAGTTCACGTTAAAAATCAGCGGCGGATTCGTTAAGCGTTTCCCGGTATCGATCCAGTGCCGGAAATAATCGCCGATGTTGTAGCCACAAAACGGCAACATCGCCATCGGATCACGACGTACCTGACCGACCGCGCCCGTCGCTGCCGCGGTTGTTTCCGAAGCCATCGTCGCGCCGAGATAAACACCGTGCTCCCAATCGAACGCTTGAAACACGAGCGGCATCGTATCGCTGCGGCGTCCGCCGAAGACGATCGCGCTGATCGGGACGCCTTCGCCGCGCTCCACGTCCAGATCGAGCGCGGGATTGTTGCGCATCGGCGTGGTGAACCGGCTATTCGGATGCGCGGCCTTCTCTTTTGAATCGGGCGTCCAATCGTTGCCGCGCCAATCAATCGCGTGCGCTGGCGGCGCGCCGTCTTTACCTTCCCACCAAACGTCGCCGTCATCCGTTAGCGCGACATTCGTGTAAAGACTGTCGTGCGCGATCGATTTCATCGCGTTTGGGTTGGATTTGTAACTCGTGCCTGGCACAACGCCAAAGTAGCCGTTCTCCGGATTGACGGCGTGCAAGCGCCCGTTGCGAATCTGCATCCAGGCAATGTCGTCACCGACCGTAGTGATTTTCCACCCTTTGAAATGTGACGGTGGAATGAGCATGGCGAAATTTGTTTTGCCGCACGCGCTGGGGAAAGCCGCCACCACATAATGCTTCCGGCCTGCCGGAGATTCGACACCGAGGATCAACATATGCTCCGCCATCCAACCTTGTTTGCGCGCCAGGTACGAACCGATGCGCAATGCGAGACACTTTTTGCTGAGCAAAACGTTGCCGCCGTAACCGGAGCCTACGGAGATAATGGCGTTATCCCGCGGAAAATGACAGATGAACCGCCGTGCAGGATCGACATCTAATATTGAATGCACGCCGCGATTCCATTCCGCTGCCTGATCGTTGCCGAGCCGTTCGGTCGCGACTGTGCCCATGCGCGTCATGATCCGCATGCTGAGCACGACATAAATGGAATCGGTGATTTCAAAGCCGATTTTGGCAAGCGGCGAATCGGGCGGCCCCATGATGTAAGGAATGACGAACATGGTCCGCCCGCTCATTGCGCCATTCAGAAGGCCATGAAGTTTTGCGTACATTTCTCGTGGCTCGGACCAATTGTTTGTCGGTCCGGCTTCCTCTTTCGTCGGTGTGCAGATGAAAGTGAATTGCTCGACTCGCGCCACGTCGTTTGGATTTGAACGATGCAAATAGGAACGCGGGACTTTCTCGCCGTTGAGTTTGATCAACACATCCTGCCGGCTAGCCTGATCGAGAAGGTATTCGTTTTCGAGCTCCGAGCCGTCGCACCAGAAGATATTCTCCGGCTTCGTCAGTGTTCCGACTTCATGCACCCATTCGAGTACTGCCTGGTTAGCCGGCTTTGCCTCGCCGATTCCATCGGGCGGGAAAATGCCGGGCGCGATGTCTTTCATGAGTAAAGATCTCGATCTTGGGGATCGGAAAAGAAGGACAATCTTGGCTGTGTGACTCGCTTCTCCAAGTAAAATTTCTGGAACATCGGCTTTCAGCCTGTGCGGCCAGCGCAGTTGCACTCCGCTGAGAGAAGGAAGAACCAGCGGACAAAATGTCCGCGTGCCGCACAGACAAGATGTCTGTGTTCCAATAATTTTTCGTGGATTCGCGAACTTGGCTTGCGTGTTCAGAATGCCCGCTGTTTATTCCTTTCATGTTCGGAGTGACCACCTCCGATGATTATCGCCCAGTTGCGTGGATGGGTCGTTACCCTGTCGACGTGACAACGATGCTGGTCGGTCTGCATGTCGCGATGGCGATTCTCACGGCCATTCTCGTTGCCATCGGTGCAGGTTCGATTTTGGCCTATCTGCAATTTGATAGTGCGGCGGTTTGGTACAGCGGCCAGGTGTGGCGTCTTTTCACCTACGCGTTCGTTCATGCACCATCGTCTCTGCTTTGGTTCGCGGTCGAGATGTACATGCTGTTCGTCTTCGGGCGGGAGGTGGAGCGCTTTACCGGACGGCGCGCTTATATCGTGCTTTACGCGGTGCTGTTAATTGCGCCAACGATTGTGTTGACCACCTGGGGCCTCTGGCAGCGGTCCGTCCTCGCCGGTTCGCCCGCGTTGCACTTTGGAATTTTTGTTGCTTTTGCGACCATTTATCCACGTGTGGAGTTGCTCCTGCGGATTATGGCGAAGTGGATCGCCCTGATTCTTGCTGGCGTTTACACCTTCCAACTTCTCGCCTATCACGCATGGACTGATCTGGCTGTGGTCTGGACGAGCATCGGCTCAGCTTTCCTCTTCATTGAATTGTGTGGCGCTGGGCCGGAGCTGGCTTGGTGGAACAATTTAAAAGCACGATTTGCCCCCAAGCCTAAGCTCCAAGTTGTGCAGAAAATGCGCCCGCGACGGCTAGCGAAGCCGGATGATGTTTATGCCTCGATCGATCCGATTCTCGATAAGATCTCGAAATTCGGTATTGGTAGTTTAACCGCGAACGAACGCCGGCAACTGGATCGCGAACGCGAACGCCTCCTGAAACAATCTGAATAGCTCGGTTCCTGTAGATGCTTCGCTGTGCGAAGCGGGCGCTGATATGTTAAACACAAGCGCGCCGCGTAGTCCAAGGGCGACGGCTACAGAATAGCAGTGGCGAAATTACATTTGATTGAGATGCGACTCCATCGCCTCGCAAAGAACGTGGAGAAGAAGTTTGTGCGCTTCCTGAATCCGCGCAGTTGAATTGCTCCGAACCAGAAGGTCGACATCGGCAATGCCGATGGTCGATCCGCCGTCGCGTCCAAGAAACGCGATAGTTTTCAGTTCGCGTGATTTCGCTTCTTCCAGAGCGCGCCGGACATTTTTCGAGTTGCCAGAAGTGGTCAGGCAAATGAGCAGATCGCCCGGCAGGCCAAACGCCGCCACCTGGCGCGCGAAGATTTCGTCAAAGCCGTAATCGTTGCCTGCCGCGGTGAGAAGTCCGCCGTCAGTTGCGAGACAGATCGCTGGATACGCCCGACGATCTTTAGCGAAGCGAACTACAAGCTCCGTGGCAAAATGTGCCGCGTCAGCTGCGCTGCCGCCATTCCCGCAAACGAGTAGTTTGTTCCCTTCCGTTAGGTAATCCGCGATCAAATCCGCTGCGCGCGCAAGTTCCGGTTTGAGTTTTTCTAATGATTGCAGCGTTTCGACTGAGCCTTTAATCGCCTGGTCGAAAATTGAAGAAAAGTCAGGCATCGAGATGAACGTTTGTGACAAAAGATGGTGCGCGATAGAGGGTTCGAACCTCTGACCCCTACCGTGTCAAGGTAGTGCTCTACCACTGAGCTAACCGCGCCCGAAAACTAGTGATAAGTGAAGAGTGATAAGTGAAGAGTCAAGAGGCTTAATCTTTGTGCGTTAATCGCGTGTTCGCCGGCCTGGATAACTCGTGGACCGTATCATCTAAGAAGGTAAGTCGCGCACGTGGACCGACCGCTCCGCGAGCGATGTTAACAAATGCGGCTTCGCCGCTTAATCTAGCATCGAGCAAGAGACTGCTCGATCCACCGGTTACAGCACTTCGCCACTGGACAACACGGATGTGGCGGTTGACTCTATTTACCTTCCATGAGCGTCCTATTTTTTAAGCGCTTCCTACAGCGGCCATTTCAGATCGCGTCGATCGTTCCCAGCTCGAAAGCGCTCGTGGAACGCGTCGCCCGCAAAATGGACTTCAGCCAGCCGCGCGTGATCGCCGAGTATGGTCCCGGTGAAGGTGTGCACTCCCGCGAGATCGCACGGCGGATGAGTTCGGATTCGCATTTGCTCTTGTTCGAGCTCGACGCCGCGCTCTCACACAATCTTGAACACCAATTTGCCGGGGACCGCCGTGTGCATGTGATGCATGGAGATGCAGCGCGTTTGCCGCAGGAGCTGAAGCGTCTTGGATTCACCTGCTGCGACTACATTCTTTCAGGCATTCCGTTCAGTATTCTTAAGATCGACAAGAAACGGGCGCTTTTGCGAAAAACGCATGACTCACTCGCGCCGGGCGGCAGTTTCATCATTTATCAAGTGACCAACGAACTGAAGCAGCATGCTAAGCTTTTTGAGCACGTCGAATCAGAATATTTCCTGCAAAACATACCGCCGATGTTCATCACCGTTTTTCACAAGGCGCAATCGGCGCAATCGCTGGATGGCTGGGAGTACCGCACCGCGCTCCCCCGAAAGGTTTCGGAATTGGCTAGCGCAGATCGCTCGGCATGACTGATCGGCCGACGCGCATGGAAAAAGATTCGATGGGTGAGATGTCCCTCCCGGCATCCGCGCTCCACGGTGCCTCGACCCACCGCGCGGTCCTTAATTTTCCAGTCAGCGGTTATCGGTTTTCGCGGCCGTTTATTCGCGCCTTGGGTTTGATCAAATGGGCAGCCGCGCAGGCCAATCACGATCTCGGTCTGCTCGATGCAGAGCGGGCGGCGCTGATTGTGCAAGCAGCCGAGGAAGTTGTCGAAGGGAAGCTCGACGATCATTTTCCGCTCGACATTTTTCAGACCGGTTCAGGCACAAGCACCAATACGAACGCGAACGAAGTAATCGCCAATCGCTGCGCGCAGCTCGCGGGCAAACCGATAGGGTCGCGTGAGCTGGTTCATCCGAACGATCATGTCAACATGGGCCAGTCGAGCAACGACGTGATTCCCTCCGCGATCCACATCAGCGCGGCGGAACAGTTAAAAAACTGTCTCGTTCCACCGCTGGGGAAATTACACGCTGCGCTCGAACAGAAAGCGAAAGAGTTTTGGGAGATCATCAAGATCGGCCGGACCCATTTGATGGACGCGACACCGGTCCGGCTCGGCCAGGAATTTTCCGGATACGCCCAGCAGGTTGCCTTTGCCAGGGAACGCGCGCAAAAATCGATTGACGTTCTGCGCGAACTAGCGCTTGGCGGAACAGCGGTGGGCACAGGGCTAAATCGCCATGTCGAGCTTCCCGGCAAAATGCTCCGGCATCTGGAGCAGCGCACCGGCATCGCCTTTTATGAAGCAAGGAATCATTTTGAGGCGCAAGGCGGGAAGGATGCGGTTGTTGAAGTGAGCGGGCAACTGAAGACGATCGCGGTCAGTTTGTTCAAGATCGCAAACGACATTCGCTGGCTCGGTAGTGGGCCGCGCTGTGGCATCGGCGAGATTCAGCTGCCTGCCACGCAACCGGGCAGCTCGATCATGCCGGGCAAGGTGAACCCGGTGATGTGCGAATCGGTGATGATGGTCTGCGCGCAGGTGATCGGCAACGACACCGCCATTACCTGGGCCGGGGCAAACGGAAATTTCGAGCTCAATGTGATGATGCCGGTCATGGCGCATGATCTTCTCGAGTCGATCCGACTGCTCGCGAATGTTGTCGATGTTTTCTGTGATAAATGCGTCCGCGGCATCGTTGCAAACGAAGAGCGCTGCCGGGAGTTGATCGAGCTATCGATGGCGATGGCGACCAGTCTGGCGCCGAAGATTGGTTACGATCGCGCGGCTGAAATTGCCAAAGAAAGCGTGAAAACTGGGCGCACAGTTCGCGAGATCGCCCGGGAGAAAAAAGTGCTAGAGGAAAAAGAACTCGAGCGCGCTCTTGATCCGATCAAAATGACTGAACCCAGCGGCGCCGAATCATACGGAGGATAGTTCTATGAAACGAGCGCTGGTTAGCGTGGTTGTTTTGACAATTGTTTGTGCCGAGACGCATCTCGCCTTCGCCGCGGACAAGCTCGACTTGTCAACCATCATTACGAAATCGGACGCGGAAGCGATTTTGGGTGACCGAGTCAACGATCCGAAAGTGAGCAAAAAGCAGGATGCGGATGGCTATGACTCGTCGTTCCAGTATTACACGGAGAAAATGGACAAATCGCTTATGTTCGATGTTTCGCAGTTCACGCCGGAAAAGATGACCGCAAAGGAGCGATTTTCTGTTCTTGGGTCTGCGGAGAGCAAACTGGAACCGGTAAAGGGCATCGGCGAAGAGGCCGTTTTTATTGAACGCGGCAGCGGCTCCGACATCACCCATACGACGATGCTTTATGTGCTCAAAGGAAACGCGATCGTGACCGTTGCCATAGCCGAGGTCACCGATCCGAATGCGGCACTCGAGCAGGAAAAAACGATCGCAAACAAGATTCTGGCGCGCCTGTAGCAGGCGCGTTTTTCTTTCCCGCGAGCCATGGTCGCCAAACTCGATGGGCCTCAGTTTTCAGGCGGAGCGAATATTGCGATCAAATGCCCAAGTCACACATATGAGCAGACGGTTGCGTTTTATCGCGATACGCTTGGGCTGCCCCTGATCGAGGAAGAAAAGGATGGCTGCATTTTTCAGTTCGGCCCGAACCGGCTTTGGATCGACAACGTGCCGAACCTGAGTCATCCAGATATTTGGCTGGAACTGGAAACAAACGATACGGAAGCAGCCGCGTCATTCCTGAAAGTGCACGGCGTCACGCGGCGCGACGAGATAGAGCAATTACGCGAAGATTTTGATGGTTTTTTCGTCGCCGCACCAAACGGCGTGATTCATCTCGTCATCGGCCACGAAGAAGCGTAGCAGAATGTGAAAGGTTAAAAGCATTACAAAGTTACAAGGAGTGAACCGTTTCAACCTCGTAACTTTTTTAACGAATAACTGAGGCAACGCGCCGGCGCCACCGACCCACCCACGTGCTCCAACCGTAAAAACCGAGCGGCTCTAGGCAACCAGCTGCAACCAGCGCATCCACATCCGCGCGAGCCGGTGTTATTTTGGCATCTGGGGCGGGTCCGTAATAATCGTCGATGACCATCCAACATCCCTCCGCGAATTTATCGCGGTAGCGGTCGATGTCGCGCCGCTTGGCGGCGTCGGCATCGAGGATCAACAAGCCGTTTTCATCCGAACCAACTGCTTCACGAACTGCGGTGATCGTTGCCGGGTCAGAGGAGTGGCCTTTGATCAGGGTGACCATTTCCGACACGCTTTGCCTGGCGAGATTTCGTTCCAAGTCGCGCAAGATATTGCGTGTGCCGAGCCGTTTGTGTTTCAGGCTTCCGCCAGGTTCGATCGCCAGAAGCTTCGTTCGCTTTCCGGAATCGCGAATGCCGAGCGCCGCGGCGATCGTAGCTCCGCCAACAAACGCGCCGATCTCAAGGATTTGTCCGAAACAAATTTTCGCAAAATGATAGATCAGGATCAGGACGTCCAGATGCAGCATCGAGTATTTGTCGCGGATTTTGAGTAACTGGGAATGAATCGGCTCCTGCCGATATTGCATGAGAGTATGCATCAGGTTGAGGCACTCGTTAAGCTGGCTGTCGTTTCCCGCGAATCCAGATGCGTGCAATGCAGGCCGGGTGGCCCGCGCTGGACAGTGTTGTCCCACCACGATGAGGTCTCGCTCCACGCCCTCGAGCCGTGCAATACTTGGGAGCAGCCCCCAGCGTTGGAAGCCGAGCCGCTCAAACAATTTCAGGCTCGGCTGGTTGTGTCCGAAGATCAGGCCGACAATTGCGTTGATCCCGAGCGATGGCGAACGAACGATTGCTTCCTCTAACAATCGCCGGGCCACGCCGCGACGCCGGAATCTTTCATCGACATAGACGCTGATTTCCGCCGTGCCGCAATACGCGCAGCGCGGCAGGAATTTCTTGAAATCCAGCCAACCAATCACGCAACCGTCGGATTCCGCTACCCAGAACGGATGTTGGTCCGGCGAATGTTCTCGGAACCAGGGCAAACGCGCTTCGACCGTGGTCGGCTCAAGCTCAGCCGTTACCATGCGCGTCGGCACAGTTGCGTTGTAAATGTCGATGATGGCCGGGAGATCAGATTCTAGCGCCTCGCGGATTATCATATCTGTAGCGGCGGGTCTGTGACCGCCGATTCTCTGACATTACGGCAGTCATAGGGAGCCGCTACAGGATAGACGCGGTTCGAAAAAACTCGGTTTCGAAAGTCGGCTGAAACGGGTCGGGCTTCGTCTCGCCGATCCGAAATCGCGGACTAATTTCCGATTGGCTGGCGCAATGGAGTTCCATGTCGATGTTGCCGCATTTTGCAAGCGACGCACGCACAGCATTCAAAGCGAGCTCAGGCGTATTGCAATCGCGGCTGAGATGTCCAAGCATAATCCGATCGATTTTGCCTGGTAGCAATTGCTCGATCACACTAGCCGCCGCGGCGTTCGACAGATGACCATGGCGCGATTGAATTCGCTGCTTCACCGGCCACGGTCGATGCGTGTCGTTCTGCAAAAGTTTTTCGTCGTGATTGGTTTCGATCACTAGCGTCTGCACTTCGCGCAATCGTTCAATGATCAATTTTGTCGGATAACCGAGATCGGTGACGAACCCGAGGCTGCCGGATCCCGCGTGGAAAGCGAACCCAAGCGGATCGACGGCGTCATGCGGTACCGGGAATGTTTGCACAGTGACATCGCAGATCGAAAACTCAGCGCCTGTCACAAAAATTCGCCAGTTAGTAGCCGCGGCGACTCGCTTAAATGGACCATCACATCGAACCGCTTCCGCCGTCAGCGCATTGGAATAAATCGGCACGTCAAATTTTCGGCAGAGAACTTCAAGCCCGCAGACGTGGTCGGCGTGTTCGTGAGTCAAAAGCACCCCATCAAGCTGCTCTGGCGCAATACCGCACTGCTCCAGACGCAAAACCAGCTGCCGCGCACTCAGTCCGCCATCGACGAGAATCTTGCAATGATCGGTCGCAACCAGTGCGCTGTTCCCCGCGCTACCGCTGCCGAGCATGGTCAGGCTGAACACGGGTCTTAAGGTAGCCGAGTTACTTCATCTTACGCAAACGGAAACAGCCAAATCAATCCGCGCTCGGTCTGAAGAGAAGCATGCATAAGATTAGGATTTGCCAGCTTACTCGACACGATCCAGAGCCAGAACTAGATTCGATCCCCTTGAAAACGCGCGTTCTGATTTTATTCGCAGCTGCTACCCTGGTTTTTACAAGCGCAGGTTGGAGCCAATCTGATCTGCCCGCTGCGAATGGCGGCAGCATGAATTTCAAGCAATTTGGACTCCTCGCGATCCAAGATGGAGGACGCCGGAAACCAATCGACACCTTTGCAAGGGAAACGCTGACGCGCGTTACCGGAAGATCGACCTACACGGATAAAGCACGCCGGAAATGGCAGGCGAACGATTTCGTCTTGTCAGCGCTGCTTGAGACGCACGATTGGAAAAACGAGCCGATGGTGCTGATCTCGTTCGGCAAACTAAAAGAACAGCTAGGGCTCGATAAAACGCAGCGTAGATTTTCTTTTGCGCAATTAAGCGAGTCTGCTGCATTGCAGCGCCTCGCAAGTGACGCGCAGGCGCTAAAACGCGCAGAAAAACCGCTGGACCGAATTCAGCAGGAAGCCATCGCCGTCAGCGATCGATTGGCACTACTCGGGAATCTGATGAATGGAAGCGCGTTCCTCATAGTTCCGTCGCCAAAAAAGGAAACAGACATCTGGGTAGTGCCCGATCCGGCGGCGGCTGCGATTTATTACAATGAAACGCAAGTCGTTCCGGCGTTCACCGACCTGACAAAAATGATGCGTGCTTATATGCAAAGCGACGCGTTCAATTTCAGTTCTGCCGGGCGTCAACTGCGGGAAAATTTGCGAGCGCTCAGCCCCTCGATTTATCCGCAAGAACGCCAATTGCGACTTGAGTATTTTTACAATCATTTCCAAGGTTTTTATCGCGCGATCTGGTGTTATGGGATTGCACTCGTGATTCTAATCGCGGCGCACCTCCGCAAACGCGGATGGAAATTGCAGAATGTCGGCGTGACGATTGCGCTCGTCGGTCTCGCGTTTCACGCGGCCGGGATCACCATGCGCTGCATGATTGGCGGCCGGCCGCCGGTCACGAACATGTATGAATCGATCATCTGGGTCTCGTTCGCGGTCTCATTTTTCGGAATGATCTTTTTCGCGCGTTATCGCACACCGATCTATCTGCTCGCAGCGTTGCCAGTAACGCTCGTCGCGCTGTTGCTCGTACACCAAATGCCGATCGCGATGCCGTCGAGTATCGATCCACTCGTCCCGGTGTTACGCGATAATTTCTGGCTTACGGTTCACGTGCTTACGATCACGTTGAGTTATGCGGCGTTCGCGCTGGCGATGGGGTTTGGCCACATTCTGCTCTGGCAGTACGCGCGCAATCCGACAGCGGCCAGAGCGGATGCGCCAATGCATTTCTGGCTTTACCGCGTGCTCCAGCTCGGCGTGCTTTTGCTCGCTGCCGGCACGATTCTGGGTGGTGTCTGGGCAAATTACTCCTGGGGACGGTTCTGGGGTTGGGACCCGAAGGAAACATGGGCGCTCATTGCGCTGCTTTGTTATATCCTGACGCTCCATGGGCGGCTCGCCGGTTGGTGGAGCGAGTTCGGCCTAGTGGTTGCGAGCGTGGTCTGTTTTCTCGCGGTCTTAATGGCGTGGTACGGAGTGAATTTCGTGCTGGGAAGAGGTTTGCATAGCTACGGGTTCGGCATCGGCGGCGAGACTTACGTCGCAACATTTGTTATTCTCGATCTTTTGTTCGTCGCGTTTGCGGTCTGGCGGTATCGCACGAGCAGGCCCGCAGTTAGTCCTGCCGGTGAAATTGAGAGCGAGCGCGTTGCGGTGTAGCTGCAGCTGGCATCGATGATGCCGATATGCCGCGGTCAACGCCCGCGGCTACAAAGTATCCACGGTGAGCGCGTCCAGAAATTCGCGCGGACTCTCGGCTTGGAGCAGAGCGGATCGTATCGCATCATCTTTGACCACACGGGCCAGCGTGCCGACGCAGATCAGGTAATCATTTACCAATTGCTGTGGTACGCCGATGACGAAAATCAACCGGGCGCGCACTCGATTTTCGCCAAAGGGAATGCCGGCGCGGCTGCGTCCAATGCCAAGGATGATTTGATCAACCAAATCGGTCCGCGCATGAGGGAAGGAAACGCCGTGTTCTACCGCGCTGGGGTGCACTTGCTCGCGAGCGAGCACTTGTTCGAGAAATTTTACCGGCTGATCTATCTTCCCGTTCTTTGCAAGCAACTGAACGATCTCGCGCAGCGCGTTCGCCGGTTTGCGTGAGCGCAATCGGAGAATCACCTGCTTTTCATCGAGTAGATCCGCGAGCGCGATAGCCATTGGGGAAGCGAGATTTATTGGATTATCCGGCAAAGCCAGTTATCCAGTTAAGTAACGGGCCGTGGCAACTGAAAACACAGCATTAGCTGAAAACGAGGAGAGAACGGTCTCCTTCCAGCGCAGCATTTACGATCCGGGCTACGTCAACGCGATGTCGCATTTTTATCGCGGCGAAATGGGTCGGATCATGGTCTGGCGCCAGCGGCTCGACGTCACGACCAACTGGGCGATAACCAGCACCACCGCCATCATTACCATCGCATTTTCCACTCGCGAGGTGCCGCACATCATCTTCTTTTTTAATTTGGCCATCGTTTGGGTACTTCT
>WNFW01002403.1_pt1 | contig 13617 bp, 14 predicted proteins | sample 5400131 | NCBI WGS metagenome assembly WNFW01 (sample SAMN13153362, study PRJNA577476) | soil metagenome | isolation source: 20 cm soil or saprolite under grassland replicate 1 | place: USA:California | collected 2016-06-15 | reverse complement strand
GCGCTACTGCCGAAACTATTGCGGAGGTTACGTCGCCGATTCCGGGAAGCAGACCGATAATTGGATCCAAGCCAAAGCGGAGTTTTGTCCCCGGAACGCGCAGGAAATCATCCATGATGAGCGCAAGCCATCGGAAACGGGATTCAAGAAAGGCACTTGTCCGTTGGCTGCGGGATCGATCCTCGGGAGGCAGAACTTCCCACTCCGGCACTCTTGATTGTCGATCTCCGATTCTCGATTGCACGCCCTTCCCTCGATTTTCAATCGAAAGTCGCCAGTCGAAATCGCCGAAAATATTGGCCGGGAATATTCTTCAGCGTTGTCAGCGTCGCTGGGGCGCGAGGCGGTCTAACTAGAATTAGACTGCAGCATGCAATCTATTTTTGCCTCCAATAGAGGCAGTTTGCCGGAAAACACTGCAGCAGGCAACCGCGATTTCAGACGCATACTCCCTGCCCCAAAAAATTCCGTAAAAATATGTCAGCTAAAAAACTCGACAACGCTTTGTAATGTCCACAAACGAACAGAGCATCTCTTGCGGTCATACTCCTCGGCGCGAGAGCATGTAGAGGACCTCGTGGATCCCGTCTTCGGCGGCAATGCTGGGATCGTGCTCGGGGGACGGGACGAATTCGCATTTCTCCAGAACCCGGATGGAGCCGACGTTGTGCTTAGCCACGAAGGCATGGAGTGGCCGCTCTTTGACTTCGGCGACGAAGGCGGCGAGGGCAGCCGTCGCAACGCCCCGGCCCCAGAAGTCGCGCCCGATCCAGTAGCCGATCAGCCGCTTGTCCTCGGCGATCCAGCTTCCGATGTTCCCAGCCACCTGTCCGTCGCAGACGATCGTGCGGATGATGTTCGAGGGCTCACGGCGGAGCTTGGCCCAATGTGTCATGAAGGCGTCATGATCCCGCGAGGGAAACGCCGCCAGCCGCACAGCTTCCGGGTCGCGCTGATGCTCGAAGAAGATCGGAAGCTCGGAGTCGACGACCTCGCGCAAAAGCACCCGTGGTGGATAGCTCATGCGGAGAGTGAAACGTCAAAACGTCCAAGATGCGGAACAGCTGGGGCGAGTATACCTTCCATCTAACGAGAATTAGATGGCAACCTACAATCTTTTCCGGCCGCTGCGAGACAAGATTCTTGGAAAAGGCGGCACACCTAGCAGCAGCGATTTCAAGCTGTGAATCCCCCGCCCCAAATTTTCCGACAAAAAATCATATGTGATCACGAATGGGTAGTTCATCACGGGCTAGGACGCGGGTGCGGAGTCGGACGCGGGCGCAGATGGGGCCCGCGGTGCACCGAAGGTGTGAAGCACTGAGTGATAGCAACGTCGTCGATGCGCCAGCCTTGACCAGCGACGCTGCTGTCACTCCCCATCCTCCAGCGCAGGATAAACTGCGAGCAGCCAGCAGGGAGACTCACGATGCTGTCGATAAAGCCACCCGAGTTACCGGTCCATGCCTGCCGACCAGCCAGCGGATTGCCACAGCAACTGTTGATCGTGCCAGTGTAACCGCCGACAACAAAGGTGCCACCGGCAGCGAGGACGTCCTGAAACGTCTGCCCGTCATCAAAGCTGACCTCAAGCACTCCGCCGTCGAACCCATCCTGCAAATTGAAGTTGTTGCGGAAAAATACCTGCACAGCGCCGGCATCGCAGAGAGTTGATCTATTTGGCGAAAGAAGCTGCTTGTCGCTGATCGTGGCCGGATCGTCTACAAAGACAGCATTGGGCAGCGTATCGGCTGGTGGCATGGGCACCCCGGAATTGGAGGTCACCCATGTCGTGCTTGACCAACCAATGGGCAGCGCAGGCGGGGTCACCGCATCAAAAAACTCGGAGAGAATCAAGATCGGCTCGCACTGCCCATCTACACGATAATTTTCGTCCTTTGTCTCTGCCGCGACCGTCGCTAGCACGAGCGCGGCACCCACGATGACAGATAGGCATAAAATATGCCTCAGTCGCGTCTGCATGAACGCAGTCTGCCGGAAAGCACTCAAGGAAGTCAAGCGGCTTCTGGAAGACAAAACACGCGCTCAAGAATCTCCGTAAAAAACTATATGTCGGACAAAATCGATGACGCCGTCGAGTTTTATCGATTGGTTAGGTGTGACGCTAATTGTTAGGCCTCATGCTAGCAATGCCGGACGCCGCATTGGCAGAAACGAGATGCCATCCAGACTCTGTAATGACCCTGCTGGAGCAAAGCCAAAGGCTTGATAGACAGGCACAGCCGAAAGGCTTGAGTTGACGGTAAAGGCTCCCTCGCTGCCAGGAGCGCACAGCTCACGCAGGGCTCGCTCCCACAAGAGCCGGGCAATGCCCTGGCGCTGATGTGCGCGCTCGACAAAGAGATGAAAAAGGTGGGAGCCATCTCGGATGGCGATGAAGCCGGCAAGTTGAGAACCCGAGTAAGCAAGAAGGTACCGGTAGCGCGCTGATGCCAGGTACTCGCGCTCGGCCTGTACGGACACGGAGGCAAGATACCGCTCAGCACCCGCACCAGACGGATCGTTGGTGAGTTCGCCCTGAAAGCTAGCGATCAAGCCCGCGATTGCTTCTGCATCTGCCGGCGAACCTGCTCGGAATTCCATGTGAGGCCTAACTCAAATAAGATCAGCCACCGCTGGCGAGAGCGCGGGTGGCGGCTGAATGAGAGGTTTGAGTCATTTCGCAAATGCGAAAATGCATAAGCCGATCACAATCCCGAGAATGGGGTTCTTCATGTGCAGATGGTGGCATGAAGATGCGAAACGTGTCGAGACCTAACTAGAATTAGGATGTGTTATGTAGAACCCGCTGCAGTTGGACTGCCGCAATTCTCGAGCGTGGGTTCGGTACGAGAATAGTTATTCGAAGGCTGGGGCCGGGTTGAGTTAAACTTCACGCAGGTAACCCCACGTGTGCAGTTTGTCGTGGTCTTCCAACCACCGCTCGCCGATGTCATCGCGGTAATACATGTCTGGGATCATGATGTTACGGATGCGCGAGTAAGCCTGTGCCTGCGCTTGCTGCATCGTCTGCCCGAGCCCGCAGACCACCAGTACCACGCCTGAGGTCCCCGCAACGTACCACTGTCCGTTCACTTGCATCACGTCCTCGATGTGCACTTCTTCAGGAATGCCCTTCTTGAAAAGGATGGCCGCATGCTTCGACACGGAAAGGAACGTGGCGTCATCGTCGAATGGGAATGGTGAAACGACGACGCGCACGCCGATCTGGAAGCCGCTTTTCACCTTCAGCTTCGGGTTTACGCCTGCGGCGAGATCCGCGAGAAATTGGCCAATGGGCGTAGTCATGCCCTCCTGTTGAATGCTGATGGTCGGATAGCCGAAGCGCGCGGTGAACTCGAGCGGATAAATGCCGTTGCCGTTCACGATGCAGTTGAGATCGATGTAACCGACGTAGCCTTCGGAGGCGAGTTTTGCCTCCATCTTCTTGAGCGTGGAATTGAACAGTTTGTTGGGGCCGCTCCAGAACATCGCCGTTCCCATCTCGCCCGTGGATGGTCCGATGTTACCGGGGAAAAGTTTCTTGTGCTCGAAGTTTACGTTGAGCGGATAGATGAACTCCTTTCCGTTAAAGAACGCGCCGACAGCGACCTCCACACCAGTCATGCGGCGTTGCAGTTGGAAATTCCTGATCTCTTCCGGAAAGGATTTTTTGTACGCCTCGAGGACGCGAACCACATCCTCTCCGTCATCCTCATCACCGACGAACAAGCGACGCTTCACGTTAGCGGCCGCGCCCGAAGGCTTGATGACGTAGCGCTCCGGATTTTCTTTCACGTAGGCGATCGCGTCGTCGAAATTATCGAAGTCGCGGTAAGGAACGATGTTGATGCCTTCCTTTTTGAGCTCCTCCTGACCGAAGGAGCGATCGTCCTCGAGCCGGTCCGTATACGGCGTGCCTCCAACTACCGCATTGCCCTTCGCGCGCAGCGCCTGAGCCTTCTCGCCCTGGCCGAGTGTGTCGTCGAACACCACGACATCGGCCCACTCCACCTCGCGCTCCCAGTCGCGCACTTTCGGCACGAAACCGTCGGCGATGTCGCGCTCCTTCTCGTCCTCGATACAATATCGGACATCGTGCCCTTCCTTGGCTACCTGCCAGGCGATGTCGCTGATGAGCCCGGTAAGCGAAACGAAAAGAAACTTGCGCTTGTCACCGTTCATTAAGTTAGCCGGTGGTCGATTGATATTACAAAGCCAACCTGTTTTTGAAATCTCTGTAGAAACTTGGATTGCCGTTCGACACGATCAAAACCTTCAATCAAGCCCAACTATGGAAACGCGCTGGGAGCGTGCAAGTGCTTTGAAGTCGCGTATCGGAGGATTACGCCACCTCGATTAAGCCCTCCGAATGATCTAACACGCGGATAATTGCCCGCCGCGAATGCGATAAGGAGCGGTACTTGGCGTAGGCGACCGCGTGGCGAATTGCGTCTGGCCCTGAATACCAGATGGGGCCGCGTCGAAGCCCATCGCTGATCAGGTCAACGCCGCACCCGTCCTTGCGGGGACGGATCTCGTAAACGTCCGGAGCGCGGTTGCCCCGCCGGACCTTGCGCGATGTGACTTCCATCAACCCAGCGCTTTTGTCTTCGGTACCGTTGTGTCCCATGGCGCTTAATTTCGTTGCCCCTTGGAGGCCGACAAAGAGACATTTCTGTGACTTTTTGAGGAGACGACGACGTGCCGATAGTACTATGAAAACCGCTCCCCAAGCTGAACAGATCAGGCCCCGTTGGCTGTGGACAAGCGTGGCTTGGCTGGACGGGGCTTCTTTCGCGTCGAGGATTTGGATTTACGCTTGCGCTGTTTCGACGAAGCTTTCTTGACGGATTCAGAAGATGCCGCGTATCGCTGTTGCCGTAGTTTCTTCTCGCGCAGATATTCCCGAAACTTTTTGTAAGCGATGCCGCCTCCCAACCCAGCTGCGGCGATAGCAATCGCTGCCGCTATCTTAACTGGACCGCTACCGGGCGCGGCATGCCACGGGCACTTTTCCAGCGGATAACTATTCGGAAGATAGAATGCGCAACCCTGTGAACTGCATTTACGTGCCATATGTTTCTGTGCCTAACGAGAAAAAGATAACCCATGGCAGGGTGTCCTGGCAAACACGCCGGACTGATTTTGCAATGGGCCGTTGGCTTTGTCGATTGGCGAAAAGCTTGACACCATGGATCGAAACGCGCTAATCCTTAGATTGGACAACACTTCATCAACCGAAGGCAGCGAAGTGATTTGGGCGGCGTGACGGGGCGCATATTACCCACGCGCCGCCCTGTCCATTGGAGGATTGGCATATGAAAATAAGTACCCCCATTCTGGTATCGCTGGCGAAACTGAAGACTTCGATGAGCGCTGACGTTTCCGTCTTGCCGCCAGGTGTCCTCGCGTAGTAGAAGTTGCGAGCCATGCAGCAAAGAATCGACAGCATTCTCGACGCCGCGGAGCAGCAGGAGGCGAGCGACGTCTTCCTTCAGGAGAACGAGATACCGCGGCTTAAGGTCAATGAAAAAATTAGTGTATTCGGCGATGAACTACTGTCGCTCGCGGACATCACCGCCTTTTGGCAGGCCTGCGGCGCGAACGCGCAAGGCGACGGCGACGTGGATCGCGACAGCGGCTTCGTCTCGCGCACGCATACGCGCTACCGCGTGAGCCTGCATCGCACCATGGGCCGCCTCGGCGCGGTCATGCGCCGCATCAAGACCAAGGTGCCAAGCTTGAAAACGCTCGGAGCGCCCGAGTGGCTCCTGACCCGATGGGGCGCGCGCGAGCACGGCCTGATTCTTCTGACAGGACCAACCGGCTCAGGGAAATCCACCACCATCGCCTCCCTGCTTCAATGGATGAACGAGAATGTGGTGCGACACATCGTGACGATCGAGGATCCGGTCGAGTATCAATTCACCAATAATCGCTGTTACTTCACCCAGCGACAGGTCGGGCGTGATACCCGCACTTTTGCCAGCGGCTTGCGGAGCGCGCTTCGTCAGGCGCCGGACGTTATTTTTGTTGGTGAGATCCGGGACTACGAGACGGCGTTGACGGCCCTCCAGGCTTCTGAAACCGGACACCTCGTTGTTTCGACCATGCACTCGGAGAATGTTGGGGACACGATGGAGCGATATCTGAATCTTTTTCCGGCCGATGACGCGAAGCATGGCACGAGCCTTCTGGCAAACCAGCTCTCTGGCGTCCTGTGCCAGAAGCTGGTTCAATCTGCTGACGGAGGTTTGCATTTGCTGGTGGAACACGTCGAAAATGCGGGTGCCATGCGCGACTGGATCGCCAGACGAGAGTTGCAGAACATCGCTCAGTATATCGCCCGCGGATCGGATCCTGCCGCCGTTTCATTTTTGCAATCGACGCTCAAAGCGCTCCAGGACAAGACGATTACCGAAGAGACCGCCATGGCTTCGGTCAGTAATGAATCCGAGCTGCGTCGCGCCATGAGAGGAATCGGGTAGAGGAGTTCTCCGCACTGTTTGAATCGTTATGAAAAAACATGACTTGATCGATTATCTGCTGCTTGGCGAGCAACAGGGCGCTTCTGATCTTCATTTGACGGCGGGGGCGGCGCCGATGATACGGGTCGCTGGTGCTATCAAACCGCTGACGGAAGAGCCGCTGTCCGCGGAGGACACAAGGAGACTGGTGGTCGAGAGCTTGAAGGAGGGACAACGGGCGAAGCTGGAAAATGAGTGGCAGCTTGACTTCGCGTTGCAAGTCGATGGTGTTGGGCGTTTTCGCGGAAATGCGTGCTACGTGTCAGGCGCGATTGAGGCCAATTTCCGACGCGTCCCCTCTGAGATCGGCGATCTAAAATCATTGGGACACTCTCCTGTGGTGGATCGCTGGTGTGACGAGAGAGCCGGCATGGTACTGGTGACTGGCGCGAGCAGTCAAGGCAAGAGCACAACTCTGGCGAGCATGGCCCAGACGATAGCCAGACGGCGTTCTGTCAACATCATCACTATTGAAGACCCGATTGAATTTGTTCATTCGCAGGGGCAAAGCCTGGTGAACCAGCGCGAGATTGGTTCCGACGCAACCAGCTTCGGCTCAGCGCTCAGAAACGCCTTGAGACAGGATCCGGACGTCATTGTTGTGGGCGAGATGCGGGACACCGACACAATCCAAACTGCGATTACGGCGGCTGAAACGGGGCACCTCGTGATTGGAACCCTGCACACGAACGATGCGCCAACGGCGATTGGGCGCATCCTTGATGCCTTTCCAAAGGACGGCCAGCAATTCGTTGCTGCCCAACTTGCGTGGTCGCTGCTGGGTGTGGTGTGCCAGTATCTGCTGCCGCAAACCGATAAGTCAGGCCTGATTCTGGCCTCAGAATTGATGATTGTGAACTCGGGAATCGCCGCGTGTATCCGGGACCGGCGTCTTTCACAAATACCGGGACTGATTCAAATCGGAGCCACGGACGGCATGCATACAGTGGACGATAGTCTTATCGAGTTGCTTCTGGCTGACCGCGTCGGTCTCATAGACGCCATGGCTCACGCGAGGGATCCTAATTTTGTGAAGGAAGAGTTCCAGAAAGCTTTGAAGTCTCAGAGAAAAGGGTGGTTTACGGGAATGTTCCGCAAATGAAATGCCGGCCTCGCCCGCGTCGAATTCAAAAAAAAGTTGCTCTACGTCATAGGAAATCAGCGGCTGTTGGTACCGACTAAGCGTCACACCAACCAGCGTACGGCGACTTAAAACTAGCGATCGCCTTTCTGCTAGAGCGTCTCGATCTTGGCCGTGCGCTTGCCGGCGAGATACGCCCAAACTCGCCTAGCGCCTTCGCCTTGCTTAAGCCTGATAACGGACCCCGATCCACCGTCAGCCCCGCCGCCAAAATGCAAGACAAGGTACTCGCCTGTCCGTTCTGCGTACGTGAGGTGATCAAGATTTATGATGCGGCCATCAGGCGTGCTGACAAGATTCATGCTCAGGACTGACTATCAGGTTTAAAATAAACACACAATGGAAAAGCCGGGTCAGACGTTACTCCCGCTCCACTTGAGTTTTTGTCGGACCACGCTGAAGAATGAGGCTTCGGGCAGCGACGCCAGCGGAAGCGTTTTCCTGGCTTTGCGAATTGTCACTGTTGATCCTCGCTCCACGTGGATCGGCTTGCGCCCGTCCAGCGTCAGGTACACGGGATAATCAGGATCGCTTGCTTCGATTTCGATCACGGATTCTTGCGAAACAATGATCGATCGATTCGTAAGAACGTGCGGGCAAATCGGCGTAATCACAAAAACGCCTGACTCAGGATCGAGAATCGGCCCGCCGGCCGACAACGAGTAAGCCGTCGATCCTGTCGGCGTCGCGACAATCAAACCGTCGGCGTTAAACTCAGTGAGCGATTCGCCGTTGACTCGCGTACACAACATGACCAGGCGCGACAGCTCACCGCGACTTAACACGGCATCGTTTAGCGCGATCATCTTGCCCGTTCGTTTGTCGCCCAGGCTAACTCGAGCCTCGAGCAATACCCGCTGACTGAAATTAATCCTATCTCTCGCGATGCATTCCACAGCTTCCCGATATGTTGATGAGCTCGCGCAGGTCAGAAAGCCGAGCGAGCCGACGTTGATGCCGAAGATCGGCTTGATATTTTCGCCAAGTTGACCGACGACACGTAGAATACTTCCGTCGCCTCCAGCGACTACCAGAAGATCCGTTGAAGCTCCCAATTCGGCGACCGACTGGCCTGACTTCTGTCCAGCAATGCGAGCCGTCTCCTTTTCAAACAGAATTGCAATTGAAAAACGGCTGAATTCCTGGGCTATTGCGTTGATCAGCTTTGCAACAGCCGGTTTTCCCGTGTGCGCTATCAAGCCAATCGTTTTCGTATGCATGCAAAAAATTCCTGATTCCCGTCCACGCCTTTAATGGCAGATGGAACGATCCCAGTCACCACATGGCCCAGATCAGTCACAAACCCGACAATCTTGTCTTGTGCCTTTCGGTGCAAGTCGTGATTGCGAACGATTCCTCCTTTTCCCACGTCTGAGCGTTGCAGCTCGAACTGCGGTTTGATCAGCGCGAGAATCACTCCAGTCGAGGTTATCAGGTCGAACGCGCTCGGCAGAATTAAAGTCAGCGAAATAAAGGAAACATCGATCACGCAAATATCGATAATGTTCGGAACCTGTTCACGCGAGAGAGATCGTGCATTGACTTTCTCGAGAACAATCACGCGGGGATCGTTGCGGAGCTTCCAATCCAACTGGCCGTGGCCGACGTCGACGGCGAAAACTTTGTTGGCGCCGCGCTGTAACATGCAGTCGGTAAACCCGCCGGTTGAGGCGCCGATGTCCAGCGCTGTTTTGCCGCGCACATCGATCTTAAAATGATCGAGAGCGGCTTCCAGCTTCAATGCACCACGCCCGACGTATTTTCGTGTCGGCTTCACTGTGATCGCCGCTTGTTCATCGAGAAGTTCTGATGGCTTCGCTACGATCCGAGTTCCCATCATCACATCGCCGGCCATTATTGCTCGTCGCGCTTGTTCCCGGCTTGAGAACAACCCCTTTTCTACCAGAAGGTGATCAACCCGTTGCTTTTTCTGCATCTTTTCTTGCGGAGGCATTTTTGCACCGCCAGACGTCGATGATCGACGCGCGAAGCGCTTCGACCGCTTTACCTAGCTGGACCGTTGTGACGCACAAAGGCGGCATCAGAACGACGACATTCCAAATTGGTCTGGTTAGCAGACCGTGACGCCGTGCTTCGATGCAAATGGCTGCGGCCATCTCGGGTTCTTCGATTTCGATTCCGGCGATGAATCCGCACTGGCGGGTCTCCTTTACGCCAGGAAGCTCCCTGAAGCTGGCAAGCGCCGAGCTGAGATCCCGAATTTTCGGCTGCAGCACTTCCAAAACACGCTCGTTTTCGAAGACCTCCAAGCTGGCTTTAGCTGCGGCGCAGCCCAAGGCGTTCCCCGTATAACTGTGGCCGTAGGCGAGGGCTTTGCCATCAGCAACTGAGCCGTTGAATGCAGAAAACAATTCTTCCGAGCTTAAAGTAATAGCAAGCGAAAGATACCCTCCAGTCAAGCCTTTACCTAAAACCATTAAATCCGGAACCACGCCTTCATGCTCACAAGCAAACATTCGGCCGGTGCGGCCAAAGCCGGTCATCACTTCATCGATGATCAACAGCGTTTCAGTGCGACTACACCAGTCCCGAACAGCTCGTAAGGTGCCCGATGGCCAAAGACGCATGCCGGCGGCCCCCTGAATAAGCGGCTCGATCACGACTGCAGCAATCTTTGCTATCTCGGCCGGGGAAAGAGCCTCCAGCGCGTTAATGTCTGGGACTTGGAGCGTAGGAAAGTTCCACCGAGACGATCTGGTTTTGAACATCGTGGCGGCACCCAGGCTCGCTGCACCCGCGGTGTCGCCATGATAGCCACTTCGAAACGCGATGAATTGATATCTTCTTGAGCGGCGCATCCGCCAGTATTGATCCGCAATTCTCAAAGCCACTTCGATTCCGGTTGAGCCATCATCAGAGAAAAAAACCCGGTTCAAGGAAGTATCCGGAAAAAGCGCCACGATCGCCTGCGCAAGTTCGATCGCCGCCGGGTTCGTGAATCCGAGAAAAGAGGTGTGCGCCACACGGCTAAGCTGGCGGCGGATCGCCGCATTAATGTGGGGATGGTTATGGCCATGGATGTTTGTCCAGATGGATGAATTGGCATCGATGTATTCGCGGCCTCTGCTATCGCGCAGCAATGCGCCCCGGCCTTCGACCAGGACCAGTGGCTCATGTGACGGGGCACACCATTCGCTCATGTTCGTGAACGGATGCCAAACGAACCGCTTGTCCCAAGCGATCAACTGCTCTGTGTTCCACTCACTCATGATCGTCCAATTATCAGACATATGTTTTGGAATTCACATCTCCTCTTCCTTTGCGAAAGTGAGAGGCGAACCATTGGGACTACGCATTATGGTTGTGGTAAGCTATGAGCTTATCAATTGACTCGAGATCTTCTCGCGAAGCGCGACGGCGCTGATATTTTCGCACGAGAATTTCTTTTAGCGCTAACAAGTCCTCCAGTAGCGGGCGCTCATAATAGGTCCACTCAAGATCGCCCGCAGTCTTCGCTTGGAAGCGCCACGCGCCGCCGAACTTTGTGGCTCGCACTTCACGTTTCGTCGCGTCCTGATTCCTGTACGTCCATATGTGTTGACTCCGCATTGCGGTAACACCTTACATTAGCGGCCTTGAAAGACGTAGCTAAACTGGCGCTCTATTTTGTCGCGATCGTTGTTGTCGGAGCGCTTCTGGCTCCGCTTCTCTTTTGGTCAGCGCAATCGCTTGCAGCGCACGGCGTGTTTTCGTTTTTGGCAAGGTACGATTTCGAAACGTTCTTTCATCGCGCCATCCTCATCGCTGCAGCGTTCTTTCTCTGGCCCCTTCTGCGAATTAGCCACGTGCGTGGCATGGCTGATCTGGGCCTTACAAATAATCCGCGCTGGGGCCGCGATCTCTGCGCCGGCGTTGTTCTGTCGGCGATTCCCCTGCTCTGTTGCGGCGCTTTGCTCATTGCATTTCATGCTTACTCATTCCGACACGCCATCGCCTGGTCGCGGTTTGGTAAGCTGCTGGCCGCCACAATCGCGGTTCCATTCATCGAAGAGACCTTCTTTCGCGGAATTATTTTGGGCATTCTGCTTAGGACAGGTCGAAAGTACATGGCTATCCTGATCGTCTCCGCGCTTTTTGCAGCCGTCCATTTTCTGAAAGCCCCAGAACAAACATCCACTGTCGTAACCTGGAGCTCGGGCTTTGATTCGATTGCCCATGCGCTTGGGCGAGTTGGTGACCCGATGATGGTAGCGTCGGCGTTTGCGACGTTGTTTGTTATCGGGTGTATTCTCGCGGATGCACGTGTGCTTACGCGTTCGTTATGGCTACCGATTGGCCTTCATGCGGGATGGATCTTCGGAAGCGGCGCTTTCAGCTTGTTGGTGCGACGGCAAACGCTTGCTCTACCCTGGCTCGGAAAAAATCTCCTTGTTGGAATTATCCCGCTGGGCATAGCCACATTCACCTGGATAATCATGCGGACCTGGCGGAAACATGATGGCGCTACAAAAGTTTGAACTGCTGCAAGCGGCGGTTTCGCTTCTCTATCCACCGGTTTGCACAATCTGCGGGAGAAGCATTCGAGCTGGCGAGTATCTCTGTGGTGACTGCGAGACAAGGGTCACTCGCATCGTGCCGCCATTTTGTCAGACATGCTCGGAACCGTTCGAGGGTTCCATCACGGGCGCATTTACATGTGCCAACTGTGCTCATCGCACGATTTACTTCGACGCAGCTGTGGCCGCATACCGCGGTCGCGGTATCGTTCGCCAGATTGTTCACGAATTTAAATACGCGCGCCAACTTCATCTGCGCTATCTCATAGCACGCTGGCTCGATTCCTGCCAAGCCGGTGCTCGAGCGCATTCGCTACACCACCACCCAAACTGCGCTTGATCGGGCCGAGCGCATGGAAAATTTGCATAACGCATTCCGTTTACGAAAAAACGCAGACGTGCGAGGTTTACGCGTGTTATTAGTCGACGATGTTCTTACCACCGGCTCTACGTTGAACGAGTGTGCGCGGATTTTGAAACGCGCGGGCGCGTTCTCCGTTCACGCAGCGACGGCTGCACGCGCATAAGTCTCATGGCAATTTTCAGGAAGCCAGCAATCAAGGCGGAGGCCGGCAAGAAGCGGGAAATTCCGCGGGGCCTTTTTCAGAAGTGCCCCGGTTGTTCGGAAGTGGTGCCGGAGATCGAGTTGGCGCAAAATCAACGTGTTTGTCCCCGCTGCGACTATCACTTTGCGCACTTACGGTTTCAGGGGATGGCTACGTATAAGGATCGGCTCAAAAAGTACCAGGAGAGCACCGGACTCTGCGACGCTGTGATCACTGGACATGGAATCCTTGACGGTTACAAGGTGGCCATCGCGGTCATGGATTTCGGTTTTCTCGCTGCGACGATGGGATCGGTCGTTGGCGAGAAGATTACCCGAGCGATTGAATATGGTACGGCCCAGCGCTGCGCGGTCGTCATCGTTGCTGCTTCCGGCGGCGCGCGCATGTACGAAGGAATGTTGAGCTTGATGCAGATGGCAAAAACAAGCGGCGCGCTCGCGCGACACACCCAGGAACAGCTCCCATACCTTTCTATTCTTACAAATCCGACCACCGCTGGAGTCATGGCCAGCTTCGCTTCCCTGGGCGACGTTATTATCGCTGAGCCCAAAAGCATGATCGGTTTTGCCGGGCCGCGGGTGATCAAAGAAACCACTCATCAGGAGTTGCCTGAAAGATTTCAGACCGCCGAGTTTCTGCAGGAACACGGTTTGATCGATATGATCGTGCATCGCAAAAAAATGCGAGAACAGATCAGCCAGTTGCTTGGTTACTTCGCTGTCTCAGTGTAAATGTGGGAGAGGTCTTAGTGCCGCGACCTCTTCTATCATACAAACAAGCGCTCGCCTGGCTTTACAGGCTCCAACGCTTCGGCATAAAACTCGGGCTGGAAAACATCCGGCGCCTACTGAACGAATTATCAA
>WNFW01010348.1_pt1 | contig 13626 bp, 12 predicted proteins | sample 5400131 | NCBI WGS metagenome assembly WNFW01 (sample SAMN13153362, study PRJNA577476) | soil metagenome | isolation source: 20 cm soil or saprolite under grassland replicate 1 | place: USA:California | collected 2016-06-15 | reverse complement strand
AGCGGCGGCAAGATCACTCGGCCTTGAGGCCGCTCGCCTCGATCAACTGGCCCCATTTCTTGTAGTCCGCTTCGATAATGCGGCGCATCTCAGTCGGACTATTGGTGGCGGGCTCGAGACCCGCAGCAAACAGAACCCTCTGCGCGTCTGCCATCGCCATGATCTTGGCGATCTCGGCGTTGAGCCTGGCGATACGATCCTGCGGCGTGCCGCGCGGCGCGAACAGCGCGAGCCACGAGGGTGCGCTGAAGCTGGGAACCCCGGCTTCGCTCAGCGTCGGAATATCCGGCATGGACTGCGCGCGCACGGGCTCGGCCACGCCCAAGGCGAGAACCTGACCGCTACTGATCATCGGCAGGATCGCAGCCGTATCCACCAAGCCTAAGGGTACCTCGCCGGACGCGATCGCAACCGCGACCGGTGCCCCGCCGCGATAGGGCACGGCATGCATCGTGATCCCGAGTTCTCGCTGGAGCAACTCGGCTGCTAGATGCGAGGCCGAGCCGCGACCAGCAACAGCGTAGCTCAGGGGCTTGTCCTTCGCGGCCGCGATCAGATCGGGAATCGATGCGATTTTCGCCTTAGGATTGGCGGCCAAGATGATCGGGCTGCTCACCACTTTGCTGATTGGCACCAAGTCGGTGAGCGGATCGTAATTGAGCCGCGCCAGATGCACATTCATCGTGACCGGGCTATCCGAAAGGAGCACCAGCGTATGGCCGTCCGCATCGCTCCGCACCAGGGTCTCGATGCCTATGGCGGCATTTGCGCCCGGTTTGTTTTCCACGATGACGTTCTGTCCGACGCTGTCCTGCAGGTGCTTTGCGATCAAGCGCGCGGTCAGATCGATGCTGCCGCCGGGCGCATACGGCACGATGATTCGGATCGTCTTGCTCGGGAATGTCTGCGCGTGCGCCGGTGCGAAGACCACCAGTAAAGCGAAGAGGCAACACTTCACGTGAAGGAGCTTCATTCAATCAGCTCGTTGGTGCGTGCGAATAACCGCCGGCTGCCGCGCAGGCCGATCGCGAACGGCAGGGTATCGAATTCGCGCCCGGGAGTCAGCGGCGATGACCGACGCAATGCCACGCCATGCGATCCCCGCGCGACGAGGAGCCTTCTGCTATGATCCAATAGTCGTGCTTGCATGGGCGCCGATGCCTCTCTGGAGGGATGAATGCCGTCAAGCTGCAGGATCGCAATTGTCGGCGGCGGGCTCGCTGGGCTCGCCGTCGCGCATGCGCTGAGGACCTTCGGCATAAAGACGGAGGTCTTCGAGGTTGCCCCGGCTTTGGGCGAGATCGGCGCTGCGGTCAATGTCAGTCCGCAGGCGGTCAAAGCGCTGCAAGCGATCGACCTTGGCGACAAGATCGCCGCCGTCGCGACGACATCGCCCGGAATCTACACGCGTAATATGCAAACTGGCGAGTTCCTCGAATTCAACGATCGGCGAAAGAATGCCGCGCGATACGACGCTCCCTATTACACCTTTCACCGCGCCGACCTCCTCGACGCGCTCGCAAGCGGCCTCGATGATAGCGCCATTCATCTCGGGCACCGCCTCATAGGACTGGAAGAACGAGCGGACGGTATCATTCTCGCTTTCGCCAACGGGGCGCGTGTCGAGGCCGAGATCGTGATCGGCGCCGATGGCGTGCGCTCAGTCGTCCGTCAGGCGCTCTATGGCAACGACAATCCGAGCTATACCGGTCAGATGGTATGGCGTGCGCTGCTCAAAGGCGCGGATGTGCCGCAGGACGTGCTCGAGCCGACCGGACACATTCAATGGGTCGGGCCGGGATGCCATCTCCTCGCCTATTACATCCGCGGCGAGGCGCTCGTGAACATCGTCACGCAAGAGGACACGGAGAAATGGGTCGAGGAAGGATGGTCGACGCGCGGCGATCCCGACGAGATGCGCGCGAGCTTCCCCAATCCCGAGCCGCGCCTCGAAAAACTGCTCAGCCTCGTGACCGAATGCTCGAAATGGGGGCTCTTCACACGACCGCTCACGCAGAATTGGGGCCGCGGCCGCATCGAGCTCATCGGCGACGCAGCGCATGCCATGCTGCCCAATGCGGGCCAGGGCGCCTGCCAAGCTTTCGAAGATGCCTACATCCTCGCGCGCTGGCTCGAGGCTTGCCGCGATCCGGCCGAGGCCTTTGCAAACTTCCGCCGCATCCGCATCCCGCGCGTGCACGGCGTGCAGCGGCTCTCCTTCTCCAATGCGCGCTTCAAGCACATGCGCGACAGCGCCGCGCAGAGAGAATCGATCGCTGCCGGCGCACGCAGCGTCCACGGTAACTCCGACTGGGTCTGGGGCTACGATCCAGTCACCGGATGGGACAAAGAGCCTTTCGTTCCCACCGCCTATGCTGCTTGAGGGCTGATATCAGCCCATTCAGTTTGTCATTCCGGCCGAGCCGCGATAGCGGCGAGGGCCGGAATCCATGACCACCGCAGTGGTTATGGATTCCGGGCTCGCGGGCTTCGCCCGCGCCCCGGAATGACGAGTCAGAATTTACGCGGTTGGTATGACTTCTTTACGATCAATCGATCGAGATGCGAGCCCTCTCGATCAGACGCGACCAGCGTTGCTGCGCCTCTGCCAAATAGGACGCAACCTCCTCGGGCGAGGCTGGTCGCGCTTCGGCGCCCAATGTCGCAAACGCTTGCTGGACCTCGGTCGAGGCGAGCGCCGCGGCAGCGGCTTGGTTGATCTGCCGCCTGATCGTCAACGGCGTCCAAGGTGGCGCGACAATGACGTTGACCGAGGTTGTGATGAACTGATCGAACCCGCTCTCCACCATGGTCGGAAGATCCGGGGCCAACGGGCTGCGCCTTTCGCTGGTCACAGCCAACCCTTTCACCCGACCATCACGTACTTGCGGAAGAATTTGAACCAGTGTGGAAAAGAGAACCTGAACCTCGCCACCCAACAGGCCGGTCAGGGCCTGACCGCCGCCGCGATAGGGAACATGGACCATCTCGATGTTGGCAGCCGTTTTCAGGAATTCGCCCTCGAGATGCGGAAGCGTTCCGACGCCGGCTGACCCATAACTCAGTGCGCCCGGCCGCGACTTCGCAAGTGTGACCAATTCCGAAACGGAGTTGGCGGGCACGGAAGGATGCAGCGCGAGCATTTCTGTAGTCTCTGCAACACGCGCGACCGGCGCGAATGTTGCGGCGGTGTAACCGGCATTCCTGTAGATCAAAGGCGCGATGAGGACGGAGCTCGTGCTCCCCATGAAAAGCGTGTAACCATCCGGCTCTGCCATTCCGACCGATTTCGCGCCGATGATGCCGCCAGCTCCGCCGGTTCGGTTCTCCACGATCACCGGCTGCCCGAGAGCGGCGGCCATTTTGTCGGAGAGCAACCGCGCAATCTGGTCCGGCGGCCCTCCTGCAGGCGACGGCACGATCAGTTTGATCGGTCGATCCGGGTACGCCTGTACGCTTTGAAATATGACGAGCGACGCAATAAACGCGAGCAAGACGGCAAGGATTTTCCGCTTCATAGTCCCTCCGGACACGCACCGACGCTGTCACTTTTTCAGTGCGGCGTAATTTAGCATGTACCGGGCATCCGCCCCATCCGATACGGCTTGAGGATCGCGTAGACCGCCTCCTGTGCTGGCGTTGGCACGCCGTGTTTGCGTCCCAGCGCGACCACTTTCCCGGCGAGCCAGTCCAATTCGAGGCGGTTGCCCGCCTCGAGATCGTTCGCCATTGAGGCTTTCATGGTTGGCGGAAAACTCGCAACCAAACGCTCCAGCTCTGCGGGAAACTCCGGCGGAAACCTGACGCCGGCCGCGTGGCCCACGGACATTGTCTCGTGCATCAGTCTGAAGAACAAAGCACGCATATCCGTGTCGTCGCGCACGGCGCCGAGCGGCTGGCGCGTGCTCGCCGTGATGGCGGAAGTGCCCGAGAGCACCACGAACTTCTTCCATATCTCGAAGAGCATGTGATCGGTCAGCGTAATATCGATGCCGGCAGACTTCATCTGCTGCACGTAACCGGCGAGCAGGGCGTCGCGACGCCCATCGACACGCCCACAGTGGATTTTGGCCGCGGTGCCGGTCTGGCGGATCAGGCCAGGCCTTGCAATGTTCGCGGCCACGTAAGTAACCCCGCCAATGGTGACGTCATCCCCGAGGATCGGGGCGAGCCGCTCGACGCTGTCGACACCATTCTGAAGCGTAATCACGCGGGTGTCGCGGCCGACGAGCGGGCGCGTCTGCTCACCCGCGCTCTCGGTGTCCCAGAGCTTTACGGCGAATAGCACGACGTCGACCTGCCCGACCCGCTTGGAGTCATCGGTGACCTGGACGTTCTTAAGATGAAGGTCACCCAGCGCGCTTTCGAGCTTGAGGCCCTCTCGGCGAATGGCTTCGCCATGGGCTCCGCGCGCAAGGAACGCGACGTCATGGCCGGCTGCGGCCATGCGCGCGCCGTAATAACCGCCGACGGCACCCGCCGCCATGACCGCGAGCCGCATCTCCGACCCTCCGCAGGCAAGATATCGTTGTCAAAGTACCAGTAACCCGGCGTCAAGCGCAGCCAAACCTGGGGGTCGTGCCAGACCGCGAGGCCCTCGTGGCCTTCGCTCCCCTCAACCCAGGCCACAAGCCCCGAACCTCCCCCACAGTTTCGAAGCGAACTCGGAACCGGATCAACCTGCGCTGCGTCCTACGAATATGGTAGTTTCAAACCAACTGGTCCGCCGAAGCGAACGGAAAGCACCAATGCTGGCCAGACCGGACAGCCTCGCAACGATTACCGAGAGTTGGCTGGCGCGGTTCGAAAGGGCGCTCGCCATGCCGGGCCGCGCCCGCCTCAAGACGCTGTTTCACGCCGACAGCCATTGGCGCGATGTGCTCGCCCTGACGTGGCAGATCAAGACCGTCGACGGGTCGGATGCGATCTTGCGCGAGCTTCCAACGCACGCCGCGCGCGCCCGTCCAACTGGCTTCAAACTCGACCCGCACCGGACGGCGCCCCGCAACGTGCGGCGCGCCGGCACCGATGCGATCGAGGCGATCTTCAACTTTGAAACGGCACAGGGCCGCGGCACCGGCGTCCTGCGGCTCACGCCCGATGGGGACGACCGCAATGCTTTCAAAGCATGGACGCTGCTGACATCGCTCGAAGAACTCAACGGACACGAGGAACGCCTCGGAAGATCGCGGCCACAGGCCAAGGCCTACTCGCGCGATTTTCGCGGACCGAACTGGCTCGACCTGCGCAAAGCCGCCGCCGAATACGCGCAGCGCGACCCTGCCGTGCTCATCGTCGGGGGCGGGCAGGCCGGGCTTTCGATCGCCGCCCGCCTTGCGCAATTGGATGTCGACACCCTCATCGTGGACCGTGAAGCGCGCATCGGCGACGCTTGGTTCGAGGCCTATGTAGAGAGCCTGGAATTGAACTACTGGACCGGCACCGAGTTCGAAGGCGGCGGCTACGACGAAAACGCGAAGCGATGGTCCGTCACTCTGCGCCGGGCCGATGGCACCAAGCGGCAGATGCACCCGCGCCACGTCGTGATGGCCACCGGGGTCAGCGGCATTCCGAGCCTTCCGGATATTGCAAGCTTGCGTAATTTCGGCGGTAAAGTTCTGCACTCCAGTGAGTACGAGGATGGCGAGGCGTGGAAGGGCAAGAGCGTTCTTGTCATAGGCTCGGGCAACAGCGGCCATGATATCGCGCAGGACCTCTATTCGGCCGGCGCGAAGGTCACGCTCGTGCAACGCAGCTCGACCATGATCGTCAACGTCGAGCCGAGCGCGCAATTGCAGTACGCGCTCTATGACGAAGGACCTTCGCTGGAGGTTTGCGATCTCATTACGATCTCCATGCCCCTTTCACTGGTACGCAAAAGCCACGTCGTATTGACCGAAACCGCGCGAAAGATCGACAAGAAATTACTCGATGGGCTCCGCCGCCGTGGTTTCAAGCTCGATTTCGGCGAAGACGGAACCGGCTGGCAGTTCAAGTACCTCACCCGTGGCGGCGGCTACTATTTCAACGTCGGCTGCTCGGATCTGATCGTCAAAGGAGAGATCGGATTGGTGCAATTCGGCGATATCGCCAGATTCGTGAAGGAAGGCGCGCGCATGCGCACCGGCGAACTGCTCGCTGCCGAGCTGATCGTGCTGGCCACGGGCTACAAGGGGCATGAGCATCTGGTCCGCAAACTGTTCGGCGATGATGTTGCTCGCCGCGTCGGTCCGATTTGGGGATTCGGCGACGGACAAGAGCTGCGCAACATGTTCACGCGAACCGCGCAGCCGGGCCTCTGGTTCATCGCCGGCAGCTTCGCCCAGTGCCGCATCTACTCGAAATATCTCGCGCTGCAGATCAAGGCCTGCGAGGTGGGCCTGCTGCCCTGAGTTCATAGCGCGTGCAATGCGCATAACTGCGCGACTGCATGGAACCGCAGCCTAGGCAAACCGATTGACTGTGTGCCGTCGCTGCTTCTTCTCGCGCCGGCGTTACGGGAGTGGTTTTTCCGGAGGAAACGATGACACGATTAGCTCTCGCAGTTTTGCTCACGGTTTTTGCAATCGGTTCGGCAGGGGCGCAAGCGCCAGGTACGTGCGCGAACAAGGCAATCGGAAACGACGGCCGCGAGCTCGAAGGCGCTGCGCGAACCGCCTTCCTCGCCAAATGCAAGCGCGAAATGTGCGAGCCCAAGGCGATCGGATCGAACGGCAAGCCGCTCAAAGGAGCCGCGAAAACGAGCTTCATGGCGAAGTGCCAGAGGGAGCAGGGCTGAGCGGAATCATCAAAACCATCGCGCTGGCGGCGGTCGGGGAGCCGGCTGCGCGAATGCAAACCGCGCATTTTGTGATCGCCATCACATCGCTGCGAGCGCGACTCCGGCACACTCTTGTCCTATCTCCGCTTAAGCCACCGCATGGGGCGGTTGAGCTGAAAAACTATAATTAAAACGGGCGGATGAAGGGGCCGCATGCCCACGACGATCTTGATCTGCGGCAGCCCTGCAGATGGCTTCCAAATTATTGGCTTGTTCGCCAACAAGGCCGACGCCGAAACCTATGCCGAAGATAATAGCCTTCGAGACTGGTGGGTCGCCGAGCTGACCTCACCGGAGGTGTTTGCAGAGCGGCGATGGAAGCAGTTTCGAGCAGCGCGCGGCGCAATCTAACGATCACCGCCGCCGAGGCGCCGCCGTCACTTAGGCCACGTCCGCTTCACCCCCTCATCCATGAACAGGCCCGAGTCCTTTAGCGCCGCTTGCTGACTCCGGCGGCGCCATTCCCGTCCATGCTAATGTGGCGATGCCCGTCTGACCCGTTCAGCAACACGAAAGACCCAGCGCCGATGAAGCTCTATGTCACATACACCTCGCCATACGCGCGTTTGGCGCGCATCGTGGTTGTAGAGAAGACTCTGGAAAATCGGGTCGAGGTGCTGGCAGCAAAAACGCGCAGCGTTGGCAGCCCGTACTACCAGATCAACCCATCAGGCCGCGTGCCCTACCTCGTCGACGATGCCGGCGTTGGCATGGAAGACAGCCAGCTCATCTGTGATTATCTCGACAGCCTTGACGGCAAGCCCCGATTCCACCACCCACGACGTGACTCCGATTGGGACTACCGCCGACTCGAGGCTAACGCGCGCAGCATGTGCGAAGGGATCTGCGTATGGGTGCGCGAAATGAGTCGACCCGCGGGTGAGCGTTCGCCGACCGTGCTGGCTCACGAGGTCGGGCGCAGGCAGCGCATGGCCGACCTTTTTGAATCGCGGGTTGGCGATCCGCTGATGAATGGGGAGCCCGGAATGGGACACCTCACCCTCGCGGTGTCTCTAGAAATGGCACACAAGAGGGGACCCGGTGATCTCACCAACGGCCGCCCACGGCTCGCTGCCTGGATGCGACGCATGTCCGACCTGCCTGCAATGCAGGCAACGGCCTTACCGTAATGCGAGCCATCATGGACGACTAGCGACCGCCCGCGTTGAGCGCCGTTGGACTCGTAACGGCGCCTAGAAGGCGAGCGCGTCTCGCGATGGCAGCGCCTACCGAATCGCCGCCTCGTAATATCGAAGATCGTAGTAGCGAGAGGGATCGGTGAGCGTCTTCTTCGGCCGCGCGTATTCGCTGCGCAACTCCAAGACCTTGCCAATGCCCGCGATGTCGAGTTGCGCTTTGGTGGCAATTCCCCTGGGCCCGCTGAAATTCGCGTAAGTGGCCGCCGCCAATTCCGGCGACAGTTCGGGAAAGTGTTTGCGCAGGATCGAAATTGCTTCGTCCTTGTTGATCGGGTCGCGCAGCCATTCGACCGCCGAGACGTAGGCCTTGCTATAGGCGACGAGCTTTTGCTCGTTGGCTTGCGCCCACGCGCGCCGCGCGACCGCGACCGACTCTTCGTAGTGCCCGTAAACATCCCTTGCATACTGCAAAACGTTGAAGCCATTTGCTTTGGCGATCAGATCGAAGGGCGATGTCAGTATCGCAGCAGCGTATTTGCGCTCGCGCATGCCTTGCCAACGCGCGAGCGTCCCACCGGCCGATTCGACCTCGTATTCGCTCAACTCTAATCCGCTGCGTTTGAGCAAATCGAACAGCACGAAGGCATATCCCGTCGTGATCGCGTCCACGGCGAGCGTTTTGCCTTTGAGTTCCTGCGTTGTCTTGACTTCAGGGATCGTCACCAGCACCGGTATGCTCGGGCTGCCGCCCATGAACACGAAAAGATCGGGCTCTCTCGAGACAGCGACTTCGCCTTGGCCTTCCGCGTAGGCAATGACGTTGTCGACGGCGGTCATCCCGATGTCGAACTTGCCGTCGATGAGATTGGTCATTTGGAAGACTGAGTTGGGAGTCGGGGTCAGGTTCACCTCGATGCCGGCCTGCGCGAAGTAACCTTTTTCCTGAGCAATCCTGATCGGCCAATTTCCGGTGCCCGGAAACGCGATCACCGATACGGCCTGAAGATTTTGCGCGCTGGCCGTTGAACTCGCACAAACATTGCCCGCCGTCAGGGCCGCAACCGCGATCAAGATACCGACACGATCGAGCATTGCCATTTGCTCCCGAAAATTAAAGCGACGTCGCCCTGGTTGGAACGAAGCGAAACCTGGGTTCCGCTTTGAATACCGATGCATGCTCGCTCCCGATCTGATCCTGCACAGCGGCAAGCGTGTAGGGCGCAATAAGCGAAGCGCATTGCGCCACTCGTCCTCATTCGATCACCTGGTCGGCGGCCACGAGCAGTTTGTCCGGTACGGTAAGGCCGAGCATCTTGGCCGTGGAAGTGTTGACGACCAACTCGAACTTGCTGGACTGCACGACCGGCAAGTCCGAAGGCGTTGCGCCCTTGAGGATGCGGCCGGCATAGAGCCCAATTTGGCGATATCCATCGACAATGTCCGAGCCATAGCTCATCAGCCCGCCGACTTCGGCGTAATCACGGACCGCGTAGATGGCCGGGAGCCGCTGGAATGCTTCCAACTGGGTCAGTTGGACACGTCGGCCGTTTAGGAACGGACTGGTCCCGACGAAAAGCGCATCCGGCCGCTCGCGACCGATAGTTTCGAACGCGGCGTCGATCTCAGCGCGCCTGTCCGCGTTGAGGACTTGGATTTGTAAGCCCATTTGGGGAGCAGCCGCTTTCACCGCACCCGATTGAGGCTCGGTAGCCCAAACGTCGGCCGGATTGACGAGCACGGCAACGCGGGTAGCGCGGGGCACGAGCTCACGCAGCAGCTCAAGCCGCTTCGCCGCCAACTCGGCATTGAAAATGTTGATTCCTGTGATGTTGCCTCCCGGTCGGGCGAGGCTCGCGACAAGACCAAGCCGCGCTGGATCGTCGCCGACCAAGAAGAGGATGGGAATCGTGCTGGTTGCGGCCTTGGCGGCGAATGTAGCCGGAGGCCCGGCAGTGGCGATTACGGCGACACGTTTGCGCACGAGGTCGGTGGCGAGTTCCGGCAGTCGATCAGGTTGGTTCTCGGCCCAGCGGTATGCGATCGTCACGTTCTCGTTCTCGATATAGCCGCTTTCCTTCAGGCCTTGGCGAAGTCCGCGCAGTCTGTCCGCCACCGCCTCAGGGGATCGGGAGTCGAGATAGCCAACCACCGGCATCGCCGCCTGCTGTGCGCGCGGCGTGACCGGCCACACGGCTGCGGCGGCGCTGATGAGCGCGATGAACTCGCGGCGTTTCATGCTCCGACGCCTCCCGTACTTCCGACGCAACGGTACCATACCTCATCAGGTACCGCGTAGCGCGCAATAAGCGGAGCGCATTGCGCCACTCATGAACGAGCCAGCGGCCGGCAGGCACAGACCAACGATCTTTGGCATTCCTGCAGGCTGGCAAAGTGGCGCCGCGCGGCCACAGCCGGCGCTACGCCATGGCGCAATGCGCTTCGCTTATTGCGCCCTACGACCCTGCGTGATCGTCACCCCTTCATGCCGGCGGCGCCACAAACCGATTCAGGTCATCGGGTCAGCCGTCGCGCCGCGGTAACCCGAGGTGGCGCAAATCATCGGAACATGCCTAGAATGCCGCTGCATGCCCCCTCCCGATCTGATCCTGCACAACGGCAAGATCATCACGCTCGATCAGAGCTCAAAAATAGTCCAAGCGATCTCGGTGCGGGCGGGTCAGGTGGTCGCCGTCGGCGACGACGCGGCGCTCCTCAAAGAGGCCGCTCCCACGACGCAGCTCATCGATCTCGCGGGCCGCTCGGTACTGCCGGGGTTTTTCGACGCGCATCCGCATGCGGACCGCGAAGGTCTCAAGGCGCGCGGCGGCATTCCCATTGCCGGCCTTCACTCCGTCGCCGACCTCGTCGACGTCGTTAAACGTGCGGCGCAGACGACAGCAGCCGGCGAGTGGATCGTGCTCATGCCGATGGGCGAGCCGCCGCACGAATACATCAGCCGTCCCGAGCAATTGGTCGAGGGCCGCTTTCCAACTCGGCATGACCTCGATGGGGTCGCTCCGGACCACGCCGTCTACATTCGCGCCGTGTGGGGCTGGTGGAGCCGCCGTCCATTTCCGTCGGTTGCGAACTCGCTTGCGCTCAGGCGCGCAGGGGTGACGCGCGACACGCCCGCGCCACACAACGTCGAGATCGTGAAGGATGCACGCGGTGAGCCGACGGGCGTGTTCTTGGAAAAAAATTTCGTTCCGGTCCTGGAGTACACGCTGTTGCGCGACCTGCCTCGCTTCAAGTACTCCGATCGGGTCGAGAGCGTTCGCCTCGGCGCCCGCGCCTATGTCGCGGCCGGAACGACCTCGCTCTATGAAGGTCACGGGCTCACGCCAACGGTCATACGTGCCTATCGTGAGAATGCCGAGCGCGGCGCCCTGCCCTTGCGCATGCATACCCCGGTCAGCATGCCGAGCGCAGCCTTCGACGACAAACGGCTGCTCGATCTGTTCTACCATTATGCCGGCGTTGCGGGCGGGCGGGGCCGCGGCGACGATTTCCTGCGCGTCGAAGGCATCAATCTCGGCGGTCATGCCGACGGCACGGTCGCGGACATCATTGCGGCGGGCTACCCATATGACCAATGGGCGGGACATTTTTACCAAGCGATGACGCAAGAGCGCTTCGTGAAGCTCGGCATCGAAGCGGCTCGGCTCGGACTGCGCGTCAATTGCGTGGTGAGCCGGGATCTCGAATACGCGCTCACCACCTACGAGGCCATCGACAAAGAGGTGCGCATCCGCGACCGCCGCTGGGTGGTAATCCACGTCAATCAGGCGAGCGATGCCCAGATCCGGCGCATGAAGGCGCTCGGCGTGATCGCCACGGTGGTGCCGGGCTTTTTTTGGATGGCGAGCGATCGCTACGGCCTCGATAAGCTCGGCGAAGAGGGCATTCCCATCCGACGCATGCTCGATGGCGGCGTGCCGGTTGCGCTCTCGACCGATGGAGTGCCCTATTCGATGCTGTGGACGGCGTGGGAGGCGATCGCCGATCGATACGGCTCGCTCGAGGTCGGCAAGGTCGCGGATATGGTCGTGCTCGCTGACGATCCGCTCTCCTGCGATCTCGGCCGATTGAAGGACATTCGGGTCGATCGAACTTTTGTTGGCGGCCGCCAAGTGTTCGGACCGACTTGAAAACGCGTAGGGCGCAATAAGCGAAGCGCATTGCGCCGTTCATGCCTCGCCGAATTACCGACCGCGTCGAATTCGCCGGCCAGTCTTGCGGAAATATTCGGGCCGCGGGCTAGAAGCGTGTCCATCATCCGGCCACACGGCACGACGAGCAATGGCGCAATGCGCTTCGCTTATTGCGCCCTACCAGGGGCCGTCACCAGCTTGGACACGAGGTTCGGTTGAAGGCCCGCCGCAGGCTATGTCATGTTGAGCCCACGCATCGGGAGCATGGCTGCCATGGCGAACAGCGCGCAGACCGCACACGGCCACATGCAAGACCACGAAGGCCACGTTCGGGCGGTCGAGGCCGACCTGGAGTACTGGCGCACCAAGCGCCTGGAGCCGCGCCTCATTCAGCTGCACCGCCGCGGCGTCCTCACGCTGTACGACCTCATCAGCGCCGCCGCCCATGTTCCGGCAGCGCTACCCGCAGCGGGCGAGGCCACGCACGACATGGAGAGCCGCATCCGCGCGCTCGAAGATGGGCTGGACGAGTATATTCGAGGCGTCGCGCTTGCCTCGATCGACTCGTCCGACTACCCGTTCGTGATCGAGGATACGCGCAAGGAGCGCGGCGACTACGACGAGTTTTTTCGCATCGCCAAGCCGCCCCACGCCAGCACGCTTACGGAGCGGATCGCACGCCTCGAGCACGACCTGCGCGAGTACCAGCACCTGCTGGACGTTCTCATGCGCGCGCTCATCGACAAGGGCGTGCTGACAACACAACAGCTCGAGCGCCAGCGCGCTTTCCTCGCGGGGCGCGGCGCGTGGAACGGCGCCCGCATCGTCGCGCGCGCCTGGGTCGATCCCGTCTTCAAGCAGGCCCTGCTCACGCGGGGCCGCGAGGCGGTGCGCGAGCTCAACATTCCGCCCGGCCGGCTCGGCAAGCTCGGCGTCGCCGAAAATACGGCGACGCTGCACAACGTCGTGGTATGCACGCTATGCTCCTGCTATCCGCACGACCTTTTGGGCGATCCGCCCTGGTGGTATCGTGACGATACTTATAAGGAGCGCATCGTGCGCGACCCGCGCGGCACGCTCGCCGATCGGTTCAACCTGCAGCTGCCCGAGAGCGTCGAGGTGCGCGTCCGCGACAGCACCAGCGACGTGCGCTGGATGGTGCTGCCGCGCCGGCCCGCGGGCACCGACGGCTGGAGCGAGGAAGAGCTGGCGCGGCTCGTCACCATCGACAGTCTCGTGGGTACCGCCCCGGCCTTGACCCCGGCGGCGCCCGCGCAGGCCGAGTGCAGCGTGCCGAGGTGAGCATGGCCACAGCCGAGGCGACGCACCGTTTTCAGGTCGGCGAGCGCGTGCGAGTGATGCAGGCGAACCCCGCCGGCAGTCCCCGCACACCCGCTTACGTACGCGGCAAGAGCGGCATCGTCACCGCGCTCCACGGCAGCATCGAGAATCCGCTCGACCACCGCGGCGTCTATCCGCCGCTGTGCAGCGTGTTGTTCTCAGTGCATGAGATTTT
>WNFW01002092.1_pt1 | contig 13626 bp, 15 predicted proteins | sample 5400131 | NCBI WGS metagenome assembly WNFW01 (sample SAMN13153362, study PRJNA577476) | soil metagenome | isolation source: 20 cm soil or saprolite under grassland replicate 1 | place: USA:California | collected 2016-06-15 | reverse complement strand
GGGGTCGGTCGGACCGTCGCGCGGCCGGACTCGATCGCCGACTCGAAGAGTCCTTTCGTCACAAGGGAACGCACCGCGGTCAAGATCGTCCGCCGCGCGAATCCCGCCGACATCATCAGGGGAATCAAATTGGTCAGGGGGATGCTTCGCCGGAGCCGCTGGGCGATGAACACCTCCGCGGGCGAGAAGTCGGCCGCGATCTGCACGCCGCGGAGAATCGGTAGCCGAATCGGATCCGGGTCGCAATACCAGGCCTCGACGCCTTCGTGAAAGGCGGCCAGAATCGCCGCCGTCGTGAGGATCTTGGTCCCGCCGGTCGCGCTGATCCGGACGGGCCCCTTCTCCCGCTCCCGCTCGACGACATTCTCGATCGCTCGAAGGCAATTTCCGAAGTCGAACGGATTGACGCGGACGCCCTGGAGGCTCGGCTCGAATGAGCGCAGACGACGGAACGCGGGCGATCGAAAGGAATCCCGGCCGCCGACGAGGAGGAGTCGATCGTACGGAAGCTGGCGGAGGCTGGGGAGGACGTGCTTGTCGTCGAACCCGATCGTGGCGATGAGCGCCCCGGCGTCCATGGAATCACCCGAGGAGCAGCTCAATGCCGGGGGCGGGGACGATCACGAGCCGGCGGCCATCGGCCGGATCGGCCTGGCGCTCGATCGTGCCCATCGACTCGAGCTTGCGCAGATGGTGGTTCATCGTGGCCTTGTGGACCCCCAGGGCGCGGGCCAGGGCCGTTTCCGAGAACGACTTCTCGCGGTTCTTGACGAGAAACGCGAGCACGTCCCGCTGCTTTCGGGTCAGTCCTTCGCCGTACGTCATCCGGAGGAGGGGGAGCGCGAGCTCGCGATACGTCTCGTCGTGGACGTACGTCGCGGGGATCCCCTCCAGGATGCAAACCAGGAGCGCCGCACTGCTCATGAGCCGGGTGCCTCCCGCGATGTTGAATCGGAGGTCCATCCCCGCGGACTTCTCCTTGCGGACATCCGCTCGAATCTGCCCTGCGACCTGCAGGAGATCATAGGCGTCGCTGACCTCGACCGCGGTACACGGGACCCCCAACCCTCGGCAAAATTCCACGACCTTGGCCCGAGCGTCCCGGCTCTTCGCATGATCGCTGTGGTAGAACGCGACGCGGTCGAGATGGCTCGTCGACCGGATCGAAGGGAGCAGGCTCTGTGGCCGCCAGCCAAGGGTGCCGAAAAGCACGGTCATGCTCCCTGTTCACCAAGTTCTAACAATAAGAAGTTTCTTCCTTCGAATCCGGCCACAATCCGGTGTCGTCCAGAACGCAGGCACGGTCGAAACCATTTTATCGTCCTCCTTAGATGATTCCCGAGATGGCGACGAACCACGCTGGGGAGCAGACCCTCCTCGTGACGCGACCGACGCGGCTGATCGCCCTGCGATATTGGAGCGCGTTGGTGCTGGCCCTCATCCTCGCGGCGGTCCTCGGCCTCCGCATCCCGAGCCGGTTCTCGCCGACCTTCCCGAATCCCGCGGTCGCGGGCATCGAGCTGAGCACGATCCTCGCGGGTTTCTTCGTCTTCCTCGCGCTCCTCGCGTTCCTCGCGGCCGAGTTGAAGCGGAAGACGACGCGGTACATCATCACGGACAACAAGATCATTCGCGAGGATGGAATCCTGAACAAGAACACGCAGATGATCCCGTACACCCAGCTCGAGCGAGTGGACCTCCATCAGACCTTCGGCCAGCGGATCTTCAAGATCGGGACGATCGTCGTGGACACGGGGGACGACACCCTGAAGATCGACATGGTCCGGCACCCCGCGAAGGTCCAGGAGCTCCTGAGTAACCGGCTCGGGCGCCGCGCTTGGACCGGCCAAACGCCGCCGGGTCAGCCGCCGGCGAATCGCTGACGGCTCATTCGAGAACTTTCGTTCACTCGGTCCACGGGAGCATCAAGGGCGCCTCGTGCGTAGCGGCGACCTCCCACGCGCCCGGCTCCCCGTCCGGCTCCCCCTCGACCCAGTAGCCGCCGATCGTCATGTCGTAGCCGTGGTTCGCGTCGAGGGCCACCGTGCAACCGATCTTCCGGCGGTACCGCCGGGTGGAGCAGCCCGTCTCATGGGGCTGCGACCAGGTCCGCCGCTTGAGGGCCATGACGACCTCGAGCCATCGGACCCGCCGTTCGGGACGGTCCCGGGAGATCCGCCGCAATTCGTCGGCGACGTAGTCGAGGTCCGTCCGGGAGAGGCTCGCGGCGCCGTCGTCCCCGGTGTGGCTGTGGAAGCCGCCCAGGACCGCGTATCCGACGTCCGCATGCTCGATCGCCCCGCGGGCCCGTTCGAAGGCCTTCTCGTTGCCGTGGGAGACCCAGTTCGGCTTGCGATCCTCCGTCTGCAGCGGATACGCGGCCCGGAGGACGGTCACCCCGCGGGGCCGCTGGCGGACGAGGCGGGTGCCGCGATTCCCGACGAGGAACCCGTTCGTCTCGCGGTTGTAGGCCTCCACAGCGGACGTGACCAAGCCGAGGAACGCGCTGCGCTCGATCACGATAGGGTCCAAGGGTCCGCCTCTGGCAGGCGCCCGGCTGCAGTCCCCTCGGCGTATAAGAAAGTGCCGTCACGAGTCGCGAAGAACGGTTGGAATAATCATCCGACGGTTTGATTCCAACGTCCTGCCCGGAGTTGGCCAGAAAGGAAAAATAAGCCTCGCGGGATATGCGAGGGAGGCCGGCGTGAAGTTCTTCGCCACGGAGCTACGCGGCAAGACGGTCATGACAGAGGACGGCCAGATCCTCGGGATCCTCGACGATTTCCTGTTCGACCTGAAGACCGGCCGGATCCAGTCCCTCCTCGTCGCCCCGGCCGAGTCCGTCGAGACCCGCCTGTTCCAGACGGACCCCAAAGGCCGGCTCGTCCTGAGCTTCCGGTCGATGAAGGCGGTGAAAGATGTGATCATGACGCAGCTCGCCGATTGACTCGCGGACCCGTGTGGCCATGACGAACCTGACCTTCTACGGCGGCGTCGGGGAGATCGGCGGGAACAAGGTCCTCGTCGAAGACCGCGACGCGCGGATCTGGCTCGACATGGGCTCCACCTTCGACTTCGGCTCGGAGTACTTCGTCGAATACCTCACGCCGCGAGAACGGTTCGGCCTCCGGGACTATTTCGCCCTCGGACTCCTGCCGAGGCTGCCCGGCCTTTACGCCGCGGATTGGCTCGAGCGCGCGGGCCTGCCGCACGAGACCCCGCGGTTCTCTGCCGCGTTCATCTCCCACATCCACTTCGACCACACGAACCACCTGCGGTTCCTCGACGCCGCGATCCCGGTCCACCTCGGGATCGGGACGAAGATCATCCTGGACTCTTGGGAGATCACGACCCGCGGGATGGACCTCCTGGCCCACGACTACCGCACGTTCCGCACCGGTGCGAGCATCGACGTGGACGGCGTGGAGGTCGAACCGATCCATGTCGATCATTCGGCGCCGGCCGCCTACGGATTCCTGGTGCACACGGCCGCCGGGACGGTCGCCTACACCGGGGACCTGCGTCAACATGGACCGCACGCGGAGATGACCCGCGACTTCATCGAGGCGGCGAGGACGAACGAGCCGATCGCCCTGATCACAGAAGGGACGCGGGTGACTCCCGAAGACCCGCGGTCGAATCTCACGGAGGCGCAGGTGAAGTCGAAGAGCATCGAGGCCGCGGGGCGCGCGAAAGGCAAGGCGGTCTTCGCGACCTTCTACCCGCGGGATGTGGACCGCATGCGGACCTTCGTCGAGGTGGCGAAGGCCGTCGGCCGGAAGTTCGTCGTGCAGGCCCGGGCCGCCCACCTCCTCGTCTCCCTGTCCCAGGACGCGCGGATCCAGGTCCCGGACGTCCTGCGCGACCAGGACCTGCTCGTGTACGACCGTCGGTTCGAACGCCAGGACACCTGGGAGAAGAATCTGTTCGCCCAACTCGGAGATCGAGTCGTGACGTCCGATTACGTCCGCGACCATCAGGACGAACTCGTCGTCCAGCTGGATTTCACGACGATGCCGGAGCTGGTCGACATCCGCCCGGTGCCCGGAAGCACCTTCATCCACTCGAAGAGCGAGCCGATCGAGGAGGACAATGAGGTCGAGGAGGCCGTCGCGAACTGGGTCCGGTTCTTCAAGCTCCGCCGGTTTCAGTACCACGCGAGCGGGCACATGTCGGAGCGGGAGATCGCGGACATGATCCGCGCGATCGGCGCGAAGGCGGTCATCCCGATCCATACCGAGTACCCGGAGAGGTTCACGGGCTTCGCCCCGCGGGTCGTCCAACCGACCGTCGCGCGGCCGATGACCCTCGACTGATCCGGAGGCGCGGCCTAGCGGAAGTAGGACACGATGGCCCCTTGGATTCCGAGGATCACGAACTGCACCGCGATGGCGGCCAGAATGAGGCCGATGATCCGCGAGATCGCGTAGGCCCCCATGCGGCCGATTCGACCGAACACCCGGTCCGCGTGGTACAGGAGGACCCAGGTGATGCCCATCGTGGCGAGGATGGAGCCGATGATCACCGCGACCTGGCCCATGTCGAAGCTCGGATAGGAAGCCTCGGCCATGAGCACCATGACGGTCGTGATGGCCCCCGGGCCCGCCATCATCGGGATCCCGAGCGGCACGATGCCGGCCGCCTCCCGTTCGAGCGCTTCCGCGCGATCCTGCGCGGTCAACTGGGTCCGGGAGCGTTCTCCTTGCATCATCGAGAAGGCGATCGTGAAGAGCAAGATCCCTCCGGCGATGCGGAACGCCGGGATCGAGGTGCCGAAGACGAAGAAGATGTAGTTGCCGACGAAGGCGAAGACGAGCAGCGTGATGGTCGCGGCGAGGATCGCCTTCTGGATCACCCGGCCTTTCATCTCCTTCGGGTACGAGCGCGTCAGCACCACGAAGAAGGTCATCGCGCCGATGGGATTCACGATCGCGAAGAGTGCGACGAAGGTCGTGATGGCAAAACTGACGAGGTCCGCCGCCATGCCGGCGCGGCCCAGACAGCGGCCCGTATTAGAACGTGTCGAGCACTTTTCGCGCGAACGTCAGATACCCGGTGTGTCCCAGGGGTGCGAAAGAGGGGTGCGTCCCCGCCTCGTGCGCGACGATCTCCCGTTCGATGATTTCGACGCTTCGGATTTCGACGAAGGTACTCTTCCGAAGGGTCGCGACCGTCCGGTTCACCTGCTCCATGTTGGGCGAGTAGGACGCGAAGTGCCCGCACGGACGGAGGACGGTCGCGGCACCATCGACCGCCTCCCACGGATCGGGGATATCGAGGATCATCGCATCCGCGCCACGCTCGACAACCCCCTTCCGGCCGTCGCCGATCTTGAACTCAACGACGCCTTCCAGATCGGCTGCCGTCACGTTATCGCGAGCCCGGTCGAGGAACTCGGGACGGATGTCGTAGGTCACGACCCGGCCCTTCGACCCGACGGCATGGGCTAGGGCGAGTGTCAAGGCCCCCGAGCCGGCGCCGATCTCGACGACGAAGTCTCCCGGCTTGACGTCGCAATTCCATAGGAGCGCGGGCGCGTCCTTCGTCCCGATAATCTGGGCTTCTCGGCGCACGGACTCGATCTCGTCCCGAATCGACGGGACCATCACCAAGAAGGTCCGATCGCCAATCGTCCACCGGCGGCCCAACAACCCTTGCAACGTGTCCGCGCGGACCACGCCAACCGAAGGGATCTTCACGGTCTCTCGATCGAGATTCACGAGGTGTTTGGCGCCGGAGGCTTCCAGCAACACGACGCGTTCGAAGGGCGCGTTCATGACTACCTTGCCCGGGAGGACCGCGGCCTTTCTCGAATCCGCAGAAAGGTTAAATGGATTCCGTACCTTCCGCGCCCGTCAGCCTGGTTATGTCATCGAATTCTGAGGAGACTCCTCCGGCTGAAACCTCGCGTCTTCGCCGATTGCGCGAGGTCCTTCGGTTCACACCTCGATCTCGCCGGCAACTCCTGCGGGCCCTGATCGTCACCACGATTTTCGTCATCTTTCTCGCGGCCCTTGCGACCCTGTTTGGAATCACGATCTTGCAGTACACGCTCGCGGGCTTCCGTCTCAGCAGCATCGTCATCGTCGCCGCGATTGGCCTGACCGTCATCTACGGAATCCGTGGGTTCGCGAACTTCGCGTACGGTGACCTGATGACCCTCGGCGCCTACGTGGCCCTGTTCGTCAATATGAACATGGCCCTCTCGCTCGTCTGGGGAGCGATCGTCTCGTTCGTGGTCCTTGCCCTCGTCGGAATTCTCCTCGAGGTGTTGATCTTCGCCAGGCTGGAGGGACGAGGCCCCGTGCCGCCGATCGTCGCCTCCGTCGGTGTCGGATTGATTGTCCAGAATGGAATCCGGGCGGTCGCGACGACGCAGCAATGGATCTTTCGGGTCCCTTTCATCCCGGAAATTCCCATTGTTCCGGGCCTCGGGTTCCATTGGATTCGGGACCTTGGGACCGTGGCCGTCGGTCTCGCCTTCATGATTTCCGTTCACATCCTGCTGACGTACACGAATCTCGGCAAGGCGATGCGGGCGACGGCGGACAACCTTGAGCTTGCGAAGGCAACCGGCATCGATACGAAATTGGTCACCTACGCGGCCTGGGCGGTCAGCTGCTCCTTCGCATCGACGGCCGGAGTCTTGCTCGGCCTCATCGGCGTCGTCAGTCCGGTAATCGGCTTCAATGTCCTCCTCCTCGTTTTCGCCGCGGTCATCGTCGGCGGGATTGGTTCGCCCTACGGGGCCGTGCTCGGCGGCCTCGTGATCGGACTGTCCCAGGAAATGTCGGTGCCTCTCTTGCTCGGACTCGGGGCCTCGAGCGCCTACAAGGTGGCAATCCCCTTCATCGTCATGATCGCGGTCCTCATCCTTCGCCCTTGGGGCATCGCCGGACGACCGCCCCCGTTCGCACGGCGGGTCTTCTTCATCGAGAAAATCTTGGACGCGATCGGTGGGCGTCCCGGCGCGGCCCAGGACGCGGAACGAGAGAGCGGGGGCTGACCGGACGGCCATCGACACCGGGATCCTGACCAACGTCGGTTTCTATGTCTATGTCTCGATCGTCTTTGCATTGCTCGCCCTTGGATTCAACCTTCAGTGGGGGTACACCGGACTCTTCAACGCGGGCATCGCCGGGTTCTTCCTTATTGGAGCGTACACAACGGCAATCGCGATCACGCCCCCGACCCCGCCTTCCATCGGGTACCCGGGCCATCTTGGGGGGTTCTCGCTGCCGCTGTGGCTCGCGGCGATCCTCTCGATGGCCGCGGCCGGCTCCGTGGCGGCGTTGGTCGCGCTCCCCACCGTCCGCCTTCGGGCGGACTACCTTGCGATCGCGACACTCGCTTTCGCCGAGGTCCTCCGAGTCGTCGCGATCAACTGGGAGTCGGTCACCGCGGGGACCATCGGGATCTTTCCGATTCCGCAACCGGTCGAATTCAATCCGCCCAGCGCATTCCTGAACGCGATGGTGAAGGTGGCCATCGGCGCGGGCGTCCTCTTGATCCTCCTCGTGGTCCTGCTCTTCATGACTGAGTCGCCGTGGGGACGCGTCCTCCGCGCGGTCCGAGAGGACGAAGAGGCGACGATGGCCCTCGGAAAGAACACGTTCCTCTACAAACTCCAAGCGTTCGCCATCGGTGGAGCCTTGATGGGCCTCGCCGGCTGGCTCTTCACCATTACGATCAACTACATCGAGCCGTCCGGGAGCTTCGCTCCTGCGATTACCTTCTCCGTGTGGGTCATGGTCATCGTCGGAGGCGCGGGGAATCTACGGGGCGCCATCGTCGGCGCCTTCGCCATCTACGGATTGGAGTGGCTTTCCGTCCAGCTGAAGGACTACGCACCTCGGGAACTCAAGGACACGATCTTCTACATCCGGCTGATGATTGTCGGTACCTTGCTCATCGTCCTCATCATCTATCGCCCGGAAGGGATTCTCCGGGAGAAGAAACGGATCTTGCGATGACCGAACGGAGCGAAGCGCCTCTGATCCTCAGGGTCCAGGACGTGCGCAAATCCTTCGGCGGGATTCGCGCGGTGGACGACTGTTCTTTGGCGGTTTCGCCGCAGTCCGTCACCGGCCTCATCGGACCGAACGGGGCCGGGAAATCGACCCTGTTCAATCTCATCGCAGGATTGTACCGCCCCGATGGTGGCGAGATTTGGTTTGGTGACACCCGGATCGACGGACTCCCTCCCTTTGAGATCGTTCACCTGGGCCTCACGAAGACGTGGCAGATCCCTCACGAACTGCGCAATATGACGGTCCTCGAGAATCTCGTCCTCGGGTCCAAGCACAACGCGGGAGAGCATCTGACCAACCTGTTCTTCCAGCCGGGCTTGGTTCGGCGAGACGAGAAACGATGGAGGCAGCGGGCCCGTGAAGTCCTTCGACTGACCCAGCTCGACGCCTTGGCCAACGAACATGCGAAGGCGCTCTCCGGGGGCCAGAAGAAGCTATTGGAGCTCGCCCGCGCGTTGATGACTGACCCGACCTTGGTCCTCCTCGACGAGCCCGTGGCCGGCGTGAATCCGACCCTCGCGGGCAACCTCATGGACCTCATCGAGAAGCTCCGTCGCGACGGCCGCACGTTCTTCTTGATTGAACACGACATGAACGTCGTCATGAACCGATGCGATCGGGTGATCGTCATGCACCAAGGGCGCACGATCGCCGACGGGACCCCGGCGAGCGTGAAGGCGAACCCGGTCGTGATCGAGTCGTACCTGGGGGGATGATGATCCTCCTCGAAGCCCAGAACCTCCATTCTGGCTATGGGGAAATGGAAATCCTCCATGGCGTGTCGATGCGACTCGACAGCCAGGAAATCGTGACGATCATTGGGCCCAATGGGGCCGGCAAATCGACCCTCATCAAGACGATATTCGGCCTCCTCCGACCGACCGCCGGCCAGGTGACCTTCAAGGGCCTCGACATCACCGGAAAACCGCCTCGGGACCTGGTCCTCGACGGGCTTGCCTACGTCCCGCAATCGAACAACACGTTCCCGTCCCTCACGGTCCTCGAGAACCTGGAGATGGGCGCCATCACCCGGAGGGCCTCCCCTATCCCGATGCCCTGGAATCGTAGCCGGGGTTCGGCGACGTCGCCGCGCATGATGAACGACTCGCAGATCCGGAGACGGGCCATCGAGACGATCGCCCTCTTTCCGAACCTCCGCCCCAAGTTGCGGGAGAGGGCGGGGAACCTCAGCGGCGGGGAGCAGCAGATGGTCGCCCTCGCGAAGTCGATGATGCTGGACCCCGACATCCTCCTGATCGATGAGCCCTCGGCGGGCCTCGCCCCGAAACTCGTGGATATGGTGTTCTCCAAGATCGTCGAGATCAATGGAAGCGGGACCTCGGTCGTGATGGTGGAGCAGAACGCGAAGAAGGCACTCGCCATAGCGAACCGCGGATACATTCTGGAGACGGGCAGGAACCGCTATGAGGGGGCCGCAAAGGAGCTCCTCCAAAACACCGACGTTGCGAAACTCTACCTTGGCGGCTAGGGCTGACGCTGACCGCGAGAAAAAGGAAAGAAGAAAAGGGAAGGGGGTTCAGCCGCGTCGGGGTACCGCGAGCGCGCGGAGCTGCACCATGAACGCGTTCGGGACGTACGGCGCCGGGGCGCCGATATTCGAGGTGGAGACCGGCTGAATGAGCGACTCTCCGAAGAACGCCAACCGGTCGATCTTGAAGGTGCTGTTAACCCCCCAGATCTCGTAGCTTCCGACGGCCGGGTCGTTCGTCGCATTCAGGTTCTCGGATCCGCTCGCACCTTCCCAGTTCACGGCGGTTCCCGCGGCCAACGTGGTCAAGGCCTTCGACCATTGCCCACCGTTGATCACCGTTCCGCCGGTGCTAAGCCCGCCCGATACCGCGCGCAGCTGGGCCTTGATCGAGGCACCGTCGACCGCACCGGCCTTCTGGGCCGCGAGAGCGATCAGGTAGACCGCGTCGTAGGTGTGCGAGGCGTATAGCTGCGGCGTCTGGTTCGTATAGCGAGCCTTGTAGCGACTCACGAAGTCGTTGTAGAGGGACGAGACCGGCGCCGCCGGTGCCGTTCCCCACAGCTTCGTGACATCCACGCCGACGGCCGGGTCATGGAGCTGGTCGACGAAGACTTGGTCCTGAAGGCCCTCCGAGAACACCCACTGCTTGTCCCAGGCTCCGGCGTGAGAACCGCGTTGTTGCTCCCACTGCTTCATCACGGTGAGACCGGTGTCCGGGTACGCGACGAAGTACACAACCTGCGGATTCGCGGCGAAGAGCTGGGTCAGTGCAGCCGAGTAGTCCGCCTGCTTCTCCGGAATCACGACCGTTGTGTTGACGACATGACCGCCTCCAAGGGCTTCGAACTTCTGCTTGAAGATCGCCCCGAGGCCGATGCCGTAGGGGTTGTTGATAACCATGGCCGCCGCGTACTTGAACGACTGGTTCGTGCCGAGGTAACTCGCCGCGACCGAACCCTGCAGTCGGTCCGAGGAAATCGTCCGGAAGAACCAACCGTTCGTCACGGTCAAGTCGGACAGCTTGACCGAGGTCGCGGAGGGAGAGACCATGACGACGCCGTTGTCCCCGGCGAACTTGATCGACGACAGCGAGCCGCCGGAGAACTGAGCACCCACGATCGCGTCGACATGATTTTGTGTGATCAGTTTGGTTGCCGCGGCGAGGGCGGCGGTCGAATCGGTCTGATCGTCTTCATTGTAAATCTCAACCTTCTGGCCGAGGACTCCGCCGGCCGCGTTGATCTCTTCGACGGCCAGGTTCGCCCCTTTCGTATCGCCGGGTCCGAAGAGGGCCAATCCCCCGGTCAGCGACAAGAGGGTTCCAATCCTCAATGGCGCCTTTCCAGACGGGCTGAAGAGCCCGCCGACGGCCGCCGCCAAGACGACGACGACGATCACGACCAGAACTGCAATCACGATCCACAACGCTTTGCCCCTCGAGGCCGGCTTTGGCGCCTCCCCCGAGGAGGATGACGGCTCCTCCATGATAATCCCGGGCGACATGTCGCGTCCTTATTTTAAACGTTCTGGCCACCGCTTGGACGCGGAGGGCTTTTGGTGCATTGTTCGAACTGGTACCATGCCCGGGATCGGATCGTCCCGCTCGCTTACGCGGCGCGTTCGCGGCGGAAAATCAGATATCCGACGAACCCGAAAATCGGGACGCCGAACGAGACCGCGAACCAGAACGGCCCCCGCATCCGGCGGAGGCGGGCGTCCTGATAGACCCACAGGCCGACGAGGAAGGACGCGAGGTAGAGCCCGAGGAGCAGCAACCAGAACACGATCGGCGTGGCCGGAGCAGCCGCCTGGTACGGGAGGGCGACGATCGGAAGGGCGTCGGGCGAGGTGGTCCCTCCTGCGCGGTTCCTCTCGGGAGGCGGGATGGGCCGGGGATATTTATACCATGCCGGATGCGCGGTCACGATTGAGAGCCACGCGCATCCGGTAGAGGCGGAAATGGGACCCCCGAGACATTCTTATCGACGAATCGCGCTCGCCACGCGAGGCCGGAGGGATCGAATGGCCGAAGTTTCGACGAGCGGCATCGTCCTCCTGCTCGGCGTCGTTTTCACGATCGTGGGAGTCGTCTTCGTGCCTTTCCTTTGCATCGGCGTGCCGCTGCTCATCGTCGGCGTGATCTTGGTCGTGGCGGAGAGCGGTCGCGGACGAAGAGCCCCGATGTCCCCTGCCTTTCCTCCGTACGCGGGCATGTACCCGAGCCCGCCGCCGATGGCCCCCGCCCGAGACGCATCGGCACCCACCGGAGGTCCGCCATTGGCATCGGTTGGCGAGGCCTGCCGGAGTTGCGGTGCTCCGTTGACGCCCGCGGCTTCCTTCTGCGCGAACTGCGGGGCCCGCGTCCTCCGGTAGTCCGTCCGGTCGGCCCGCGATGCCTTTATGGCGGCCAAGCCCTCTTCCGCGCCCGGTGGACCAGTGAAGCGCTCCGACGTGTCGGGCTTCTACAAGAAGACCGCGGACGAGCGTTGGCAGATCATCCGCGAGTTCGGGGAGCTCGAGGCGTCCGAGATCGACACGATTCGAAACACCGGCGCGCTCCGGTTCGATCAGGTCGACCATATGGTCGAGAATGTCGTCGGTACGATGCCTCTGCCCCTCGGGATCGCCGTCAATTTCCGCGTGAACGGGCGGGACTACCTGATCCCGATGGCCATCGAGGAGCCGAGCGTCGTGGCCGCGGCCTCGAACGCGGCCCGGCTCGCGCGCGCGCACGGTGGTTTCACGACGAGCGGCTCGGGTCCGATCATGCTCGGCCAGATCCAGCTGGTCGGGATCCCGGATCCGCACGGCGCCCGCATCACGATCCTGTCCCATCGGGACGAGATCCTGGCCCTCGCGAACGAAAAGGACCCGATGCTCGTCAAGGTCGGCGGCGGGGCCAAGGACGTCGAGGTCCGTGTGCTCGAGACGAACCGCGGACCCATGGTCATCACCCACCTCGTGGTCGACTGCCGCGACGCCATGGGCGCCAACGCGGTGAATACGATGGCAGAGGCGATCGCCCCGCACCTCGAGAAGTGGACCGGCGGCCGCGTCTACCTGCGGATCATCTCGAACCTTGCGGTCCGGCGACTCGCGCGGGCCCGCGCGACTTTCGGGAAGGACGTCCTGAAGACAGACGAGCTGTCCGGCGAAGAGGTCATCGAGGGCATCCTCGAAGCCTACGCCTTCGCAGAAGCCGACCCGTTCCGGTGCGCGACGCACAACAAAGGGATCATGAACGGGGTTGATGCCGTCGTCGTCGCGACGGGGAACGACTGGAGGGCCATCGAGTCGGGAGCCCACGCCTATGCCGCCTGGAAGTCCGGCGGCTACCGGTCCCTGACCACCTGGGAAAAGGATGCGTCCGGGGACTTGGTCGGAACGATCGAGATGCCGATGGCGGTCGGGCTCGTCGGCGGCGCCACGGCCGTCCATCCGACCGCCCGCGCGAATGTGCGGCTCCTCGGGGTGAAGAGCGCGCAGGAACTCGGCGAGATCATCGCCACGGTGGGGCTCGCGCAGAACTTCGCCGCGCTCCGAGCCTTGGCGACGGAGGGCATCCAGCGGGGCCACATGTCCCTCCATGCCCGGAACATCGCGGCCACGGTTGGGGCAGCGGGCGAGGAAGTCGAGCGAGTGGCGGAAATCCTGGTGAAAGAGCGAAAGGTTCGGATGGACCGAGCGAAGGAAGTCCTCTCCGAACTCCGTGCGAAGAAGGTCAAGTGACTAATATTTGTGACAGTGGATTATTCCGATAAGTCGAATCTATGTGGATGCTATAATAGGGTACCATAAATCGAGATTCACTATCTTTGTTTAGGTGCGTCAGAATTCCGATTTTTCCGTGCCAATCCTTGTCGCGGAAAACCGCTAACCCCTCGACTACTATTTTGCGTGTGCCATTAAATTCACCCTTGTCGCGTTCGCTCTCCGCCTCCCTATGCACGCATTTCCGTACGACATTGCGTCAGACTATCGTCCGACCGGCAGACTTTTTTACTATGAGGTGCCTCTGCCGCTTCGGGATGGGTTCGAATAGTTCGAGTGGCAGTCTACACTAGAGTCTCTACCGAAGACCAAGCTAAAGAAGGATTTTCCCTC
>WNFW01003565.1_pt1 | contig 13633 bp, 10 predicted proteins | sample 5400131 | NCBI WGS metagenome assembly WNFW01 (sample SAMN13153362, study PRJNA577476) | soil metagenome | isolation source: 20 cm soil or saprolite under grassland replicate 1 | place: USA:California | collected 2016-06-15 | reverse complement strand
CCGATACGGTCGCGGTGGCCTCACTTTGCGAGAGGGCCGGCGCGCAGGGGATCGTGGCCCACTAGCGCCGCGACCGCCGGCATATCCAGGACCGCGATATCGATCGGCTTCGCCAGAACATCATGACGAAACTGAATTTGGAAATGGGAAATGCGCCCGAGATTGTCGATGTTGCGTTGCGAATCGTGCCTGACGAAGTCTGTCTCGTCCCCGAAAAACGCGAGGAAGTTACGACCGAAGGCGGCCTCGATATCGTTGCGCAACGGAAGGAACTCGAGCCGACGATCAAGAGATTACAAACCTCCGGCATTCGCGTGAGTCTGTTTGTCGATCCAACCCTGGAACAAATCGATGCCGCGCACGAACTCGGCGTAGAAATGGTGGAACTTCACACCGGCAAACTCGCCAACGCTTTCTCGGAAAAGATCGAGAAGCAGGAGCTGGAAAATTTGCAGGCGGCGGCCAAAGCCGGTTCGGAATTAAAACTGCAAGTCAATGCCGGCCACGGCATCAATTATTCGAATATCGCGCTCATTCACAAGATCCCGCATCTAACGGAACTGAACATTGGGCACTCAATTGTGTCGCGCGCAGTGTTTGTCGGAATCGAAAACGCGATTAAGGAACTGCTCGCAGTGATGGCAGATTACAAGGGATGAATGTCCAGGGGGACCTGAGGGAGGCGAGTTCGGCGATCTTTGTTTCTGACTAATGAGCGTGCTCGGCATCGGAGTCGATCTGGTGGAATGCGCGCGTATTCAGCATTCGCTCGATCGCTTTGGCGAGAAATTTTTGCGCCGCGTTTTTACCGACGGCGAAATTGAATATTCGATGTCGATGAAATTTCCAGCGCGCCATCTGGCGGCGCGATTTGCGGGCAAGGAAGCGGTCTCGAAAGCATTTGGCACCGGCATCGGCAAGGCGATGGGCTGGCGGAACATCGACATCCGCAAAAAGAAAAGCGGCGAACCATTCCTGGTCTTTTCCGGACCGGCGCAAGAACTGGCAACAAAACGTGGCGTGACGTCGGCGCTGATTACCTTGAGCCATACCGAACATCACGCTGTCGCCTGTGTCGTGCTCGAAGCGACGTGACGTGGTTCGCTCGCTGGATTAGACGAACGCCCTCGCCAGATTTCTCCGGCGAGGGCGTCGTAATCTAGCAATTCAGGTTGCTATTTCTTGCAGCAACTCGCGTTGCAACATTGTTTGCCTTTGCAGCAAGCGTTTGTCTGCGCGCTCACGGGCGACGCAGCAAAACATGCTGCCAGGCTGGCAATAAGCAGAAGATATTTCATAAAATCCTCCTTTGAATTTCGTTATCGAACTCGGCCGCGCACCTTGTGCGTGCCGAGCCGTCAATCAGGAGACCACCGAGCGCGGCGGCGGAACGGGCGGTCGTTGGCCGCGGACTGTTACGCGATCATCGTTCACCGAAATTGTGCCACTCATTTCTGCTCCCAGGGCAAGTGGATTTGCGTTGCCGAGGTAAAGCAGCAGGCAGACGGCCGGCGAGGTGCAACACGTCGCAGTGGTTGTTCCGGCGGGGTTGATTGGACAGCGGACGCCCGCATCCATATTCATGTCCTTGCAACAAGTCCTCTGCTGGACGGTTGTCGCAGATTCGCCCGGAAGAACAGGGGTTAAAGAAGCGAGGCTAACCGTTAGGACAGCCAACAGTAATTGCGCCGGCAGCTTCATCGATCGCAATTTAGCATCGGCATCGGGTTTCTAAAGAGGATTGTGACAATGAATTGGGATGAATGCGCGGCTTGGTTTGCCGCGACTACGGCTGACTCCTTCGAACGTCCGCCTCGACCGGCGGTCTAAGTTGTGCTACAAAGAAAAGCGATGTTGAGCAGGATCATGATTTCGGTGGCTATGGCAGCGGCACTCCTGGTCGCACCGGTGAGCATCTCTGCCCGATCTTGCATTCTCTTGAATGCGCCTGCTGAAAAAGCATGTCAGCCTGGTTGCTGCGCAAACCAAACCTGCTGCGCAACGTTGCACAAGAACACCGCTCCAGTTTCTCAGCCGCTTGCCAAGTCTGGTTCCGATCAGCAGAGCGTCGCAACTTTACCTTCCGCGGTTGTGGTCGTTGGATTGGGTCCAGTCGCGGAAAAGTCGTCGACTTTCTCGAGCCGAGATTGCATGGCGCATTCGCCGCCGCAGCTCGCGCTCATCTGCATTCGCCTTATCTGATCCGAAGAGCCTGACGGTCGGGGTGTGCCTATTTAACGGCGTGCCGCGAGTTCAACTCAGCTCTTGGATCAATGAAAACAACTTACCTCTTATTACTTAGTACAACTTTAACTTTATCAGTCGGAGCAGAACCTTCAGCGACTGCCGCGGAAGCTCGAAGCTCAACAGGATCTCTATCACTCGGCGAAGTGACGAGCGCCGTCCTCGCTAACAATCCGGCGATCCAACAGGCGCTGAAAAAATGGGCGGCGGCGAAAGAGCGCGTCACGCAGGAAGCCGCGTGGGACGATCTCAAGGTTAGCGGCAGTTCGCGCGCGGCCCGTTTTGTCGATGTTGCGCCGAATTCCTTCACCGACCAAATGGCGTCGGTCGAACAAATCATTCCGCTCACTGGAAAAAATCTTGTGCGCGCACGGATCGCTGCTGCGGATGCAGTCGAAGCTTTTGAAAGGGCGCGACGCGAGCAACTGGATGTTCTCGCCAAGGCGCGCGCTTCCTATTTCCGCTTGCTCAATGCGACCGCCCAATTGGAACTGAATCGAAGGAATCTGGTTTCGCTTCGCCAGATCGCCGAAGTCAGCCGCTCTCGTTACGAAGTCGGCAAGGGCTCAACGTCCTGATGAATCGCGACGCCTTCGCGCCGCTGGGGCGCCCAGACGAAACAAACATCAAAGCGCTCAACATTTCGATGATGCAAGCGCGCGAAATCGCGCTCGCTAACCGACCGGAGATCAAAATCGCGCAAACCAGGATCGACATGGAGACATCGCGACTGGGACTCGCGCGGCGAAATTGGATTCCCGATCCCGCGATCAAAGTTGAAGCACAGCGCTACAACGACGCTGCCCAAGCGGCCAGTGAAGTTGACGCTGGAATTTCTTTCACCGTCCCATGGGTCAATCCGGGCAAATACTCGGCGGCTGTTCGCGAAGCGAAAGAAAATCTGGCTGCGGCTCAACACGAATTCGACCGCACAAACGCGGAGGCGCTGGGTGCGTTGCGCGACGCGCTCGAAAAAGTCCACACGACGAAACACCATGTCGATCTTTTCCGGGACAAGCTCGTGCCGCAGGCTCGTCAGGCGTTCGAGGCCAATCAGTTCGCCTACGAGACCGGCAAAGCAACTTTCCTCGAGTGGATCACCGCGCAACGAAACCTGCGCGACCTCGAAGCGATGGGGCAACAGCACATCGCAGATTATTACGCGGCACTTGCCGAGCTCGAAGCCGTTGTCGGCGCTGATCTCAAGCTTTTTCCCTCAACCAAAACAAAGGAAGCAAAATGAAATCGATAACACTGAAATTGTTAGTGCTCGCGATGCTGCTCGTCATTCCCGCGTGCTCAAAGTCCAGTAAATCGATCAAACCGCCGGACGTAGATTACTACACCTGCACGATGCATCCGTCGGTACACGCGGAGGCGCCGGGCAAATGTCCGATCTGCGGAATGGACCTCGTTCCGGTGATGAAGAAAGATTTCAGCTCTTCACCGTCGGCATCGGGGTCGCTTAGCGGCGGCGGCATGCAAGGCATGGCCGGTATGCCCGGTATGCAAAGTGGAAGTCAAACGAGCGGATCGCCGTCGCATGAATTCGTGGTACCGGTCGAGCGGCAACAACAAATCGGTGTGACCTATGCAACGGTAAGACGGGCGCCGCTGCATCACACCATCCGCGCGGTCGGCACGATCGATCCGGATTCGCAACGCCGCTGGGCGTTCGTCGCCCGCGTAGATGGTTATGTAAAGGATTTGTTCGTCCCATCTGCCGGACAACTTGTGGAAAAAGACGCGCCCCTCATGTCGATCTACAGTCCGGATCTGCTCACGACCGAGCGCGAGCTGGTCATGCTGCTTCGCATGCGTGACCAAGCGAAATCGAAGGAAGCACGCGTGACACCCGAGCGATTGATTGCCGCCGCCGAATCGCGCCTGCGGCAGTGGAACATTACCGATCAACAAATCGCTGAAATCGAACAAAAGCGTGCCCCAAGTGAGACGTTAACACTTCGCTCGCCGTTTCGCGGCGTTGTTCAGGAAGTTCCTGCGCAACAAGGCGCGAACGTGAAGGTCGGTGATCGTTTGATCGACATCGCCGATCTCTCGGTCGTTTGGGTATCGGCCGAATTTTACGAAAGCGAATTGTCGATGTTGCAAACCGGTCAGCAGGTAACGGTGACGACGAGTTCGTATCCTAACGATCACTTCGAAGGGCAAATCGCGGTGATCAATCCGTTTCTCGAACAAGCAAAGCGGATCGCAAGAGTTCGCATCGATATTCCTAATCCTGATTTCAAATTGCGGCCGGGGATGTATGCCAACGTCGAGCTGGGGATGGACATGGGCGAAGGTCTCGTGGTCCCGGCGAGCGCGGTAATGCCCACTGGCTCGCGCGAGATTGCCTTTGTCGATAAAGGCGGAGGCAAACTCCAGCCGCGGGTTGTCGAACTAGGCGAGCAAATCGGCGACCACTACGAAGTGAAGAGCGGCTTGGCTGAAGGTGAGCGCGTTGTCGCAAGCGCGAACTTCCTCATCGATGCCGAATCGAAAGTGCAAGGCGCGTTGAACGATTTCGAATTGCCAACGGCCAAACGCTAGGACCGCCAAATGATCGAGCGCATCATCGCAGCAAGTGTGAGGAATCGCTTCCTCGTGTTTGTCTTCACACTTTTTGCGATCGTCGCCGGGATTTATACGCTCAAGCGTGCGCCGCTCGATGCCATTCCCGATCTGAGCGATGTGCAGGTGACCGTTTACACCGAGTGGGAAGGGCGTTCCCCCGATTTGGTGGAAGACCAAGTCACTTATCCGATCTCCACCGCATTCATTGCCGCTCCGAAAGTCAGATTTGTCCGTGGCGAATCGATGTTCGGTAAATCGTTCGTCTACGTCATCTTTCAGGACGGCACGGACATTTATTGGGCGCGCTCGCGCGTAATTGAGTATCTAAACTCGATTCGCGGCTCGCTTCCCGAGGGTGTGAATCCAACCATTGGGCCCGACGCGACCGGTGTCGGCTGGGTTTACGAGTACGCGCTGGTTGATGATTCGGGCAAACTCGATCTCGCGCAGCTGCGATCGATTCAGGATTGGAACCTGCGCTACGCGCTCGAATCGGTGAAAGGCGTCGCTGAAGTCGCGCCGGTTGGCGGTTTCGTGAAGGAATACCAGATCGATGTCGATCCAAACGCGCTTCTCGCGCACGGCATTCCGCTGAGCGATGTCGTGACGCACGTGAAATCGAGCAACGGCGACGTGGGCGGAAAAACCTTCGAAGCCGCAACCACGGAATATTTCGTGCGCGGCCGCGGTTATTTCAAAAACGTCACCGACATTGAGAACGTTGTGCTCAAAGTCGAAAACGGCACACCGGTCTATGTAAAGAACATCGGCAAAGTTCATCTCGGCGGCGCGCTCCGACGCGGTGTAGCCGACCTGAATGGCAACGGTGAAGTCGTCGGCGGAATCGTAGTGATGCGTTACGGCGAAAACGCGCTCAACGTTATCGACGGCGTCAAACGCAAGATCGACAATATCAAATCGTCTTTGCCGCCTGGAGTCCGGATCGTGCCGACTTACGACCGCAGCGAATTGATCCACCGCGCAATCGGGACGCTGCGCGAGAAACTGATCGAGGAATGCATCATCGTCGCGCTCGTTTGTCTTGTCTTCCTCTGGCACATCCGCTCGGCGCTCGTCGCAATCATCACGCTGCCGATCGCAATTCTCGCATCGTTCATCCCAATGTTTTACTCGAACCTGACGAGCAACATCATGTCGCTCGGTGGAATCGCGATCGCGATCGGTGCGATGATCGATGCGGCTATCATCATGGTCGAGAACGCGCACAAATCACTTGAGCTTTTTCGAGAACAGCACGGCCGCGAGCCGGATAATCGCGAGCGGATCGAAACAATCATCGCCGCGGCAAAGACAGTGGGACGACCCTTATTCTTCTCGCTGCTCGTCATTACTGTTAGTTTTCTGCCGGTCTTTTCGCTCACCGCGCAGGAAGGCCGCTTATTCAAGCCGCTCGCCTTCACAAAAACGTTCTCCATGTTTTTCGCGGCGATGCTTGCCATCACACTTGCGCCAGTGCTGATGACATTGCTGATTCGCGGCAAGATCGCGCCGGAAGCAAAGAATCCAATCAATCGATTTCTCATTTTCATTTACGAACCGGTTTTGAATTTTGTTCTGCGTTTCCGCCGTCGCGTCTTGCTCGGTGCGCTTCTGCTTCTCCTCCTCACGATTTTTCCGTTCGCGAGGCTCGGCAAGGAATTCATGCCGCCCTTGAACGAAGGGACTTTGCTTTACATGCCCACGGCAGTCCCAGGAATGTCCATCACTGAAGCAACCAAGATTCTTCAGATTCAAGATCGACAACTGAAAAAGTTCCCCGAAGTCACGACTGTTTTTGGCAAGGCCGGGCAAGCGGAAACGTCCACCGATCCGGCGCCGCTCTCGATGTTTGAAACGATCGTTTCGCTAAAACCGTTCGATCAATGGCCGCGCGGCATGACCTGGGAAAAATTTCTCGCCGAACTGAACATGAACCTGCGCACTCCGGGCATGGCGAACATTTTCTGGATGCCGATCCAGACGCGCACGGAAATGCTAACCACAGGATTTCGCAGCGCGCTCGGTATAAAAGTTTTCGGACCCGATTTACAGGGGATCGAGAACCTCGCTGTGCAAATCGAGAAAGCAATTGTCGATCTTCCGGACACGCGGAGCGCTTTTGCCGAACGAACTGTCGGCGGTTATTTCCTCGATTTCGATGTGAACCGGGAAGCCGCCGCGCGCTACGGTCTCACCGCCGGCGACGTTAACGACGTTATCGAAACAGCGATCGGAGGGAAAACGATTACGACGACCGTTGAGGCGCGAGAGCGTTATCCAGTTCGTGCGCGTTACGCTCCCGATTTCCGCCAAGATCTGGATTCACTCAAGCGCGTGCTCGTTCCGACGCCGTCCGGCGCGCAGATTCCGATTTCGCTTGTCGCCGATATTAAATATCGCACCGGACCGCCAAGCATTCGAAACGAGAACGGACAACTCGTCGGATTTGTTCTGATCGATCCGGCGACGAGTGACATCGACGGTTACGTTCGCCGCGCATCGAAGCGCATCGCTGAGCGCGTGAAATTTCCGGCCGGTTATTACACCGAATGGGCTGGGCAGTTTCAATACATCAGGCAGGCCGAGCAACGTTTGAAGATTGTCGTGCCGCTGACGCTTCTGATTATTTTCGTCCTGATTTATTTTAATACCCGGTCCGTAGCGAAGACGTGCATCGTCCTGCTGGCCGTGCCGTTTTCACTGATCGGCGCATTTTGGCTTCTTTGGCTGCTCGGCTATCACATCAGCGTGGCGGTCTGGGTCGGGTTGCTCGCACTCGCCGGACTCGATGCCGAGACCGGCGTGGTGATGTTGCTTTATCTCGATCACGCTTGGGAGAAATTCCGCGCCGAAGGTCGGATGAAATCGATTGTCCATCTCCGAGCTGCGATCCACGAAGGCGCAGTGCAGCGTCTACGTCCAAAAATTATGACGGCTTGCGCGATTCTGTTCGGGCTCTTGCCAATCATGTGGTCGCCAATCACACAAACCGGTGCCGATGTCATGAAGCGTATCGCCACACCAATGGTTGGTGGGGTGGTGACGAGCGCGCTTCTCGAGCTCCTCATTTATCCGGTAATCTTTATGATCTGGAAACGGCGCGCTTTGAACGAAACGCTGTGATCACCTTACATCTTAGCACAGCCGCACTCTTTGCCGCACTTGCATGTCTTGCCGTTATTCATCGGACAATTCTTGCCCGTGGCTTTGCAATTCGGCTTGTCCGCTGCAAACGAGACCGTACATAGCGCTGCCGCCAGAATCGAAAACAATATCTTCGTGTAGCTTTTCATCGATGTTAATTTGGTCGCCGATTCGGTTAAAGCCAGCGAAAAATAGGGCCGATTGCCTATGACCGAACTAATCAACGCTTTGGGTCACGCTCTCTGGATGGCCTTTGCGATGTTCTGGGAAATTTTGTGGCCGTTGATTTTGGGATTCGGACTGTCGGGTGCGGTGCAAGCCGTCGTGTCGAAATCGCAAATGACGAAACTGTTGCCGGACGATTCGCCGAAAAGTCTCACTATTGCGACCGGCCTGGGCGCGGCGTCATCGTCCTGTTCCTACGCCGCCGTCGCGCTGGCACGCTCGATTTTTCGCAAAGGCGCCGATTTCACTGCGGCGATGGCGTTTGAAATTGCTTCCACGAACTTGGTTGCAGAGCTGAGCATCATTCTCATCGTGCTGATGGGCTGGCAATTTGCGCTCGCTGAATTCGCGGGCGGGTTGCTGATGGTGATGATCATCGCAGTGCTTTTCAGAATTTTTCTTTCGCCGAAGCTTGTCCGCGAAGCAAGAGAACAAGCCGACAAAGGAATCAAGGGCATCATGGAAGGTCACGCCGAAATGGACATGAGCGTCGAAGAAGGCGGTTCGCTCTCGCAGCGGCTTACGTCTGCCGATGGCATCACCGCCACGAGCCACTACTTCGTGATGGACGTGATCGCCGTTTGGAAAGACATCGTGGTTGGGCTTTTGCTGGCCGGCGCGCTCGCTGCCTGGGTCCCGCAGGATTTTTGGAAGACATTTTTTTTAACTTCGCATCCGGTGGCGGCGACTTTGTGGGGACCGATTGTGGGTCCCATCGTGTCGGTCCTGTCCTTCGTCTGCTCGGTCGGCAATATCCCGCTTGCGGCAGTTCTTTGGAACGGCGGTATCAGCTTTGGCGGCGTGATCGCATTTATTTACGCCGACCTGATCATTCTTCCGATCATCGATATCTATCGCAGATATTATGGCTGGAAAGTGACCGCGTTCATCGTCGGCATTTTTTACCTTGCGATGGCGGGCGCTGCGTTAATCATCGAATTTCTTTTCCATTTGTTCGGATTGATTCCGCAACAGCGCAGCTTTCAGATTGTCGAAACCTCCATCATCTTCAATTACACGACCGTGCTGAACATCATCTTCCTCGCGATCGCCGCTTTCCTCGTTGTCCGATTTTTGCGGACAGGCGGGCCGAGGATGATGGCCCAGATGGATTGATCATGGCTCACGAACACGCGGATTCGCACGCGTCGGCGAACTTTAATAGAGCGTTCATCGTCGGCATTGCACTTAATACGGCATATGTGTTGTTCGAAGCGATTTTCGGGTTCCTTGCTCATTCGCTCGCGTTGGTCGCCGACGCCGGTCACAACCTGAGCGATGTCCTCGGCCTCTTGCTCGCGTGGGGAGCGAGCATGATGGTCAAGAGTCTTCCGACGAAACGCAAAACTTACGGGCTTCGTGGCAGCTCGATACTGGCGGCGCTGTTCAACGCGATTTTTTTACTTGTCTCCGTCGGCGCAATTGCGTGGGAAGCATTGCGTCGCTTCAACAATCCGACTGAGGTCGGGGCCCGCACCGTTATTTGGGTTTCGATTGTCGGCATCGCTATCAACGCACTGACGGCGTTGATGTTTGCCTCTGGTCGGAAAGGCGATCTCAATATTCGCGGCGCGTTTTTGCATATGGCGGCAGACACGGCGATCTCAGCCGGTGTTGTCGTTGCCGGATTCGCCATTCTCCTGACTGGTCTGCACTGGATCGATCCTATCGTTAGTCTGTTGATCTGCGCCGTGATTATTTGGGGCACATGGGATTTATTGCGGGAGTCGGTCAATCTTGCACTGCAAGGTGTCCCGAAAGATGTCGATCTTGACGAAGTCGAACACTACCTAATTACGCTGCCCGGAGTCGCAAAGGTCCACGATTTGCATGTCTGGGCAATGAGCACAACCGAAATCGCGCTGACGGCACACCTGGTGAAACCGGACGGCCAGCTCGACGATCCATTGCTCGATCGAATTCAACACGAGTTACAAGACCGATTTGGTATCGAGCATATAACGGTGCAGCTTGAATGCGGCACATGCGAGCGATCCTGCCGTCAGAAATCGGACAGCCACATTTAGAACCAGCAGCAGATATCGCTGCTCGTCAGAAGCGCTCTGATGATGTGCAGTTCGCGCTGTTGCTGACTTACATCACGCTTGGATGGATGACGATTGAAGGAGCAGCGTCGTTGCTTCTCGGTTGGGCGTCAAAAAGTCTTCTCCTTGAAGCATTCGGGATCGACAGCGTGATCGAGCTTTTTAGCGCCGGCGTTTTGCTTTGGCGTTTGCGAATCGAAGCGAGTGGACGAGCGGATGAAGCGCGAATCGAAACAGTGGAGCAACGCGCGTCGCGCTTAGTGGGTTACACTTTGTATTTTCTCGTTGCTTACGTCGTCTTCAATTCGGCCTATGGAATTTTCGTCGCGCATCGCGTGACGGATACACACGAAAGCGCCTGGGGAATTTTGATCGGGCTCGTGGCAAAAATCGGCATGCCGATTCTCGCCGGATACAAACTGAAAGTCGCCGCTCGTTTAAACTCACGGGCGTTGCGGGCCGATGCGATTGAAGCGATTACCTGTGGCTATCTTTCGATCGTTCTAATGGTAGGCCTTGCCGCGACACGGATTCTTGGCTGGTGGTGGCTCGATAGCGTAGCGGCGTTGGCATTGATCCCATTTTTAATCAAGGAAGGTCGTGCGGCGATTCGGGGCGACAGTTGTTGTTAACAAGCACTCTGCGAAGAGATATTTCGCCTTCCAAACAATTATGCCGCACCGCAAAATTGGCTCTTCCGATTCAGGATATTAAAATTCAAAACGGGTCGTCTTATGATCACAAGGATCATTGTCTCAACAGTGGCATCGTTATTCGTTGCCTCGATTGCGTTCAGCCAGACGAAATACAGCCGCCTCAGGTCGCCGTCGCCAACGCCATCGCCCACGCCGCAACAAAAAACGGCGCCTGTGCAAACGCAGTCGCCACCGCCGCAACAGCGAACAACTTCGGCGCCGAGAACTGCGCCCGCGCCGACCGTGGCGAAACCGACTCCAACGCCTGTGCCGCCTCCCGACGTCAAAGCTTATCTCGATCGCCAAGTCGCGAATTCCAAAGACAAAAAATTTCACCTCTCAGTGAACGGAAAGGATCTCGCGCTTACGCCGTTCCACGTTTGGGCTCAAAAGAGTACCGGCGCCGACAGCACCTCAACGTGTATCGATATGAAGAGCGATGACGGCAGGATTTACGACATCGATTTTGTGACGACAGGGCCACAAGTGACCGGCGTCAAGATCCACAGAATCAACGGCGAGTCGTTGAGATAGCAAAACGCTTGCGACCAGAATGTTTTAGTTCGATTCGTATAGAAATATGAAAACACAAATTCTTATCGCAGCAGTGGTGGCGTCGTTCGTCACTCCGATCGCTTTCGGTCAGATGTCCGGCGCTTACTCCCAGCCTCAGTCGCAACCTCCGCAGTCTTCAAGTGGTGGCCAGCAAAAAACTACCACGGCAACAACCAAGACGACTTATCCAGTCGGTGTGAAAGGCTATCTCGACAGTCAGATCTCGAGTTCGAAGGACAAGAAGTTTCACGTCGCACTGAACGGCAAGGATCTCGCACTGACTCCCGTAAAGTTCCACGAAGACCAAAAACTCGGTGGCAACAAATCATCCACTGCAGTGGACATGAAAAGCGCTGACGGCAAAATTTACGAAATCGATTTTGTTTCGTCTGGTGGCCAGGTAACCGGCGCTTCGGTCGGCAAGGTCAACGGGAAATCGCCTTCGAGTCAATAGCGGTGCGGTCAGAGTAATACAGTCGGGTCTCTGCGGTCGGCCCGGCCGGGTTTGCGACCCCGAATGCTTTCGGGGCCGCCAGGTGTTGATCGCTGCTTGCTGCTTGCTCTGCCACGATTCGTTCGCCAGTTTGTCGCTGGAATGCCGAAGACCTTTTTCATCACCACGGCGATCGATTACACGAATTCGCCGCCGCACATCGGGCACGCTTACGAAAAAGTGCTGGCCGATGTGATCGCGCGTTATCATCGGCTCAAAGGCGAAAAAGTTTTTTATCTGACCGGCGTCGATCAACACGGCCAGAAGGTCCAGCAGTCCGCGGCCAAGGCGGGCGTTCCGCCAGCGGAATTCGTCAAAGGCGTCACCCAGAAGTTTGTCGATCTTTGGAAAAAGCTCGATGTGAAATACGACGCGTGGGCGGAGACGATCGATCCGCACCACAAGAGAGTCGTTCAGGGAATGCTGCAACGGCTTTTCGATGCCGGACAAATTTATAAAGACAAACAATCGGGTTACTACTCGGTTCGCCAGGAACAATTTCTGACCGACAAGGAACGCGGGCCGGACGGCGAGTTTGGCCCCGAGTGGGGCCAGGTCGAGTTTCGCGAGGAAGAAAATTATTATTTCAAACTGAGCCAGCACAAGGACTGGCTGCTCCGATACATCGATCCCGCAGGCGCGGGACATGACGCGGTCATTCCCGATTTTCGGCAAACGGAATTGCGCAACGCGGTTGAGAGGCTCGGAGGAGATCTTTGCATCTCGCGTCCGAAATCGCGGCTCGATTGGGGGATCGAGCTGCCGTTCGACAAGGGTTTTGTCACCTACGTCTGGTTCGACGCGCTCACGAACTACATCAGCTTCGCCGGCTACGATCCGAAGATCGACAATTACGAAAAGCAGCCGCCGGAATTTCGTGATCGCTGGACGAAAGACACGCTCCAAATCATCGGGAAAGACATTCTCGTTCCGGCGCACGGCATTTATTGGCTGATCATGCTCCACGCGATCGGCTTTCCCGACGACGCGATGCCGCAACTGCTGGTGCACGGTTGGTGGAATCTAGGCGGCGCGAAGATAAGTAAGACTGCCGGGAACGTTATCGATCCATTCGCGCTCTCAGATAAGTACGGAGCCGAAGCTGTTCGCTATTATTTGATGAGCGATATCGCTACCGGCAAAGACGCCGATTTTTCGGAAGAGCGCTTAGTCGAACGTTACAACGCCGATCTGGCGAACTCGTTAGGCAACCTGCTGAACCGCGCACTGCCGATGACGCAGAAGTATCGCTCCGGTATGCTTCGTTCACGTGATCCTGTTTCCGTACGCCTTTTCCACATAATGGTTAGCGATCGCCAGATCAGCGACTCCGACTTTGGTTCACTCGATCCTGCCTCGCGACAGATAACACTGGGAATAGCCGATTTACTTCTAACCATTAATGCCGTGGTCAAATCCTACCCAGCGATCATGGATGCATTTGAAGCAAATGAAATTCTAAAAGGTATTACCGCAATCTGTACGAAAGCGAATGTTCGGATCGAGGCGACAGCGCCTTGGCACTTGGCTAAAGACAAAAGTAAAGGAGATGAGTTAGACGAATTGCTCTATGCGCTGGGTGAATGTCTACGAATACTAGCCATTTTGATATCGCCCGTGTTGCCGAAAGCGGCGCACGGGATTTTCGATCAGCT
>WNFW01002088.1_pt1 | contig 13642 bp, 14 predicted proteins | sample 5400131 | NCBI WGS metagenome assembly WNFW01 (sample SAMN13153362, study PRJNA577476) | soil metagenome | isolation source: 20 cm soil or saprolite under grassland replicate 1 | place: USA:California | collected 2016-06-15 | reverse complement strand
GTGTCGCCGCGGTAGGCATGGACCTGGTACCTCGCGCGGCGGAACACGGATTCGACGAGCGCCTCTGCGATTCGGCTCTTGGTCTCTAGAAGGTCCACGCGTCCTCCCCGTGGGCCATCATCTCATCACTCACCCGGCCCAGTGAAATCGCCCCGGGCCGACGGGCCGAGGCCCATGATCGGGGCGCTCTTCCGGGAATCTGACATACTTTGTCAGTCGGTGGTCGCGGAACGGCCGGGGAGGCTCGCATTTCCGGTAATCCCTGGGGTCCTAAGTGCCTGACACATCACTGCGTTCAGGGCGCCGGTACCCTGGCATGGAAGATGCCATAAACCTGGGTAGACATCAAAAATCAAACGCTCTCAACACGGAGGACACAGATGATTCGCTTGTGGACGAAGAGAAGGCTGGCGCTCGGAAGCCAGCGAGGCTTCACGCTGATCGAGCTGATGATCGTCGTGGCGATCATCGGCATCCTGGCGGCCATCGCCATCCCGCTCTACGCCAACGTGCAGGCGCGGGAACCTTCAACATCTCTGCGATCGGCGACGGCGCGACTGTCTCGCTGCCGTAACGCCCGAGCAGCCGTTCTACTTGACGGGGGAGGGCCGACCCTCCCCCGTCACGTTCCGAGCCTCTCCACGAGCGCCCGCGCCCAGGCCATCTTCTCCGGCGACATCAGGAGCTTTTCCGCGAACGGCTGACCGAACGGGCGCGTCGCGTCGATGCCGAGCTTCGCCGTGACGCCCTGATCGTCGGCGCTCGGGTCGAGCATCGCGCCCAGGCTTCCGGGGATCACCACGAGGTCGCGGTCGGCCTGCATCCTGGTCGCGACCGCCCACATCACCTCGGATTCGTCGAACACGTCGATGTCGTCGTCGACGACGATGACCAACTTCACGTAGTGGTCGACGCCCAGCACGATCGGGATGACGTGCTTGGCCTCGCCGGGGCGGCTCTGCGTGATCGAGACGTACGCCGTGAACGACGAGGTGCCGGACAGCGGCACGTGGACCCCGCGGACGTTGGGGACGACGCGCGCGAGGGCGTTCGTGATCTCGGCCTCGCGGACGAGCCCGAGGGTCGTGATGTGGTCGCCGGCGCGCCCGGAGCCGATGGACTGGAACCACGGGCGCTCCCTCATCGCGAGCGCCTTGGCGACGAAGACGTGCTGCGTCGACCGGCGCGAGACGTAGCCGGTGAACTCGCCGAACGGCCCCTCGGGCTCGCGGATGCCCGGCAGGATCTCGCCCTCGATGACGATCTCCGCAGCGGCCGGAACGTGAAGGTCGGCCGTGAGACACGGCGCGACCTCGAGCGGCTCGCCGAGGAGACCCCCGACGACCTCGAACTTGCCGACGTCTGCGGGCGGGTAGGCGAGCGAGCCCATCGAGACGAGCGGGTGCAGACCGAGGACGACGGCGCAGGGGAGCGGCCGGCCCGCGGCCTCCGCGCGCCGCTGGTACTCGAACATCCGCCGGCGCGAGTGGAGGCTCACGCCCATGCGGGCGCGGCCCTGCACCTGGAAGCGGTGGTAGCCCTCGGTCTCGACGCCCGTGTCAGGGTCGCGCGCCACGAGCATGCCGGCCGTGAGATAGCGCCCCGCGTCGCCGGGGAAGTAGACGGGGACCGGCAGCGCCTCGAGGTTCACGGCGTCGCCGGTGACGACGCGCGCGCGGAAGGGCGGGTCGGCGACGACCACGGGTTTCACGTGGTCCTTGAGGCGCCGCGCGTACTCGGCGGCCAGCGCCCGCTCCTGCACGCCCATGGCGAAGGCGAGCGCCCGGCGGCTCGCGACGACGTTGGCGACGATCGGGATCGCGTGACCCGTCACCCGCTCGAAGAGGAGGATCGGGTAGCGCCGGCGGCGCTCGTACTCGAGGACAACCGCCATCACGTCGTGGACGAGCGCGACGGGCTCGGCGATCCGGACGACCTCGCCCGGGTGCTCGCGTTCGTACGCGGCGACGAAGCTCCGGAGATCCTGGCTCATGCGCGGTCGCCCCGACTCACGGCCCTAGGCTAGCATCAGGCCCCCGAGTCGTGCTATGAGTCTCGCGCCGCCATGATCCGGCTCGACCCAGCCGCCACCGCCGTCGTCGCGATCGACATGCACCGGGGTCACCTCGACCCATCCGTCGCGACGCTGCCGCTGCCCGCGGCGCGCTGCGCGCCCGTCATCAAGCGTGCGGCGGCGCTCTTCGCCGAGGTCCGCGCCCGCGGGGTGCCCGTGGTCCACGTGATCACCGAGTACCGCGATCCGTCCGAGATCGCCGCGAACCCCTTCTGGACGTGGGTCGACGACCAGCCGACGAAGGCGCGGAAGGGGATCCTCGGCCACAACCTCGTCGGGAGCCCGGGGACCGAGATCATTCCCGAGCTGCTCGACCCGGGTGACCTCGTCGTCCGTGGCAAGAAGCGCTACAGCGCGTTCCATGCGACCGACCTCGAGTTCGTTCTGCGCCGGCCCCTCGGCGCCGACACGCTGATCCTCGCCGGCATCAACACCTCCACGTGCGTCCTCTGCGCCGCCTTCGAGGCGACGAACCGCGACTTCCGCGTGGTTGTCGCCGCCGATGCCGTGGATTCCATGGACGGCGAGGAGATGCACCAGTTCTCGCTCCGACTCGTGGCGCAAGCGCTCGGCTGGCCACTCGGCAACGAAGAGATCATCCGGGCACTGTCCCGCTAGGAGGCCCCATGCGAAGGTCCGCCCTCCTCGCCCTGCTCGCAATCTCGGCGCTGGCCCTCGCCGTCGTCGGCCCCGGCGCGGCCCAGAAGGGCCCGATCAAGGTCGGGTTCGTGGTGTCCGAGACCGGGTTCCTCGCCGCCAACGGGAGGGACATGATCAACGGCCTCCAGCTCTTCCTCGACGAGCAGGGCGGCAGGCTCGCGGGGCGGGACGTGAAGGTCACCATCGAGGACGACGAAGGCAAGCCCGCCACGGGCCTCACCAAGGTGCGGAGCCTCGTCGAGGGGCAGGGGATCCACGTGCTGCTCGGCCCGGTGAGCGCGGCGATCGGCTACGCGATCGCGCCCTACGTGGACCAGAAGAAGGTCCCGACCATCCATCCGATCGTGGCCGCCGACGACCTCACGCAGCGCAAGCGCAGCCCGTGGATCGTGCGCCCGAGCTGGGCGAGCTCGCAGCCGTCGCACCCATTCGGCAAGTGGGTCTACGACAACCTCGGCTACAAGAGGATCGCAATGATCGGCTACGACTTCGCCTTCGGCTGGGAGGTCGCGGCCGGCTTCCAGCGGACCTACGAGGAGGCCGGCGGCCAGATCGTCCAGAAGCTGTGGTCGCCGCTCAACACCGCCGACTACGCCCCCTACATCACCGGGCTCCGTCGCGACGTGGACGCGATCTACTGCATCTTCTCCGGCGCCGACGCGCTCCGTTTCGCGAAGCAGTTCGCCGACTCCGCACTGAAGGGGAAGGTGCCGCTGGTCTGCGGCGGGACGTTCACCGACGAACATGTCTTACGCTCGATGGGCGACGAGGTCCTCGGCGTCGTGACCGCGCTCCACTACTCGGCGGCGCTCGCCAACCCGTCGAACCAGAGATTCGTGAAGGCCTACGAGGCCAAGTACAGGACCGTGCCGTCCTACTACTCGGAGGGACCGTACGTCGCGGGCATCATGCTGAAGGCGGCGCTCGAGGCGACCGGGGGCGACGTCGAGAACGGCGAGAAGCTCATCGCCTCGCTCCGGCGCGTGGATCTCTCCGACGCGCCGCGGGGGCCGGTGAGGTTCGACGAGTACGGCAACCCGATCGAGAACATTTACATCCGTAAGGTCGAGCGCGTCGGCGGCCGTCTGCAGAACACGGTCATCCACACCATCCCCGCCGTCAGCCAGTTCTGGATCTACAACCCGAAGGACTTCCTCGCGAACCCGGTGTACTCGCGCGACTTCCCGCCATGCAAGCACTGCTAGCGTCGCGTCCCGGGCGTGTGCGGCAGGGGTCGACGGGACTCGTTCCCTCGCGCGCGCAACGGACGCCACGCGCCCAGGTGGAGCGCAGCCGCCCACGGGATCGCGTACGCGTGCCGCGTGGTCCCAAGACCCCTGCCGCACACACCCGGCGGCCCCTAGGAGCCTGATGGCGACGATCGGGATCGTCGGGCTCGGCCTGCTCGGCTCGGCGGTCGCGGCGCGCCTGCGTGGTGGCGGCCACGACGTGGTGGGCCATGACGTCGTCGCGGAGAAGGCGCGGGCCCTGGAGGCGCTCGGCGGCCAAGCCGCGCCGTCGGCGGAGGCCGTCGCCCGGGCGGCCGAGGCGGTGTGCGTCGTCCTGCCGTCGCTGGCTGCCGTCGAGGACGTCGTCCTCGGCCCGCGCGGGCTCGCCGCCGCGGGCCGGGCCGGGCAGACGATCATCCAGATGAGCACCATCTCGCCCACGCTCACCGAGCGCCTCGCGCGCGAGGTGGGCGCGAAGGGCCTCGCGTTCCTCGACTGCCCGATCAGCGGGACGAGCGGCATGGTGGCGCGGGGTGACGGCATCATCTTCGTCGGCGGCGAGCAGCGGGTGTTCGACCGCTGGCGGCCCGTGCTCGAGGCGGTCCTGCCGCGCGCGATCTACGTCGGCCGGCCCGGCCAGGCGATGACGCTGAAGCTCGTCGCGAACCTGCTGGTCGCCCTCAACAGCGCGGCCGCGGCCGAGGCGCTGCTGATGGCGCGGCGGGCCGGGCTCGACCTCGAGCTCGTGCTCGACGTGCTCACCCGGAGCGCCGCGACCTCCCGCATGCTCGAGGTGCGCGGGCCGCTGATGGCGAGGCAGGAGTTCCCGCCCCAGATGAAGCTCGACCTGTTCATGAAGGACCTGCACTTGATCCAGGAAGCTGCGAGGGGCGTCGGCGCGCCGCTGCCGCTGACGGACGTCGCGGAGCGCCTCTATGCGGCGGCGCTGGACGCGGGCCACGCCGGCGAGGATCTCGCCGTCGTGATCACCGCGCTCGCGCGCCTCAGCGGATGAGCCCGGCGCGCCTCGGCAGGACGAGCGTGATCTCCGGGAACAGGATGAGGAGCAGCAGGCCGGTGAAGAGGGCGACGAGATAGGGCCAATAAACCTTCAGGTGCCGGCCGACGGAGACGTCGGCGAAGCGTAGCGCCATCAGGAGCCCGACGCCCATCGGCGGCAGGAAGAGGCCGATGCCGACGGCGGCCGTCAGCACGATGTCGAAGTGGATCGGGTGGATGCCGATTCGCTTCGCGACCGGGAAGACGACGGGAATCAACACGACGGCCGCGGGCAGGCCCTCCAGCACCATGCCGAACATCATGACGAGCAGCGAGATGGCGAGCAAGAAGAGCCAGGGTGTCGTCTCGAGGGGCTGGAGCAGCTCGCCGAGCATCAGGGGCACGCCGAGCATCCCGAGGAGGAACTGGTACACGCTCGCGACCGCGAGGAGGAACATGACCGCGGCGGTGAGGAGCGCGCTCTCGTAGACGAGCGCCAGCATCTCACTGAGCGTGACGTTGCGATAGTAGAGGAACGCGGCGGCGATCGCGTAGAAGGCCACCAGCGCGCCCGCCTCGGTCGCCGTGAAGACGCCGAAGTAGAATCCCGCGACGATCACGACGGGCACCACCATGGGCACGAGCGACTCGCGGAGCGCGAGCCCGAACTGGCGCCAGGTCGGGCGTGCGTCCTTGGGCCAGCCGAGCCGGTGCGCTTCGATCAAGATCACGGCGAACAGGCAGAGGGCGGTGACGGCGGCTGGGATGAAGCCGGCCAGGAAGATGCCGACGACCGAGGTGTCGGTGATTTGTCCGAGCACGATCATGAAGATCGCCGGGGGTACCAGGATCCCCATCGCGGTCGCGGACGCGACGAGGGACGCGGCGTGCTCGCGCGTGTAGCCCGCGCGCAGCATGGGCGGGGTGAGCATGGCCCCGATGGCCGACACGTCGGCGATGGTCGAGCCCGAGATGCCGGAGAAGAAGTACTCGGCGAGGACGACCGACATCCCGAGCCCGCCGCGCAGCCAGCCCACCAGCACCCGAGCCAGGTTCATCAGCGCGTAGGACATCCCGCAACGCTCCATCAGGTTCCCCGCGAAGACGAAGGTCGGGATGGCGAGCAGGACCCAGCTCTGCGAGCCCGCCACGAGGCTCGACGGCAGCTTCTGCAGCGAGAAGTTGCCAAGCGCCAGGCCCAGAGCACCCGAGAGGCCGAGCGCGAAGACGATCGGCATCGAGAGCGCCACCAGCCCCGCGAAGAGGATCACGACCGCGGCGAAGAACACGGCTCAGACGCCCTCGCTCACTCCCGGCGGCCGACCGCGCCAGGCGTCGCGAAGAGCGGCGAGGCTGTACACGATCATGAGGGCGCCGCCGACGACCGCCGAGAGATAGAGCCACCGGAGATTCAGGTTCAGCGCGGGCGAGAAGGACTGGCCGTTGAGCTCCGCCACCTGCCAGCCGAACACCGCCACGACCGCGCCGAAGCCCGCGATCGCGAGGTAGTGGACGGCGAAGATCCAGCGGCGGAGGGCCCGCGGGAATCGCTCGATCGCCAGGTGGACGGCGAAGTGGGTGCCGCGCTGAATCCCGATGGCGGCGCCGATGAACGTCAACCAGGCCAGCGCGTACTCGCCGACCTCCTCCACCCAGAAGAAGTCGATGCGCGGCAACCCGAGGGTCGCGGTGAGCCAGGTCATCACGTAGCGCAAGAAGACGCCGGCGAGCATGTCCGTCATCGCGACGAGCATGAGGACGGTGACGACGATCTGGGGAACCCTGACGACCCAATAGAGGCGAGTCAACGCGCGGGATCGTACGGGCGTGCGCAGCACGTTGTCAAGACGCGCCGGCCGCTTGACATCGTCGCGCAAATGGCGCGGGATAGACGGCGCCGCCGACGCGATGGCGGGAGGGGGACCTATGGGCCGATTCGCGCGGGGGGCTGTGGTCGCGGCGTGCGTCCTGGGTCTGCTCGTGCCCGCCAGTGGTGCGCCGGCCTTCGCCCAGGCGAAGCCGGCGGCGAAGAAGCTGGATTTCGCCTACATCCTCGCGCCGCCTGAATCCGGCGCGGTCGCGTTCAAGTGGATGGCCGACGAAGTCACGACGCGCTCGAGCGGCACGCTCAACATGGTGTTTCACGGCGGCACCCTCCTGAACAAGGAGATCGAGATCATGGACGCCGTGAAGGCGGGGAACGTCGCGATCGGCTGCCCGTCGGGGGCGGCCTCCACCGTGTTCCCAGAGCTGGGCGTGTTCCTCGTGCCGTATCTGGTCCGCGACTACGCCCACGCCTACAAGATGTTCAACGGCGAGATCGGCAAGAGTCTCGACGAGCAGTTCCAGAAGAAATACAAGGTCAAGATCCTGCTCTTCTTCGACTACGGCTTCCGCCACTTCTGGAACAGCCGGCGGCCGGTCGCGACGCCCAACGACCTCAAGGGCCTGAAGCTGCGCGTGCAGCAGGGCAAGGTCTTCGCCGACACGGTGAATGGCCTCGGGGCGAACGCGGTCCCCATGCCGTTTTCCGAGGTCATCCCCGCCGCGCAGCAGGGCGTGATCGACGGCGCGGACCTGCCGATCGTGAACATCAACGCGCTCAAGATCTATGAGGTGTCGAAGTACGTCTCGATGACGTTCCACAACTACGGTCCGTCGCTCGTCGTGATGAACCTCGACGCGTGGAGGAGTCTGACGCCCGAGCAGCAGAGGCTGCTCACGGAGGTGGCGCTCGAGGCGCAGAAGAGGATCCGCGAGGCCACGGAGAGCGTGGACAACCTCCAGAAGGCGAAGGAGATCCTCGAAGCAAAGGGCATGAAGGTCAACGCCGCCGACGTGCCGGCGTTCCGCAAGATCGCCGAGGAGCGGGTCTGGCCGCAGTACCAGAAGCAGTACGCGGAGCTCTGGGAGAGGATCGTCGGCACCAAATAGGAGACAGCGATGATACCGAGTCGCAGAACGTTCCTGAAGCGCGCAGGCCTCGCGGGGACGGCGGCCCTCGCGGGCGCCGGCAGGCCGCTCACCCCGTCACCGGCGGCCGCGGCGTCCACGAGCACGAAGACGGAGATCATGCTCCGCGGCGTGACGCTCGCCACCGTGAAGCGCGGCAACGAGATGAGCCTCGGCGTCAAGACGGACCGCGGGATGCTCGACGTCAAGAAGGCCGAGCAGACGATGAAGCTCAAGGCGCCAACGACGATCGACGATGTCTTCGAGGGGAGGGGGAGCGGCGAGGCGCTCGCGAGGCTCGTGGCGCGGGCGCAGAACGGCAAGGGCAGCGACGCGCTCTTCCTCGCCGAGGGGAGCGTCGAATACGGGCCGTGCGTGACCGATCCCGGGAAGATCATCTGCGTGGGCCTGAACTACCGGAAGCATGCGGCCGAGACCGGCAACCCCGTGCCGAAGGTGCCGATCCTCTTCAACAAGTACAACAGTTCACTCTCGGGCCATCGGAGCGTCGTCAAGGTCTCGCAGGAGCCAGCGGAGAAGTTCGACTACGAGGTCGAGCTGGTCGTGGTCATGGGCCGGACGGCGCGGAACGTGAGCGAGGCGGACGCGCTCTCGTACGTCTTCGGCTACTGCACCGGCAACGACCTGACGGCGCGCGATCTGCAATCGCGGACGAGTCAGTGGATGCTCGGCAAGAGCGCCGACAATTTCGGCCCGATCGGCCCGTATCTGGTGACGGCCGACCAGGTGCCCGACCCGAACGAGCTGAAGCTCGAATGCCGCGTGAATGGCGAGGTGCGCCAGTCCTCCAACACCGCGGACATGGTCTTCGACTGCAAGGCGCTGGTCAGCTATATTTCGAGGCACTTCACGCTGCGGCCGGGCGACATCATCTTCACCGGAACGCCCGAGGGCGTCATCGCCGGCTACCCGAAGGACAAGCAGGTCTGGCTCAAGCCGGGCGACAAGGTCACGTCGATGATCGAGAAGCTCGGCACGCAGGAGATCACGCTGGGGTAGGGGGAAGGTCGGGGGGCGCAAGGAACTCCAGCAGCGCGCGGTTGAAGACGTCCGCCGCCTCCATGACCGAGCAGTGCATGGCGCCAGGGATGACGAGGAGCCGCGAGCCCGCGATGCTCTCGTGGATGCCGCGGGCCATGGCGGGCGTGGTGCCGGGGTCCTGCTCGCCGACCACGACGAGCGTGGGACAGCGGATCGCGCGGAGCGACGCGCGCAGGTCCACGACGCCGAGCGCGCGGACCGCGGCGGCGTAGCCGCGCGGGTCCGTGTGCCGCAGCATCGCGCGGACGCGGTCCACGGCGCCCCGCTGCCGCGCGCGGAACCCGGGCGTGAACCAGATCTCCATCGTCTTCTCGATCAGGTCGCCCGTCATGCCCTGCGTCTCGGCGATGCGGATCCGCTCGTCCCAGCGGGGTTTCGCCTCCGGGCCGTAACAGGGCGTCGTGTCGCAGAGGACGAGGCTCGCGACGACGTCGGGGGCCGCGGAGGCCAGAGCCATCCCGATGCAGCCGCCCATCGAGAGGCCGACGAAGTGGACCTCGAAGATCCCGAGCGATTCGAGGAGCGCCGTGAGGTCCGCGACCATCTGCTCGACCGTATAGGGTCCGGGCGGCACTTCGGACTCCCCGTGACCCCGGACGTCGTAGCGCAGCACGCGGTACCGGTCATCCAGCGCCGCGGCCTGGGCGTCCCAGAGCCGGAGCGTCGCGCCGAGCGCGTGCGCCATGACGACGACCGGAGCCTTCGCCGGGCCCTCGAGAAAGTAGTTCGTCTTCATCGCTCGTCCCTCACCTGAACCGTGGCATGACCTCGCGCGCGAACAGCTCCATCGATCGCCGGACCCGATCCTGTGATAGGCCGCCGAAGTTCATCCAGCAGAGCACCTGGCCGACGCCCATCCGGCGCATCGTCTCGATGTGGCGCGCGACCGTGTCGGGCGAGCCGAACGCGAGCGTCTCGCGGACGAGCCCGTCCCACGTCACCGCGGCGAGCCGCTCCGCCATCGCCCGGAACCCGGGCTGGAGGCTCGGGTGGGCGTCCTCGATGCGCTCGGGGATCACGAAGCGCCGGAACGACTCCTGGTACCAGAGCTCCGCCGGCTTCGCGTCCTCGAGCGCGCGCGCGTCGCTCTCGGCGACGTAGATCTGGCGCGAGACCCCCCACTGGCTCAGCAGCGCGGCCACCTCGGCCTCGCCACGCCCGGACTTCTTGAGCGCGTTCACGTAGGTGTCACGGTTGGCGAGCAGCTGTTCCACGGGGCCGAACAGCACGGAGTTCAGCATGGGCCAGCCGCGGAGTGCCGTGTTCTCGATCCCGTCCTTGGTGACGCACACCTGGTAGAGCGGCGGGTGCGGCCGCTGCAGGGGTTTGGGGATCACGCGCACGTCGTCGAACGTGAAGAAGCGCCCGGCGTGGCTGAAGCGCTCTTCGGTCCACGCGCGGCGCATGATCTCGACGGTCTCGTCGAAGCGCTCGCGGCTCTCCTCCTGGGGCACGCGGTATCCGGCGAACTCGGCCGGGCGGTTGCCGCGCCCCACGCCCACGTCGAGCCGGCCGTTCGAGACGATGTCGACGAGGGCCATCTGCTCGGCGAGGCGCAGCGGGTGATGGAAGGGCAGGATCGCCGCGGCGAGGCCGATGCGCACCCGGCGCGTCCGGGCCGCCGCCGCCGCGGCGAGCGTCGAGGGGTCCACCGACAACCCGTAGTCGATGAAGTGGTGCTCGGTGAACCAGACTTCGTCGAACCCGAGCTCCTCGGTCCACTCGACCTGCTCGAGCTCGCGGTGGATGATGTCGGCGTGCCGCTCGCCCGGCGGCGCCTGGAAGAAGTAGAAGGTGCCGAAACGCATCAGGCGACTCCAAGATAGCGCGATTTGACCTCTTCGTTCGACCGCAATTCGCCGGGACCGCACGAGTGGACGATCTGGCCGCGGCTCAGGATGTGGACGCGGTCCGCCACGGAGAGGGCGAGCGACAGGTTCTGCTCGACCAGCAGGATCGAGAGCCCCTCGCGCTTGAGCTCGCCGAGCACGCGGCCGACCTCCCGCACCAGCAGCGGCGCGAGCCCCTCCGTCGGCTCGTCCATCAGCAGGAGGTCCGGGTTCGTCATGAGCGCGCGCCCGATCGCGAGCATCTGCTGCTCGCCGCCCGAGAGGTTGTTGGCGCGGTTCCGGGCGCGCTCGCCGAGCCGCGGGAAGAGCTCGAGCACGCGGGTGAGCGTCCAGCGCCCGCCGCGCCCGTGACGGGCGACGTCGAGGTTCTCCTTCACGGTGAGCGACGGAAAGACGCGGCGCCCCTGGGGCACGAGCGCCATGCCACGCGCCACCAGACGGAAGGACGGCCAGCGCGTGACGTCGTCGCCCTTGAAGCTCACGCGGCCCCGGCGGGGCGGCGTGAAGCCGATGACCGAGCGCATGAGCGTCGTCTTGCCCATGCCGTTCCGGCCGAGGATCGTCACCACCTCGCTCGGGCCCACGCCGAGCGTGACGCCCTGGAGCACGTGGCTGTCGCCGTAATAGGTGTGGACGTCCGCGAGCTCAAGCACCGAGATAGATCTCGCGCACGAGCGGGCTCGCCCGCACCTCGTCGCGGGTGCCGTCGGCGATGACACGGCCGTAGTGGAGCACGGTCACATGCCGGACGATCTCGAGGGCGATGTCCATGTCGTGCTCGATCAGCAGCACGGTGATCGCGGGATCGAGGCGCTTGACGAGCTCCGCCATCGTCTTCGACTCGCCAGGCGAGAGGCCCGCGGTCGGCTCGTCGAGGAGGAGGAGGCGCGGGCTCCCCGCGAGCGCCAGCGCGATCTCGAGCTGGCGCTGCTCGCCGTGGGAGAGCTGCTTCACGGTCGCGCCGGCGCGGTCGCCGAGGGCGACTTCGTCGAGCGCCGCGCGCGCCCGCGCTTCCTGTCGGGGGTAGCGCGTGAGCGGCCGGTGCATCGCGAGCTTCACCGGGGAGAGCCCTTGGACGGCGAGCAGGCAGTTCTCGAGCACGGTCAGGCTCGGAAAGAGGTTCGTGATCTGGAAGGTCCGCGCGAGGCCGAGGGCGGCCCGCCGGTGGGCCGCGGCGCGCGTGACGTCCTGGCCGAAGAGCGCGATCGTGCCCGTGGTGACCGGCAGCTCGCCCGCGATCAGGTTGAAGAGCGTCGTCTTGCCGGCGCCGTTCGGGCCGATGAGCGCGCGCCGCTCGCCGGGACGGACGGCGAGCGCCACGCCGTCCACGGCGCGGAGCCCGCCGAACGCCTTCGAGACGTCCCTCAGCTCGAGCGCCCAGTCATCCGCCGGCACGGGCGCTCAGCAGTGCTTGCACGGCGGGTAGTCGCGCGTGTAGAGCGGCAGCTTCAGGTATTCCTCGGGCGGGTACTTCCCGAACTGGCTCACCGCCGGGACGGTCGCGATCACCACGTTCTGGAGGCGGCCGCCCACCTTGTCGACGCGGCGGATGTAGATGTTCTGGATCGGGTTGCCCCACGCGTCGATCGTCATCGGCCCACGCGCGGCGTCCTTGATGCTGACGCGGCGGAGCGCGGCGAGGAACATGTCGCGGTCCTCGACGCGGCCCTGCAGCGCCTTGATCGCCTCCACGATCCAGCGCGCGCCCGTGTAGCAGGCTTCCGAGTAGTAGGAGGGGATCTTCCCCGCCCGCGCCTCGAAGGCCTTGGCGAACTTCCGGTTCTGGGGCGTGTCGAGCCCCTCCGAGTAGTGCAGGGCCGTGAGCGTGCCGATCGCCTCGTCGCCCATCGCCGGCAGCGCCGACTCGTCCGTGGTCGTGCCGCCACCGAGCAGCGGCAGCCGGCCCTTGAGCCCCGATTCCTCGTACTGCTTCATGAACTGCACGGCGAGCCGGCCGACGAAGAGCGCCAGCACGGCGTCGGCGTCGCGCTTGATCTGGGCGAGGAACGGCGCGAAGTCGTTGGTGTTGAGCGGCGTCCAGATCTTCTGGACGATCCGCCCGCCCTGTTCCTCGAAGACGTGCTGGAAGCCGCCGACCGTCTCGTAGCCGAATGCGTAGTCCATGCCGATCGTCGCGACCTTCCGGTACTTCGTGTGCTTGATGACCCACTCCGCGAAGGGGTGCATCGGCTGGCTCGTGGTCCAGCCGGTGCGGACGATCCACTTCGCGGGCTTGCGCTGCGTGATGTCGTCGGCGGCGATGACGGGGTAGGTCGCCGGAATCTTCTGGCCGTCGATGTAGGGCTGGAGCGCGTAGCCGACGTTCGCGAGCAGCCCGCCCGTCAGGACGTGGACCTTGTCCTGCTCGACGAGCTTGCGCGCCTTGTTGAGCGCGGTCGACGGGTTGCCCTCGCTGTCCTCGACGATGAGCTCGAGCGTCCGCCCCGTGGCGACGCGGCCGATCTCGTCCAGGTACAGCTCGGCGCCGTTCACCATGTCCTTGCCGACCTGCGCGAAGGGGCCGGTGAGCGGCGCGAGCATGCCGAGCCGGATCGGGCCGTCCTGGGCCTCTGTCACGACCGGCGCCTGCAGGGCGGCGAGCCCGGCGCCCAGCACGAGAGCGGCGAGCGTCCTGACCTCGAGGCGCCCCATCACGGTCTCCTTTCGTTGTAGCGGGGTCCGCGAGCCCGGCGTGCACCGTGGGTGGCCCGAGAGAGGTGCGCGTCGCTCATTTGTAGCGGGGCCCGCGAGCCCGGCGCCGACCGAGGGTGGCCTGCGGCAGACGCGCGTGGCGTCATTGGAGCGGGGCCCGCGAG
>WNFW01002087.1_pt1 | contig 13642 bp, 4 predicted proteins | sample 5400131 | NCBI WGS metagenome assembly WNFW01 (sample SAMN13153362, study PRJNA577476) | soil metagenome | isolation source: 20 cm soil or saprolite under grassland replicate 1 | place: USA:California | collected 2016-06-15 | reverse complement strand
GCCCAAGTCGTCGCGCCCATGGATTTCAGTCGCTTTGCGCAACTCCACGTCGTCGCATCTATGCAACCCTCGCATCAGACCACGGACATGCGCTGGGCCGAGGAACGCATTGGGCGAGAACGCCTCGTGGGCGCCTACGCCTGGGCCACCATGCTGAAAAACGGAGTACCGCTGGCATTTGGAACGGACTACGACGTGGAGCCCATCAGTCCCTTTCGCGGGTTGTACGCCTGCGTTACGCGCGAGCGCCCGGAGGGCGGCCCGAAAGATGGCTGGCAGCCGCAGGAGAAAATCTCGCTCGATGATTGCATCCGCGCGTACACCTCAGGTTCTGCCTACGCGCAGTTCGAGGAAGGGAAGAAGGGCGACCTGAAACAGGGCGAGTACGCCGATTTTGTCGTCCTTTCGAACGATCTCACCAAAGTCCCCGCCGCGCAATTCACCAAGACCCGCGTGCTGCGTACCGTCGTCGGCGGCCGCACCGTTTACGCGGCCCCCTGATTTGCAACCGGAAAGGCGGAGGCCCTGCTCGATTCTCAGAGCCGAATCCGCGCATCTTCGTGCGCGGTTCAGACGAGACGTGTCCCTTCGACTCAGCGGCGCACAGCGAGTTCCTTGTGAATTTGCTCCAGCTCGGGCAACCCTTTATCTGCGTTGCCCCAGAGCTTCTCAGCAGCTGCAAACGCCTGCCGCGCTTCGGCTGATTTGCCAGCGTGTTCTGCGGCGAGGCCGTAGGCAAAGTGCCCTCCCGCGTAATGCGGGTTCTGCAGAATCATCTGCCGGGCCAGGAAGCCGGCTAGCTCCCAGTCGCCGGCGTTGCGCGCGCTCTCAGCGATCGATTCGAGCTCAAATACCGCAGCCATCCATGCATCGGGGCCAGGCATCGCTTGAATGGATTTTGCCACTTCCATTGCCAGTGGCTCGCCCTCAGCCGTGTTCTTCTGCTGCAACAGAATGTTGGCCCGCAGCGCCGTAGGGTAGGGAAGTGCGGCGATCGCTCTTGGGGGAAGCCCTTCGGTTTCCCTCTCGGCCAGGGTCATCTCCTCCTTGGCGTCTGCAACCGAACCCATCCGGAGCAGCGCTTGCCCAGCGAGAGTGTGTCCGGCCAGGCGCGCCAGGGGCCACTCACTCGTTGTCAGCTCGCGCGCGGCGAGTAGCGCCTCCTGATACCGGTCGCGGCTGATTAGAAATTCCGGCCAGCACTTGCGGTTGTACTCCAGAAAATCCGTGTAGGCAGACGAAGAAAATGTCTCGTGAAAGAGAGCCTCGGCGGATTTGATTTGCCCTAGTGATTGGTAACTCATCGCCAGCAAAGTAAGATTGTGAGCATGGTGCCAATCGTAGCGGGCGGGAATCTTCTCCGATCGGTAGTAACTCTCTTCCAGCTCTTTCGTCTTGAGGAACTCGCCGATCGCTTCCTCTGTGCGACTGGCTCGCATAAGCGCATGACCATGCATGTGATGGGCGTGCGGAATCGCGGGAGCCATCCGCGCATAGAGAGCGCTCTCTTCGAGCGCGTCCTTCGATCGCCCCATGTTTTCATAGGCGTGGGCGCAGTAGTGATGAGCCGCAAGATTCCCCGGTGCCAGCGCAAGAGCAGTTCTGTAAAACGCGAGAGCGTCCACCCCACCTGCTTGCCCATGGGTAAAGGGATTGCCTTCATCCGCCAATCCGCGCTGGATCCACAGCCATGCGTCGTTCGGATTCGCTTTCAGAGCGTCGTTGATCGCCTTGCGGTAGGCGCCGTAGCCATAGGGACTGTCCGTGTCCTCAAGGAATTGGAGTTCGCTTTCCCGGATGGAAAGCCACGCCTTCTCGCGTTCACTCATTCCTTTTTCCAATGCTTTTGCGCGCTCGAAGGTAGCCCGCGCCGTCGAAACGTCTTGCAATCCAATGAAGGCATCGGTCAGTCCCAGGTATGCCATCGCCAGGTTTGGGTCCAGCCGCAATGCTTGATGGAACGAACGCGCCGCTTCAATCCAAACATAGGAATGCAGGTATGAGAGCCCCTGATCATAGAAGGATTGGGCCTCGGGCGAATGGGTAGACACTTTTTCATGGAGTTCACCAATCCCCGTGCGCAGCGCGACGGGACGCTGCAGAATTTCCAGCGGGACCGGGCCTGTGTCGGAGTGTCCTGCATGCGGCGATTGCTGTGCTTGCGATATAGCGCCTGTAAGCAGTCCCAACACGACGAGGGCAATTTTTCGGCACACCAATCGCTTCACCCGTTCACCTCTTTGCGCCGGGAACGCGCGACGGAAAACTAAACTTCCGAAATCTCCACGGACCGAACATAGTATCCGGAATCCAGGCGTCTGGTCCGGGCCGATGGATCTTTCACCGCAAGGCGAATCGAATAAGTCCCGGGCTCTTTGGGCGACCAGGCGTGTGTCCATAAGGTCCATGGATCATTCTTTGATTGGGCAAAGTCGTCCAGGGGGACGTAATCTTCTTCTGGATTGAAACGGATCATCAGCGTCTTGACGGGAGCAGCTCCGCCCCACGCGATTCCCACAACCCGGTATTTGATCTTTTCTTCGACAAGCCATTTCTCCACTCGAATGGGCATGGCCGCCGGATCAATCGTGGCCGGTTGAAAATCTCGTGCCAGCGCCGGTAGGCCATTCTGGTGGGTTCTCGCTGCGTACTCCTGCATTTGTGAAGTGGCATTCGCCGTATCGTCGACGAAGGTAACTGCGCTCACCCATTTGATGCAGGCGCAACCATACCAGCCCGGTACTACGAGGCGGACTGGCGCACCGTGATCTTCTGTCAACGGCTTTTCATTCATTTCGGTGGCCAAAAAGGCTCGCGCCGCTCTGAGTTCTCCGGTAGGGAAGACCCAGCTCGCCCCCGGAACGGACGACATCGATTTTGTAGCGTACTGATCAAATCCGGTGATCAAAACGCGTGACGCGTAGGGCTTCGCGCCGCTGCCATCCAGAATATCCTTGAGTGGCACGCCGCCCCAACTGGCCACACTGATCATTCCAAAGTGCACCAGCGGCCCATTCCCTGCGCACTCCATCAAATGCAAACCCATCGGCTTTGCCGCGCTCCGGAACTCTTCAATCGTGCGGTTCTGCGGCTTCTCCACGAGCCCATCGACGCGCACTCGCCACGATTTCGGCTCCGGGAGCAACTTGGAAACTCGGGTACGGATGTAAAACTCATCAGTCGGGATGGCAAGCTCTTGTGGCGAGAGCTTCGATAAGTCCGTAAACAACCTTCCGTCCAGTTCGCTTCCGTGCGCCGTGTCCATCTCCAAGGACCGCGGGTGGACAAAATCCAACAGACCGAGTTGTCTGCCGTTCGAAAAAGTATCCTTGGACCTGTCCTGCACAAAGGTAAAACTTGGTATCGTCCGTAGAACCTGCTCAAATCCAGCCAGCACAGCACCGCTGCACAGCATTCCCTGTTTGGCAAAATCCCTGCGCGTCAGCATCGTTCCCCATCCCATAACCAGGGCGCTCGAAGAGCACCTCTCCTGCCAGTGCTGGAACGCTTCACCGTGGCCGACATGCATCTTACCTCACCAAGAGTATTTCCCTCCGAGTCGTCCGGATCGCAAACCAAGGTGACCTGTGAACATTCCCCTGTGACGGGAGGCGGCTTCGGTTATTCCTTTCAACGGGAATAATCGAATCGATTTATCTAAAGTTCATCTCAGGCTCGTCTAACTTTATGCTTGACAAGAATTTTCAGTGGATATTCAATACCGCGCAAGGGGAGGCTTCGCCCGTGTTCCCCGGCGCAGCTGCGGTGACGAAACCCTAATTCGTCCAGAGAGACAGGCCTTGGAAAATCCTCATTAAACTTCATGAATTCAGGGGGTGTAGCGTGCGAATGCGAGCTTTCTTTGTTTCGTTTGCAGCTTTCCTATTACTTGCGGCCAGCGGGGCAGCGTGGTCACAGACCGTGCAAGGTGTCATCACCGGCACGATCACGGATCCCACCGGCGCGGTTGTACCGGGTGCGACGGTGACCATTACTAATACCGGCACGAACGTTTCCCAATCAACTGCGACGGGAGGCGATGGTTCCTACCGCTTTTCGTTGGTGCCTCCAGGGAGCTACATCATCGAGATTAAGGCACGCAATTTTGCCGGGGTCAGAGCTTCGGGCATTGTCGTCGAGGCGAGCCAGACCCTTCCATTTAGCGTCAAGCTGGAACTGGCCAAGGCCTCGGAAGTTATCGAGGTGACCTCGCAGGCCCCCCTCGTGCAGACAGCGACTTCGGATCTCTCAACCCAAATTGACCGTGAGACCATTCTAAATGCACCTTTGGTCGACCGCGATGTTTTTGCAACACTTCCGTTTCTGGCAGCGCAGGTAACTCCAGGGATTGACATGTCGCCGACCTCCGGCGGAGCTCGGGAATCTGGCACCTCTTACCTGCTGAACGGCGGGGATGATAATGACAACTTCAGCGAGGGCGCAATCAACATTCACCCTCCCTTGGAGTCCGTAGAGGATTTTTCCATCAAGACTAACAGCATGAGCGCGGAATACGGCCGCGGCGCGGGCGCCGTCGTCTCCGTCAACCAGACTTCTGGTACAAACAAGTTTCACGGTGCCATCTACGAGTTCAACCGCAATGCTTTGCTGAATGCGAACGGCTACTTCTACGACAAAGCATTTCAAGCGGACCAGCAACTTCCCGCAGACCAGCGGACTCTATCGGCGAGGCCCAAATACATCCGCAACCAGTTCGGCGGCATCCTTTCCGGCCCAATTAAGAAGGACAAGACGTTTTTCTCGTTTGCGTACGACCGCATCAAGTTATTGGCTTCTACGACCAGTGCGAACAATTTCGTCCCCACTACCGCCGGCCTCGCGTATCTGCTCGCCAATGCAAATGGCAATGGCTCAGGCAGCGCGTCAATTTCGAAGCAGGTCCTCGCGGCCTACCCTCCGCTCACTTCCGACGCCCCTTGCAACAATATTGATTCGACCGGTTCCTTTACCGGCGCGGGTACGGGTTATTGGGGCAACGGTCTGCCAAACCCTGTGGGCTGCCTCAACTTCACTGACCCCCAAACGGACAGCGAAAATATCTATTACGGTCGCGTGGATCACAACTTCAGCTCACGTGACCGGATCAGTGCGGCTGTAAACATATACCGACAGTCCTTCGTGGATCAATTTGGTGGCGGCCCGCTCACAACAAAAGGGCCCATCAATGGCACCACCAACAATCACTTCCATAACATAACCGTGAACGAGACCCATATTTTCAACCCGCGCCTGCTCAACGAAGTAAGTCTTTCGCACAACCGGCATTTTAATGTGTTCCTCGCAGGTGACGGCACTAACACTACTCCCAGTATCATCATTGATAATCAGACCGGTGGCTGTTTGGGCTTCGACCTGGGCGGTCCTTTCGAAGGCAGCCAGGTTCAAGGGTTTACGCAAGATCGCTGGGGTCTCACAGACAATTTGACATGGACTGCGGGACGACACTCCCTCAAGTTGGGGGGCGGGGCCACGTCCGGCATCCTTTACCGCAACTGGGACTTGGGGCTGCCGGGGGACTACGAGTTTGGAGAACTCTACGCCATCAATACCGGTGGGGCTGCGGGCACCGGCTGTGCGGCTGGCGCGCTGATAACGCCAGCTTGCGATCCGGGCAGCAACAGTACAGCCACGCTGAACATCCCGGTGCTGCAGGCCGACGGAACGATCGCCAACGTGGTGAACGAGCCGAACGCGAATTTCGCGGCTGATTACCCTTATTTCACTGAGACCTCTATCGACCCGGCGACTGGAAAAAAGGCGAGTGCTTACCGCCACTACACTTACCACGACTATTTCGTGTTCGCTCAGGACGACTGGAAAGTCGGCCCGCACTTGACTTTGAATCTTGGTGTTCGCTGGGACCGTTACGGGGCCCCTAGTGAATCTCATGGCATCATGGCGCAGTTCACGAACTTCGCGAACGGAAGTTGCGATATCTCTCAGTTCAGTTGCATTGCTGGCGCCGTAGTGGGTCCAGTCGCCCGGATGTGGAAGACGCAAAATCACGATTTTGCACCACGCGTCGGCTTTGCCTGGGATGTGTTCGGCAATGGGAAGATGGCCGTCCGCGGCGGCTACGGGATCTTCTACGACCGCGTCTTCGATAACATCTGGTCCAACGGCGCGTGGAACCCTCCATTCTATGGACTAGCCGACTTTGAAAATGATATTGGCGATGCCATTCTTTACTCCAATCCTGCGTCTATGGGACCTGCGTATAACCCCAACCTTCCGGGCTGCCAGGTCCCGAACGCCGCGAATGCCAATTGTCCCGGGCACCGCGTTTCCATCCGCACCATGGACGTAAATATGCACGACTCTTCCGGCGAGAACTTTTATCTGGGAGTCGAACGGCAGTTCTGGGGCAACTTCTTGTTCCGGGCAAATTACCAAGGGTCTATGGGACGCCACTTGCCTATGCTTACGAACTATAACCGCGTTGACGGCGACGGGTACTATAATTTCGCCGTTGGCCCCACGACTATCCTCGGGAGCCAGAGCCCGACGCGCCCCAACCCGCTCTTTACCGGCTTCAACTATCGCGCGGACAGGGTGAGTTCCAACTACAACGCGCTCGTTGCGGAAGTTCAGAAGCGCATGAGCAATGGCTTGCAATTCCAGACGGGATACACTTACTCGAAACTGTTGGACGTCAACTCTGAATTGTTCGCTGGTTGCTCATCCGTTAGCCTTACAGCGAACACCGCACCTTACTACTTCCTCTCGAACAACTTGCCAAAGCTATCTTATGGCCGGGCTGGGTTTGACCACCGGCACGCCTACAAGTTCAGCGTGACCTACGAGTTGCCCTTTCTCAAAAGTGAAAAGGGCTTTGTAGGCCATGCCCTCGGGGGCTGGCAGATCGGGAGCTTCATGCAGTTGTACTCTGGACATCCGATCGATGTTCACAATGGCCGCGCCCATCTCAGCGCGAAGACGGTGGTGCCTGAGGGCGGTGTAGAGCCAAATGGCACGACCTGTGTTACAACGGGCGGCTGCACAGTATTCGTGCTGGACCAGAATGGAGCTCGCGTCAACGTTGGCGGCGATTACAATCTGGATGGGGTTCTCAACGACCATCCAAATTTCATCGGTTCAAGTCTGAGTTCCGTTTACAGCGGGGGCAGCCCGGCCGATGGGATCTTTTCGGACAACAACCGCATTGGGTGCGGGGAGGCCGGGACTCCCGCGACGGTGAACCTTGCTGTAACTTCCAGCCAGTGCAATGGGTTTACGCCGAGCACCCTCTTCGGCAATCCAGCGTATCCCAGCGGCACTACACCCTACATGCGCTTTGGCAGCCTCGGGCGCGATGTCTTCGTCGGGCCTAAATTCGTGCAGCTCGACCTTGGCCTGAGCAAGTCCTTCAAGCTGACAGAAGGCATGAAACTGGACTTTCGTGCCCAGGGAGAAAACATACTCAACCATCCTAGCTTCGACTGCATTGATTCCAGTGTGAACAGTAGTACGTTCGGCGAATCGCTGTGTCTGGCCCAGCAAGGATTGGGCGCGCCACAATCGCGCATTATGTCGCTCGGATTGCGGCTCGCGTTCTAGCCTTACTTCCGTGGTCCCTAAGACTGCGCATCAAGCAAAGTTGGAGTAAGGGCTGCGGGGAGAGTCCAACGGACTTTCCTCGCAGTTCTTTTTGGGCGAGAGCGCCTCGTGGGCGCCTACGCCTGGGCCACCATGCTGAAAAACGGAGTACCGCTGGCATTTGGAACGGACTAACGACTTCGAACGATCTCAGGAAGATTCCCCCAGAGCAGTTTATCAAGACGCGCGTCGTGCGCACCGTTGTCGGCGGCCGCACCGTACAGCAGGCTCACTGAATCGCGTTGGCCAGCTTTTCGCCGCAATTCCCCGTGGGCTTACGCCCTAACGCAGAGTCTTCAACGTTACAAACTCTTAGTTCTGATGGTACTGAAACCGGAATTCGTCAGTGCATGCTCCGACGCATGTCCCACCATCAGCAAGTCGTTGTTCAGTATCGTTTTAGTTTTGCAGGACGCAAAGTTTAGCTCGGGAATCTCTCAAATAGTTATTGACAATGTCCACTCACAGCCATATATAGCCCCCATAGGTTGCTGTGGTGGCAAGTGGTTGCCCAATTTCCAGTTGAAGTCCGCGTATCGGAATCCCCCGCGCATCGGTGCGGTGTGCAGTCGATTCGTAGAAATGCTTGGGACCGCAAGGCGAGTGTCTCGTCTATTGAAGACCATATAAGAATATGGATAGGCGTAGATAAAACGCAGAGTCGCTTTAGATTAAAGTCATGTAAATGTTTAGAATTTGCTGTGCTTTGCTTCTCTCGTTGCATTGTGGTCAGGCACTTGCTAGCTCCATATCACCAGCAGTGGTCGGTGGCTTCGATTCCATGGGGAGTCCAAGAGTATCAGCGCCAATTAATCTTCGGGTATGGCAATTCTGCAGGTCTGTGGCCTCGGGTGCCAACCCCGCTTCTCCAGGAGGTAGTTGAATGTTAAGCAAGCGAGTGGTGGCTGCATTATTTTGCCTTTTCGCATTATTGTGGATCGGTTCGCCCGCGGCCATGGGACAGTCGTCGTCCGCAGGGACCGTTACTGGCACAGTCACTGATAGCAGTGGCGCAGCTGTCCCTGACGCCGCTGTGTCCCTGATAGACGCAGCAACAGGCGGAATTCGGTCCACCACGACGAACGACAAAGGGTTTTACATCGTACCCTACGTCAATCCAGGTACATACAGCGTGAAAGTTTCTAAGCTGGGGTTCAAAACCGTAGCAGTCTCGAGCCAAGTGGTGCAAGTCGGTGTCCAGTTAACCGTAAACGCGGTGCTTGACGTCGGCGCAATTTCGCAGACCGTCGAGGTTACCGTAACGGCCGGCGCCGAATTGCAGACCATGGACGCAACTGTGGGTGCGACCCTGAGCGGCGAGACACTTGTCAACCTACCGAACCAGAGCCGTGACGCCTCGACCCTGGCCGTTCTTCAGCCTGGTCAGAACATCAATGGCAACGTCGGCGGGAATGCTAGCGACCAAAACTCCTTCCAGCTTGACGGCGGCTATGCCACCGATGACATGAGTGGCGACAGCAACACTTATATCAAGGGCTTTGGTTCGGACACCGCCGGAGGAACAGGCGCCTATCACAGTGCCGGCTTCGGCCAGACACCGTCGGCCGTTGTTCCCATCCCTGTCACCAGTGTTGAAGAGTTTAAGGTCTCCACCGCAAACCAGACCGCGGACTTCAGCGGCGGTGCGGGCAGCCAGGTCCAAATCGTAACCAAGCGCGGCACGAACGCCCTCCACGGCGGCGTCTACGAATACTATCTCGATACCAATTTCGGCGGCGCCAACACTTGGGACAACAATCGTACAAACACGCTGCAGCCCAGCGCGCATTTCCACCGCTTTGGGGCCGACGCCGGAGGAAAAGTTCCGCACTCGGACTTTTTGGGCGGGAGCTGGTATATCTTCGGCAATTACGAAGGTTTTCGCAATCCGACGAGCGCAACTTTCGAGAGAAACTTCCCCACCGCGGCGATGCGTGCGGGTCTGCTCCAACTCAATGGCGAAGTAATCAACTTGAATCCGGTTGCCACGGTCCTTCCGGGAACAGGCACGAGCTACGCTGCCAATTCGGCGACATGTGTGAGTGCTAGTGGATGTAACAAAGGGGCGATTCCTCAGGGCACCGTCATCCCATGCACAGCAGCAGGGGGCTGTGACCCGCGTGGCATGGGTCTTAACTCTGTGATTAGTACTCTTTGGAGTACCTATTTGCCTACGCCGAATGACTGCAGCCATGGCGACGGGCTGAACTATTGTGGATACAAGAGTACTATCGCCACGCCGCAGTCCAGCAACTTCGGCGTTGCACGTATCGATCACGACTTCGCGAAGGGCTGGCACTTTAACGGCACCTACCACTATTACAAGTTGAGCAACGTGGTTTCAGACCAATGGGATGTCGGCGGATTCTTTCCTGGGGACACTAAGGGTCAGTATGCCGCGATCCGGCAGAAACCTCAGAATTCCTGGATCTATACCGCTGGCTTGACCAAGGAGTTTCGACCGGGCCTCACAAATGATTTCCACTTCAGCTTTACCCGGAACTGGTGGGCCTACGGAGATCCCAGCGGTGTACCAAACGTTGCCGGATACCCGGCAGCTCTGGAGATCGGGGGTGAATTCAGCGGTGGGGGTAGTAGTCCCGTATTTATTCCCTACAACACCAACAACCAGAACGTGCGCACTCGCTACTGGAACGGCCACGACACCATGTACCGTGACGACCTCACTTGGATAAAAGGCAGCCACCTCATCCAATTCGGCGGCTTGTACCAGCGTAACAACGATACCCACAAGCGAAACGATAACGGCGGAAGCATCAACACTTACGAGCAGTATCTGATCGGGGAGGGGAATAGCGTGTCCCTCGGCTCCCTCGGCATTAACATGGCGGGCTACGTCCCCGCGGGTGTTTCGGCGAATAAGTATGGCAACCTTTACTCGATGGTGTTGGGCATGGTTGATTCGACCCAGGGCCTTTTCACCCGCGGCTTGAGCACGCCTGCTGGCCTGCCCCTCAACCCCAGCGCGTCGTGTGCTATCTCCGGCGTTGCTGCCACGGCCGGCTGCACGTCCTCGCCAGCGGTGTCGGCCGACAGCATCCTACCTACCTACAGCATCTACTGGACCGACAGCTGGCGCATCAAGCCAAAGTTCACTTTGAACTACGGCATTGGCTACACAGTCGAAATGCCCCCTTACGAGACCAAGGGTGGCTTCCAGACCGTCCTCGTCGACCAGAACGACCACCTCGTATCCGCGGAACAATACTTCAATAACGTCAAACAGGCCGCGCTCCAGGGTCAAGCTTATGCTCCAGCCCTTGGTTTCGCGACCATCCGCAACGTCCAGGGCTCCAACAAGTATCCCTATAACCCGTTCTATGGTGGAGTCAGCCCGCGCATCGGAGCCGCCTGGAACTTCACCAGAGATAGTGTTCTGCGCGCTGGCTATGCGCGCATCTTTGGCCGGATCAACGGAGTCAATCCCCTCCTGGTTCCGCTGCTCACGCCCGGACTGCTACAACCGACCACGTGCGGTGGTCCTGGGGCGCCCTCCATCGTTGGGAACAACACAACCTGTGGCGGCACCACTCCCGCCAACGTCTTCCGAGTCGGCGTGGATTGTCCCGCCGGGTCCTGTGCCGCGCCTTTGCCTCCGCCGAGTCAGAACCTCCCTCAGCCGTGGTATCCGGGCGTTAATGACGTCGCCACGGGCGCGGGCGAAACCTTCGATTCGAATTTCAAACCGAACCAATCGGATGAGTTCAGCGTCACCATCCAGCACCAGTTCGGTCCGAAGATCCTTGCCGAGGCTGGCTACATCGGCCGCAAAATCACCCATGAAGTCGAGTATTACAGCTTCACCGCGGTGCCTTACATGATGACCCTGGGCGGGCAAAGCTTCGCCAATGCCTGGAAAAACGTGATGGTGACCAGCAACTACGGCACTAACGTCCCAGCGCCCAAGCTAACGGGGGGCGCAGCGAATCCCGCATATTTGGCCTATCTTAACACCTTGCCCGTTCAGCCCTTTTTCGAAGCAGCGTTGGGAGGACCGGGGTCAGCCTACTGCACCGGCAGCGCGGCCGGGGCCGGGCTGGTGCCTGGAACTACAAGTTGCACGGCCGCGTTCGTCGCGAACAACACAGCGAACGGCACGATGGGCGTCTCTGACCCGTTCGATGCCTGGGCCAGCATCTCCAATGCCGGCTTCTTCACCTTCGGCCGGACCTTTACCAGCGATCCCATCAACAGCGCCTTCGGTGGCAATGGCCAATCGCCGTCCCTAGCCACAACCGTTAGCAATGGCTATGGAAACTACAATGCCGCCTTCCTGCAGTTGACTTTCACAAACTGGCATGGTCTGACCATGAAGAGCAACTTCACCTGGTCCAAGGCGTTGGGAACCGGAAACGTCGTCCAAGCGAGCAGTTCATTTTCCACCGTCGATCCCTTTAACATACACAACAACTACGGTTTCCAGTCCTACGACGAAAAATTCAATCTCAACATCTTCTTCAACTACGCGCCCCCGTTCTTCTCCAGCCAAAAGGGAGTGCTCGGCCGCGTGCTGGGTGGCTGGAATATCTCGCCGCTATTCGTTTACGGCAGCGGCTTCCCGGTCCAGGTGCAGACGCCGAACGGCAACTGCGGGACCTTAGGTGAGTGCAACACGGCTTACGTGGGCGCAAATGAGAACATGATTATTGGAGACAACCTCAACTACAGTGCCACACGCAAGCAGAACGTGAAAGGCACCAACTGCGGCACCGCCGGACCGGGTCAGAACGTATTGAGCAATCCCGACGCGTCCTGTCCAGTTAATGGCGGAGTATTCGGCGATCCCGTCCGCGCACCGATCCTCGGTTTGGATGGACAAATTGGCGGCTTTCCGGTTCGAGGTCTGGCGTTGTGGAACCTGGATCTCGGCCTCAGCAAGAGAATCAGATTCACGGAGCGGTTCAGCAGCACGTTGCATTTTGATTTTGCTAACGTGCTCAATCACATGCAGGCTGCCGATCCTTGCTTCAGCACTGCGGACACAAGCACATGGGGCGTGCTAGGGGCCTGCGGCAGCGGAAACGTTCAGGCCAATAATCCCCGCCGCATGCAGCTCGGCTTGACTATTCAATGGTAGCCACTGCCAAGCTAATCCGAGGCGGTTCGAACAACCGCCGCATTTCAAAGGGGAAGGCAAAACGCCTTCCCCTTTTCATTTCCGGAATCCTGGTTGCTGACATGGTCGGCCGGGCGGCAGCGCCTGAGTCTCCGGAGCCGATGGGAGAGCGTGCTTAATTGCTAGCTCTTCGTTCTTGGTAGGAAACGACGACTGGTTGCGGCTCCTCAAAGTTGGTACCAGGGATGAGGTGCTTTTTGAAAGCTACTCTACGCTAGTACTCACAGTCACTCAGAATTTAGATTAACCTTAGCGAAGGATTATTTGACTGGGAATTGGAAATGTGTTGACAAAGCAAATCGAGCGCAATATATACCCCGCATAGAACCTTGTGGTTTACACGGTCGGTGTCTGAAAGTGATGGGCACAAAACTGTCAGGAACGTCAGTTGAGTCCTTGCGATCCGCAGCCAGGGGCGTAGCGGAACCCGACAGAATATCTATGAAAGTCAGTATAGGGTTACGGTCAAACATAGATAGATGACACCGCTATTTTCCATAAGTCCCGTGTAAATCACAAAGAATTTAGTTTAAGTCGTGGAGCATCGCATGGGTACGGGACTTGCATTCGCTTCCCGTCACGTCCCAGTTTCGCGAGTGGATTTCTGACCTATGGAGTCTTCCAAAATTCTTCCTTTTGTTTCTTCGGGGAGTTCGCCGGTCGAAGTGTGCCCAGTTCAGGTGTGATGCCGGGAGGTAGTTGAATGCTAAGCAAGCGAGTGGTTTTGGTCGTGTTTGTTCTGTGTTGTTTGTCTGCCCTTGTTCCAACCGCACTGTTTTCGCAGGAGACAACCGCCGGAGTTCAAGGGTATGTAAAGGACCCAACCGGGGCGGTCGTTGCGGGCGCGACAGTAGAGATTTCCGGCCCAGCGCTAGGTGCGAAGAAAAC
>WNFW01012134.1_pt1 | contig 13649 bp, 14 predicted proteins | sample 5400131 | NCBI WGS metagenome assembly WNFW01 (sample SAMN13153362, study PRJNA577476) | soil metagenome | isolation source: 20 cm soil or saprolite under grassland replicate 1 | place: USA:California | collected 2016-06-15 | reverse complement strand
CCTTCCTCGTAGACCTCCCGTGCCTCTGCCGAATAAATCCGCCCTCCAATATCGGGCGAGTGGCAGGTACTGGCAAAGTAGCCAATCACCCGACCATCAAGGAAGACTGGGGAAAGTACCGTCATATCGTTGATCTGCCCTGCTGTTTGCCAGGGATCGTTAGTAATCAGCACATCCCCCGGCTCGAGCGTTTCCGCCGGATATGCTTTCAAAAAATGACGTACTCCCGTTGCCATGGCATTGATGTGACCGGGTGTGCCAGTGAGCGACTGCGCAACCATATAACCACGAGTATCAAAGACACCACAGGCCAGGTCCTGCGACTCGCGCACAACGGTGCTAAAAGCTGTACGCATCAGCGTTACCTGCTGCTCGTTCACTACCGAGAGCAGGCGGTTCCAGAGTACTTCCAACGTTATCGGGTCGATTTTTTCCGCCATTGCCGGGTATCCTTACAAGGTAGATTACAGTTCAATCATAAGGTTCCACTGCTCGTCAATACGGAAACCGCTATCTGGCCCTACAATCACCGTCGACTCGCGCTCTTCAACGATAGCTGGCCCGCTGAAGCTCTCGCCCGGGAACAGGTGATAGCGGTCATAGACCGGTATAGCCGAATAGCCCCCCAATTCAGGGAAGTACGCCTTCCGCCTCCCCTTCAGAGCCGCTTGAGCAGTTTTCTCAGTCTGTGGTAATTGCAAGCGCACTTCAGGTTTTGGACCAGATGATATGACCCGCCATGAGATAATTTCAATCGGCACGGATGGGCTAAGTCGTTCGTAGAGACGACGGTAGACCTCTTCAAAAGAAGTAACGATAGTCGAGACGCTGGCGCTATCAAGCTGATTAGCCGGGAGAGGGACTCTTACCTCGTGGCCTTGACCGACATAGCGTATATCGGCCTCGCGCCGGTGGCTAATGTGCTCCGCCGCCACATCCGATGCCGTAAGAAGCGCCTGGCCTTCAGCTTCCATTTCAGCCAGTAACATATTGGCCTTCTGCCAGTCCAGGCTATCAATCTGGCCAGGCCAGGAACGTACGAAGTCGAAGGCGAGCGGCGCAGTGAGAAAACCAACCGCGCTGATTACCCCCGCTCCAAATGGCACGACTACGATCGGTGATCCCAGGGCTTTGGCAATGCGAAAACCATGCACAGGCCCGGCTCCGCCGAAGGCAAACACGGGGAGACGATGTGGGTCTTTGCCTCGCTCCAGCGTGTGGATGCGGGCTGCATTCGCCATGCTCTCGTTCACAATCTGATGAATGCCCCAGGCCGCTTCTTCAACCGGGATACCTAACCGGTCTGCGACACGCCCCTTGACAGCCTCGCGCGCGGCAGCAAGGTCTAACTTGATGCGACCTCCAAGAAAGTAGTCCGGGTCAAGGTAGCCAAGTACCAGGTCAGCATCCGTAACCGTTGGTTCAGTGCCACCGCGCCCATAGCAGACCGGGCCCGGTTCAGCTCCCGCCGATTCTGGCCCGACCTTCAACAGTCCCAGTGGATCTATCCTCGCAATCGAGCCGCCCCCGGCGCCAATCTCGATCATTTCGATCACCGGCACTTTGATGGGCAGCCCCGACCCTTTTTTGAATCGATACCGGCGGTCTACTTCAAATTCGTAAGCAATCAGTGGCTGTCCCCGGTCGATCACACAGAACTTGGCGGTCGTCCCGCCCATATCGAATGAGAGCAGATCGGCATACCCACATGCTGCGCCAAAGCTGGCCGCCGCCAGTGCTCCTGCCGCAGGGCCTGACTCAAGCAGGCGTATAGGAAAGCGAATCGCAGTATCTAACGTGACAATGCCGCCGCTGGAAAGCATCATGAGGAGATTACCCTTGAAACTGGGGCGAGCCAGGCGCGCTTGCAACTCAATGAGATAACTTTCAACACTGCTCTGCACGTACACATTTGCGATCGTCGTTGAGGTACGCTCGAACTCCCGTATTTCAGGCACGACCTCCGACGAGATTGAAACTCGCATGCCTGGTGCGCTGCGCTGGACGATGGCTCGCGCCTCTTGTTCGGCAGCGGGGTTGGCGAAACTATTCAAAAAGGCAATCGCGATAGCCTCAATCCCGTTAGCAACCAATTCGCGCGTCAGTCGCTCGACAAAAGCGCCATCGAGTTCCTGTAGGGTTGTGCCATCGGCCAGCGCGCGCTGTGGTACGCCAAAGCGTAGGTAGCGCGGCACAAGTGGTTGTGGCATCTCCAGCATAAGATCGTAGAGTTCGTAGCGGTTTTCCCGTCTGATCTCAATCGAATCGCGGAACCCCTGTGTGGCAAGAAGTGCTGTAGGTGCTCCTTTGCGCTCGATGATGGCATTCGTAACCAGGGTTGTACCATGTATGAGCTGGTGCACGTCGCTTGCTGCAACTCCATCCCGCTCAAGCGTTTCCAGCAAGACTGTTTCGATAGCTTGTGAGGGGTCACTCGGCGTGGTGAGCGCTTTGCCGACCGTGAAACTGCCAGTGGCGTCGTTGTATACGATGAGATCGGTGAAAGTACCCCCTATATCCACTCCTAGCCGGTAATGCCCAGGGAGATGTTGCATCATTCGGACTCCTAGTTGGGGAAGCGGCTCAAGGGGAAGGTATCTACTTGAGGCGAACGTTGCTGCGAGAGCAGCCCCCCGTCGACTACCAGCATATGCCCGGTGATATAACTGGCATCATCCGATGCGAGAAAAGCCGCAGGTCCAGCTACCTCTTCGGTCTCGCCCACTCGCCCAAGCGGTATACCTTCGCCTCGCTCCCGTTTCGTTTCCGCGCTCATTCCTTTCGAATCGATTGAGCCAGGAACAAGCGCGTTGACGCGAATCCCGTAAGGGGCGAGGTCAAGTGCCATCGCTCTAGTCAAGGCCTCCACCCCGCCTTTTGCCGTATCATAAGCGGCATTACCCCGGTGAGCGTGGGACGCGCCACCGCTAGAAAGGTTGATAATGACGCCCTTGCGACGACGGGCCATCACCTGCGCTGCTCGCTGTGAGCAGAGGAAGGCAGCCTTGAGGTTCACTGCCAAGATTTTGTCCCACCAGGTCTCATCGGCTTCGAGAAAGTGGCGCGCGGTGTTGGTTAAACTCGCGTTATTCACCAGCACATCCATCGTCCCAAATCGCTCGAGCGTGGTATCGAATAAGCGGTCGACCTGGCTCTTGTCCGAAACATCGGCAATGCCAGCCAGAGCCGACCCACCGTTGGCGATGATGCTCTGCGTGGTAGCCTCCGCGCTCACAGTGTCGACATCATTAACGATGACATGTGCGCCTTCGCTGCCGAAACGTAGAGCTATAGCACGCCCTATGCCCTTTGCAGCGCCTGTGACAATCACCACCTTGTCTTTGAAGCGTTGCCCATTCTGCATCACAATACTTCCTCCTCAGCTTTCTATTTTTCTTCTATGAGGAAGTCTCGCATAGCAAACAGAATGAGTCAAGAGGCGTGGGAAATTCCTGATCGAGCTTTAATCCTACGGTTTTGAATTGTGCGGAAGCTCCAGCCCTGCGTTCTCCAACACATCGAGCGAGAGCGCCGTCCAATCCATCTCACCCCTTCCTTTCGCCACACCTGCAAGCAAGCGGTCGTGCATTAAGCTTGCCAGGGGCATTGGCATGATAGCATATTCCGCCACCTCCCTGACCAGGTTGACATCCTTTAAGCCTAATTTCTGCTGAAACCCGACAGGAGTGTAGCGTTTCTCGGCAATCATCTTGCCATAGTTCTGGTAGATGGGAGCCGCGAACATGGTTTGTGCGAACATCTCCATCACGGCTGAACGATCAAGGCCACTCTTCTCCGCCAGGGTCAACGCCTCGGCCATCGCCTCCATCGCCGAAACGATCATGAAGTTGCCACAGAGCTTGACGATATTGGCCGCGCCGGGATCATCACCAAAGTCGAAGATGCCCTGTCCCATAGCCTCGAGTACAGGACGCACACGCTCTTTGCCAGCCAGAGGCCCTGCAACGCAGATCCACAGCTTTTGAGCGGCTGCCGCCTCGGGTCGCCCGAAAACAGGGGCCGCGAGATAGATACTGCCGTGTTGCGCATGCAGTTCCGCCAGCTTGCGCGATGTGAAAGGCGACACCGTGCTCATCGAGAGATGAATGCCGTTTGGCCCCAAACGCTCGAGAAAGCCCGGGCTCATAACGATCTCTTCAAGAGCCTGGTCGTTCGCCACCATGCTCACCACGATACCTCCAGGCTGAACGGCCTCGCTTGGCTGGCGCGCCAGTTTCGCTCCCTTCGCTATAAGTGGCTCCGCTTTGCTCGCAGTACGATTATAGACCGTGAGCGTGTAGCCCGCCTTAAGAAGGCTGCCTGCCATTGGCTGTCCCATATTACCAAGGCCAATAAACCCAATCTGTTCGCTCATCTATTCTCTTTCTCCTTTGCTTGATACTTGATACTGTTTTTCTCTCGTCTATACATCATACGCCAGCAAAAGCTTCATTGGTTCGAACTGTATGGCTTTCGATCCTCACGACCCCATCTGTTTCCGCAAGTCGTACGGGAAGAGGCAGGATCACAAGGTCTCCGTATATACATATGGAAATGAGCAATGGTGACCTGGAAAAAGGCACCATGCGAAGAGAGAAAACATTGTCGGTGGAGGAGCAAAGATATTTCCACGACAATGGTAATAAAAGTAATACATTAGGAAAGAAAGAAGGAATTCCCATGTTTTGGGGCTTTCACGGTTTATGGCTACTGATGCCTTTGTTTCTACTAGGCAAATTCTTTTGGCTAATCATTCTGGGACTGCTCATCTGGGCCTTGATACGCCGGTTCAGTTCAAGGAGACCATGGGCATACTACAGGCAGGAGCCTTTCTACAATCCAGGCATGCATCCTGGTACGCCGCCAACTCAACACTCGGCGATGGAGATCCTCCGGCAGCGTTATGCGCGTGGCGAGATCGATGCCACAACATTCGATCAGATGCGCGAGCGGCTGGAGTCTTCAAGTGGACCGAGCCAGCAATAGCATTCGTGCTTCCCAATGACCTCATCACTTCGCGTGAGAGGCATATCGAAAGCTTAAACACACGGCACATCCTCCCCCTATTAAAGAAGGGGAGCATGTGCCGCATTTTTTCAACGATGGTTACAGTAAGCCCATCTCTCTATAGATAAGCAGCAAGAGCGAAGCCTCCTGAACCCACCCCGGCGACCAATATCTTCATTTGCCAACCTCGAAGTACTGATCGATCAGCTCAAAATGTTCCGCGTCGTGCTCGCAGATTGAGGCAACGATTGTACAGAGCGGCTCAGTAATGTCTTCGTCCCACGGCGTACGCACTTCTTCCTTGAGTGTCTCGTCATCGAGCTCGTCGGCGACCACGTGAGTCAGGTGCATGTGGGTCTCTTCCCAGTAGTTGCGTACCTGCGGCAGTGAAAGCCCTTTATCCATTTCGCGCGCCTCTTCATTGCCCTCGTCCCCCGACAGCATAACGGGTGGCAGTGGCTGATCATGCGTATAGGCGACAATTAACATCCGTGTCGCCGCCTTATAATAGCTCATGTGTGACAGGAAATCCTTGACCGACCAACCTTCGGGCGTGAAAGGTGTCTGTTGCTCCTCATCATTCAGCCGATTGATCAGCTTCAGATAGCATTCGTGATCGTCCTGAAGGGAATCCAGAATATCTTGCTGCGTAGGTAACTGTGTTGCCAAACTCTATGCTCCTTTTCTTGATAATTTCCAATACAAGCTTCTGCCTCTATTACATCGCTCTGTATAGTCTCGAAGATTAACAGAGCCTTGTAGCATGTCGAGTTTCTCTCCTCCGGTCGTATATCAACAGCATTTCTGATCACATTATATGACTTTCAGAAATTTCTGTCTCAGCTCACTTACGGTGATGAGCATTGAAAAAACTCATTTATATCGTGTATACTGGCTCAAGGATAAGTCCTGTATACAGTTTGCTTTCCAGATGTTTAATTGTGTACACCTTTTCTGAAAAGCATCCTGTTGACAACATGGAGACCCGAGAACAGGAGAAAACCATGACTATCGATGCTGTAGACCCCCAGGGAGCGACGACGCATCCCATGACCGGCAAGGAATATCTGGAAAGCCTGCGTGATGGACGAGAGATTTGGATCTACGGAGAGCGCGTCAAAGACGTGACCACCCATCCAGGCTTCCGTAACACCGCTCGCATGATCGCTCGTTTATACGATGCTCTGCACAACCCGGCGTTACAGGACGTCCTGACCATAGAGACTGACACCGGCTCAGGTGGTCGTACCCACAGGTATTTCAGGGCGCCAAAAAGCTGGGAAGAGCAGCTCGCAGCTCGCGACGCAATTGCCGCCTGGGCACGCCTGACGTACGGCTGGCTGGGCCGCTCACCTGACTATAAAGCCTCGTTCCTCGCAACGCTCGGCGCCAACGCCGAATTTTACCAGCCGTACGAGGCGAACGCGCGCGCGTGGTACAAAAAAGCGCAGGAGCGGGTACTATATCTCAACCACGCTATCATCCATCCCCCCGTTGACCGTGATCGCGGGATCCATGAACGAGCCGAGGTAACCGTCCATATCGAGAAAGAAACCGATGGCGGTATCTACGTCAGTGGCGCGAAGGTGGTTGCCACAGGCTCAGCGCTCACGAATGCCACGTTTGTGGCGCATCACGGACTGATCCCGGTGCAGGACCGCCGCTACGCCGTCGTCTTCATGGTGCCGATGAACACACCAGGTGTCAAGTTGATTTCACGTGCATCATACGAGAATACTGCGGCCGTGATGGGGAGCCCGTTCGACTACCCCCTGTCGAGTCGCCTCGACGAGAACGATGCCATATTTGTGCTCGACAACGCGTTCATCCCATGGGAGGATGTGTTCGTCTGCGGCGACATCGAAAGGGCCAACAACTTTTTCCCCAAGACCGGCTTCCTGCCACGAGCGCTCCTGCAAGGATGCACTCGCCTGGCCATCAAGCTTGAGTTTATCGCAGGGCTCGTGCTCAAGGCCGTTGAAGCGACCGGCACGAAGGATTACCGCGGCGTGCAGACTCGCGTTGGGGAAATCATTTCCTATCGCAACCTGTTCTGGAGCCTGACAGAGGCGATGGCGCGTAACGCTGAGCCGTGGACGAATGGGGCCGTTCTGCCCAATATGGAGGCAGCCTCGGCTTACCAGGTGTTTGGATCGACCTTCTACCCCATCGTTAAGAACCTCATCGAACAAACCCTGGCGAGCAGCATGATCTACCTCAACTCCAGTGCCGTCGACTTCAAGAATCCCGAACTCCGTCCATATCTTGATAAGTATGTCCGTGGCTCGAACGGGTACAGTGCAGAGGACCGCATCAAACTGATGAAGCTGCTCTGGGACTCCATTGGCTCCGAGTTCGGCAGTCGCCACGAACTCTACGAAATCAATTATGCCGGTTCGACCGAAGAAAACCGCCTCATCGCACTCAATGTCGCCTCTGCTTCCGGGTTGAGCGACCGGATGAAGGGCCTTGCCGACACCTGCATGGCGGAGTATAACATTGACGGCTGGACTACCCCTGATCTGATCAACCCTGTGGATGTGAATTACGTGCTGGCACAGTTGAACAAATAAGCGGGAGGCTTACTCCGGCACCAGTAGACCCGCGATTTATCGAGGGGCGAGCGCAGCGAAGGAGGGCTGTCATATGGAGCAGCGCCCAGCAATTGATACTCAATTGTTTCGTAAGACGCTCGGTCGTTTCGCCACCGGTGTGACCGTAATCACCGTTGCTCACGAGGAACACGTACATGGTATGACCGCGAATGCCTTCATGTCGGTCTCGTTACATCCACCGTTGGTGTTGATCTCCGTCGGGCAAAATGCCCAGATGTACAATCTGCTTGCCCTTGACGCTCGCTTTGGCATCAGTATGCTCTCTGACGACCAGGAGGGGTTGAGCCGTCACTTTGGCGGTCGCCCAATGGACGGACTTGAGATCGCCTTTATCATGGAGAAGGGTGTCCCACTCCTGAAGGGGGCCATTGCTCACATTGTTGCTCGCGTAGTAGACGTGCGTCAAGCAGGCGACCATACGCTCTTTCTTGGAGAGGTCGAGTACTTGCACGTTGGTCATGGCAGCCCATTGTTGTTCTATGCAGGCTCCTATGGGCAGATGACCAACCAGCATCCCGCAGAGATTTTAGGATGGATGGGTTTGTGAAGGTCAGAGCGCTCTTGAATCATGAGAGCTGCTCTAGCAAAAGATGTAGCAGAGCACACGAATTGTGATTGTTGGAGGTATAAGCGTTAATCTTCCTAAGAAAGGATAAGGAGATTCCTCATGCCTGTCGTGGATGTCAGAAGTATCTCGCACATCGCTTTGAAGACGCGCAACGTAGAGCAACAAACATACTTTTATACTCAGATGGTGGGTCTTGGTGAGACAGAGCGCGATAACGCCGATCAGGTCTACCTGCGCTGCAATACAAACCACCACTCGGTTGTGCTCATTCCCTCCTCTGAGACAGGGCTCGACCACTATGCGCTCGACGTGGCCAGTCCAACAGCTCTGGAGGCTGCCGCCAGGGCATTGTCAAAAGCCGGCATTCCCTTCGAAACAGAAGGGCCAGCTGAACTTGGCCAGGGAACTTCCTTGCGTTTGCGCGACCCTGACGATTATGTCGTCGAGTTAATCGGCGAGATGGCGCAAGTCGCCCCAACCTATGGCCCACGGGCAGTCCAACCCCGCAAACTGGGCCACGTCACCTTACTCGTGGATGATTGCAAACGCAGCGCTGAGTTCTATAGCGAGGTACTGGGCTTCCGCGTCTCCGACTGGGTAGATGATATCTTCCTCTGGATGCGCTGCAATCCTGATCATCATGGCCTGGCGTTTGCCAAAACTGGTACTATCAAGATGCATCATTTCGCCTTCGAGTTGAAGGACTTCTCCTACCTTGCCCGCCAGGCTGATCACCTCATGCACAATGGCTATGTACTGCTCTATGGCCCTGGTCGGCACGGCCCCGGAGAAAATCATTTTGAGTACTTTAGAGACCCCGAAAGCAACTTGATCGAATTCATGAGCAACATCCAGCAAATCTGGGATGATGCAACGTATGAACCCAAAGTCTGGGATTCGCAAAAAAGATGGGTAAACCTCTGGGGACCAGAAGGCCCTGCAGATTTTGTATAGGTTTGCTATGTGAAGGAACTACAGGTGAAAGAACTACAGCTTGACCATATAGACTCTCCTATTGGCACCATTCTAATCGTCGTTGATGGAGAGCAATTGTGTTCGCTTGACTTTGCGGACTACGAACAACGCATGATGACATTGCTCCTGCGCCGCTACGGACCAATCCGTCTGGCGCAGACAATCGACCCATGTGGCTTCAGCAGCTGCATTCGTGACTATTTCGCGGGTGACTATCGCTGCCTGGACGCGATTCCTGTAAGCACCGGTGGTACGGCCTTCCAGCAGCAGGTCTGGTCCACGTTACGCACCATTCCACCGGGAACGACGATCAACTATGGTGAAATTGCGGCGAAACTTGGCAAGCCTGCCGCGTACCGTGCCGTCGGTGGAGCGAACGCTCTCAATCCCATTCCAATTGTGTTGCCATGTCATCGTGTTATCGGCGCGGACACTTCCTTGACCGGCTACGGCGGAGGGATCGAGCGCAAGCGCTGGCTGTTGCAACACGAAGGCTATGTCATATAGCTACAAGATCATCATCTTTCATCTTGCCACCTCCGCCCATGACCGCCAGCCACCAAACGTAGTGCGCGGGTTGTGACATATTCACGATGGTGCAAGCTGGCTGAGTGCACGACGCACAAAAACGGGCGTGACCTGTTTGCGATAATTGATCGCCAGGTCGGCATTGTCCAGCGGCTTGGAGCGCCTGGAGGCAGCAACCGCCACCACATCGATCAATTCAGGGCTGAGCGACCGACCGACCAGTTGTGCGGCAGCCTCGCTCGCCTCCACCGGGTGAGATGCCACGGCTCCCAGTGTAATGCGCGCATCAGCTACCGTCCTGTCAGCAGCAAAGCGCAGCGCCACCGCTATCCCCAGCAGTGGGAAGTCGAACGAGCCTCGACGGCGCAATTTCAGGTAGGTGCTGCGCCAGCCATCAGCCGGCGGTAAAATCACCTCGGTAAGTATTTCATCCGGCGCCTTCATATAGGGGTCCATGCCATCGATCAAGACCGTGCACGCTCCACATTCTCCCAATTCGCAGGCATGCTTGGTGCCAGTCAAACCCATATCTTCACGCAGGACTTCAAGTAAGGTATGATGCGGCAAAACCGCCACTTCGTGGCGCTCGCCATTCACATGCAAGGTGATGAGTTCGCGCATTGCAACCTCCTTTCGCGAACCCCCGGACAGCCTCTTCCACACGTGCCAAAAACTGCTGGGGATCTGTTATCGTGTGTTCTGTGAAGCGCGGTAGCGCGTATGCCTGCAAGAAGGCCTCGCGCCGCGCCAGCGGCCAGCTCGCCAACACGAATGGGCCAGTTGCCGCGGCCAGCAGGTGCACACGCGTCCCTCGCGGAGCGGAAATATGCAGAGCAGGTTGTGCTCCTTCATCCACCATACTTTCGATGATCCGCACGCCCTTCTGCTCGATCTTCCCAAGGAACACCGTTTCCCCTGTACTTGCTGCTATGCGCCGCATAGCGGGCAAAGCATAATGACGCAGGCCAGCACGCTGGACATAGGCTTGCGCAAGGTCATAAATGCGGGGACCCATTACATACCGTCGATCCTCCGCCTGCTCGATCACGCCATTGCTCTCCAACGTTTTGAGCAGCCCGTGGATACTCCCTTTACTCATGTTGAGCGCTCGTGCCATGTCCGAAAGAGTCAAACCCTCCTCGGTATCGCTCAAAAGATCCAGCAAACGAAAAGCCCGCTCTACCATTGGTGCAGGCGCTACCGCCGTTTCAGTTTCTTCGCGAGTATCAGAATGTTCGCTATATTGAACTATTCGTTCTTCCATAGGAACAGCATAATCAATTTCGGGTTAGAAGTCAAGGAGTATTCCTGTTAGATGTCGTTTCTTTCTCATTGAAGAGCGAGAACGAAATTGAACGTTGCCAGTTGACCGTTGGACGTATTTTGCACATGAATAAGTAGCTCGGGGGAAAAGATGCCGTCGCTGTCGTTACGTGGTTCTCCAGGAAAGTAGAGTTGTGTGGTGAGAACAGACTGGCCAGGAGCCTGGACTTTCATGTGAATATGGCGCGTTCGACCAGGGTATTCTCCAGGGACAATGGTTTCAAGGGAGTAGCGTCCCTGCTTATCTGTGTACTGGTGACCACGCAGCCTGAAGCCAGTGTTATCGTAATTCCCGTTACTATCTGCATGCCAGAAGTCCAGCCACGCATGAGCAATTGGCTTGCATGTGGTAGAAAACACGTATCCGGCGACTGTGAGAGGCGTTCCCGCGAAACCTGATTCTCGTAAAGAAGTACGCTCAGGTGAGCCGGGCTTGTAAAAGGGTCCTTCTGTCTGGGATGGGGTAGGTGTACCACTACAGGCTCTGGTAGATGTCGTTGCTTGCGCCGTAGTTGCAGTCTGCGGCGATGATGTTGTATTGCTCACAGGACCCGCACAGGCTACGATGAGCAGGGCACCCGGCAGCGTCAGAGATTGCTTGAGAAACGAACGTCGACTGACGATGTTCTCGGACGATATTTGCCGCTGTGGCATCTTGATCTCCTTAAGGCAGTCTATCGTAGAAGAAAGTCCCCACCCGGTTGGATAGAGACCTCCCTTGTTCTGCTCTCACCCGGATAATGAGAAAGAAATTACCCATGAATTTTGAAATTTACACCCAACCAGTCACCCCACAAGAAACGTCAACGTCAGCTGGTTAAACGCATCAGCACGCTCAATATGCGGGCAATGCCCACAGTCAGCAAACACCTCCAGGCGGCCTGAGGACGTGCGTTCAACCTCCTGTGCATGAGTCGCAGGAATCACCGCGTCAGCAACTCCCCAGGCGACCAGCACCGGAACGTTCAGCCTGGCCAGGGTATCGCGCAGGTCGACGAGCTGCTTTCCATCATCGAATGCGGCATCGGCGGTTGCGACCAGCGCTTCGTGCGCGCCTGGTTGCATGCGCTGCTGGTAGAGCTGGTTTACCAGTTCCTGCTGAATCATACCAGTATGAGCGAAGAAGTGTGTGAGTTCCACGCGTACGTTCTCAGGGCTGGGCTCGGAATGTATCAGCTCGAGCACCGTGCGATCAATCTCCGGCCCCAGGCCCGCGCTATCGACCAGTACCAGTCGTTCTACCCGCTGCGGATAGCTTCCGGCGAAGGCAAGAGCCACTGCTCCTCCGAGAGAGTGGCCAACGATGCTCACGCGCTGCCAATCTGGACCAAGAGCATCGAGGAAGCTTGCCAGGAACTCGGCCAGCGCGGGCACACTGTAGTCTGTAGCCGGCTTGGCGCTGCTGCCTGCGCCAACGAGATCAAGCGCGCAGATGCGGAACTGTTCGGCAAAGGCTGGCAGGTTTAAAGACCAGGTGGTCAGCGAGCCGCCCAATCCATGCACAAACACCACGTGTGGCGCGTTGACAGGTCCCGCCATAAGGCAGTGGACCGTTCCACCAACGTCAACATCCCGCTCCTCGGCCTCTTCAGAAGGCGCTGCTTTCGCTTCCTCGGCTGCACGCAGCACATCCTCGCGCCCGATCATTCCGCCAGGTCCCGTCCCAGCGACTATTGTCAGGTCAACGCCAAGTTCCTGCGCCAGCCTTCGCGCCGCTGGCGAAGCATTCACTCGTCCGCCGGTGCTACTCGGTGCTCTAACCGTCGCGCGTGTTCCACTTGCCGTTTCCCTTGCCGCTGTTTTCCGCTGACCGGTCAGCATCTCAGCCTTCTGCCGCTTGATCTCGGCATCCTCGCGTATCAAATCAGCCACCTGTTCATCGGTCAGTTCCTCGCCCGGCACGACAATCACAGCAAGAGCTGCCCCTACTGGCGCATCCTCCCCCTCCGGTACTCCCAGCCAGCGCACAAGGCCCGTTGCGGGCGCTTCCACCTCGTTCGTAGCCTTCTCGCTCTCGATCTGCACAATGGGCTCGCCCTCCTGGACAGAGTCGCCAGGACGTTTCAACCATTCGACAACGAGCCCCGTCTTCATCGCCAATCCCCACTTAGGCATGCTTAAAATAGTTGCCACGCTGCCTCTCCTCTCTGTTTTTCACCCTTTAACATGCTTTCTATGCAACGGTATCCCTCCGCCTCCTCTCAAGGGTAGGTTCGTTGAAACGAGTTTCATTTGTTTCACTTGTTTCACTTGTTTCACTTGTTTCATTTGTTTCATTTGTTTCGTATGTAGCACACAAACATGGGCAAAGAGGAACGCGGACGACCACGAGGGAGGTATGGCGTGACACCCCCGTAGGGGCGGGAGTGGTGCGCAGTGGAGTGGGGACGCTTGCGTCGCCCTCTCCGCACCACTCCCGCTTTACAGGAGTAGATATTTGTAGCTGCGCCTCGGGAGCCGCTTCGTCACCGTAGGGGCGGGGGTTGGGTTGTGCGGGGAGGGGACGCTTGCGTCGCCCTCGTCCTGGCACTGTAAACGCCTTCCTCCTCCTGCCAGGGCGACGCAAGCGTCCCCACTCCACTGCGCACCACTCCCGCCCCTACGGGGGTGTCACGCCATACCTCCCTCGTGGT
>WNFW01006424.1_pt1 | contig 13649 bp, 14 predicted proteins | sample 5400131 | NCBI WGS metagenome assembly WNFW01 (sample SAMN13153362, study PRJNA577476) | soil metagenome | isolation source: 20 cm soil or saprolite under grassland replicate 1 | place: USA:California | collected 2016-06-15 | reverse complement strand
AGCCCGGCGAGGGCCCGGGGCGCTGGGCGTTGGGCGTGGTGGGCGAGCGCGTGGCGGTCGAAGCGCTGGACGAACAGAGCCGGCAGCGCCAGCCCGCCGCCGCGCCGCGTGCCGGCCCGACGGGGAGCCGTACCGTCACGGCGCCGATGCCCGGTCTCGTCGTCCGGATCGAGGTCGCCGCCGGGCAGCCGGTGGAAGCGGGCGCGGGTCTCGTGGTGGTCGAGGCGATGAAGATGGAGAATGAGCTCCGGGCACCTCACTCGGGTGTGGTCGCGACCGTGCACGTCGCGGTCGGTCAGGCGGTGGAACGGGGCGCGCCGCTCGTCACGCTCGCGGGCCCGGAACCTTCTGGTTGACAGGGCCTTACGCCCCGGGTATGCTTCGCGGCTATAACAACGACGCGTCTTTTTCCGGGCCCTGTGACGATGCACACGTTTTCGCTGCGCAAAGAGGACATCACACGTCGCTGGTACGTCGTGGACGCCGCCGGGCAGCCGCTCGGCAGGCTGGCGAGTCGCGTCGCCCAGGTGCTGCGGGGCAAGCACAAGCCGACGTTCACGCCACACCTGAACGCCGGCGATTTCGTGGTGGTCGTGAACGCCGAAAAGGTGATGCTCACCGGTCGCAAGCTCGAGCAGAAGCGTTACTTCCGGCACACGGGCTACATGGGGCACGAGCGGTTCACGCCGCTCAAGGTGCTGCTCGCCAAGCACCCCGACCGCGTGATCGAGCGGGCCGTGTGGGGAATGCTCCCGAAGACGACGCTGTCCCGGCAGCATGTGAAGCAGATGCTGAAGGTGTACGCCGGCCCGACGCATCCGCACGCGGCGCAGCAGCCCGAGCCCCTCAGCCTGACGGCGGGGGTGGGAGGGGCGTCATGAGCTCGGCGATCACACCGGAGCTGCGCTGGCACGCGGTCGGTCGCCGCAAGGTGGGCGTGGCGCGCGTGTATCTCACGCCCGGGTCGGGGAAGTGGAACATCAACGGGCGCACGCTGGGCGACTACTTCCCGCGCGCGTCGCTGGTGTCCCACATCCAGCAGCCGTTCACGGCGACGGACACGCTGGGCGCGTTCGACGTCCGCGCCATCGCGTCGGGAGGCGGGCAAACGGGCCAGGCGGGCGCGTTGCGGCTCGCGATCGCGCGGGCGCTGTGCCTCGCGGACGACCGGCATCGCAAGAAGCTGCGGGAGCAGGGCCTGTTGACGCGGGATCCCCGCGCGGTCGAGCGCAAGAAGCCGGGCCGAGCCGGAGCGCGCAAGCGGTTCCAGTTCAGTAAGAGATAACGGGATCAGGGGTTGGGGGCTCGGGACTCGTTGTTCCACCCTAACCCCGAGCCCCGAGCCCCTAACACACACGTTGCCCGATCCGATGCCGGGTCCCTACGGGGTGGCACCGGAGATGACGGCAGCGGCGGATCGAACCCAAGAAAGGAAGGGCATGGCGCAGCCTCAGTTGCAGGACCTGCTGGAAGCGGGCGTCCATTTCGGCCACCAGACGCGGCGCTGGAATCCGAAGATGCGCCGGTTCATCTTCGCCGAACGCTCCGGCATCTACATCATCGACCTGCAGAAGACGCTCCGCCAGATCGAGGTGGCGCAGGAGCTGCTGCGCGGCGTGGTGCTGAAGGGCGAGGGCGTCTTGTTCGTCTGCACCAAGAAGCAACTCAAGAACATCCTCCAGGCGGAGGCGGAGCGCTGCGGCGCGTTCTACGTGACCGAGCGCTGGCTGGGTGGTACGCTCACGAACTTCCAGACGATCAAGAAACAGATCAAGCGGCTCAAGGACCTGGAGCAGGGGATCAGCGAAGGGGAGTTCGAGCATCACACCAAGAAGGAACAGTTGCTGTTCGACCGCGAGCGCCTGAAGCTCGAGAAGTACCTCTCCGGCATCAAGAACATGGGCCGCCTGCCGGGCGCGTTGTTCATCGTGGACTCGAAGAAGGAGCGCATCGCCGTCGCGGAGGCGAACAAGCTCGGCATCCCGGTGGTGGCGATCGTCGACACCAACGCAGACCCGGACTTGATCAGCGTGCCGATCCCCGGGAATGACGACGCGATCCGCGCGGTGTCGCTCATGACGGCCGCCGTCTCGGACGTGATCGGGGAGGCACGGCGCCAGATGCCGCTGCGCGAGCCGGCCGAGGAGGGCGAAGGCGTGACGTACTCCACCGAGACCGGCGTGGAGGCGGAGGCCGAGGGAGACAAGAAGAAGAAGCCGGCCCGCCGCAAGCGGCGACCCAAGCCCGAGGCGATCGCGGCCCGGCTCAAGACAGAGGAGGCGCCGGCGCCGGCCGAATCGAGCGGCGGGGGCGAAGGCTAACACGCCCGCACCGCCGACCGTTGGATAACCAATCGCCGCCCTCTCCGGCCGTACGGCGCGAGGGCGGCGTTTTTTGTGAGGAGTGACGCGATGGCGACTGTGAAAGACATTCCGGCGAAGCTCGTGGCCGAGCTGCGCGCCCGCACCGGTGCAGGGATGATGGACTGCAAGCGCGCGCTCGAAGAGTCGAGCGGCAATCTGGAGAAAGCGGTCGACCTGCTGCGCCAAAAAGGCGCGGCCAAGGCCGACAAGCGCGCGGGGCGCGCGGCGTCCGAAGGGCTGATCGGCACCTACCTGCATCACGACGGCAAGATCGGCGTGCTGGTCGAGCTCAATTGCGAAACGGACTTCGTGGCTCGCACCGAGGACTTCAAGGCGCTGGCGCGCGACCTGGCCGTGCACATCGCCGCGACGAACCCGCTCGCCGTGCGGATCGAGGACCTGCCCCCGGAGCTGATTCAACGCGAGCGTCAGGTGTACGAGGCCCAGGTCGCCGAGCAGAAGAAGCCCGAAGCCATCCGCGGCAAGATCGTGGACGGCATGCTGAAGAAGTTCTACGAGGAGAACGTCCTGCTGGAGCAGAAGTTCGTGCGGGACGACAAGCGGACCGTGGGCGAGCTCGTCAAGGAGCTGTCCGCCAAAACGGGGGAGAAGGTCGACGTGCGTCGGTTCGCGCGGCTGAAGGTCGGGGAGGGCTGAGTTGGCCACGGCCCGCGCTCCCGTGCCTCCCGTGCCTCCCGCTCGGCCCCGCCTCGCCTACCCGCGCGCCCTGCTCAAGCTGTCGGGCGAGGCGTTCGCGGGGGACCGCGGGGCGGGCGGGGGGCTCGATTTCGAGATCGTGGACCGGCTCGCGAACGAGCTGAAGACGGTGGCGGCCCTGGGGGTGCAGCTGGGCCTCGTGGTCGGCGGCGGCAACATTCTGCGCGGCACGGCGGCGAGCGCGCAGGGGATGGACCGCGTGTCCGCCGACTACATGGGGATGCTCGCCACCGTCATCAACGCCCTCGCCTTGCAGGATATCCTCGAGAAGAAGGGCGTGGATACGCGCGTGATGACGGCGATCCGCATGGAGGAGCTGGCCGAGCCCTACATCCGGCGCCGCGCCGTGCGCCACCTCGAAAAGGGGCGCATGGTGATCTTCGCGGGCGGGACGGGCAACCCGTATTTTTCGACCGACACCGCGGCGGTGCTGCGGGCGCTCGAGGTCGAGGCCAAGGTGCTGCTCAAGGCGACGAACGTCGACGGCGTCTATACGGCCGACCCGAAGGAGGACCCCAAGGCGCAATTCCTCGCCGAGCTGTCGTTCCGCGACGCGCTCGTGAACGGCTACGCCGTGATGGACGCGAACGCCTTCGGGTTGTGCAAGGAGAACAAGCTTCCCATTGTAGTATTCAACATCAACCAGCCCGGCGCGACGGCCAGGGTGCTGGCCGGGGAGCGCGTCGGCACCATCGTCACATGACCACGGCCACCAGTCTAGCCGACAGCGTCAAGCAGGCCCGCCAGGCGATGGACAAGGCGGTGGAAGCGGTGAAGCGCGAGTTCGCCACGGTGCGCACGGGGAAGGCGACCACGGCGCTGCTCGATCTGGTGCGGGTGGACGCCTACGGCAACGAGATGCCGCTGAACCAGGTGGCGAGTGTCGCGGCGCCCGAGCCGAAGCTGCTCACGATCCAGCCCTGGGACAAAACCCTCCTCAAGGCGATCGAGAAGGCGATCCTCACGTCGGACCTGGGACTCACGCCGGCCAGCGACGGCACGCTCATCCGCATCCCCATCCCGGCGCTCACCGAGGAGCGCCGCAAGGAGCTCGTGAAGGTGGTGCACAAGTTCGCCGAAGAGGGCCGAGTGGCGGTGCGCCACGCCCGGACCGACGCGATCAGCCGCATCAAGAAGACCGAGCACGTCTCCGACGACGAGAAGAAGCACGCCGAGAAGGACGTGCAGAAGCTGCACGACGATCACCTGAAGCTGGTGGATGCCGCGGTCAAGGCCAAGGAAGCGGAGATCATGGAGGTCTAGGTGTCCGACGACCTGCTCGAGCAGATCCGCTCGAATGGGGCCGCGCCCCGCCACGTCGCCATGATCATGGACGGCAACGGTCGCTGGGCACGCGAGCGCAATCTGCCGCGCCCGTTCGGGCACCGTGCCGGGATGAAGGCGGTGCGCGAGGTGGTCGAAGGCGCGATCGAGGCGGGCGTCGAGGTGATCACCCTGTTCGCCTTCTCCGAGGAGAACTGGCAGCGCCCCCCCACCGAGATCTCCGCGCTGATGAGCCTGCTCGAGGAGTACATCGCCACGCAAGCCGAGGAGCTGCGCGAGCAGGGCGTGGTGGTGCAGCGCCTGGCGCTCAATCTGTGCATCTCCTATTCGTCCCGCGCCGAGCTGGCGCGCGCGGCGCGCCTGCTCGCCGAGGAAGTCTTGAAGGGCACGAAGCGGCTCGAGGACATCGACGAGGAGGCGCTGCGCGAGAAGCTGTACACCGCCCCCTGGAGCGACCCCGATCTGCTGATTCGCACCTCGGGCGAGCTGCGGATCTCGAACTTCCTCTTGTGGCAGCTCGCCTACACCGAGTTGTACATGACGCCGGTGCTCTGGCCCGACGTCACGCGACGCGATCTCTTCCAGGCGATCCTCGACTACCAGCGGCGCGAGCGGCGGTTCGGCAAGGTCTCGGCCCCTCCCTGATGTCCCGCAACCTGCTGGTCCGCATCGCCGTCGCGGTGCCGGCCATTGCGGTCTCCGTGGCGCTGCTGTGGCTGGGGGGCTGGGTCCTCGCCACCGCGCTCGCCGTGCTCGGCGTGCTCGGCACCCGCGAGGTGTACGACCTGGCCCGGCGTGAAGGGATCGAGCCGTTCAACCGCCTGGGGCTCGTCGCCGCGGCAGCCGTGCCGTTCGCAACCTTCTGGGTCAAGGGATTCGCCGACTGGGAGCCGGTGCTGTACGTCGCCGCGCTGTGGCTGCTCGCCGTGCTGGTCGTGGCAATGGCGCGCGGACCGACCCGGCGCCCGCTCGCCACCGTGTCGGTGACCGTGTTCGGCAGCTTGTACGCCTCCGCCCTGCTCGCCTTCACCATCGCGATCCGCCACGGCCCGCACTCGGACGCGCACCCCCGCGGCTCGGTGGCGCTGGTGCTGCTGCCGCTCGTCGTCACGTGGGTGTGCGACACGTGCGCCATGCTCGCGGGGACGCTGATCGGCGGGCCGAAGCTCACGCCGGTCCTGTCGCCGCACAAGACGTGGGCGGGAGCCGTCGGTGGCGTGGTGGGCGGCCTCATCGCCGCGTTGCTCTACGGGCCGCTCGTGCTCAATCGCCTCGGCTTACAACTCAGCGTCTGGCAACTTGTGACGGTGGGTGTGGTGGTGGCGCTGGCGGCGCAGGTGGGCGATGTCGCCGAGTCGCTGTTCAAGCGCGAGGCGGGGGTCAAGGACTCGTCCTCCCTCATCCCCGGCCACGGGGGTGTGCTCGACCGCCTCGACTCCCTCTACTTCGTGCTGCCCGCAACCGCGGGATTGCTGCGCCTGTTCGGGATCGCATGAGCGTCGGCGTCGCGATCCTCGGGTCCACGGGCTCGATCGGCTGCTCCACGCTGCAAGTCCTGGCCCGCCAGCGCGAGCGGTTTCGGGTCGTCGCGCTGACGGCGCATTCCAATGCCGGCCTCCTGGAGCGACAGGCCGCGGAGTGGGAGCCAGCGTATGTGGGGCTCGTGAACGGCGGCAAGCGGGGCTCGGGGCCCGGGGCCCGGGGCTCGGGGGTCAGCTGCCTGGTGGAGGCGGCGACGCATCCGGACGTGCGGATCGTCGTGAACGGTGTCGTGGGCGCGGCCGGGCTCGAGGCGACGCTCGCGGCGCTCGAGGCCGGGAAGCGCGTCGCCCTCGCGAACAAAGAGACCCTCGTGATGGCCGGCGAGCTCGTGACGCGCGCGGCGCGCGAGGGGGGCGGGGAGATCGTCCCCGTCGACTCCGAGCACAGCGCGGTGTTGCAGTGCGTCACCGGCCGCGCGCCGGCCGAGCTGGCGCGCCTCATCCTCACGGCCTCGGGCGGCCCGTTTCGCACGTGGCCGCGCGAGCGCATTGCGGCCGCGACCGTGGCAGAGGCGCTGCGTCACCCCACCTGGAAGATGGGAAAGAAAATCACCGTGGATTCGGCCACGCTCGTCAACAAGGCGCTCGAGGTGATCGAGGCGCATTTCCTGTTCGGGCTCCCGTACGAGGCGGTCGAAGTCGTCGTGCATCCCCAATCGGTGATCCACGCGTTCGTGGAATTCGTGGACGGATCGGTGCTCGCGCAGGTCGGGTTCCCCACGATGGAGCTGCCGATTCTCTACGCGCTGACGCATCCGGCGCGGGTGCCGGATGCGGGAACCCGGCGCTTCGATCCGGTCGCCGCGGGCAGCCTCACCTTCGAAGCCGTCGACGCGGAGCTCTATCCGGCCTACCGCCTCGGCCGCAGCGCGGCCAGCGCCGGCGGCACGGCTCCCACGGTGTTCAACGCCGCCAACGAGATCGCCGTCGCGCTGTTTCTCGAGGGCGCAATTCCCTTCGGCCGCATCGCCCCGACGATCGCCCGGGTGCTGGACGCGACGGCGCCGACCGGCGCGGACACGCTCGAGGCCGTGCTCGCGGCCGACGCCACCGCCCGCCGGCTGGCCCGGGAGGCCGCGTGCTCCTGACGCCGATCTCCCTCATCGTCGTGGTCGGCGTGCTGATCTTCGTGCACGAGGCCGGCCACTTCGCCGCCGCCAAGGCGGTCGGCATCCAGGTGCTGCGCTTCTCGCTCGGCTTCGGGCGACCGATCCTGGCCTGGCGCCGCGGCGAGACGGAGTACTGGATCTCGTGGATTCCGTTCGGCGGCTACGTGAAGATGGCGGGGTTCGAGGACGAAGGGGTGGCCGGAGAGCTGGAAGGTGGCAAGAGCGCCCAGCCGATCGATCCCGACCGGGCGTTCGACCGGAAGCCGCTGTGGGCCCGGCTCGTCGTGATCCTGGCCGGCGTGACCATGAACGCCGTCTTCGCCGTCCTGGTCTATACGGGACTCGCCTACACCGGAACGCTCGAGCCGAACAACATCGCCACGACACGCGTGGACTCGGTGGTCGTGAGCGATCTGCCGCCGGCGGCGCAGGCGCTCGCGGCGTTGCGACGCGGCGATCGCATCACCACGGTGAACGGTGATTCCGTACGCACCTGGGGCGACCTGCAGCTCAAGCTCGCCAACGCCCCACCCCCTGTGACGGTGCGCCTGGCGGGGCGCTCGGACTCCCTCGTGCTCTCCGTTGCCCAGGGGGACACGGCCGCGCGGGTCGCCATGGTGCTCGCGCTCAGCCCCTATCTCGAGCCGGTCATCTCCAGCGTGACGTCCGGCAGTGCGGGCGGTAAGGCGGGCCTCAAGCCGGGTGACCGCATCCTCAAGGTCAACGGCGACACGGTCGTGTCGTGGCAGGACTTCGCCCGCGTGGCGCGCCGCAATCCCGAGCACCCCATCACAGTGGAGGTGGCGCAGGGCACTGCGCACCGCTCCCTGACGGTGACGCCGGATCGTCGCGAGGATACCGATCCCGTGACCAAGCGGACGCACGTCATCGGGTTCGTGGGCGTCGGGGCGGCGTACCCGACGCTCCCCCGGCCCGGCGTGCTGGGAGCGATCCGGGTCGGGTGGGCCGAGACGCGGAGTCGCGGCGGCCTGATCCTCGACTTCCTGGTGAAGCTCATCACGGGCCGGGCGTCGCTCGGGGAGCTCGGTGGACCGATCCTGATCGGCCAGATCTCGAGCCAGGCGGCGCGGATCGGCCCGGCCACGTTTCTCGGGTTCATGGCGTTCCTCTCCATCAATCTGGCCATCCTGAACGTCCTGCCCATTCCGATTCTGGACGGCGGCCAATTGGTGTTTCTCCTGGCGGAGGCCGTGCGCCGCAGGCCGTTACCGCTCGAGCTGCGCCTGCGGCTCACCCAGATCGGCTTCGTGGTGCTGGTCGCCATCATGATCCTCGCCACCTCCAACGATATCCGGCGCCTTTTGGGGCATGTCTTCCGCCGTTAGGGAGACGCTCACGGCGTATGTGGCGGGGCGGGTCAACGCGGACCAGCTCGTCGCGGTGGTGACCGCGGCGTACTACCGTGGCGCGGGAGGCGGGAGACGGGAGGCACTGCGGCCCGTGCTCGACGTAATCGAGCGCGCCTCGCCCGGCGTCGTGGAGCTCGCGGGGAGACCCGAGGGCGCGGGATTCGCCGTGCGGCCGGTGGAGCGCCCGTTCCCGGAGCGGTGCGAGCCCGACCTGCGCCGAGCGGTCGCGGCCTACTTGGGACGGGAAACGGCCGGGGAAGGGGGAAGGGCGCAGAGCGCCAGGTCCGGTCTCATCGCCCGGCTTGCCGGCCTGATCCGACGCCTGTTGCGCGCCTCAGCCTGACCACCGGCGCCACCAGGGACGGGAAGGCGGTTTGGCGCCCACCGCTTCCAGGTCCGCGAGCAGCTGGGCCCCGTCGCGGTAGCGGTCGTCGGGATGTTTGGCGAGGCACTTCAGCACGATCCGCTCGAACCGTTTGGACAGCTCCGGCCGCTTCTTGCGCAGCGCCGGAGGGGGCCGCTCCACGTGCATACGCGCGAGCTCGAACCAGTCGCTCGCGACGAACGGCACCTCGCCCGCAGCGGCCTTGAAGAGCGTGACGCCGAGCGCATAGAAGTCCACCCGCTGGTCCAGCGCGCGTCCCTGCGCCTGCTCGGGAGAGAGGTATTGCGGGGTCCCGATCGTCATGTTGACCCCCGTGGACGCCACGTAGCCCGAGACCGCGCGCGCGATCCCGAAGTCCGTGATGAGCGCGCTGCCGTCGGCGCGCAGCAGGATGTTGGCGGGCTTCAAGTCGCGGTGAATCACGCCCTGGCCGTGCGCGAATCCCAGCCCCCGAGCGACGTCCTTCGCGACGCGCACGATGTCCGCTTCGGGAAGGGGGCCCTCGCGGGCGATGCGCGCCCCGAGGCTGTCGGCGCACAGATCCATCGCGAAGTACACGTAGCTCCCGGAGCGCGCCACGAAGCGGATCCGGATGATGTTCGGGTGACGGAGCTTCGCGGCGGTTTCCGCTTCGTTCCGGAACCGGCTCTCGAACTGCGGGTCGCCGGCGTAGCGCGGCATGAGCACTTTGACGGCGACCGGGGTCCCGTCGAGCTCGCGACCCGCGTACACCCAGGCGAACCCGCCCTGGCCGAGCAGGCGCTCCAGGTCGTAGGGGCCGACGGTGCGGCCGACCAGGTCGGTGGGCGCGGGGAGCGCGTTGGTCACTAGGGCTTTACAAACCGGGATCGGTGGTCTAAGTTACTGCGCTCTCAAGAATTAGGGAACAGGACCAGATGTACGACAAGACGACGCCGGTCAGGAAGTACGGGCTGCACGAGGGGGACACGGGGTCAGCCCCGGTTCAGGTCGCGCTGCTCACCGAGCGGATCAACAGCCTCACCGATCACTTCAGGCTCCACGCCAAGGACTACCACGGGCAGCGCGGCCTCCTCAGGATGGTCAGCCAGCGCCGGCGCCTGCTGGAGTACCTGAAGCGCACCGACCTGGAGCGCTATCGGCAGCTCATCGACGAGCTGGGTCTCCGCCACTAATGCAACGGGCGTCGCGCTGGGTGTCCCGGCAAGAGCACCGGGACGCCTCGCGTATCTCTTCGTGCTCTAGACAGGCACCATGGTGAAGCACGTCGATCGCACGTTCGCGGGTCGCCCGCTGAAGCTCGAGTCCGGGCGACTCGCCAAGCAGGCGGCGGGGGCCTGCCTTCTGCAGTTCGGGGAGACCGTGGTCCTCGCGACCGTGACCGTGTCGGACAACGTCTCGACGCTCCCCTTCTTCCCCCTCACCGTCGAATACCGCGAGAAGGCCTATGCGGCCGGCAAGATTCCCGGCGGCTTTTTGAAACGCGAGGGCCGCCCTTCGGACGAGGAGATCTTATCGGCGCGGGTGACAGACCGCTCGATCCGGCCGTTGTTCCCCGAGGGGTTCAAGAACGAGATCCAGGTCTTCATCTACGTCCTCTCGGCGGACCAGGAGAACGATGCCGACGTGCTCGGCGTGACGGCGGCCTCGGCGGCGCTCCACATGTCCAAGGTGCCCTGGAACGGCCCCATCGCGGCGGTCCGCGTGGGGCGGGTAGAGGGCGCCTGGATCCTGAACCCGACGTTCCAGCAGCTCGAGTTCTCGGACGTGGACATGGTTGTCTCCGGCTCCGCGGATTCGATCGTCATGGTCGAGGGGGGCGCGCTCGAGCTGACGGAGCCCGAAATCGTGAAAGGGCTGGAGCTGGCGCACAAGGGCATCCGGGAGCTGCTCGACGCGGCCGGCGAGCTGGTGGCCGACGTGCGGCAGCCGAAGATGGAGTGGACCAAGGTCGAGGCCCCCGCGGAGCTGGTCGCGCGGGTGAAGGCGCTGGCCGAGCCGCGCATCGCCGAGGCGCTGAACCTCCCGGAGAAGGCGGAGCGGGCCCAGGCGCTCGCCGCGCTCAAGTCGACGATCCAGGAGCAGCTCGCGGCGGAGTTCCCCGACAACCTGAAGGACGTCGCGGCGGTGATCGAAGACATCGAGTACCGTACGATGCGCGAGCAGGTGCTGGCGCGCGGCGAGCGGGTCGACGGGCGGGATCTGGCGACGGTACGGCCGATCACCTGCGAGGTGGGCGTGCTGCCGCGCACCCACGGCTCCGCGCTGTTCACGCGCGGCCAGACGCAGGCGCTCGTGTCCGTCACGCTGGGCACGGTGTCGGACGAGCAGCGCATCGACTCGATCGACGTCGCCGAAGAGACCTCCAAGTCGTTCATGCTGCACTACAACTTCCCGCCGTTTTCCACGGGGGAGGTGCGGCCGATCCGCGGTACCTCACGACGCGAGGTGGGGCACGGCGCCCTGGCCGAGCGCGCGCTGCAGGCGCTGCTCCCCCCCTACGACCAGTTCCCCTACACGATCCGCATCGTTTCCGACATCCTCGAGTCCAACGGCTCGTCGTCCATGGCGACGGTGTGCGGCGGCTCGCTGGCGCTGTTCGAGGCGGGTGTCCCCGTGAAGGCGTCGTGCGCCGGGGTCGCGATGGGGTTGATCAAGGAAGGCACGCGGGTGGCGGTGCTGACGGACATTCTCGGCACCGAAGACAACCTGGGGGACATGGACTTCAAGGTGGCGGGGACGCGCGAGGGCGTGACCTCCATCCAGATGGACATCAAGATCGAGGGGCTCGACTTCAAGATCATCGCCGAAGCGCTCGATCGCGCCAAGCAGGCCCGGGTCCACATCCTCGACATCATGGACCGCGCGATGCCGGAGCCGCGCTCGCAGCTGTCCAAGTACGCGCCGCGCATCATCACGATCCAGATCCCGACCGACAAGATCGGCGACATCATCGGCCCCAAGGGCAAGACCATCCGGTCGATCCAGGAGCAGACCGGCGCCGAGATCAACGTCGACGACAACGGGCTCGTGACCATCTCCGCGGTCGGTGAGGGCGGGGAGCGGGCGCGCGACATCATCGCCGGCATGGTCCAGGTGCCGGAGGTCGGCAAGGTGTACGAGGGCGTGGTGAAGAGCACGACGGCGTTCGGCGCGTTCATCGAGATCCTCCCCGGCGTGGAGGGCCTGCTGCACATCTCCGAGCTGCAGCACGGCCGCACGGAGCGTACCGAAGACGTCGTGAAGAAGGGCGACCAGGTCAGGGTCAAGCTGCTGGAAGTCGACGAGCGCGGTCGCATGCGGCTCTCCCGCAAGGCGCTGCTCGAGAAACCGGAGACGGCCCCCGCCCGCTCGCGGTAATGGAGACGGTCCGGCTCGACCGGGAAATCCACCAAACCACCGCGCCGGGCGGCGTCCTGGTGCTCTCGGAACGGGTGCCGAGCGTGCGCTCGGCGGCGGTCGGCATCTGGGTGCGGAGTGCCAGCGCCCACGAGCCGCGTCCCAAGATGGGCGTGTCCCATCTGCTCGAGCACATGGTGTTCAAGGGGACCGAGCGCCGCACGGCCCAGGAGATCGCGCTCGCCCTCGAGACCCGCGGCGGCTCGCTCGACGCCTACACATCGCGCGACACCACCGCCTTTCACGCGCGCGTGCTCGACGCCGACCTGCCGCGCGCCCTCGACGTGCTCACCGACCTCGTCCGCAATCCCGTGTTGCGCACCAGCGACCTGGAGCTCGAGCGCAAGGTGGTGCTCGAAGAGATCAACACCGTCGAAGACACCCCCGACGATCAGGTGTTCGACCTCTCCTACGAGACGCTGTGGCCCCAGCATCCGTACGGCTACACCATCCTCGGCACCCGCGACACCGTCAGCGCGCTCTCGGCAGGCGATCTGAAGCAGCTGCACGGCCGGGCCTATTTCGCCGCGAACTGCGTCATCGCGGCAGCCGGGAACCTCACGCACGAGACGCTGCTCGACGAGCTCGCGAAGCTCGGCTGGTTCGATCGTGCGACGAGCGACGTGCAACGTGTGACGCCTTCGGTCACGCCCGTTGCGCCCGCCGTCCACGCCGCGGAGGCCCGCCACCCCAAGGACACCGCCCAAACTCACATCCCGCCGTCCACGCCGCGGAGGCCCGCCACCCCAAGGACACCGCCCAAACTCACATCGTGTTCGCCACCGACACGGTCCCGTACGCCGACCCGCGCAAGTACGCGCTGCTCGTCCTGGCGAACGTGTTCGGCGGCGGGATGTCGAGCCGCCTGTTCCAGCGGATCCGCGAGGAGCTCGGGCTCGCCTACGCGATTTACGCGTTCACGAGCTTTTATCGCCAGATGGGGGTGGCGGGGGTGTACGTCGGCACGCAGCCGCAGACCGCGGCGCAGGCCGTTGCCGCGATTCGCGAGGAGTACGCCAAGCTCGCGCGCGAGGGGCTGCGCGGAGACGCGCTCGCCGAGGCCAAGCAACAGACGCAGGGACAGCTGATGCTCTCTCTGGAGAGTCCCTCCGCACGGATGTATCGTTTGGCGGGCTTTTCGGTGTACGGCGAGCCGTATCAGAGTCTCGACCAGGTGCTGGCGACGGTGGCGGGTCTGACTGAGGACGAGGTCGCGGCCGTCGCGGCCGAATTCTTTGATCCGGAACGCCAGACGGTCGTGCAGCTTGGGCCGGACAAGGACTGAAAGGCGTCACGCGACCACTGAAAGGCGTCACGCAAGGGCGTCAAGCAAATGCGTCACGCGACAACGTAGGACGGAGCGGGCATGATCGTTGGAGTCCCGAGAGAGATCAAGACTGCCGAGAACCGCGTAGCGCTGGTGCCGGCGGGGGTCGAGTCGCTGGTCGGCGACGGCCACACGGTGCTCGTGGAACAGGGCGCGGGGCTCGGGTCGGGTTTCT
>WNFW01002084.1_pt1 | contig 13653 bp, 14 predicted proteins | sample 5400131 | NCBI WGS metagenome assembly WNFW01 (sample SAMN13153362, study PRJNA577476) | soil metagenome | isolation source: 20 cm soil or saprolite under grassland replicate 1 | place: USA:California | collected 2016-06-15 | reverse complement strand
TGTCGGCGGCGGCTGGCTCATCGGCGGGATGTTACGGCAACCGCTCCGATGTCCCGCCGTCGCCGACGACGACGACTGATCTCAGACGCGTTCGTACGCGGGTCGATCGACGACCAGCTTCGCCGGACCGGCTTACAGCGTGGCGACGACCTCGGCCATGACCTCGCCGATCTCCGACGGGTTGCGCGCGATGTGGCATCCGGCGTCCTCGAGCGCCTCGATCTTCGCCGCCGCCGTTCCCTTGCTGCCGGAGATGATCGCCCCGGCGTGACCCATCTTCTTGCCCGGCGGCGCGGTGATGCCGGCGATGTACGCGACGACCGGCTTCCTCATCTGGTGCTTCATGAACTCGGCCGCTTCCTCCTCGGCCGAGCCGCCGATCTCGCCGATCATGATCACCGCGCCCGTCTCGGGATCGGCCTCGAAAGCCGCGAGGGCGTCGATGAAGCTCGTCCCCGGCACCGGGTCACCGCCGATCCCCACGCAGGTGGTCTGGCCGATCCCCCGCTGCGTCATCTCGTGCAGCGCCTGGTACGTGAGCGTGCCGGAGCGGCTCACGATCCCGACCGGGCCGCCGCCCATGGCGATCTCGCCGGCGGTGATCCCGATGTTGCACTTGCCCGGCGAGATGATCCCGGGGCAGTTGGGACCGAGCAGTCGTGTGCCGGGGTAGTCGCGCTCGAGGCGGTTGTAGAAGTACGCCTCGTCGTGGGCGGGCACGCCTTCGGTGATCACGACGACGATCTCGATGCCGCCCTCGGCCGCCTCGAGCACTGCGTCCGAGACGCCCGGCGCGGGAATGAACACGCACGACGCGTTCGCTCCCGTCTCCGCCACCGCCTCCTTCACGGTCGCGAACACGGGGATCCCGTCGACGTCCGTCCCCGCTTTCTTCGGGTTCGTGCCGGCGACGACGTTCGTGCCGTACTCCCGGTTGCGCAGCCCGTAGAAGCGGCCCTGCGACCCCGTCAGCCCCTGGTACACGACGCGTGTGGTCTCGTCGACGAAGATGCTCACGACGCGCCCGCCAATTCCACGGCCTTGCGGGCGGCGTCGATCATCGTCGGCTGCGACACCAGCCGGTCGGACTCGTGCTCGGCCAGGATCGCCCGCCCTTCGTCGGCGTTCGTCCCGTCGAGGCGGATGACGATCGGCGACCGGATCTCCACCCGGCCCAGCGCCTGCACGATCCCGTTGGCGACCTCCTCGCCCTTGGTGATGCCGCCGAAGATGTTGATGAAGATCGACTTCACCTCGGCGTCGTTGTTGATCACCTCGAGCGCGTTCGCCATCACGTCGGCGTTGGCGCCCCCGCCGATGTCGAGGAAGTTCGCGGGCTCCCCGCCCACCTGGCTCACGATGTCGACCGTGCTCATCGCCAGCCCCGCCCCGTTGGCGATGATCCCCACGTACCCGTCGAGCCCGACGTACTGGAGGCCCTTGGCGTGCGCGGCCTCCTCGCGCTCGTCGCGCTCCTGGGTCGCCTCGTACTCCGACCACTCGTGCCGGAAGGCGGCGTTGTCGTCGAGGGTCACCTTGGCGTCGAGGGCATGCACGCGCCCGTCGGTCGTGAGGATCAGCGGGTTGATCTCGACGAGGTCGGCGTCACCGTCGACGTACGCCCGGTACAGCTTGACGAGCACGTCGACCGTGCCGTCGGTGGCTGCAGGATTGAGCTTCGCGCGGTCGACCCACTCGCGGGCGACCGCCTCGCTCAGGCCGTCCACCGGGTCGACGTGCAGCCGGGCGATCGCCTCCGGCTCCTGCGCCGCCACCTGCTCGATGTCGACGCCCCCGCGTGCCGACAGCAGCCCGAGGTGCAGCTTGGCCGAACGGTCGAGCGTGAACGACGCGTAGTACTCCTCGGCGATGTCGCTCGCCCGCTCGATCCACAGCGTCTCGACGACGTGACCACGGATGTCCATGCCCAGGATGTTGAGCGCGTGCGTGCGGACGGACTCGGCGTCGGACGCGAGCTGGATGCCGCCCGCCTTGCCGCGCCCGCCCACGTGCACCTGCGCCTTGACGACCACGGGGTAACCGATGCGGTCGGCGGCCTCGACCGCCTCCTGGACGGTGGAGACGGCGTGACCCGGCGACACCGGGATGCCGTACTCCGCGAACAGCTGCTTGCCCTGGTACTCGAGAAGGTCCATTACCTGGCTCGCTCCGCTCGGGTGGTCACGAGGCCTTCTGCGCCTCGCGGGCGTCGAGCGTCTGCTCGAGCCACCCGACGATGTCCGAGAGCGGGGCGCCGGGGGTGAACACCGCGGCCACGCCGGCCTCGCGCAGCCCCGCGATCTCGTCGGCGGGGATGATCCCGCCCCCGAACACCAGCACGTCGCCCACGCCCTTCTCGCGCAGGAGCGACACGATGCGCGGGAACAAGGTGTTGTGCGCGCCCGACAGCACCGAGAGGCCGACGGCGTCGGCGTCCTCCTGCAACGCGGTCTCCGCCACCTGCTCGGGCGTCTGGTGCAGACCCGTGTAGATGACCTCGAACCCGGCGTCACGCAGCGCGCGGGCGATCACCTTCGCGCCCCGGTCGTGGCCGTCGAGGCCGGGCTTGGCGATGACGACGCGGTAGCGCCGCTTCATGGTGTGAACCCCCGCATGGCGCCGGTCACGATACCCCTGGCCCCGACTGGACTCGGATCCGACGGCAACGTTCACTGGGGATGTGCCCCCGGAACGGACCGACACCCGTCTGCTGATCGGCGCCGGCGCGGCCGCGGTGTTGGCCGGCGTCTTCGTGGCCGTCGTGCTGCTGCTGGCCACGAGCCGGGCCGATTCGCCCAAGACGTACCGGCCGTTCCCTGCCGGCCCGGTGAAGCAGCTCCACGACAACCTGAAGACCCAAGGGCCCTTCTACTACCCGGACGCGTTCGGCGGGAAGCGCAGCATCCTGTTCGCGCTCGAGGGCGACCAGGTGGTGGCGCTCATGACGCACACCCCGGGCGACGAAGCGTGCCGCATCCAGTGGCGCGGCAGCGTGAACAGCTTCGTCGACTGCCGCGGCGACCGGCTGCGCAGCGACCAGATCGGGCGTTACGGGACGACCATCTCGAACCAGCGGGGCACCGGAAACGTCGTGGTCGTCGACCTGCGCAAGGAGCTCCCGCCGCCGGCGCCCGCGAACTGACTCGCGCCGCTACCGCTCGTCGTACGACATCGCGGCTACGTCGTCCCGACCGGCAAGATCTCCGAGCATCCGTTCGAGTGGCACGCCGACTCCGGTCTTCAGGCCGACGGTGATCTCGGTCGCCTCGCCGCTGCTGTCGACCTGGAGGTTGCGCAGATTGACACCCTCCAGATCGTTGAGGGCGGCGATCATCGCCGCCGGTTCGACGCCGGGCGCGAGCCGGAACGTGATGGTCTCGGTATGGCGTCCGAACCGGCGGCGCACCCAATTGCGCAGCCCCCGGAACCCGACCAGGCTCCCCAGGGTGGCGACCGTGACCGCCACCGCCGCCCAGTAGTAACCGACGCCGACGGCGAGGCCGACAGCGGCGGCCACCCACATCGACCCCGCGGTGGTGAGGCCGCGGATCGACGCGCCGTACTTGATGATGGCGCCGCCGCCGAGGAAGCCGACGCCGACCACCACTTGCGACGCGACGCGGGTGACGTCGATCTGGACGTCCGTCGCGTTGCGCGTCGCCTCGAACGGCGCGAACGCGTGCACCGAGATGAGACCGAACAGCGCCGCGCCCAGGCAGATCACGATGTGCGTGCGGAACCCCGCCGGCTGGGCGTCGATCTCGCGCTCGATGCCGAGCGCGCCGCCCAGCCCCACCGCGAGCAGGACTCGCAGCACCATCACGCTGTTGTCGAGCTTCAGCAACTCCGCCTTCATGGCGCCCTCAGGTGGGGAGCTTCTGCAGCGGTGCCCACGCCAGGAGGAGCCGCTTCTCGCCGGCGTCGCGGAACCGGATGACCGCCTCCGCCTTGTCACCCTCCCCGATGACGTCGAGGACGACACCTTCGCCGAAGGTGTCGTGCCCGACGTCGTCGCCGACGCGCAGTCCGGGCAGGCGCGCCGCCCGCCCCGCGTTGCTCGCGAGCGCAGCCGACACCACGGCGTCGCGATGGGCGCCCCGGCCACCTCCGGCGGGCCGGTCCTCGCCGAGCACCTCGACCAGCTCCTCGGGGATCTCGGAAAGGAACCGGCTGGGCGGGTAGAAGTCCGTGCGCCCGAAGAGCATGCGGCTCCACGCGTGGCAGAGATAGAGCCGCTCGCGCGCGCGGGTGATGCCGACGTAGCAGAGCCGGCGCTCCTCCTCGAGCTCGTCGGGGTCGCCCAGGCTCCGCATGTGCGGAAAGACGCCGTCCTCGAGGCCGGTCAGGAACACCACCGGGAACTCGAGCCCCTTGGCCGAGTGCAGCGTCATCAGCGTGATGGTGCGCTTCTCGCCTTCGATGTCGTCGAGATCGGTGACGAGTGACACCGCCTCGAGGAAGGCCTGGACCCGGTCGAGCCCGTCGGGGACGGTTGCCGTCTCGCTCACGGTCTGAGCGTCCGTCCCCTCGTCGTCGCCCACTGCACCGCCGGTGCCGCTGGCGATGCCGGCGAGGCCGGTCACGTCACCGGCTTCGAGCGCGTCGTCGAACTCACGGCAGACGCCCACCAGCTCTTGGAGGTTCTCGAGGCGCGCCTCGGCCTCGATCGACCGCTCGGCTTCGAGCTCGGCGAGGTACCCGGTGTCCTCGAGCACGGCCTGCACGACGGGCGCGACGCCGACGCCGGCCGCGCCTTCGACCTCGGCGAGGATGTCGAGCAGGTCGCGGATGCCACCCAACGCCTTCCCGCTCACACCGGCGGCGTCGGCCCGGTGGAGCGCGTCGCGGAACGTCATTCCGTGCTCCTGCGCGTACGCGCTCACCTTGCCCACCGACGTGTCGCCGACGCCGCGCTTGGGCACGTTGACGATCCGCCGCCAGCTCACCTCGTCGTCGGGGTTCACGAGCGCCCGCAGGTACGCGAGCGTGTCCTTCACCTCGCGGCGGTCGTAGAACCGCACGCCGCCGACCACGCGGTACGGGAGTCCCGCCCGCACCAGCGTTTCCTCGATGACGCGACTCTGCGCGTTGGTGCGATAGAAGACGGCGACGTCCGAGAAGCTGTAGCCCTCGCTGTCGTCGAGGCGGGCGATCTCGTGGGCGACGTACGCCGCCTCGTCGTGCTCGTCCTGGGCGTGATAGCGGGTGATGAGCTCGCCGCCGACCTGCTCGGTCCACAGGTGCTTGGGACGACGAGACGCGTTGTTGAGGATGACGGCGTTGGCGGCGTCGAGGATCCGCTGCGTCGACCGGTAGTTCTGCTCGAGGACGATGACCGTGGCGTCGGGGAAGACCTCCTCGAAGCGCATGAGATTGCGGAAGTCGGCCCCCCGGAACTTGTAGATGGACTGGTCGTGATCGCCGACGACCATCACGCTGCGGTGCTCCTCGGTGAGCAGCCGCACCAGCTCCCATTGCGCGGCGTTCGTGTCCTGGAACTCGTCGACGAGGACGTGGCGGAAACGCTTCCGCCACCGCTCGAGCACGTCGGGATGCTCCCGGAACAGGCGCACTGCGAGCAGCAGCAGGTCGTCGAAGTCGGCGGCCGAGCCGTCGAGCAGCCGCCGCTGGTACTCCCGGTAGACCTCGGCGACGCGCCGGTCGGCGGGACCGGCGGCCCGGTCGAGAGCCTGGTCGGCGGTCACGAGCTCGTTCTTGAGCGCCGAGATCTGCGACGCCAGCCGGCGGGCGGGGAACCGCTTGGGGTCGAGGTTCAGGTCGCGACGCACGTAGTCGACGAGCCGGACGGAGTCGGATTGGTCGTAGATCGAGAACGACGAGCGGATCCCGAGCTGTCCGGCCTCGCGCCGCAGGATGCGCGCGCAGGCGGAATGGAACGTCGACACCCACATGCGGTGGGCGACGGGACCCACCAGCTCGCCGACCCGCTCCTTCATCTCGCCGGCGGCCTTGTTGGTGAACGTGATCGCGAGCAGCGCGAACGGAGAAGCGCGGTGGTCTCCGATCAGCCATGCGACCCGATTCGTGAGCACTCGCGTCTTGCCCGATCCGGCCCCCGCGACCACGAGCAGCGGCACCTCGGGTGGGGCTGTCACCGCCTCCCGCTGCACCGGGTTGAGCCCCGCGAGCAGGTCAGTGGTTTGTTCGGCGGCGCTCATGACGCCAGCCAGAGTATCGGCGCCGGGTCAGATCTCGGTGCTGGGTTCGAGGCTGAGCTCGCCCGTCACGCCGTCCTGGGCGGGCACGTTGTCGCGCCACGCGCGCAACAGCCGCGTGCGGTCGTCGTTCAGCGCGACGGTGAACGCACCGGTCTCGTTGTCGACGTCGAGCGCGAAGTACGGCTCCCAGTCGCTGTCGAGCGACGGCGAGTCCGCGTCCGTGCCCTTGGGGACGCGCCGAAAACGCATCCTCTCGGCGTCGAAGAGCCAGATGCTGTGGGTCGATTCGATTCGTTCCATTCGCGCAACCGCCCGTTGGGGGGAAGGAAAGGGTACTGCGCATTGCAAGATGTTGCTTGAGTCAGCACGTCAGGTTGCCCTGTGCAACGTCAGGCAAAACCGAACATTCCGTCAGGTCTCGATGAGGAGCGTGACGGGACCATCATTGACCAGCTCGACTTGCATTCGGGCTGCAAATTGCCCGGTGGCGAAGGGTGCGCCGAGATCGCGGAGGGCGTGCGTGAACGCGTCGACGAGACCCTCGGCCTGATCGAGGGGCGCGGCGGCAGCCCACGACGGGCGCCGGCCGCGCCGGGTGTCGCCGTAGAGCGTGAACTGGCTGACGACGAGGGCGGCGCCACCGACCGCGCCCAGTGGCGCGTTCATCACCCCGCCGGCGTCGTCGAAGACGCGGAGGTGCCACACCTTCTCGGCCAGCTTTCGGGCGGCGGCCTCGGTGTCGTCGTGCGTGACGCCGACGAGCACGCACAGACCCGGTCCGATCTCGCCGATCACGTCGCCGTCGACGCGCACACGGGCCTCAGTCACGCGTTGCACGAGCGCCCGCATCAGAACGTGACGGTCAACCGCCCGACGCCGCCTTGGCCTCTTCGTACTCCTTCAGCGCCCGCCGGTGGCCGTTGGCGCCCGACCCGACGACGCCGCCGTCGCGTACTTCCTTCACGATCTTCTCGAGATCCTTCAGGCGGTCGTACACGTCGTCCTCCGGGCCGGCCGAGATCACACGATCGAACGCGGTGTGGATCCGGTCGAACTTCCGGCGCACCTGCCCGTACTCGTCGTCGAGCTTCTTCTTCGCTTCCTCGACGGTCTCCGCCATCAGGCTGCGCGCTCCAAGTCGGGCGAGTACTTGCCGAAGCGGGCGACGCTGTTCATCTTCGCCCGGTGATAGAAGGCGCGCTGGGCGGCGTCGCGGTTGGCGGGGTCGCCCTTCCACGCCTGCTGTGCCGCGGCTTGGAGCGCGCGGCCGTAGGAGAAGCTGAGCTCCCACGGGTGCGGGCCCATCCGGTTCATCGCGTCGAGCCGGGAGGTGGCCTGCTCGTCGGACTGGCCGCCGGACAGGAACACGATGCCCGGCACCGCCGCCGGCACGACCCACCGGTAGCAACGCACGCTCGCCTCCGCGATCTCCTCGTCGGATACCTGCTTCGGCGAGTCGTACCCCGGCAGCACCATGTTCGGCTTCAGCAGCAGCCCCTCGTACGAGCACCGCTGCTCGTACAGGGCGTGGAAGACGGCCTCGAGCACCGCCGCGGTCACGTCGCTCGCCCGCTCGATCGTGTGCGTGCCGTCCATCAGCACCTCGGGCTCGACGATCGGCACGATCTCCGCCTCCTGGCACAGCGCCGCGTAGCGCGCCAGCGCGTCGGCGTTCACGTCGATCGTGTACTGCGACGGGAGCTCGTCGGTGATCGTGTAAGTGGCGCGCCACTTGGCGAAGCGCGCGCCCAGGTCCCGGTACTCCGCCAGCCGCTCCCGGAGCCCGTCGAGCCCCTCGGTGACGGTCTCGCCCTCGGCCGCCAGCGCCAGCGGCTTGGCGCCCTTGTCGACCTTGATGCCGGGGATGATGCCCTTGCCGGCGAGCACCTTCGGGAACGGGACGCCATCGCTCGTCGACTGGCGGATCGTCTCGTCGAACAGGATCACGCCGCTGATGAACTCCTCCACGCCGTCGGTCGTGAAGAGGAGGTCGCGGTAGGCGCGCCGGTTCTCCTCGGTGGACTCGACACCGATCTTGTCGAACCGCTTCTTGATCGTGCCGGTGCTCTCGTCGGCGGCGAGGATGCCCTTGCCGGGGGCGACGATCGCCCGGGCGGTGGCTTCGAGCTCGGACACATTCATGGTCACTCCCACTCGATCGTTCCGGGTGGCTTGCTCGTGATGTCGTAGGCAACGCGGTTGACGCCGGGGACCTCGTTGATGATCCGTGACGAGATCCGCTCCAGGACCTCGGCCGGGAGGCGAGCCCAGTCGGCGGTCATGGCGTCGTCGGAGGTTACCGCCCGCACCACGATCGGGTACTCGTAGGTCCGGCCGTCGCCCATCACGCCGACCGTCCGCACGACCGGGAGCACGGCGAAGCTCTGCCAGATCTGCCGGTACAGCCCGGCCCGCTTGACCTCCTCGATCACGATCGCGTCCGCGCGCCGCAGAACGTCGAGGCGCTCGGTCGTGATCGTGCCCACGACCCGCACCGCGAGACCGGGTCCCGGGAACGGCTGACGCCACACGATCTCCTCGGGCAGGCCGAGCTCCTCCCCGACGGCGCGCACCTCGTCCTTGAACAGGTTGCGCAACGGCTCGACCAGCTCGAACTGCATGTCGTCCGGAAGACCGCCCACGTTGTGGTGCGACTTGATCGTCGCGTTCTCCGAGCCGCCCGACTCGACGATGTCCGGATAGAGGGTGCCCTGGACGAGGAAGCGCGCGTCTTCGACGTCGCGCGCCACCTCCTCGAAGACCCGGATGAACGTCTCGCCGATGATCTTGCGCTTGCGCTCCGGGTCGGCGATGTCGTCGAGGGCGGCGAGAAACCGGTCGGCCGCCTTCACGTGGATCAGGTCGACGTGGAACTGACCGCGGAACGTCTCGGTGACCTGGTCGGCCTCGCCCTCCCGCATCAGACCGGTGTCGACGAACACACACGTGAGCTGGTCGCCCACCGCCTTGTGGACGAGGGCGGCGGCGACCGCCGAATCGACCCCGCCGGAGAGACCGCACAGCACGCGCTCGCCGCCGACCTGCGTCCGGACCTCGGCGACGGCCTGCTCGATGATCGACGAGTTTGTCCACGACGGGCGGCAGCCGCACACGTCGTACAGGAACGCCTTGAGCACCTCCTGACCGCGTTCGGTGTGCGCGACCTCGGGGTGGAACTGCACGCCGTACACCGCGCGGTCTCGATCCTCGAGGGCGGCGACCGGTGCGCCGGGCGTCGCGGCCGTGACGCGGAATCCCTCGGGCGCGGACGTGATCGCGTCGCCGTGGCTCATCCACACGACCTGCTCGTCGGACAGCGCGCCGAACAGCGGCGATGTGTCCCCCGTGAGCCGGAGCGACGTGGCGCCGTACTCGCCCCCGCCGGTGTGTCGCACTTCCCCGCCCAGCTGTTGGGCGACGAGCTGCGCGCCGTAGCAGATGCCGAGCACAGGCACGCCCGCGTCGTACAGCGCGACGTCGATCGACGGCGCGTCGTCGACGTGCACCGACGCCGGGCCGCCCGAGAGGATGATCCCCTTCGGGCGCCGGGCGAGCATCTCTTCCAAGGGCATCGTGCGCGGAACGATCTCCGAGTACACGTGCGCCTCGCGCACGCGTCGGGCGATCAGCTGCGCGTACTGCGCTCCGAAGTCGACGACGAGCACGGTGTCGAACGGGGGCGCGTCCACGCTGCCTCTATCGGCCCATGCCGACGCCCTGGCTGTGCTGGAGGCTCTTGCCCTCGGTCTGCAACGCGGGGGCCACCATGACCTCGGCCTTCTGGAACTCCTTGACCGACTCGTAGCCGGTGGTGGCCATCGACGTGCGCAGGGCGCCGAAGAGGTTGAGAGTGCCGTCGTTCTCGTGGGCCGGGCCGACGAGGATCTCGTCGAGCGTGCCCCGCTGGCCGGCATGTACGCGAGTCCCGCGGGGCAGGTCGGGATGGAAGGTCGACATCCCCCAGTTGAACCCGCGGCCCGGCGCCTCGTACGCGCCGGCGAGCGTCGTGCCGAGCATCACTGCGTCGGCCCCGCACGCGATCGCCTTGGCGATGTCGCCACCGGTCCGCATGCCGCCGTCGGCGATCACGTGCACGTAGACGCCGGTCTCGTCGAGGTGACGGATGCGCGCGCCGGCGGCGTCCGCGATCGCGGTCGCCTGCGGCACGCCGACGCCGAGGACACCCCTGGTGGTGCACTGATGCCCGGGCCCCACGCCGACGAGGATGCCGACGGCGCCCGTCCGCATGAGGTGCAGCGCGGTCGAGTACGACGCGCAGCCGCCGACGATGACCGGCAGATCGAACTCGCGGATGAACTTCTTGAGGTTCAGCGGCTCGGTGGTCTTGGAGACGTGCTCGGCGGACACCACCGTCCCCTGGATGACCAGGACGTCGAGCTCGGCGTCGAGGACGAGCTTGGCGTAGCGCTCGACCCGCTGTGGCGTCAGCGACGCGCATGTGGTCACGCCTGCCGACTTGATCTCCTGGATGCGGGCGCCGATCAGCTCCTCTTTGATCGGCTCGGCGTAGATCTCCTGGAGGCGCCGGGTGGCCTTGTCGGGCTCCAGCGACGAGATCTCCTCGAAGAGCTGCTCCGGGTCCTCGTAGCGGGTCCACAGGCCCTCGAGGTTGAGGCAGGACAGGCCCCCCAGCTCGCCCAGACGGATCGAGGTCGCGGGTGACGTGACGCCGTCCATCGCCGCCGCCATGAGGGGAAGCTCGAAGTGGAACGCGTCGAGCTCCCAGGTGATGTCGATGTCCTCGGGATCTCGTGTCCGGCGGCTGGGGACGATGGCGATGTCGTCGAACCCGTAGGCCCGGCGCCCCGACTTGCCGATCCCGATCTCGACCTCCACGCCTTGTCGCCTCCTGCTCGGTTCACTCTGTCGCCGCCGGCGCCGCCCGGAAAGGGAAATGCTACCGCCCGTCTCCGGGCAGTCAGAGCGATGCAGTGAGATGGCCGAGGAACGCGACCAGCACGCGCGCCGTCGCGCCCCACACCGTCTCGCCCGGCAGCTCGAAGAAGGAGATGGCCCGGTCGGGCGACCCCCAGTACTCCTCGTGGAAGGCGTCGTCCTCGAGCAGCTCGGAGAGCGGCACCTCGAGGATCCTCACGACCTCACCCGGATGGGGAACGAGGGGCGGCAGCGGATCGATGAGCCCGACGAAGGGCGTGATCGTGAAGCGCGACCCGACGGTGGCGAGCGTGTCGAGCTCGGCGACGACCTCGACCGCGGCCGGCGGCAGCCCGATCTCCTCCTCGGCCTCGCGGAGCGCCGCGTCCTGGAGGCTGGCGTCGACGCCGGCACGGAGCCCGCCTCCCGGGAAGGAGATCTCGCCCTGGTGCGAGGGCATGGTGTCGGGCCGCTTGGTCAGGATGACGTGAGCTTCGCCGTCCGCGTCGAACAGAGGGACGAGCACCGCCGCCGGGCGACTGCCGGGCATCTCGAACGGCGGCGGCTGGGGCGGTGGGAGCGCGGCGCACCGCTCGCGCACCTGGGCAAGCGTGAGCCGGCGGCGGTCGGCGGGGAAGTGGCTCCACGGCGGAGGACCACCGGCGCGGGCACCGGGAGGGCGGGGGATGCGCTGCGCCCCGCCCCGTGCGGCCATTCACCAACTCTATTGTCGCCGTCGCAAGGGTCCGGCTCTGCGTACGCTGCGCCCGCGGCGGCCAAGGAGGGTCCATGAACTGGAACTTCGGGACGGTGTTCGAGTCCGTCGCCGACGCGATTCCCGAGCACACCGCGCTCGTGCAGGACGGGCGACGACGCACGTGGCGTGAGTTCGACGAGCGGGCGGCGCGTCTGGCGGCGGCGCTGCGCGACCTCGGCCTCGGGCCCGACTCGAAGATCGCGTTCTATCTCTACAACTGCAACGAGTACCTCGAGGCGCTCCTCGCCACCTTCAAGCTGCGGGCCGTCCCGGCGAATGTGAACTACCGCTACACCGCCGACGAGCTCGCGTACCAGCTCGAGAACTCCGACGCCGAAGCTGTCGTGTTCCACGGTTCGCTCGGCGAGCGGGTGGACGCCGTGCGAGACCCCGGCCTCAAGGTACGCGCCGCCGTGCAGGTCGACGACGGGTCGCCGCTCGTCGACGGCGCGCTCCGCTACGAGGACCTCATCGAGTCGCACGAGCCGATGGAGCGGATCGAACGGTCGGGTGACGATCTCATCTTCCTCTATACCGGCGGCACCACCGGCATGCCCAAAGCAGTCATGTGGCGCCACGAGGACCTCTTCGGCGCGCTCGCCCCATTGGCCTACTCGTTCTTCGGACTCGACATGCCCGAGGATTCGACCGAGGCGGGCGCGCTGGCACGCAAGGTCCACGAGTCGGGGCTGGTGCCCGTGCACCTGCCGGCGTCACCGCTCATGCACGGGACCGGGCAGTTCTCGACGCTCCAGGCGCTGTTCCTCGGTGGGACGATCGTGACGCTCGAGCAGCGCCACTTCGACCCGCACGAGTTGTGGCAGACGGTGCAGCGCGAACGGGTCACCCAGATCGCGATCGTGGGGGACGCGTTCGCGAAACCGATGCTGCGCGCGCTCGAAGAGGCCGAGGCGAAGGGCGAGCCCTACGATCTGTCGTCCCTGCTCCTCGTGATCAGCTCGGGTGTCATGTGGAGCGAGTCCGTGAAGCGTGCCCTGATCGAGCGCCATCCGATCATCGCCTACGACTCGTTGGGCTCGAGCGAGGGTGTGGGCTTCGCGAACGCGATCACCACCACCGACGCCAAGGGCGAGACCGCCAAGTTCGGCATCGGGCCGAACACCAAGGTGTTCACCGACGACGGGCGCGAGGTGAAGCCGGGCTCGGGCGAGGTCGGATACCTGGCCGTGGGCGGTCACATCCCGGTGGGTTACTACAAGGACCCGAAGAAGACGGCGGAGACGTTCCGCGTCGTCGACGGCAAGCGGTACTCGATTCCCGGCGACTACGCGACCGTCGAGGAAGACGGGACGATCACACTCCTGGGTCGGGGATCGGTGTCGATCAACTCCGGCGGCGAGAAGATCTTCCCCGAGGAGGTCGAGGAGGCGGTGAAGCAGCACCCGGCGGTCGCCGACGCCGTCGTCGTCGGCGTGCCCGACGAGCGCTTCGGCGAGGCGATCGCCGCCGTGGTCGCGCTCGCGCCCGGCCGTAACGCCGACGCGGACGAGATCTCCGACGCGGTCGAGCGCAGTGGCCTGGCCCGCTTCAAGCGCCCTCGCCACGTTGTCGTCGTCGACGCCGTCCCTCGGGGGCCCAACGGCAAGGCCGACTACGCCTGGGCGCGCGAGACGGCCAGGGCCCGCGTCGGCGCCTAGCCATTTCTCCCTGAACGAACGAGCGTCGCCGTTCGGTTTTCTGGGTATGATTTCGGACGAATGAGGACGATTGTCCGAGTTCTGCTCCGTTTGGTCATGCTGGGGGTCGCAGGCGGGGCGCTCCTGGTGTTGGCCGTACGCGCCCAGGACGCGTACGCTCAGG
>WNFW01002279.1_pt1 | contig 13660 bp, 13 predicted proteins | sample 5400131 | NCBI WGS metagenome assembly WNFW01 (sample SAMN13153362, study PRJNA577476) | soil metagenome | isolation source: 20 cm soil or saprolite under grassland replicate 1 | place: USA:California | collected 2016-06-15 | reverse complement strand
GAAGCGGTCAGGGAGCATCTGCTCCTGCAATTGCGGAAACCATTTCAGAGTGCGCGCTTTTTTCAGGTCGGCGTAGGCAAATTCTCCAATCTCCTTGGGGAAGAGTGCGATGATGTCCGCGCCAAGGCGGCCTGCCCGCACAGGTTTCGGCATCGCCAAGGACATCGCCACCAGAATGCCGGCAGCCACGAGTCTGCGGATCGTTGTCCCCAGCCTGGTCGGTGTCACACCTGAATTCGTGGTCAATCTCATCTCGTGCTCCTTTCGAATGGGGCGGGGGGGACTCTTAGTTTACGCTCTTGTCTCGCGGGCTGCATTGCCCAGACGCTCCCGGAGTGCTGCGATCTTCATGCGCATTGACGCGGCATACGAAGCGTCCGTCAAACCCTCGAGGTTGATCTCCACGTTGGCCAGTGCTCCGCGGGTGCCTGCTTCGGCCATGAACTGGGCTACTTGTAAGTCTGACCTCATGGATGCGGCAACGATAGCATCCAGTTGTCCGAGGCGTTCGAAAAGCGCAACGGCGCGCTCGGCCACCTGCAACGGCACCTCCGACGCGCCTTTCGTCGCTTTCTGTATCGCTTCCTCGCGCTGCAGCGTTTCCTTAGCGTCTCCTTGCGATAATTTGAACGCAGCCATTACCGCGTCGTAGGAAGCCGCGTCGCGGTCGATGGCCTCGGCAAGTTCATCGGCAATTCTCCGCATTTCGTCTAGCGCTGCCGAGAGCTGATCGGCAAATCCGGCTTGCGATTTCTTTTTCCGCGAAAGCCCCGCAACCATCTGTCCCAGGGCCGCCGCCAGGGCTCCCGCAAACGCCGAGACGCTTCCTCCTCCAGGGGTTGCCGAAGGAGCCGCCACCGCGTCCAGAAACGGCCGCGCCAATCCCGCCAGCTTTCCGTCCTTCGCCGCTTCCAGCGGCGCGCCGCCCAGCGCGGCCGCTAGCTTATTCTCAAATACCTGCGCGGGAGAGAAGTTCTCGAGTTGCAGGAAAAAGTCCGCTGCCATCTCGATCGCTTTTTTCGGAACCAGCCCGACGATTTCGCTGCCCACCGGCATCACGCCGTAGCGCTCCGCTTCGCGCTTCACCATTTCATACACGCGGTGCATCGGCGTCTGTTCGAAATCCGTCAGGTTGATGGACACCTGCGCCAGGTTGCGCGCTTTCAGTTCGACCCCCATCGACTTCACATACCGCAGTCCGCCCGACGAAAACCGGATCGCTTTCGCGATTTTGTTCGCGATGCTGATATCGGAGGTATTAAGATTCACGTTGTAGGCAATCAGGAATTTCCGCGCGCCCACTACGGTCACCCCGGCCGTGGGGTGCAGCTTGGGTTCGCCAACATCCGGCTGGCGGTCGTGGTTCTTTTTAAACTCTTCGCGCAGCCCTTCGAATTGCCCGCGCCGCACGTTTTCAAGGTTTACGCGCTCCGGCCGTGTCGCCGCCGCTTCGTAAAAAAACACCGGTATCCGGTAACGCTTCCAGATTTCGTTGCCCACCCGCCGCGCCAGCGCCACGCAATCCTCGATGGTCACCCCATCGATGGGAATAAACGGCAGCACGTCCGTCGCGCCCACGCGTGGATGCGCACCTTTGTGTTTCGTCAGGTCGATCAGTTCCATGGCCTTGCCGGTGCCCAGAAGCGCCGCCTCCGCCACCGCGTCCGGTTCGCCCGCCAGCGTGACCACCGAGCGGTTATGGTCGGCGTCCATCTCTCGATCCAGCACGTACACACCCGGCACGCTGCCTAGCGCAGCCACGATGGCAGCAACCTTGGCGGCGTCGCGCCCTTCGGAAAAATTTGGCACGCACTCAATCAGTCGTTTCATCGTTTTGGCTTTTTGTCCGGTCGTCCCGGCCAATTGTTCGGCAGTTTCGTCTTTCTGTCCGGGAGCGTGGGCCGTTCGTACACGAACGCTGGCTTATTCGGATTGCTTGGTGTCCCCGGGGCTTGGCCGGCCGGAGCTGGCGTTTGCGCGGGCTTCGTGGGCACTTTTGCTGGCTTGACGGGCCTTTTTACAGACTTCGCCGCACCTGGCAGGGTTTTCAGTGGCCACTGCGGCCCGATCATCGGCTTCATGTTCGGAGGCAGCGGCTGCTTCATCATTTGTGGCGGCGCTTGGACCGCTTGCCTGGACTCTTCCGTCGAGCCGGGACTCGCTCGCTCTTTCCGGTAGCGCCTCACCTGCCAGGCGAACCACGTGAAGCCCCCCGCCCACAGTCCCGTAACGATTGCATCGTAGCCGCTCAGGCCCCCTGCCTTTCCCAAGATCGCAACCGCCACCGAGATCATCACCACAAAGCCATAGAAATATTCTTCGAACAGGCTCTTTGTCGTCCGCGGTCCGATCTTGAGGAGGCGCACCCTCCTTACCGGTCTCTTCGCATAGTTAGATTGAGGTTTGTTCGGCGGCATGGATTACGCGACCACGCTTCACGGTCATCCAGCAACGGTTCACACCAAAATAATAAGGAATTTCCCGGTAGTCGGCCACTTCGAATACGGCGATGTCCGCCTGTTTGCCAACCTCCAGCGATCCGATGCTTTTTTCCCGCCGCAGCGCATAGGCCGCATTGATCGTCGCCGCCGTAATGGCCTCCGCCGGTGTCATGTGCAGTTGCGCGCACGCCAGCGAGAGAATCATCGGCATGCTCACTGTCGGACTCGTTCCCGGATTGTAGTCCGTCGCCAGCGCAACAATGGCACCCGCTTCAATCAACGCTCGCGCCGGTGCATATTTTTTCAGCCCTAGGTGAAAATCGCACCCCGGCAGCAGCGTCGCCACGGTTTCCGATTTTCCCAGCGCCCGGATATCGCTTTTGTTTACCTGTTCCAGATGATCACAGCTTACCGCCCGCATCAGGATTGCCAGCCGCACCGCGCCCGTCCGCGAAAGCTGTTCGGCATGCAACCGCGGTGCCAGTCCCCATTGGCGGCCCGCCTGCAAAACGCGCTTCGACTGCGCGACCGAAAACGCGCCGCGATCGCAAAACACATCGCAAAACTCCGCCAGCTTCCTCTCTCCGATCTCCGGCAGCAGATTTTGTTCGATCAACTCGATGTACCGCTCTGCTCCGCCCGTTTTTCCCCGATACTCCGCCGGCACCACATGAGCGCCTAGAAATGTGGACACGATCTCGAGCGGCTCCTGCGCCGCCAGCTCCTTGTGCAATCGCAAAATCTTCAATTCGCTCGCAACGTCGAGCCCGTACCCGCTCTTTGCTTCGACCGTCGTCGTCCCGTATGCCGCGAAATGTTTCAGCGCGGCATGCGCGCGTTTCTTCAAAGCCTCGCTCGTCGCCGCGCGCAGCTTATTCGCCGAATGAAGAATCCCGCCGCCTTTGCGCGCGATCTCTTCGTAACTCGCCCCGGCAATTTTCAATTCATACTCTTCCGCCCGGCTCGCCGCATGAATCAGGTGCGTATGCGAATCGACAAACCCCGGTAGTGCCACGCGCCCACCCAGATCGAGCTTCTCCGCCGCGCGTGCCTCCGCCAGCGCCTCGACCTCCGCGCGCGATCCCACGGCCGCGATCAAGTCATCGCGCACCAGCAGCGCGCCATCTTCTATCACTCCCAAATTGGAAAGGGAACTGCCCCGCCGCGGACCGCGCCCGCGCAGCGTCAGGAGTTGCGATGCGCCCGTGATAAGAAGGGAATCCGCCAAGGCTTACGTATTATGACATGGGAACTTTGACGCCGGTCTTCTTCGCGAACGCAATCGCCTCCGAGTATCCCGCGTCGACGTGCCGCACCACTCCCATACCCGGATCATTCGTCAGCACCCTTTCGATGCGTTTCGCCATCTCTTTGGTTCCATCCGCCACGGTCACTTGTCCCGAGTGCTGCGAATAACCGATCCCCACGCCGCCGCCGTTGTGGATCGACACCCACGACGCCCCGCTCGCCGTATTGATCAGCGCATTCAGCAGCGGCCAATCCGCAATCGCGTCGGATCCATCCAGCATCGATTCCGTCTCGCGAAAGGGCGACGCCACCGACCCGCAGTCCAGATGATCGCGCCCCATCACCACGGGAGCCTTTATTTCGCCTTTCGCCACAAGCTCGTTCAGCGCCAGCCCGAATTTGTCGCGCTCCCCATATCCCAGCCAGCAGATGCGCGACGGCAATCCCTGAAACTTCACGCGTTTCTGCGCCAGCTTAATCCAGCGATTCAGATGCTCGTTCTGCGGAAACATTTCCAGCACCAGTTGATCCGTCCGCGCAATATCCGATGCCTCCCCCGAAAGCGCGGCCCACCGGAACGGTCCTCTACCTTCGCAAAACAGCGGGCGGATATACGCCGGCACAAAACCGGGGAAGTCGTACGCGTTCTTCACGCCTTGTTCGAACGCAAACGTTCGAATGTTGTTCCCGTAGTCGAACGTCACCGCACCCAACTTTTGTAACTCCAGCATTCCCTGGACATGCCGCGCCATCGCCGCCATTGAATGTTTTTTGTATTCTTCGGGACTTTTCTTCCGCAGCTCCAGCGCCGCTTCCAGCGTCATCCCGTTCGGCACGTACCCGTCGATGGGATCGTGCGCGCTCGTCTGATCCGTCAGCAGGTCCGGCACCACGCCGCGCTTCGCCAGCTCCGGAATCAAGTCCGCGCAATTTCCCACCAACCCAACCGAAGTCGCCTCGCCCTTGCGCACCGCATTCTTCAAAATCCGCAGCGCTTCATCCAGCGAAGTCACCATCACGTCGCAATAGCCTGTCTTCACGCGCCGCTTGATCCGCTCCGGGTCCACATCGATCCCCAGAAACGCCGCGCCATTCATCGTCGCGGCGAGTGGCTGCGCTCCGCCCATGCCGCCCATCCCGCCAGTCACAACGAGCTTGCCCTTCAAATCCCCGTCAAAATGTTTTTTCGCCGCCGCCGCGAACGTTTCGTACGTCCCCTGCAAAATCCCCTGCGTCCCGATGTAAATCCAGCTTCCCGCCGTCATTTGCCCGTACATCATCAACCCCGTGCGATCAAGCTCATGAAAGCGTTCCCAATTGTTCCAGTGCCCCACCAGATTCGAATTGCAAAGCAGGACACGAGGCGCATATTCATGCGTCCGGAATACTCCCACGGGCTTCCCCGATTGCACCAGCAGCGTCTCGTCCGCCTCCAGCGCGTTCAGCGACCGCACAATCGCATGAAAACATTCCCAATTCCGCGCCGCCTTTCCCGTCCCCCCGTACACCACGAGCTCTTCCGGCTTCTCCGCCACCTCCGGATCGAGGTTATTCATCAGCATCCGCAGCGCCGCCTCCTGCTGCCACCCCTTGCACGAAATCTGCGTCCCCCGCGGTGCCCGAAACGGCCCCTTCGCCAATCCCGCTTCTTTCACTGTTCCTGGCACAGTCACGCCCATGAATTTCCCTCTCCGCCGCTCATACTAGCGCATGCCACTCCCTTTTGCACCCGCTCCCATTCCTCGGTGGACTGTCAGTTTCCGAAAACGCCTTCCTTCGGGCACACTAGCCGCAGGGCGACAGCGCGAACCACGCCTGCGATTTGTCAACGATTAGGTCTAGTCGGAGAGGGGGTAAAACGACGGCTGGACCGAGTGTTTCGCGCAGCCTCTGCAGAGCGCTGAGCGGGACTCAGGCTTCTTAGCTGCAGCTAGCCGTGGCGACCATCGTGCCCGCTAGGTTTGCCCGGCGTTCTCCCTCCGGGCACGTGGACCACAACTTCCGCCGACAGTGCCGCTGAGCAGCGCTAAAATGGTCAGCGGAGTTTGCCGCAATCCCCGGAAAGACGCGGCCCACGGAGGCGGTCATGTTCTTGCTGCTTTTCTTCTCGCTAGCGCTTCGCTCTCCCGCGCTGGCTGCCGGCGAAATGGCGTGGCAGGCTGCAGCGCCGGTCACGCCGCGCTACATCCCGGTAACTCGGTACGATCCCAAGCGTAATCCTAGCGCGGATCTGGCCAAGGCTCTCGCTGAAGCCAAGCGCTCGGGGCGCAACGTCCTCTTGGTAGTCGGCGGCGATTGGTGCGACTGGTGCCAGGTCATGGACAAGTTTTTCGTCGGCCACGCTGACGTCCGGGCGCTGCGCGAGCGAAACTTCGTGACCCTAAAAATCAACATGAGTCCCCAGAATGAGAACCGGGCATTTCTTTCCCGTTACCCAAAGATACCGGGTTATCCATACCTCTTCGTGCTCGGCGCGGATGGCAAACTCCTGCACCCGCAGCGCGCCAACGAATTTGAGGACGGCGACACCTACAACGTCCCGCGCTTTGCGCGTTTCCTGGCGGCCCACGGCCCCACTCACCCCTCCCAGTAAACCTGAAGCCGTCCTCACTTGCAACCGCTCTCAAGCACTCGACGATTTGCACGCGCCGCTCAGGCGAGCGGAGATGGTGGCGAAGCGGGCGCTACCGCTCATCCGGGCGTATGATGTTACTATGCAGTACACTAAGCTTGTTGTCGTCCAGTCGTACGGTAGCCGCGCTGAGGCGGACTTGGCCAAGGGTGCGCTCGAAGATGCTGGCATTCAGGCAATGATACAGGCTGACACGGCGGGAGGAATGCGTGAACACCTTGCGTGGTCCGGGGCGGGGTTTCAAATTCTGGTGCGCGAGGAAGAGGCAACCGAGGCGCGCGATGTGCTCATTCCACCAGCTGAAGGCGACGAGAGCCCCGACGCGGACTTCCAAACTGACCGCGACCCTAGACCACCGCGGCGCCGGTTTACCTAGAAAATCCTCACTCCTCCTACACCAGTCACGCGGACCGGTGGCGGCCCCTCGCTATGTCCCCAAAACAGCATACCGATCCTCAGTGCCACTACCAAAACTCCCGCGCCCAGCGCTGTCACATGCTGATCGATGCGAATCATCGGCCCACGAATGGCGCCGCGCGCCCGACGCTCTGCGCCTACCACACCGACCGTCTCAGAGCCGCTATCCCCATGGTGGAGCCCGAGATCCTCGCCGCCGAACTTCTCGCCAAGCAGCTCGCCCGCAAACGTATCGCACGCCGCGATGCTATCGCTTTGGCCTACACGCGGGAACGGCTGCCGGCCCTGTAGTGGCGGGGTTTTTAGACCCGTGCGGTTCAGATCTGCGGCCGGGCAAAGATCATGGGCCGAGGTCATCGTAAAAACGCCAAGCCAGCGCCGCATTGCGCCGTCCAAATCGGTAGAGTAAAGTGACCCTGGGACCATGAACTACGGCACGCTTCCCTCACGCTTCTTGAATGCCATCGATAATCTTCCGAACTCCCGCGCGCAGATGGTTCGCCGTGATGGCCATTGGGATGCTATCTCCTCGCAGGAATTTCTCCGCCGCGTCGCTGGCCTTTCCACCGCGTTCGTCGAACTCGGCGTTAAGCCCGGCGACCGCGTGGGTCTCTTTTCCGCCAACCGCCCCGAGTGGCATACTGTGGATTTTGCCGTCGCGGGCGCCGGTGCCGTCACCGTGCCGGTCTACTTCAACGAATCGCCCGACCGCATGACCTACACCCTGAAGCATTGCGGTGCCAAGGTTGTCTTCGTCGTTGGCGTGCCCCAGTTGCGGAAGCTGCTCGCCGTACGCTCCAATCTTCCCGAGCTCGAACAAATTGTTGCCGCCGATGGTAGTGCCGAAGTTCCCAGCGAATGTCTCCGCTACGAAACCCTCATCGCCGGCGCGAGCGCGGCGGACGTCGCCTCTTACCGTATGCGCGCTTCGCAAGTTCTTCCGGGCCAACTTGCTTCTCTCATCTACACCTCCGGCACCACCGGCGAGCCCAAGGGCGTGATGCTCACGCACACGAATTTCTGCTCAAACGTCACCGACGTCGGCCACGACTTCCAGCTCAATCCCGCCGAAGATGTCGCGCTCTCTTTCCTTCCTCTTGCTCACGTCTACGGCCGCACCATGGACTACATCTATATCTTTCAAGGTGCCGCTCTGGCCTACGTCGAGTCTATCGATGCCGTCGCCCAGGCTCTTCTCGAAGTCCGTCCCACGATTACCGCCGCGGTGCCCCGGTTTTTTGAAAAAATCTACGCCCGCCTCGTCGAGCAAGGCTCGAAAAACACCGGCGTGAAGAGAATGCTTTTTGATTGGGCCATGAGAGTGGCCGAGATGTCCGCGCAGTGGCGCGCCAGCCAGAGCCATGCGAATCTCGCCGTTACCCTCCAGCAGAGGCTCGCCGACGCCCTGGTCTATCGGAAAATCCGCATCGGTTTGGGTGGCCGTCTCCGCCTCATCAGTTCCGGCGGCGCTCCACTTTCCAAGGAACTCGCGGAGTTTTTCTGGGCCATCGGAATTCCCATCTATCAGGGCTACGGTTTGACGGAAACTTCTCCCATTGTTTCCAGCAACTACCCCGAAAACCGCATGGGCAGTTCCGGCAGACCGATTCCCAACGTCCAAGTCCGCGCCGCCGAAGATGGGGAAATCCTTGTCAAAGGTCCGTGCGTGATGCAGGGCTACTATAAAAATCCCGAAGCCACTCGTGAAGTTCTCGGCGAGGACGGCTGGTTCCGCACCGGCGACATCGGCTACGTGGACAAAGACAACTATCTCTTCATCACCGACCGCAAGAAAGATTTGATCAAGACGGCCGCGGGAAAATTCGTCGCCCCGCAACCCATCGAAAATGCGCTCAAGACCAGCCCTTACATCCTGAACGCCATGGTCGTGGGCGACAAACGCAAATTCATCGTTGCGCTCATCGTACCCAATCCCGCCACCGTCGGCGCCAAAGCCGCCGACCAGGGAATCAAGTTCGCCTCCAACACCGAGATGGCCGCCCACCCCTGGGTGCACGCGTTAATCGATTCCGAAGTCAAGCGTCTCACCGTCCATCTCGCTCAGTACGAAACCATCAAACGCTTTGCTCTTCTCCCGGAAGATTTCACCTTCGACAACGGCAGCCTCACCTTCACCCTCAAGCTCAAGCGTCGCGTCGTCGAGCAACAGTACGCCGGCGTCATCGAATCGCTCTACGCCGGCGTCGCCGAGCCCCGCCCCATTCTTCAGGACTAGTTCATGGCCTCAGCGCCGAATTTCTTCTCTTCTGCTTGGCCTTCTCTGCGTTTTTTGTCCCGCGTCCCCCCGGACAATCCCCGAACCCCGCCGCAAGCGGGCTGGCAAAAAATAACTCCGGAGGCTTCACTCCTGGAATGACGCTGGGAGCCAAGTTTGAAGGAAGCAACGGCAGCGATGCGTTTGTCTACGATCTCGGGTCCGCTGTCGGCTACAACTTTTCTCGGCAGTTTGGCGTGGATGCGGGCGTGCCGTTCTATTTTGTGAGCACTCCTTCTTCCATCAAGAAAAACAATCCCGGTGCAGTCTCCGGCATTGGCGCGGGCGCCTTCTTCACGGATCTCCGACTGAACTATCCGAACAAATCCCTGAATTGCAGCTCAGTCATTCATTTGACGGCTCCTATCAGACGGTATCAGCCGCGTTTTCCGCTGCGGTTCTGCGGCGAAGTGTTCCGCTGGTGGCAAGACGACCAACCGCCAGAACTTCACGAGCGCCAGTGTTTCCACGGGCGCCGCCGATCTCGTGCGTGACAACGGCTTCAACGCCGCTATTGATTACAAACCGGTCGGCTATCTCGATCTCCAATTCGACTCTAGCCGCAGCGTGCCGTTGCAGCTCAACAGCTATGCTTTCGGCATCGGGGTGGATTTGAGCTGGCTGCTGCGGCCACACGCACACTGACCGCTCCACCGGTCGGTTAGATTTAACGGCAGTTTTGGACAGGCCGGTAGCCATGAGGGCACCAGCCTTGCTCCTCCCACTGGATCAGCTTACGATTTGTCCGCGGGCCTCTGAAGGACTAAAATCGTGATGAGGTCTTCCATGTCGGACAATTTAGTCATCGCGGGCCGCGCTTTCAAATCCCGCCTTATCGTTGGAACAGGGAAGTACCGCAGCTTTCAGGAAATGGCGCGCGCGCACGCCGCTTCCGGCGCCGACATGGTTACCGTCGCCGTCCGCCGCGTGAATCTTACCGATAAATCGAAGGAATCACTGCTGGATTACATCGACCGCGAGAAAATCTTTATCCTGCCGAACACCGCAGCCTGCTACACTGCCGACGAAGCCATCCGCACCGCGCGCCTCGGCCGCGAAGTCGGTCTCTCGAATTGGGTCAAGCTGGAAGTCATCGGCGACCAGCAAACTCTCTTCCCCGACACCGAGCAGCTCATCGAAGCCACTCGTGTCCTCGTCAAGGAGGGCTTCGTCGTTCTCCCTTACACCAACGACGATCTCATCGCCGCCCGCAAGCTCATTGAAGCTGGTGCCGCCGCCGTCATGCCCCTTGCCGCGCCCATCGGCTCCGGTCTCGGCGTGCAGAATCCCGCCAACCTCCGCATTCTCCGCGAACGCATCACAGAAGTTCCCATGATCGTGGATGCTGGCGTGGGCACCGCTTCCGACGCCGCCGTCGCCATGGAGCTTGGCGCCGATGGAGTCCTGATGAACACCGCCATCGCCGAAGCCCAGGATGCCATGCTCATGGCCGAAGCCATGCGCGATGCCGTCATCGCCGGCCGCAAATCATATCTAGCCGGCCGCATGCCCAAGCGCCTCTACGCCTCCGCCTCCAGCCCAATGAGCGGTGTGGTTCGCTGAGGATTTTTCGCGAGAAATCTTTTACGCCTGGGCTGCTTTTCTGGCCTGCGCGTCGTCGTAGCTCTCGCCGTAAATCGAAGGGACTTTTGCGCCCATGCATCGCAGGTACGAAGAGAGCTGGCCGCGATGGTGAATCGTGTGATGCAGCCCCATCATCACGAAAGTCACCGCGGGCCGCTGCATCATTCCGCGAAAATCCACGATCTTGATCAGCCGGTCGCCAGAAACTTTCGTCAGCGCTTCGTAATTTTTCGCGAACCGCTGCTCATACCAGGCCGCAATTTCAGCGGGTGTCTTGACGTTTTCCGGAATCATCGCCGGGCCCGTATCGAACACGCCGTTGATCACGCATTCGACAAAGCGGTTATCCGCGGCCGCAATGTGGCGTGCCAGTTCGATCGCGCTTCTTGCAGCGGGCTCCGGGCGGTACTCACCCTTGTCCGCGGGAACCGCTTCGAGAATTTTCTTCGTTGTGCGGCTCTCATTCTTCAACGGTCCCAGGTACACGTTCTGAAGCAGGAACACTGCTTGATCCGCTGTCATTGCTTCCGCCATCTTCTCCTCCTGAATGTATTTCGCGTTCTCTGTGGGCGCGAGGCGGGCATTGGGCCAACCCCGGCTTCATTGCCAGGTTGGATGCGTGAATCCGTTCTTCGTTGCATGGGAAATGCCGGCCAAGTTAGACCGTTCGAAAGAGGAAATGCCAGGTGATGTCCACGGCGGCATGGACCAGGGCGGAGGCGAAGATCGAGCCGGTCTGGCGCCACGTCCAGCCGTAGAAGAAGCCGGCGATGGAGGCCAGGACCACGTAGCGCCAGTTTGGAAAGCCCATGTTGGTGATGTGCGAGAAGCCAAAGAGAATGGAAGCGGTCCACCAGCCGGCGAGGTCGCTATGCGAAGCGCGCGAGAGCATGTTTTGCAACAAGCCGCGGAAGAGGAACTCTTCGGGCCACGCCGTGAAAAAGAGAATGCCGAGCGAAAGAAACGGGAGGGACTTCCACTGCGACCACTGCGGCGCAAATTCGATGAAGCGCATGACCTGGCCCAGCGGAATGGCGATGCAGCCGAACACGATGAAGCTCGCTAGGATGAAGAAGCCCCAATGGCGGCCCCAGCCAATGGAATAGCCGATCCCGTTCACGTGACGGAGAAGCACAAAGGCTGCCAGCGCGACGTTCACGCAAAGCAACACCGTGAACACATAGGCGAGGCGGCCGCCGGGGTACGGCCAAAACCAGTGGGAAGGCGAAAACTTGACTGCCACCCAGACGCCAGCAAGGATGAGAAAATCTTCCCACGCTCCCGGCGGTTTTTGCTTTGCGGAGGCGGCGAGCGCCAGCGGAATGAAAACAAGGCCGGCGATCGCAGCGGCACGCGTGAACGCCAAAGTATTTGTCCCCAAGCCGTAAATCAGGTAGACAAGGAACACGGCGGCGCCGAGCAAGTAGCCGCTGCCGGCGCCGAAGTGCGAGGCGAGGTTATCCTCGACGCCGCGCGCGGCAAAAAGCAGCATCACCAGAAAGAAAAGCGCGAAAGCCGTGAGCGTGGCGGCGAACGTGCGGCCACCGTAGCCCAGCCATGCGGAGAATAGCGCTCCGGTCAGAGTCAGCACGGTCCAGAGACCGAGCATCGGGAGCGGGCCGAGTTGGCGGGTGGCGGGCAAGCGAGAATTGTAACGCAGAGAGATGACAGACCAAATTCAACCACCGGCGCCGGCAGCAGGCGTTTTTGCGAGATTGCCGGTCGTTCGTAGCGCAAGGTCTGTATGGGATCCACCTGAGTCGCACGCCGCGCAGGTACGTAGCAGGCCGCCAGCGCCACTCCAAACAGCACAACGGTGACACCTGTAAACGTCGGGAGGTCTGTTGCCGTCATGCCAAAGAGCAGGCTCGCCATCAGTCGCGGCAGTGCGAACGCCGTGGCAAGCCCCGCAACAATTCCAATCGCCACCATCCCAGCCCCTTGTTTCATCACCAGTCCGAGGACGTCCCCGCCTTGCGCGCCAAGCACCATGCGCAGGCCAAATTCTTTCGTTCGCCGCGCCACCGAATACGACACCACGCCATAAATTCCTACGGTTGCTATCGCCAGCGCGACAGCGGAGAAGAGAGAAAGCAACAGCGTCAGGAACCGTGGCCGCGACTGGGCGCGCGAAAGCACATCCTCCATCAACCTCACATCTGCCAACGGCAGCGACGGATCGATCTCGTTCAACTGGTGGTGCACTACGCTCGCCAGCGAGCGCGGGTCGTCGGCCTGCGCTCGCATCACGACATACATGTCTGACGCACCCGCGGCCTGCTTTTGGCGTTCTTCACGTCATCGACGACACCAACAATCGTGCACCACGGATCGCTGAAGCCGGGCCGAATGCGCCGGCCGATCACGCTCTGATCGGGCCAAAACGTCGTCGCCATCGTCTTGTTGACGATGGCAACATCCGGCGACTCATGCGTGTCTCGCTCATCGAAAAGTCGCCCATCCATCAGCCGGATTCCCATAGCCGCGAAATACCCTTTACTCACTACCTGATAAAAGTCCACGTTCTGCATGAAAGGCGCCCCTGGCTGCTGCACGAATCCTTCGATTTGCGTGTCGTTCATGTTTGGCGGGCGCATCGGGGCCAATCCGGAAACCAGCGCGGGGGATCGCACGCCTGGGAGATTCATCAAGCGTCCATCGAGCCGTGTCCAGAAATCCGCAATCTTTGCGTTGTCCGTGTATGTTCCACTCGGCAGCGAGACACGCATAGTTATGACGTTCTCAGGATGGAGGCCGGTACGGACCTCCTGTAGTTTCCAGAAAGCTCGCAGCATCAGCCCGCAGCCAATCAGCAGCACGAGAGCCATCGCCAGTTCGCCGGCCACCAGGATGCGCCGGAAAATCTGCGCTCCATCGGCGGCCGTCGTGCTCCCCGCGGTGTCTTTTAGTGATTCGGAGATCCCGCTCACCAGCAGCGGCGCGAGTGGCGCGAGTCCAAAGAGTACTCCCGTGATCAAGCTTGTCCCCAGCGTGAAGAGGAGCACGCGCCAGTCCATCGAGATTTCACCGGCGCGGGGAATGCCGCCTGCGTTGGTGAGCTGA
>WNFW01002082.1_pt1 | contig 13660 bp, 15 predicted proteins | sample 5400131 | NCBI WGS metagenome assembly WNFW01 (sample SAMN13153362, study PRJNA577476) | soil metagenome | isolation source: 20 cm soil or saprolite under grassland replicate 1 | place: USA:California | collected 2016-06-15 | reverse complement strand
CTCCGGGCGATGACGTTGATGGCGCTCTCGAACAAGTTCGGTCACCTCGTTCTAAGCACTGGAAACAAAAGCGAACTAGCGGTGGGCTATTGCACAATTTATGGCGACATGGCGGGCGGGCTGGCCGTGATCAGCGATGTTCCGAAAACGATGGTTTATGAGCTGGCGCGCTGGATCAATTCCGATTATGCAGCGCGAATAGGCCGGAAGGGCGAGGTCATTCCAAGATCGACAATTGAAAAAGCGCCCAGCGCGGAGTTGAAGCAGAACCAGAAAGACCAGGACACCTTGCCGCCGTACGAAATCCTGGATCAGATCCTGCAGCTTTACGTCGAAGAAAACTTGAGCGCGCGCGACATCATCGCCCGGGGATTTGACGAAAGAACGGTGCGCTGGGTGCAGCGCCGCGTCGATCTCAACGAATACAAGCGCGAGCAAGCCGCGCCCGGATTGAAGGTCACCAGCCGCGCGTTCGGCATTGGCCGCAAGATGCCTATCGCGCAAAAATATGTCGATTGATCAGAAATTCTGCACCGTGCAGGAATCGAACCTGCAACCCAGTGATTAAGAGTCACTTGCTCTGCCAATTGAGCTAACGGTGCAAAGTGCTATTTCCCAGGTAAATGCTGCACGAACGTGTACTTTCGTGCAACCAAAATCGGTTTCGGACAGTGGTCTTCGACCGCAGCCGTGACCGGCCGCGTGAAATGCTTCACGTGTCCGCAGGCAGTGCATTTCCAGCCGAGAGATCGCAATTCGGCTTCGCTCGGGAGAAGTGCTAACGCCCGCAGCGCGTCACCTTTGATTTTCTCAAGAAGATCTCGGAGATGGTTGGTCGTTTGGGCCATAGATTTAGCTCCAATTGGTGCGGACGACGATGGCGTCTGCGTCTTCGGTTGTTGAAAAATTGCCTCAGTTGCCTTTTCATGTTCAACTGAACATGTCTGGACGGAAAGCGTCCGTCCAGTGGAAAATGCAGTCCGAAATCGGTCACCTATTCGGATGCGCCCTTCGAATTAGCTACGCGCCGCCAGTGACTTTGAATCAGATGCTGTGAAGAATCTGATTTCGTGTCAGATATTACCGCAAGCCTATCTTCCGCCGTGATCGTGTTTCTTTACAATCGGCCAAAATGTTACGACTCGAGAAAAACCTACGCAGGGCAGTAGCAGCGAAAACGCGCCCACGCCATGTGCCGAAAAGTAAAAAGTCGTCAGGGCGGGCGCCAGTAAGCGCTCTAACTTTTCGTAGGTAAATTGTGCAAATTCGTGATTTAGCGACTCTCATATTGAGTGAGCAGAAACGTCGCCACTCTTGCGCAAAGTCTTGTACACTGCACCGGGCGTGGCCCGTCGCACAATATGAAAACGTAGAGAACGCCCGCAGACTCAACGACAAAGACTCCTTTTGCTTCGCGCCGTCGCGAGTCGTTGCAAGTGAGCACTGCCCACGCACTAGGAATCGTTGACCGGCATGCGTCTCACCACTCAATCTCATTAATTCCCGCGAGCAGAGCCCGGTCGGGCCGCCGGCCTGGGGCTGGTTACTTGGGACGACGGACGGAAACGTTCGGTGGCCGTTTAGAACATGTGGCACTCTTGCTTTAGCAACGGCCATAATGGCCGCTGAAGTGGGTGTGCTTACGGCCGACTGAAATGGGGCTTGTCCGCGTGCAGCCTTTTAGCGGATATTCCCTCTATGGAGCAAGAAATAGATTGCAAGATGCAATCTAAATTCTCGATGGGTGAAAGACTTTCCAGGGCCGTAAACCATGTTTGAAACCTTTGTCACATTGCTGTCGGGCGTATTGAAGCCGTTGTTTGATATCGCCAGAGAGGCCTTCGTACGGTCTTCCAACCCAAAGAGTCGAATGACTCGGGCTCTCATCCGGATCTACGATAGACTGGACGAGCTACAGCATATCTCCTACAAGCTGTTGGACCAAACCGAGGCATACATCACGAAAGAGACAGTCGCTTGGACTGTGGCTCGAAATCGACGTGATGAACTTGTTCGAACAGCAAATCAGTTGGCAAAGACCACAGCAGAGTTCGGTGATTCCCTCCGGGATCTCTACTCGATGCTTAGCGTCCACCAGCCTGAATTGCTGCTGGGCCTTCTGTGCGTCTACGATCAGAAGGGGACGCTGATAGAACGGGCCACAGCGTCTCCCAGCATAGTGGACGCATCCGACGATCCTAAAAAGGGAGATCTTAAGCTGATCCACTTGACTGGCGATCTTAGTAAAATCCGCTTACCTAGTGTCCTGATTTCAGAATCAGGACGTCGCGGATTCGGTCCAGTTACCACCGAAGCCAATATTCTTACCACCGTTGACATCGACAAAGAACGAGAACGGGTACTTGCTCTAATCGAGCAATCCCGACCGGTCTTGGCTCAACTCGACCAAACGAAGATAGCGCTTAGAGAATTCATCAAGCGTACAGTTTCAATAGAGGACTTCTTTCGGTGACAACCTGCCAAATGAATTCGCCCAAGATCTGCAATCTAGATCCGTCCGTCCGTGACAATCCACGGCTGAAACGCATCCCCAAGTCCATCCTGCTTTGCTCCCGTTCTCGACGGTAGAGGAAAGAAAATGCCGGGACAGGAATATTCCGCGGACCAATCATCGCACCGCATTCCTGACTTGCGCCGACCCCGCCCATTGAAGCTGAAGCGGTCACGACCTGTTGTTTATCCGGGCTGAACTGGGCCGGAGTCACCCAGGCACTCCTGGACTCTTGACTTGAAGTTTAATCCAGGCTGCTATGATTTGAGACAGGGAAGGAGCAGAAATGCCAGGAATATATAAAGTTCGGGACTGCAATCTCATGGAAGGTTGCATGGGTTTGAAGTTGCCATTTCCCAAAAATGCGACAGGCAGGTTCATGCTGCCGCTTGGATCCGCGGATCTGCTGCTCGTTCAAATGGCCTCGCATCCGACTTGCGGAACCGTCGATAGTTCCGGGTTATATAATGGCGATAAGGGTATTTGGACGGAAAGCATATCTGATTGTGTTGTCGTTGTGATAGCGCAACGAGACGATGCAGATCGGAGGTGGACGAAGTTCTGTTTCCACCATATGAAGGGAGGAGCGATGGACCATACACTACCGGACTTTGAGGAACTCAATCCCACTCGAGCCCGTTGCTGGGCTGTTGTCGCCGACCAGAGCGGCCCTTCGGTTACGGATCTCTTAGTTGGGAGGCTGGTTCAGTGGGGCGTGCCACAAACTCAGATTGGGACGTACAAGAGCGGGGGCGATTTCACATTCGGCTTTAGGTTCGAAGGCGGTTACCTCGGGGAAATGAAACCGCCTTATGTACCAAAATGATGCTATTCCCAACTTTGGGCGAGCAGCTATAATTTGAGATAGCGGAGGAGAATGCCGGGAAAATACGAAGTTCGGGAACGCAATCTCATGGAAGGTTGCATGGGTTTGAAGTTGCCATTTCCCAAAAATGCGACGGGCAGGTTCATGCTGCCGCTTGGATCCGCGGATCTGCTGCTCGTTGAAATGGCCTGGCATCCGACTTGCGGAACCGTCGATAGCTCCGGGTTATATAATGGCCATAAGGGCATTTTTGCGGAGAGCATATCTGATTCTGTTGTCGTTGTGATAGCGCAACGAGACGATGCGGATCGGAGGTGGACGAAGTTCTGTTTCCACTATATGCAGGGAGGATTGATGGACCACACACTACGGGACTTTGAGAAACTCAATCCCACTCGAGGCCGTTGCTGGGCTGTTGTCGCCGACAAGAGTGGCCCTGTGGCTACGGCTCCCTTAGTTGAGAGGCTGGTTAAGTGGGGCGTGCCACAAACTCAGATTGGGACGTACGTTAGCGGGGGCGATTTCACATTCGGCTTTCGGTTTGAAGGTGGTTACCTTGGGGAAGTGAAACCGCCTTATGTACCAAAATAGATCCTATTCCCAACTTGGCGCCGGCTGCCGGGAATGCTCGGGGCGTTTCTTTTACTACTATTCCGATGAGCGAAAACTTCGGAAGCGCCCGGAGCCGTGATCTCCACGCTAAGGGATCTGGATTAAGAGATTTGCAGCTCCGCCATCGGGAGACTGCAACGTGAAACTCTTTTGCCCGAAAAGAGCTATTCTTTTTTGAGCTATTACAAGGGTCACGTTGCCGCCGATCCGCCCGCGGAACCCGCGGACGAAACCGAAAATTGAAGTGCGGCAAGGAGCTCTTTCCCCTCGTGTAACGGAGTGCGAAGGCACGTCATGAGGAACGCTAACCGTTGTCTAGCGCACCTGCGATCCATCGAATTGTGCTGGCAATGTCCGCAGAAATAAAGAAACACAAAAGAGAAACTGTCGGAGGCCTCGCGCTGCGCAAAATTGGATTTCAACGCGTTGCCACGTGCCTTCTTGCCGACACGATCCGTAGTCGCTTTCGCTTGATGATCTTGAGTTTTGGAGATACCATATTTGCTATGCCAGTGCCTACAGCGCAGGAGTGGATCGATCGCGTGGCCAGACCTCCGATGCCAGCAATGGAGCGGATCGAAACTCTTATTGAAAAGTACAACACTATCCACGCCGAGCGAATACCGGAGGAAGGAAGCCGCGCGGCCGGCCAGAGGCGCGGCGCCGTCAGCGATCTTTTCGTGAAGGAGCTGTTTGTCTTGTTCCAAATCGAGCGAGCCTCCCGGTTCGTGAAGAAATATGCCATGCAGCGAGCAGACGAAAAACTCGGTGGAGCGCTCAACGCCAAACAGATCAAAGCGGTCGAAGAGCTGCACGGAATTGTATACTCCGAGGTCAAAGACTCAATGGGGGCGACTGATGACGCCGACTACGAGAAGAAGATTATCCAACGGTTTGGCAAGAACGTTGTTGAGAAGGAGAAGAAGAAGGATGCCGCCTTGCGCGATAAAGACATGTTAGTGGAATTCCTGACCCCCCAGGAACAAAAGGAGCTGAAGCTCTCGTTTCGTAACGGCCTGGCGCACAAATGGACTTTCGATGCGCAAAAGAAGAAGGGAAAGATTGAAAAATATGACACAAAGAGTTTCGACGATGCACACCGTTCCGAGTACGAAGCCTCGCTCTACGTTATGGACAGGAAAGGCGGAATCCACGTCTATGGCCAGGAAACTGAGAAAATGCTCAAGCACTCATCGCTGCTGGCTGGCGCTGGAGCGCTTTGCGCCGGGACGATTAGGATCGAAGATGGCAAGGTGAAATGGCTAACTGGCAGGAGCGGCCACTACCAGCCGACGGTAGATAATCTCGTCAGTGTCCTTGAGCGGCTGAGACAGTATCAGGTCGATCTGAAGGGCGTAATTGTGTTCCGAGAGAACTACACGAAAACCTTCAAGAACGCTCCAGATCAGCCAGGAAAGAATTATGAGCCCTGCCAAGCCCTCGAACTGCTGAAAAAACGAGCTTGGCCGGGTGAGGAGCCCAACTCGATGAAGGTCGGGTAGGAGTGTATTTACAGGAAAGGGCTTGGCGACGCCGGATGACCCGCGGCCAGCTAGGAAGCCAGCTAAGAGGGTCACATCGACCACCTAGCAGCTGGGCGGATAGCGACCTGTTTTTCGAGGTTCTGGCGTAGGACGCCTCGGGGTACAACGTTTAAGAACTGCTCCAGGTTTTGACTAACTGATTTTAGGCCCGATAGAAATTACCACGTACGCTAAACTATCGGCATTCGCGATTCTCTGGTCACATGTGAGATTTTTGTAGTTTCGTCGTTGGTATAGGCGTGGTTTTCGGTATCAGCGAAGTTGTTGGCCGCTCGCGAACGGTGACCAACGCCAGCAAAAGCCTTAGATAGGGAGTTAGCTTTGAGAACTCGATGTGAATCCCCTTGCTTCTCCGTTTGATTTGTATGAAGCAAGCTAGTCCATAGTGGCTATCAGTCGCAATGGGCAACAAGGTCCGCGCATTCGTTTAGGCCCAATCGAGAGCTCGGCCGCGTCCTTGCAATCTTCGGCTACCAGGTATTGCGTCGTCGCAGCCTGCTGTAGGTCGCTTTCCCCAGAACCGACTTTCCGGTGCCAATTGAATCTCGTGATTGCGGAAGGGAAGGTCATATGACATATTCCCTTAAGCAATTTGGCCGATCTGCCTACTTGACATCGGAAGGTGACGTATGCCACGTGCTCAACTCACTCCAACGCAGAAGCAGTTTCTCGAAGACTACAAAGTCAAGCATCAAGTCATTTATCCGAAGAAGGTCTGGGAGTCGGAACAGTTTTTGCAACGCAAAGGGGACGTTCTGGACGACCTCGAGGTCGTGCCAAAGTTCGTGGTCGCGGGCCAAAACCTGCGGCAATCGGTGCTCGCCGCGGACAGCTTGGCGGATAAAGGAGACTTTGGCGAGGCTTACGACGCACTCAAGCAAGCGGAAGTTGACGCCCGACAATTGAAAAAATCGTATGACCCAACGAATGATTTGCAGACGATCGACCAAGACCTGCAGAGCCATTTGAAGAACGCGAAGGGGGCGATTGCCGAAGCGACCGCGGCCAGACTGACGCATCGCAACGCAGCGTCTGCGGCCGAGGAACAAGCGACGATCGACACACTGCTCAAGAAAACTATCGTCTTCCTGACGTCCGCCGATCAGGAACTGAAGGATATCTCGTTTCGGCTCAACGAGGTCACCCGGTGTTGCAAGCTTCCCGCGCATCAGCAGCAGGCGACCGCTCTCGCAAGTGCTCTTCAGACGGGAGCGGCGGCGGCAAGCATGATCATGAAGTCGCCGCAGACGTATTGCTCGCCCGATGAGGCCCGCAAGTCACTCGCTGCGGCGCGGGATCAGAAGCTCAAAGAACTCGACAGTTACAACCAGCGCAAAGATCAGGTGCTGGCCGTCATGCAAAAGTTTCCTCAGTGGCGGGTTACTACTCAGATCCAGCAATCCTTGGACGACGCGAAAAAGGCGGCCCTGAAGCGCGATTATGTCACGGCGTTTAACAGCTTGCAGACCGCGCTGACGGACGCCACCGCTTTGGCGAGTTCGTATGAGCCCGCCGCTGACTTGAAACAGCTCGATGCGGAACTGACGACGTTCCTCGACAAGGCCAAACCCGCCGCAACGGAAGTCGCCACGGTGCGAAAGGAATACAAGCCCGGCGGCGATGCGGCGGAACTCGCGGTGATCGACCCGAAGATTCCGCTGGCGACGGCGTTCTTGCCGAATGCCGGCAGCGATTACAAGCGGCTTTCGGAGCAGTTGAACGAACTCTTCAACCGGTTTTACAAGTCGGGGACCGATCCGGGGCGCGATCGCAACTACGCCAGTACTTTGATCTACAATCTCCGCACCGGCATGCAGGAGATCGGTCCTGTGTTGAAACCGTCTGGCGAGTTCTACACGTTGCCCGAATTGCGCCTCTCGCTGGTTGCGATCAAGCCCGCTCCAGCAGTCGCTGCGAAATTCGCAGCGGAAGCGACTGCCGACACGAAAGCACTGGCCAGCGCCGAGCGAATCCATCAGGCGGTCGCCCAGGGAGCCGCGGCAGTGGCGCAAATGCCAGTCGTTCCTCGAGTGAATGTCGCGGCCAAGCTCAAAGCCGGCCTGGCTGCGGTAGCTACGAGCAACATTCCTCGGAACCAGATGCTCAAAACCGCCGCGACCGCCGCCAGTCAAGTCCTTCAGCAGATGTTGCAGGGTACCGCTACCCAGGCAGAGCGGATCGATCTGATGCTGCTGATCGCCACCGACGATCTGGATGGGCTACTCAAGAGCAGCATGCCCGGCGTGAATTGGGGGACGGATCCCAAGTCGCTGGGCGAGCTGGCTGATGCGACGCGCAAGGACCTAGCGAACGTGGTCACCAATCGGATTGTGGTCCACGGCAAGCAGGAGACGGCGCAAATTGGCGGCGAAAGCTACGACTTCAAAGAGGAACTTGGCCGCGGCGGCTTGGGAGTCGCGAAACTGTTTGAGTCGAAAAACGGTACGCAGCTCGTGCTCAAGGAGCCACAAACGCGGGCCAGCAGCAACATACCCCCTGACATCCAGTATAAGATGGTGATGGCGTCGAACCGCGAAATGGCCAACGAACTGCGAGCCCATTTGCAGGCATCTCAAAGTAACCACCCAAACGTGCTCAAGCTGGTAGACCTGTGCATCGGTCCCGATGGTCGCGTGCGGGCGGTGATGGAAGTGGCTGCCGGTGGCGACGTACTAAAGCTGCACAGAATCCTGGAGGCGTTGAGTGATCTCGGCGTCTTGCCTCAAGCGGCCCGTGCCGCCGTGGAACGGGATATGGCGGCCCAGATGTTATCGGGAATCGCGGCGATGCACGGGACCGGGGTGGTGCATCATGACCTGAAAGGCGAAAACGTCTTCCTGAAGGCGGATGGAACGGCCCAAATCGCCGACTTTGGCTCGGGCATTGCCATGACCACTCAAGGAAAAACTCCCCAAGTAACCCGGGAGATTGGCACCACGGAGGCCTATGCTCCGAAGACAAGTCCCAAAGCGGAGCATGACGAAGCGTTCGATATCTTCACGGTGGGCAAGATTCTCGAACGAGATCTCGGGACGGCGGGAAAGCCCGGCAGTACGGCGGGTTCGGCGGCTCGGCTTCGCCAAGCGCTTACCCGCTCCGACGCCGACAAGCGTTCCGATCTCGAGGCAGCGGCCAAGACGGCCTACGTCGCCGAGGTCGCCGATTTCCGCAATATGCCCGAATACAAGGACCTGCTGAAGGAGGTCATGGCAGCCCGCTCGACGGCTGTGGGCAAGTTCCTCAAAGCTCGCTTCGGCCTCGTGCATTCTCTAGACACTTGCCGCTGCCAAGAACTTGGCGCGGCAATGGAGCCGATCAACCTTCTGGCTCCGAGTGCGAAGTATGCCGAACTGAACGACATCTCAATAGGGATCAGGAAAATAACGGATGACTATTACAAGGCAGTCATTGAGGAGATTAAGCCGTTATCGACGAAGGATTTTGCCGGCACTTTCGCCGAGGCCGACGAGAACGCGAAATGGTGGATCGCGATGCTGCAAAAGTACGCGACCCAACTTCCGGTGGAACTCGTGAAGCACAAAAATCTGATGCAGCAGTTTGTATCCAAATATCAGGAGGTGCTCGGGAGCGTCGATTGGGATGCTCTGCGAACGCCGATGGGTGGCTCCAAACTAACAGACACGCAAAAGCAACAAGCCATTGATGGATTGGCCAAAGCCGAGATGCGCGTGTACGGCGTCTTCGCCGCGTTCGACGAGGTCGCCCCGCGAATCGCGGAACTGGTGCGAGCGATCGGGACTTTGGTGCAAGCCAAGTCGGGAGAATTGGAGACCATCCGCGAAGCAGGCCGCAAATTCATGCTGGCCCGTTGAGGAGATCATCGCCCAAGAAGACGATGACGCAGTCTCTCCCATCCGGTGAGCTTGGCAAAGTCGACATCGAGCTCGAAACGCAATTGCTCAACGAAGGTGCGCGCTTTTGCATTCCCCCGCCACTACGCTGGCAATGTGGCGGCCCAAATTTAACGGCAAACATAGACGGACTTTGTGACCGACCCCTTAAGCAGGGGTTAATGACACCTTAATTTTTTCGGATTTGCGAACCGGTCTTTTGAACACGTTCGCGCGATTACTCGGACTTCTCGCTTATTTGCGTCTAGACGAATCGGCCAAAACATACAGCTGCGAGTGAGAACTCGATGTGAACGCTTCGCGCTGCTTGGACTCCTCTGAGGTCCCAGACACCGACATAGGCATAAATTTACAACTCACTTTAACATAGCCCTTTTTTAGCTCGTCTTCAGTCCCAGCATGGGATTTACCAGGCGCCAAGGGACCTTTTACTTGGGACAGTCGCTGCTGACGAAAACCCCGCCGCACTGGCCTCTGGACCGAGCGATGCCTCATCAACTGCCAAACCCAGCGATTGGATAGTCGACCTCTGTTGTTGGAGAAAAACGGAGTTGACGTGCGATGGGCTTGTTTCGTAAGGTGCGGGCAGCAGGTGCTCCATATGGAGTAATCGGTTAGGTTTTGGTTACGTGATAGGGAGGATTTGATGTATGGCCGCAGCCCTTGTCATCATCCGAGATAATGTTAGCGAGCCGCTTGTCGCAAGGTCCTACGCGCGCCATAAGACGATGGGGTGCCCGACCCTGTATGAGGCGTTCGCGCGGCTGGGAATTACCCCAGGGTCCAACAGGGTCAAGGAGGAATTCTTTCTAAGGGGCAAGACCTACAGCTTACCCAAAGACTGCGTCTTGTTAATGATTGGACAAACAGAAGAGTTGGTACAGGGATGCAAGGTGGCCCAGGAGGACGAGGAAGATCGTTCTATCGATTTCATTCGGGCGGAGTATTACAGGCTGCATTTGCAGTACGCGAGGATCCAGGTACATTGGATTAGCAGGCAGACAGACACACTGATCGCGCTCGGCGCGGAGGCAAGACTGCCGGAGCCCTCGAAAGACGGCTGGCATGAGTTCAACTGGTGGCCGCTCTCGTCATTAGTTGTCACAATCGACGATTACTCTTCCCCACCAGGGGACTATCGCGAATCGCTCCCCGCACACATCAAATGGATACAGAAGAACGACAGCGCGAAGTGGATAAACGCGTAGGAATAGCTATATCTCAGCGGCGCACGCGAAAATCGGCCAGCAAACTCAGATCGAGATTCGCCGCCAGAAGTTTCGGGCCAGCAATCGAAAGAAAACCGCTCTACAAAAAATCTTGAACAAGGCATCGTAGTCGGCACGATCCCAAGACGACCCGCTCAAAAGCCGATTCGAGTAACGATGAATTTCATATCCGGCGACCTCCTTGTATCCGTCTGGCCTGCCGAGCACGCTGACGACTTCTGTTTTTGTTATGCCCGGATGAAGCTGCGACATCTTCTCGCCACTCGCGCCGCCAAAGAGCGCAAGCACTAGAATAATCGCCAGAGCCAGTCTGCCAAGCGTATTCATCGCGCCCTTTAGCATGTCCGAGTTACTCTCAGAGATGAAAAACGCGCTCAGCTTGCGACAGGCCGATTGCTTGGTTGGTTTCCTTCGCCTCACCCTAGGCAGTTATTTGCTCAACGTCGGACGCGGCTGGTGTGCGGCTATAAGTCCGAGGTAAAGACGGCCGCGGGCCGGCATGGTGTAACAGCGCCTGAATCATTATATAAATTTTTCTTTTACTCGGCGTTCGGGCCGCCGTACACTCGTTGCGAACCTAGGCCAGCGCGGGGCGGGTTGGCGAAGGAAGCATCGCCGGCCTCGCCGTGGTGGGCCGGAACCGCTTTTGGGAGGAAAGAACTATGCCGCAGCTTGATATCGTTTGCGCCACATGGAACTTGGAGAGCCAAGCGCCCAGCCTGAAGCCGCTCGCTGACTTCAAGCAGGCCCTGTTGAAAAACGGGGGCCTCCCCGATTTCGCCGTTATCGGCCTGCAGGAAGCAAAGCCCTCCGAAGACCGCTTCGTCGCCCAGTCATGCCTTAAGTCGTTCGCGTTCGAGTGGGAGAAGCAGCCCACCATGCAGGCTGTACAAAGCGGTGGGCAAGTAGTCCAGGGGCCCCAAATCCACGGTGTGACCGACCCGTCCCAGCTAAAGGGTACGACCGACCTGGCACAGCTGGGCTGTTACCAGCATATCGGTATCATGCAGCGCAGCAATTCGCCGTGGCATGTTCTCCAGATCAAGCAGGAGACGAATCCCAAGAAGGGCATAACGGGCGTAGCCTCGGAGAAGGGCGCGGTTGCTCTGGTGGTCGATATCGAGCATAATATTGATAAGGAGTGTATCCGGCTGGTCTTTGTGAGCACGCACCTGGATGCCGCCAAAGGGCAGGCAGACGAACTCACTGAGTATTTCACTTGGTTGAATCGCCTGGCGAGGGAGGGGTCAATCCAGCGGAAGGGGCCCCCTTCGAAGCCAAGAACCTTGCCAACATCCGTTTCATCATGGGCGATCTGAACTTCCGCCTGTTTCCGAACCCGGCAGCGCCACAGAATGAGGGACTGCCCGATCGCAACGATACCAGCGACACGTGGGCGGACGCCCTTCTCAATCCCAAGATGCGCGACTTGCTTTTCGGTTGCTATGACGGGTTAGAAAACGCGGCGGACCCGGGCAATCCCAAAAAAAAATTAGTGCCTGAGAAATGGTGCTTCCCCAGGCCGAACACGAACGATGGTGCAGGCCCGAACGTCTGCTTCCCCACCTACAAGCGATACTGGGAGGGCGCCAAGCAAGCCACAGGCTACGTGAACACCATAAGAAAGGGGGCTCCCGGCGATCAGGCGGCACGAGACGCGATCAAGGGCCTGTACGGTTTGACGGACAAATTGGACTTCGACAACAACCGCAACGCTTGGAATATCGGTTGGCTGGACCGGATCGGGTACATTACCGACGCGGGCCACAACATTCTACAGTTCAAAAACCCGGTCGCTTTCTGTTGGGATTGTTTCGACATGGTCCAGAGCGATCACACACCGGTCTTCCTGCGCCTCAAGGTCGATGTCACTTATTAATAACTCACCTAGCTGAAACGGAAGGAGAGGTGACTATTAAGCTTTGCTCCTGGCAACCCCCGGTGCAAGGAACGCTCTCACTTGAGACCTTCTTGACACATTATGACGGTTACGTCGCCGCCGACCCCCCGCAACAATTCGCGGCTGAGGAGCCGAAGGCTGCTATTCCGCGTAAGACATCCGAGAGCATCGCTTATACTGATTTTTTTCGGCTCTGATTTTGAAGGAGTCAGGTTACTGGACAAAAGTTTGAATGAATTAGAATTTGTGCTGGACGTTCGATTTTCGAACGGATACAACACCTGATGCATGGTTGACCAACATCCGGGGCAAATGCGGGCGACACAGCGACCAAAGCCGAGCTCAGTGGACGAGGTTGATAAACATCTGGAGGCCTGGATCAGCGACGTTCTAGGCGAAGTCACGGTCACTCTGGGCGCCCCGAAAGAATCGCAGCCCGGCAAAGGTGTCAACCTATACCTGCTGAACTTGGTGAACAGCCCGCCGCCTCGCAGTGTGAAAGAGCGGTCCCCGTACAGGATCATGCTCCGTTACCTGGTCACCGTTTGGGACACCAACCTGCACGCGATGCATCGGATGCTGGGTGAACTCATGTTTGCAGCGATGGATTTGCCCGAAGTTGAGGTGGAATTGGAACCGTTGTCGCCGGCTGTCTGGTCAGCGCTCGGCCTGGTGCCGCGACCCTCATTCGTCTTGCGCGCACCGCTGTTGCGCGAGCGCCCGGAGAAGCTCGCCCCGCCGGTTCTGACGGAAATGGTCATCAAGGAAGCACTGCTGCGACCGCTGTCCGGGCGGGTCATAGGGCCTGGCGACATCGCCGTCATGGGAGCGCGAGTGGAGTTGCCGGCGCTACAGCTTTCCACCGCGACCGATTTCCGGGGCCGGTTTCAGTTTGCCGCCGTGCCCTCCGACCCGCCGATCAAGCTGTTACACGTGAATGCCAAAGGGCGAACCATTTCTGTCCTGGTCGAAAAAGCGAACGAAGCAGTGATTATTCGCCTAAAAGAAAGCGAGGTCTGATATGCCGATTTATTTAACTCCTGGCGTTTACATTGAAGAAGTCTCCACAGGCCCGAGACCAATCGAGGCGGTGGGCACCAGCGTCGCCGGGTTTGTCGGTGTCGCCCCGGATGGAGCGAAGCATGTCAACGAACCGATGTGGTTC
>WNFW01002916.1_pt1 | contig 13661 bp, 10 predicted proteins | sample 5400131 | NCBI WGS metagenome assembly WNFW01 (sample SAMN13153362, study PRJNA577476) | soil metagenome | isolation source: 20 cm soil or saprolite under grassland replicate 1 | place: USA:California | collected 2016-06-15 | reverse complement strand
GGCTCTACGTGGCCGCCGAAAGCGGCGACCTCACGGTGTTCGACCTCGGGAAGCCGGGACTCGTGAACGTCGACTCGGAGCACGTGGACAATAGCGCCCATACGGTGGCGGTCGATGCCGCAACCCACCGGGTCTTTTTCCCGCTCGAGGCTGGCCCTCAAGGCACGCCGGTCCTGCGGATCATGCGTCCAGCCACGAAATGAAGGACCCGTAAACAGTGCGATTGCTGGTCGTGGAAGATGAGGCAAGGATCGTTGAGATTCTTCGGTTTGCGTTGAAGCGCGTCGGGTTTGTTGTGGATGCGGTGGGACACAGTTTTCTGCCGCTGCTTTCCTTTCTTGCTTCGGGCTCAGGAATTGCCCCACCTGATGCGGGTCCGTAGTACACACTCGGATAGCCCGGATGTAGACCAGGCCGACGCCGAACGAGACACCTCGGAGCAGGTTACTTCCCTGGGGTTTTCGAGTCCGTAGAGCTCTGTCGTGTTGTCACATGAGTTCCAGGGCGCAATTCGTCCGTGCCTCGAACGGCTACGTCATCCCCCTCCCGTAGGTCACCGAAAATCTCGGAGCCTCAGGCGGTCGATGAGACCTGGAATATACCGGTATAACCCTGTCGACCCAGGAAACAGTGCCACGATCCACTGGCAAGAGCCCCGCCAAGCCAAGCAGCAGAGTGGTCTTTCCTGCGCCATTCGGCCCGATGACACCGACGATGGAATTCTGGAAGTGAGGACCGCTTTTCCCGGTCAAAGACTCCTACGGAGTTGAGACCAGTGATGTTGACAAACAACCTTGGTCCCGATTTTTCGAGTGCAAGGACCGCTGAATTCTTCTCGGCAGTGAGGAACAGGCGGTGACCCTCAAGGTCCACGGTGAAGTGGTCGAAATCACCCTCCTTGAGATCGGGCAGAGGAATCGTTTGTACCAACCGGAGAGGAGTCTCCTTCTGCGCGTGTGAAAGCACCGGCATGGTGAAAAACAGGATCACGCTTAAGCAGTACGTTTTCATTTAAGCCTCCGCCAAAGTTATTGGCTTATGGTCACAGCGAAATCCGGATTCACCAGATCAACTTGAGCGCAAACTGAATCTGGCGGGATGGCGTCTGAGTGGACGTGATCAGCCCAGCGTTCCCACTCTCTTGATGTGATTGTTTTTGAATAACGAAAAATCGAAATTCACCAATCCAGGGCCGATGATCGTGTTGCGGCCCAGGTTCCCGCGAAGCGTAATGGGATTGGGAACTGCGAAGCACTGCGTTTTGATGTAGTGGTTTGGATTGCCGGAATTGACAAGCGAACCGCAACCTGGACCGGAAACCAAATTTGGCACGTCGATGTTGGGATCGGTACTTTTCACACCCAGGGCGTCTCCCCCGAAACCCGGAGTAAACGGCACGCCCGTGCTTGCGTTTTGGAGACCGTCGCGAGGTGTAACATCCACTATGTGAACGCGATCACTCAAGCGAGACCTTGCTTCCCTCTCGAATGCGCCGCCGTTCGAGCGGAAACGTGGCAGCGGTTTTACTTCATCAAGATCTAGGTACGTGTCCGAACCTTTGAGCTACACGAATCTTGCGTTCTCACAGGTTTCCATGGCGGCATTCTGAGGTTTGGCGAGCAGCGCTGCTATGAGGCCGCACGCGGCCGCAAAGGACAGCCACAACCCGGGAACAGCGCGGTTCCCCGTGAAGTGAATCAGGTACGTGCTGATCGCAGGCGTAAATCCACCGAAGACAGCCGTGGCGAGACTATAAGCAAGCGCGAATCCTGTGGTTCGTACGTCGACCGGCATGATCTCTGTGAGATAGACAACCATGGCGCCGTTGTAGCTCCCGTGATGCTCCCACGCACAAGGTGACGATCAGACTGTCAATGCTCGCAAGGTGAAGAACGGAGTTCCCGAAAGTAGGTGTGTATGCGGTGATCATGTAGAAGGAAACCGTGGTCATGGTTACCATCAGGGTTCCGATGACCACGACTCCCCAATTGGCAGTGAGCGAGCGGAGAATTTCCGACGTGCTTGGCCTGTGCTTGCGGGCGATGAACTCATCCGTTTCCTGGAGGGACCGCCTGAGCCTGAAGAGAAACGGAACGATTACGCAACCGAGGAGCAGGGGGACACGCCATCCCCACAGCGTCATCTTGTCCGGCGGAAGCACGGAGCTCAGCACCACTCCAATCAGTGCGGCGAACATGACCGCCACTTGCTGGCTCCCCGACTGCCAACTGACATAGAAGCCTTTGCGGCCTGGAGTAGCAATCTCCGACAAGTAGACGGAGACACCACCGAGTTCCATACCTGCGGAAAAGCCTTGAAGCAGGCGGCCGACCAGCACAAGCAGCGGGGCCAGCAGGCCCATCGTCGCGTACCCGGGCATGCACGCTATGGAAAAGATCCCGACCGACATCAGGCCTAGCGTCAGCAGCAGTCCCGCGCGACGTCCGTGGCGATCAGTGTAGGCCCCCAGCACAATCGCACCGAGGGGCCGCATCAGAAAGCCCGCTCCAAACGTCATCAGCGACAACATCAACGATAGGTAGGCATTCCCGCTTGGGAAGAACGCCCTGCCGATCGCCGAGGCGTAATACCCAAACACCATGAAGTCGTACATCTCCAGAAAGTTTCCGCTGGAGACGCGAATCACGGACCAGAGCTTCGATTTCCGATCAGAAGGCGGGATCATGGGATCTCATTGTTGCCAGAAATCGACCTTTGCTCCCGCCAACTTCGAGTAGCCGACGATAGTACACACGGATTGACCTTCCAGATCGATGAGGATGAAGACGCATGACAAAACTTGATCGCGAGGGGAGCCATCAGGCTCCGCCGTCGCCTTAGTCGGGCTCAAACAGCTTTGCGATGGTTGGAGTTTTCTGCCTCATCTCGTCGCGGACCTGTTCGGCCCTTTTCTGGAACTCCGCTTCTTTTCCCTTTTCGTACATGAAGACAATCCCGACCGCGCCAATGGTCTTGCCGGATTGATCCTGCAGCACAAGTTCGACTTCGAAGTGATCGCCCTTCTTGTTGACTTCGAGGTTGGGTTTGCCTGTTTCGATCACGCGTATGTCGTCCTCGTCAGCCTTCTTGCCGATCCGTCCGATGTTTGAGGCAATGATGACATTTTCCGTCTTGCCCGGCGGCGTGACGTGCATAGCCATGATCACCACATCCTTGTGCTTGGCGAGCGTCTCATCCAGAAGCTTCTGCGCATAGATCTTCTTGTCTTCCTGCGCCGAGACCAAAAGCGTGCTCCCAAAAATCAGCAGCAGCGTCAATGCCCAATTCATTCTCTTCAAGACTCCCATTTCACTCTCCTTTAATTGAATGCAGCTAGTGTTGGAATTCCATTGCACCGCCTACCAAATAAACTTCAAGGCGAACTGCATCTGACGTGAAGTTGTGATCGTGGGACTAGTCAGCAGTCCGGCGTTGTTCAAAGCTCCCGATGTCGCAAAGACCTGGCGCGCGCCAGGCGCGGGTGGATTTAAATTTGCGTGATTGAAGATGTTGAAGACCTCCCAGCGAAACTGCACATTGAACGTTTCCGAGATCCGATGAACTGGGTTGTTCTTGAACAAGGAAAAATCAAAATCCTGGAGACCTGGACCGCTCACGGTGTTGCGGCCGGAGTTGCCGAAGAGATTGGCACAATAGACCTGGCCCGCGGGTGCAGCCGCTGTAGCCCCTGCGAATGGTTTGCACGACGATGCCATGGACGCCGGCGCTGTGGGAAGGGTGAAGCAATTCAAGTTCAGATAATGCAGCCCGTTACTCTTGAAGTTTGAATTGACCGGATCGCATCCAGAAACACGATTCGGGAACGCGTAGAGGTCCGCACCCTTCAGGCCAAGTGGATCGCCGCCGATCGTGGGAGTGAAGGGTAGTCCGCTGGTAATGGTGTAAATACCACCGATCTGCCAACCCGATGCGAACCACTTCGAGACCTCGCTCCAGTTCGCAGGACTTGGAACCAACCAAATAGCATTGATAGCGCCAACGTGCCGCACATCGAAGTCCGAAAGACCTCTGCGTACTTGGGGATTGAACAGCGGGGGGCTGGAAACGGAATTCCCGAACGTGTCACCCGCGATTCCTGACGATCCCGTATCGATGCTCTTCGAAAAAGTGTAGGAGCCCTGGAATTGAACCCCATGACTGAGACGCTTGATCGCCGAAAGATTCAGGCCGTGATAGGTCGATGAAGTAGACCATTGGACCGTGCTGACTTGGCCGCCGAGGTTAGGGAAGAGGCGCGTCCCGGTGACGCCCGGACCCGGCCAAAGGTACCCTGCAGAAGTAAGGCTGGGCTGGATATCGTTGATTTCGTCTGCATGGAAAGGCAGGTGGACGCCGTGTGAACCGACGTAGCCTGCCGTGACCGTGAGATTGCGAATTACCTCGCGTTGAATGTTCAAAGTCCACTGCTCGACGTAGCTGCGGTGCGGGTTCTGTTCGACGTACGCGTTGCGCAGGTTGGTAGGGTTGCTTGCTTTTGCGAAGCCCCCAGAAGGGAAGTCGCCAGCAACGACGGGGGTGCTCGCACCTTCCGTAAACGGGGCAGAAAGCAAGGTCAGGAGTTGGAACTGGTAGGGCAACGGCAGCACATCGTAAATGCCGAACGCGCCACGAACAGACGTTTTCCCGCGCCCGAAAGGATCCCAAGCAAATCCCACGCGAGGCGCGAGGTTTCTCAATGTAGGATTCGAATAGTACGGCGAGCCGAGATGCGGCGTCGTATCTGTAAAATTGACAAGAGTAGAGAGTTGGTTGGCTGTTTCCGTCGGCACGGTGGCCATCTCGTAGCGAAGCCCAAGATTTAGAGTCAGCCGGGGCCTGATCTTGTAATCATCCTGGAGGTACCCGCCAAACACACTCTGTCGAAGATCACGTGGCGTGCGGGATGTACCGAGCAACGTTTGAAACGTAGTGGGTATGTTCTGCAAGAAGTTCGACAGTGACCCAAATGTGTAAAAGCCGTTGGGACTGGCCCCCTGAGTGAATTGATTAGATTGCATGCGTTCGGCATAAAAACCAAATTTCAAAGAGTGCTTGTTCCGCGTCCAGAAGAGATCGTCATAAGCCTGAAAAGAGTTGTAGTGAAAGCGGTACGCGGAGATCGCACCCAAGCCCCCGGACAATTGCGTAACGCCTGAACCCACGGTGATGATTCCGACTGGCAGGCCCGGATTGAATCCGAGAGTCGTGTCTGCGGCGGCAGGGTTAATCGCAGACAGGGTGGTGAAGGCAATCACCACGTCGCGATTAAACCCGAAGCGTGCGGTGCTTACGAGTGCCGGCGCGAAGATATGGGATTCCTCCAACGCAAAGGTCTGGCGGCTCGAATGGTTCCCAATCAGTTTGAAATTGTAGGCGTCCGGATTTTGTTGCTGCCCCCTATCAAAGACGTAGGTTCCAAAAAGATTGTCCGACGCTGATATCCTGTGATCGATCCGCCCGGTGGCAAAATCTTCATTGGTGACTTGTTTCGCGACGAAACTGAAAGTACCGGTATCTCCTGTCGTCGGAGAACTCGGGAGGGGAAATAGGTTAAGGTATGGCACGACCTTTGGATCCACGGTGACGTTACCGCTGACGAGGATGCCATTGTGGGCGTTCTGCGAAGGGACCGTGATGGTATTGGTCTGACTGAGACTCTGGCGCAAGCCCTCGTAATCGCCGAAGAAGAAAGTGCGATCCTTGATGATTGGTCCTCCGGCGGTTGCGCCGAACTGATTTCTTTTGAAGGGTGGGACGATCAGGTTTCCGGACGCGTCTTTCGCCGTGTCAAAGAAATTGCGAGTGTCGAGCTTGCTATTCCGAATGAATTCGTAGGCCGATCCATGATGGGCATTCGTACCGGAGCGGGACGCCGCATTGATTACGCCTCCAGAAGTTTTTCCATAGTTGGCAGGCGCGTTGCTCGTCACCACCGAAAACTCCTGCACGGCATCCACCCCCAGTACTCCACCTGTAACACTTCCCGGCGCCCCTGAGCTATAATCATTGATGCTGACTCCGTCGAGCTGATAGTTGTTTCCCTGAGGGCGGTTCCCGCCTATCGTCACGTCCGTGCCCAGCCCACGGTTGGGCCGGTCGTTACTCACGCCCAAGGCTTTTTGCGTCCGCACCTGCGCCACGCCGGGCTCCAGGAGGGTCAACGAGGTCCAATCGCGTCCGTTGAGTGGCAATTCGTTAACGGTGTGAGAATCCACCACGCCACGCACTTCAGAAGAAGCCAATTGAACGTCGGAGATTTCCGAGCTGACTACGCTGACTTTGTCGGAGACCTGTCCGAGCTTCATGTCGACGTTGACTTCGCGCCGTTCGCCCGCTAACAAACCGACACCTTGCACTGCGGCGGTCGCAAATCCCGTCGCAGTCACGGTGATTTCGTAGGCGCCTGGAATCAAATTGGGCGCAGCGTAGACGCCGTCGGCATTCGTTGTCGAATTGCGCTCGACACCCGTGGCGACATTCTTGACGGTCACGTTGGCGTTTGCCACGGCGGCCCCGCTCGGGTCCGTCACAGTGCCAACGATGGTTCCGCCCGCCTCCTGAGCCGCAACGGGGCTGATTGAGCCAAAGAACAAAAGCAGCATCACGACAGAGGTCCGGAGTCCCGGCCCCCACCCTTCTCTTGCCCCGTGATTGATCATTACGACCTCCCTTGCCATTCGAACCTCAACACTCTCGACAGATGGTCAGCGAACAGAGGAACTTTCGTGCTGCTACATGCACCTCAGCCGCCACGCTACGACACCACTCGATAAATCAAAACTTTTCCGGCGGCCTTAGTGTCACCAGGTGAAACAGCCACGCAAAAACGAGCGAGACTCGGCACGAGCAGGCACGTCTTCGCGCCCGGGTCGCTGGGAACTTTCGCTAGCAACTCATACTGGTCCGCGGACTTCTGCTGGAGCACTGACGTAAATCCTTCGCTGCCCGGGACGTAGATGCCTCCCTTTTCGGCATCAAACGCGATGTCATCGGAGCAGTCAACCGCTAGCGAAAGAAACCTGTGCCCCTCCGCTCATAAAGAGCCTCGGACCGTGCTAACCGAGCTTCTGGGTGGACACGTCTGTTCCGAGCGGCTTTCGCATGGGCAACCCCATAGCTTGCACTCTGCGTCAAAACGCCAAAGCATCACAATGCTCTGTGCATCACATCGAAAACAAGTGTCGATAACGCGGATAGCCATTCATGACAAACGGGTTAGAGCGCGGAGTAACACGCTGTCTAACACGCTGTCTACTTTGACCGTGGATTGACAGGGCGCTATACTTCGCCTGCTACGGACGTTGGGAACCATGAAACAATCCGCGATTTCGTCAAAACTCGTCCGGTTTTGCATATATGAGGTTGATCTGCGCCCCTTATTGGACCCGATATGTCAATTGGGCGAGGCACTCTTCCGCCAGCCGGCGTCGGGCAAGCCGAGCGCAAGGAGATTCGCGAACAGGCGGACACCACCCGGCACTGCGAATGAAATCTGCCGATAGAGCGCATAACCGTTGTAGACGTAAAGTCCTTTTCCGTACCGAGCCACTAACAACCCCCCTGCCTGAGGTTTTTGGCCCTGATCATGAGTGGAGAGGACAGCAACGTATCGTTCGTCCCAAGAGGGGGCAAATCGCAGTCCCCGCTTTTCTAGCCAACCGTCGAAATCTTTCGGCCCGATCTTGTTGGGATAGTTTAGGATTGGGTGATTCGGCTCGAGTACTTTGATCGGCGAATCCTCCTCAGTGACGTCCTGCGCAGCGCCAGCCTCTGAGTAAGGATAAGGACCATAATTGCTGCTGCCGAATTCCTCAGTGTTGTACTGGACGACGAGGACTCCGCCGTTCTTCACATAATCCAGTAGTCGCCAGTTGTATGTCCTCAAATCTTCACGGGCCAGATACGCGCGCACACCAAGGACGATGGTGGTGTATCGCGAAAGATTCCCCAGCGCCAGGGCATCACGATCTAGGAGGTCAACGTCGAACCCAAGGAGGCGCAACGCCGCAGGAACCTCATCGCCGGTGCCCATGACGTAACCCACACGCACGCATGGAATCTGAACATCGACCGGACGTAAAGTCAGTCTTGCCGGCTCTTCCATATAGACGGTTTGAAGGCCTGGCTCGGTCACTGGCACAAAGCTGTTGCGATAAGTCCGGCCACTGGATTCAGCCACGGCCTGAATGTGGTATTCCACATCCTCCAAGTTGGAGGGAGGTACGATGTGAAAGAGCAGGTTAGCCTCTTCGTTCTGCTTCTGAAATGAATACGACGCTGTTGGCGGATCTGAAGTCCAGCCTTCTGGCAGCTCTAGCCGAAGCGTGCCTTCGGTCGACCCATCACGAAAGTTGTGGACCGAGCAGATCACGTCACATCGACGGCGACCAAGAGGAAGCGCAAGGACCTCCGGTTGAAAGCGCACGGACACGCGCGGCGCGATAGCGACCCCATGTCGAAACTGTACTCCGGCAGTGTTTATCGAGCTCGTTTGAACATCGGCATCGATGGATCCCTCTGCACCGTCGACCAAATACGTCAGCTTCGCCTGCAGGGGAGAGGGAGTGATTGGCGCGCCGAGAAGTTCGGGACGAGTGATGCGATAATATCCATCGCCGATCGAATCACGGATCCAGAAAGCACTGGTAAAGCTGGCGTCCGTCGGAATGGCAACCTCGAATCGATTTGGCGCTAACGTCTTGATATTCCAACCATCAGGTGCGAGCAGTTTGATTTCTCTTACCTCAACGTTTTTGTTTGGGAATGCACGGAAGTTCACAAGCACCCGGAAGGTGTCGCCTGGGCTAAAGGTGAATGGAGTGCGAACCGCCTTGTATTCTCCGGATGTGCGACTCGGCCGGTCCGCCTCCACCAAGGCTTCGAACTGAACCCCCAAGGCCTGCGCCAAGGCGGTTTGTAGCTGCTTCTCCTTGATGGAAAGGTCCAGACTTTTCTTCCCGGAAGAGGAGAGTTGGCGCACCGCTTGTAGTGCACGACCGAGAGGAGCGACGCAAGCTTCGGGATGTTGGGCATGGAAAGCCGCAACTGCTTCCGCCACGTGTTTTTCGAGTTCCGGGTATTTCTTGAGCGAGACTTCTATGCGCTCGAAGAAATCCGATTCTTTGTCCGCCATCCCTACGCTGGAGCGGTCCAGTTTGTAATAGCTGACCGACGGCCAGCCCACTGGAACAATTGGTCCAACAGCGGCTTGCGAGACCTGCTGCCCTAAGCCTTCGTGAGCGATCTGTCCATAAGTGCGTCCAAGCAGCGGGTCGTATACCGCGGAGTCCACCTTGACCGTCCAATTGTCGCTTTCAGTCCGATTGTCGCTGTATAACTTTAGCGGTTGCCACGGATCGAGCCCATCGGCAATCTGCTCAGGGAACCGCGAGGGGTCACCCGCGGCTTCAAAAGCTCGCTGAGCGATGATTCCATCAGCCTCGTGATTGCCGAGCCGATCACCTGTGTTCCCTTGCCAGCGAGAAAGCACCACGTGCGGGCGCTCTTCGCGAATGAATCGAACCATGTCGCGGAGTGCGTCTTCCTCGTTCCAATAACGGAGGGTCTTCGCCAGGGTCTTGGAAAGGCCGAAATCAAGAAAACGAGACACTCGAAGGCGGGCGCCGTAGTAGTCGGAGGAACGGATCAATTCAATAGTTCGCCGAATACCAAGTGGGGGACCGAAATCGTTGCTCACGGCGTCACCCGCAGCCTCGCCTCGGCTCAGGGCTAGGAAGGTGACCGTGTAACCCTCCCCGCGACTAAGCATGGTAACGGTGCCGCCATCTTCGTCGTCAGGGTGGGCAATCATGTAGACGATGCGGCCAGTGGTCTGTAGCCGCCGCAACGACTGCGCAAGTCCGACAGAACCGCGATCTTCCGCCAGAGGCTGTTGCGCGCAGAGACTCGGAACAAGGCCGGAACCGATGAAGAGAGTTACTAGAACAACCTTCACGGCCGGTAAAAGGGCACTTTCCAACTGTCTAGATGTTCGCCTTGCACTGCTTGTCATGATCAACATACTTGTTTAAGGCCAAACTGGGACTCACAGTGATGGAGTCGATGTTGAATCACACGCCCATGCCGTCGTGATTGGATTTCCAGTTTGGTCCATCCCCTCCATCAGTTTCTATACGCCGCCAGTGGACCGGCGAACTCTCCTACGTCTCCTGAGGCGATCACGGCCGTGTGTCATACACCCGTATTTCCGCGTTCCTCTGCTCGTAACGTGGAAGCGCCACATAAAGCCGACCGGTCTGGGGGACCAGCAACGATGTGCCTCCATCTGGTCCCGTCGGCATTCGAGTGATCAATTCGTAATGGTCGGCGTCAATTTGCTTGTACACTTCGATGGACCCTTCGTGCTCACCCGATTTTGCAGATCCCGTTGAGTAGAGGCGCTTGTTGTCCGCGTCGTACAACAGGCGGTCGATGCCAGCGACGGTCGAAAAGCTGGTGATTTGCTTTCCCGAGTTCGCATCTAGAACAATCACCCGCGACGGATTGCGCATGCCCACGAACAGTCTCTGCCTGGCCTCATCTAGGGCCACGGTTCCGCTTCGCTCGGCGGATGGCAGCGGCCATTTGGCGAGGATCGTCTGTTTCATTCGATCGATGATGACGATCTGGCTCCCGAGCGCATTTGTGGTAAACAATCTCGAGCCGAGTTGTTCGACCACAATGGCTCCCGGACGCAGCTCTGGATCCGATTCGATGTTTCCGATTTGTTTGCCGCTAGCCGCATCCAAGATGGCAATCTGACCTGGGTCCCGTTTCACTGTCGGGGCGTCTCCGACTTGTCTGCCCCCGTGACCAATATATAGGGACTTGGCCTCTGGGTCGTAGGCGATGACGTTGGCGCCGATAGAAAGTTTTATGGAGTCAATAATCTTCAGGGAATCCCCACTAAGGACCTTGCACGCCCCGTCGTCCCTAGTGCTCACGAAAAGCTTTTTCGCGAAAGGAACGTAGTAGGCGCCCTGAGGCTGCGGGAATCCAGGGAGGCTTTGCACGTGCCGCCCCGCGCGAAGATCAATCACTTCTAGCGTATTCGCGTCACGCCCCGTAATGAAAAGACGCTGCCCTTCCAAGTCCACGGCGGAGTGGTCGAATCGCCCGCTCACGCCAGGCAGGGGAATCGTTGTTACAAGACGCAGAGGCGTATTCTCCTGCGCCGGCAACCCGGCTCCGCACATAATGGCCATCAACAGAATCGCAAAACCTCTTTTCATCTTCTTCGTCCTCCAATTGGGTCGTATGTATGAAAACGTCTGGGCTTCTGGAGCAGGAAGTCGACGTTCTAGCCCCGCAGCAAGTAAGCGCAGTAACCGCGCCGCCATCTTCGTCCCCAGGACGGACAATCATGTTCGCCTTGAATCGCCAGTCCTGATCACCATGTGAATTTGAGTCCAAACTGAATCTGCCGGGAAGTAGTTGAAGTCGAATCAAGCCTCCCGGCTGTCGAGATTGGATTTCCAGTTTGATTCATAATCACACAGCACGCCGAGTTCTGGTTGTTGTTCTTTAGTGGAGGGGCAAAGTTCGTGTGGTTTAAAACGTTGAAAAGTTCGATCCGGAATTGCACGTTGAATTGCTCCGAAATCCTTGGGACACGATTGTTCTTGAACAGCGACAGATCAAAGTTGGAAAGCCCCGGACCTATCAGAATGTTCCGCCCCGCATTTCCCAGCCGGTTGCTTGGGTTGGGAAACGCAAAACATTGCAGCTTGATGTAATTAAGGGCGTTCCCCGGGTTGACCAGGGATGAGCATCCCGGTCCACTGGCACGATCGGGATAATCAAACACGGTACCGTTGTTCACCCCTAGAGGATCCCCGCCAACCAAAGCGCTAAACGGAAATCCAGAACTGGCTTCGTAGATTCCCCCTAACTGCCAGCCACTTGCTATCGTGTGGGGTAAACCTGAGAGATTCGGCGAGGTTGGGATCTCCCATGTGTAGTAAATAACCGCGTTGTGTCGGACATCAAAGTCCGACAGCCCGCGCCCTAACCTTAAATCAAAGAACGGCAGGCTCCCAATTGAATTCGCATACGCGTCGCCGGCGAGCGTAGAGGAGCCGTCGTCAATGCTCTTAGACCAGGTGTAAGAGCCCCCGATTTGCAGACCGTGACTCATGTTTTTCGAAAGCCGTGTCTGTAGAGCGTGATAATACGAGTTGTTATTCCAGAACAATGCACTAATCTGACCCAGATTCGGGTTCAACGCGGTTCCACTGCCCACTGGCGAGGGCCAGACGTATCCCTGCGAAGTCGAAGAGGCTGGAAGGGCCATATTGACATCCTCCACGCGGAAGGGCAGATGTACACCCCGAGAGCCAACATAGCCTACCAGTGCCGTGAGGTTGCGGGCCAGTTCGCGTTGGACGTTGAAGTTCCACTGGATGATGTAGTTGCGGGGTGGATTGGGGTCTACGTGTGCATACCGGAAACGGTTGGATTGCAACAACGGAAACGCACCTGTCGGAAAGGTTCCAGTCTGTAGTCCCGACACTCTACCTTGCGCAAAGAACGGGGCCGGTAAGATAGTAAGTGTTTCAAACTGATACGTAAGAGGTAGAACGTCGTACATTCCTATCGCTCCGCGGACCGCCGTCTTGCCGTTGCGAAACGGATCCCAGGAAAAGCCGATGCGAGGCTCGAAGTTGCGCAGTGTGGGGTTTGAAAAATAAGGGGAACCGAGCGTTGGCTTGGCGTCCGTCAGGCTGCGGAGGTTCGATAATTTGTCCTGAATCTCTGTCGGCACAGTAGCCATCTCGTAACGCAGGCCCAAATTGAGTGTCAAATTTGAACGCACGTGGAAGTCATCCTGCACGTACACACCAAATATAATCTGTCGCAAATCCCGTGGAGTGATCAGGCCTGGAATCCCCGAGGTGAACGTGCCTGGCTTATTCTGCAAGAAATTGGAGAGCGAACCGAAGCTATAGAACCCGCTGGGATTTGCCCTGCCTTCCTGGTTGGCTTGGATGCGTTCGATGGCGACGCCGAACTTCAGAAAGTGAGTGCCCTTGGTCACAAAGGCGTCGTCATAAACTTGAAAGGAATTGAAGTGAAAATCGTATTCTCCCGTGGCGCCGACCCCTCCCGGGAACTGCGTCAGTCCAGCTACCTGTATTTTGCCGACATTGTGTCCAGGCAAAAAACCCAGTGAGGGATCTTGGGCCAGCGGGTTGATGGCGCCGAGCGTCTTCGGACCATCCGAAATTACCCGGCTAAAACCAAAGCGCAAGGAATTCAACAGGGCGGGGCTAAAAGTGTGGGTCTCTTCGAGTGCCACAAGCTGCCGGCGCGACTGGGCAGCCAAGTTGACGGCATTGAACTGGTCAGGAGAGACGCCCTGGCTCTTGTCGAACATATAGGTGCCTGCAAGCGTGTCTTTTTCGGACAGTTTGTGGTCCGCCCGGCCAATGAAGTAATCCTCATTCGTAATCTGTGAGGTGACAAAGCTGAAGGTTCCCAAGTCACCGGGGCTAGATAGCGGGCGATTGGGTAGGGGGTACAACGCCAGGAAGGGTTGAACCTTTGCGTCTACTGTGACGGTCGTCGGAGTGCAGGTGGGCGGCGAGGATGGCATCGAGCAGAGATTCCCAGCGCGGGCAGCGGCCGAGGGTAACGTATCGTTTTGCGTAAAGGCCAAGCTT
>WNFW01004351.1_pt1 | contig 13664 bp, 11 predicted proteins | sample 5400131 | NCBI WGS metagenome assembly WNFW01 (sample SAMN13153362, study PRJNA577476) | soil metagenome | isolation source: 20 cm soil or saprolite under grassland replicate 1 | place: USA:California | collected 2016-06-15 | reverse complement strand
CAACGATGCTGATGGTACTGGCGGAGAGGGTAAAGTCTTGGACATGAACGGTGACTATGTTAGAATTCCTCACAGTGCTTGAGTTCGTAGCGCGAATTGTGACAGCGTAAATTCCACCCTTGGAGGAGTTGAAAGTCACTTTCGATGTTTGAGGAGAAGTGGTCATCTGAATGACTGAGGGACTGAAGATCGCCGTAACTCCAGCGGGAGCACTCGTTGAGAGAGTAATTGCTCCATTGAAACCGTTCACACTCGTCAGCGTTACGGTGGCATTCATGTTCTGGCCCGCGATGAAAGTCAGACTCGTTGGGCTAACGCTAACCTTGAAGTCCTGCACAATCACCACCAAGTTTACAGTTCCCGCAAGAGTTCCTCCCGGCGAAAGAGTCGTATCATTACTGTAGACGTAGTTTCCCAAGAAAGTAATAGGGTAAGTTCCGGTCGAAGCGGCGCTAAAACTGGCACTAACACCGCATGTTAGACCCGCGGTCACACATGTGGTAACCGCTCCAGTAAATGACACTGTGAGACTAGGCGACGCAATCGTAGTGAAGGATATGCTGTCGGTACCGACTAGCCCGGGATAGCCATTCTCAGCAGTCGCGTTGATTATGGCGACTGGGGAAGGAGCAGCTAGGTTGAAAGTGATTGTCGGTGTGGTCGTGGATATGGCGACCCAGTTAGGGTCTACATTGTTGTTGAAACCGATAGGCCCGACACTCTCAGAAACTGGAGCAGACGTGCCGTTCGTTATCGTCACACAGATCGGCGGATCACTAGTCGGACTATCAGCACTGCCGCAACCGGTCTGGAAAACAATACTTATTCCGCTGGCAGGACTCTTCCCGGTAATATTGTAGATGGCTGTGAAGAGAAGACCGGTACTAGCGGTGCTCAGAATGCCCGGACCACCCGAGACGGCAAAGTGAATCGTACCAGGAGTGTCAGTTGTCAGACATTGGGGCCCTCGAACAAGGTTGCCGTCGATGCATTCGATAACAATACTCGTAGGAGCAGCCAGAATCGTACCGGTTAGATCAACATCGGTAGGAGTGAGAACCGTGCGATTAGTCAAGATGGTAATGTCAAAACCATTGGTCTGGTCAGGGCCCGATAGATAGACTCCCACCCGGATCTGAGTTGGCCCGTGAACTGAGCCCGCAGGGAGAGGATTAGTCAATGCGGCGGTCGGTGCGGGCCCGTTAAGACTAGTTCCCGCGGCAGGACAAGGGGTAGATGTGGAGAACGAGGAGGGATCATTGAGACAGACAACCCCAGCGGCGTGCGCCTTGGGCGCAACGCCCGGCAATAGTAGCATAACAACAACCAGCAAGAAAGAAACCACGAAGAGGAGTGACCGACGCAGTAAGAAGCACCTTGGTCAAGGCTATGGTCAAGACTCAATATAAATCTTGGAAGAAAAACACAGCACCCGTTAAGTCGGGGAAACCCTCAGGACGAGACGGGAATCCACAGATGCCTGCAAAAAATATCAAACTTGGTCGAGTTCAAGCCAGGGAAAAACATAGCGTAAGGAATGCGAGCGGGATTCTCACCCTTGCATTTGCCTATGGTGACACGTGCCGTTTCTAGATCGCGTCTATCGACGCAGATAGAGGGTCGAACGCTATGAGTTTAGGTTCAATGCGGCGTAGAAGTAGCTTATTCTATTTATGTCAACTATGTCGATAACACCCCTGTTCGCTACATCGGCCCGTGGATCATAACATGACTGTCCAAGTGAGCAATTATACCTGCTACTAGCCCATGAGTAGTCTACAAAGTCAACTATTCCATGCTCCAGAACATCTGGGTTTCGGCTCAATCCGAGAGACTGGCTTGCCGTGCCTGGAATTGACGAGGTAGGTGCAGAGATGCTTAGGGTTATGCCTACTCCGAGGGGAGTGGGGGTAGCGGTGACGTTGAGTATGAAGATTCTTTTGTAGGTGCCAGATCCATAATTAAAGAACGCCGCATGAATTAGCGTGTAGTTTTTCGAAGAAATGAAGGCTCCAGTGGTACCATTAGTCGCGACCGTAGTGAGTCGCCCGGAGACCGCAATGCTGTTGGACCCCGAATCCAGACTCAGAGTCCCTGTCGTTGTGACGTTCACCCCGATGAACGACTCTCTGTCGTTGATCGTGAACTGTACTGAAATAGCTGCGATGAGGGTCACGTTGTGGGATACGCTTCCACTAGTGCCTGATACGACGAAGCTATAGATTCCTGCTGTAGCCATCATGCTCGCAGAAAGAGTCATCGTTGAAGCGCGAATTGCTCCAGAAGCAAGAGTGACAGAGGCCGGGACAAATGAGACGCTAGGGCCAGAAGGTGTGTAAACACCAGTTAAGGTAACAGTTCCACTGAACCCGTTTAATGAGTTGACAGTTATTGTCGCGTTACTTCCGGAGCCGCGTGGAAAGACGATCACAGTTGGCTGAGATGAGATGGAGAAGTCTGAGACTCTAATGGAAATAGTCGCAGAAGCTGACTGAGAACCATTCGATCCAGTCACTGTGACAGTGTAGTTTCCACGCATAACATTCGCCGTGATGCTAATCGTCGTCGTGTTAGTCCCACCGATCGTAAGCATGAGATGTGTCACCGCGAGTGTAGCACTTGGACCGGAGGAGGCTGCCGATAGCGTGACGGTTCCGGCGAAGCCTTGACTTGCCAACGTTATTGTTGAAGATCCCGTGGCACCGGTGAATATGTTCAGAGTCGCCGCGTAGACTGACACCGCAAAGGGGTAGAAGACTGTAGCGCCAACGTTGCGTACAATGAAAAACTGGATGCTACTACCGAAGCCGGTGAATCCTGTGGCGTAGAGGTCTGATCGAGAATCATAGCAAGAGGTTCCTTTGTAGCAACCCTGATCCGTAAGAAGAACCTGAACATCGTGATTGTCGAAAACCCCATCCATGTTAAAGTCTGGATTCCTAAAGACTCCTTTGTCGTGAAGACTGGGTGCTACGAGCGTCGTAATTGTAGGCCCCGACCAGTAGGGCCTGATTTCCAATGTGAGAGGGAAATTGGTAACGGGAATGTCGAGGAGAAGGTTCCTCTGAAAACCGAAGGTTGTGCCTGACCCGCCAGGGCTGATCGGGCCACTAAGAGGAATACTAAGCCTAGACAACGCATAGGTATACGAGTAAAGCTGCAGTCCAGTTGATGCGTTCATAGCAACAACAGTCACTGACCCTGAAGCCGTCAAGCCATTGGTTGCCCCCGAGTCAGGAGCGAGATCCCCAAAGGAGGTGACGTTAGCGCCCCCGACACTCCCTACAGCTGCGACGTTTACGGGCGATGGACCGATCATAATAGCAAAGAATAAGCTGTGCGTCTGGCTTCCACTAGACGCGGTCAAGTTAACCACGTAAAGTCCGGTGGGAGTGGACGTTGTCGAGCTTATCGTAAGACCGGATGTTGCGAACCCTCCGTTGGACAGCGAGACACCCGCAGGGCTCATCGAGACCGCGGGACCGTTCGGTTCGTTCGGGGACAGAATTAGTGTCAGGCCGACAGATCCTGAGAAGCCGTTGGTGCTCGTTACGGTCAGAGTCGAAGCTCCCCTAGATCCCGACGAAAAGACAATCACGTTAAGTGCTGAGAGCGTGTAGGCTGGGATAATGTCTGCTGCTCCCATGTAGGATTGTAGGATGTTGACATCAATCTGGTCGACGATTCCATCGGCGTCTAGATCAGCTCTCGGGTTGTACTTCGGATTTCCGATCGAAGTTTGCCAGGACGCCACCTGGATATTGACATCTCCCGCATCGACTGTGCCGTCGAGGTTTATGTCCACGTTCCTTGTCAAAGTTATCGTGGTGGCGTTGATGCCTCCTCCCGAGCCCGTTTGGTTGACGAGGTAGCTCATTGCAATATTGACCGACACTGGGTAGGGATTCACCCACTGGGTCAGCAGGAATTCTGATTGATAGTAATGTCCTGTCGAGTCGACTGCAAACGAAATCTTTGAGACTGGATACGTATTGGAATAAAGAACCGTTCCAGTGGAGCTGTTCTTTGCTGTGGTAGAAAGCGTCCCTGAGACAATGAACGCGTTGGACGGCGAGTCTAACGAAATAAGACCAGTCGTGTTCACGGTGACGCCGTGGAAAGTTGTGACGTTGTTCAACCGGGACGCAAGCGGAGTCATAAACAGAACTATGATGACACTATGCCTCAAACCGCCTCCTAACGCGGTGACAGTTATGCCATCGAAACCCGTCGAGTAGGGAGCGCCCGTAGAAGTCAGTATTGAGGTGGCGCTGCCCCCTTTGGTCAGGGTGACGCTGGACGGTGCGAAAGTCGTCGTCGCTCCGCCAGAGGATCCGCTGAAGCTGACGGCCCCTGCGAAGTTGACGCTCGACACAGTCATTGTGGCATTCGATTTCTGGTTTTGACCGAGAGCCATGACCGAGACGCCGGAGGATATCGCAAAGTCAGAAAGAGTCACTGGAGTGCTCGCAGAGTTGGTCGGGCTCATTCTGACGCTGGCAACGTATGTTCCCCAGTTGTTGAAGCAAGCGCTAAAACAGCGAGGTCCTTTGGTAATGTTATGATATTCTCCCGCCACCCAAACGACGCTGGGATTTGACGGGTCGACGGCTGCGCCGAAGTAGTCTCCATATCGGGTCACATTTCCTGGCACCGCACGTGTCTCGTTTGCGGTCCCAACAACGATCGTCTTCGAGGGCGTCAGGCTGCCTACGGGATCTGTCGAAGCCTGTCCGGCAACAGCAAGACTTGGGTAGATGTCAGTTCCACCGGCCCGCGAGGATGAGGAATATCCGTAGATCACGATAAGATTCCCAAAGGCGTCCTGACGCAGCGCGGGAAAGAAGAACGACTGGCCATTCGCACCTACGTCAAACTCTTGCTTCAGACTAAGAGTCGAAGTCTCTATCTGAGTGAGTTGGAAGCAAGATCGGAACACAGTGTCTCCAGTGGGCCTGCAGCCGTCATTCACAGAGAACCAGAGTTTGCCTTGAAACCATGAGACGTCTTGTATCCGAATATCGTTGGTGTTTATCCTGTAGGTTGTCCCAGGCTGAATCCCTCCAGGAATAGTCCCATTCGCGTATGTTCCAATCGTAACGGCAAAACTAGTTCTTGACGCTGTGACATAGGGCGGGACGCCATTCAGCGCTATTAGGTAGACTGTGTTGTTTGCGAAGGTCTCATGGCCCGCTATTCTCGGCACGTTGCTCACCATCCATTCGGTAGATGTTGAGCTGAGCGATTGAGCCGGATGGGCCGTGATGAGCGTCGAATCCGGACCGAAAGCTTGGGTATCGACAACCGACTCGCCAGCGAGCAGTTCGACCTTGTTAAGAACCCAGTATTCCGCTCCCATGAAGGCGAAATTCGGAGATGCAAAATCGTTTCCACTAATAACGAACTTGTCGTTGTTTACGCCTATCAAAGGCTGGTCAACGAGGCCCGGGATTCCCGGAATCTTGTAAACTCGCCAAAGGCCGGTGGGATCGCTAGTCACTGTCGTCGCGATGGTCAGATTGGTTGGATTGAGACTCCCGGTCGTGTCGATTAGGCTCGCGAACCAGTTCCCCGACTGAGCATCATACAATACCTTCGGGTCTGAGATAGTATCGAGCCCAGTGCCGAAGAAATCGGCTAAGAGAAAACTCTTGAGAAGAGTACCTTGGGGATTGTAGATCCCACCGCCTAGATTGACCATCTCCACAATGTACGATGGGCCTTTTGCCACCTGGACATCAGGCGGAACGCATGAGCAGGTCCCAATCATGCTCAAGGCATCGAACTTGCTCGAGATCGTCACGTTCGACGAACTCTGAGTTGCCATGACGAAAGGCTGAGGAGTATTGGAGATCTTCGATGAATGGTCGGATGTAAACCCGCCCTGGTACGGATATGTTGCAAGCAGAGGTCCGACCGGACCGCTGCGGACGATGGAAGAAGAGAGACTTAATGGCCCGTCATAGCTGGCTTCGGCATCACGCAGGTCACGAACGCTAACAGTTGATGCCAAGTACGCTTTCTGGCTACCATCACCATGAGAGATTCGATTACTCGAAGGTTGTACTTGCCAAAGGTTATTCGAGAGGCCCAGAGAGTTCGATGTGTTCGATGTGTTAGGACCAGTGTATCCCCGCAAAGTCACTGCGGGAAGACTACTTGTGATGCCTAGGATCAGGAACACAAGTAAGGATAATTTAAAGCGGCTTCTCACTTTAACTAAACCTCTTGGTTACGGTCACAGATAACGGCGGGTCACTAGTTGGACTATAAGGTGTACCACAACCCGTCTGGAAACCGATAAGGACGCCCGCTGTGGGAGTCGTCCCGGTGATGTTGTAGATAGCGGTGAACAGTGGACCAGTTCCTGTTGTGCTGAGAGCACCCGAAGCCGCAGACACGGCGAAATGAAAGGTGTCAGGTGTATCCGTGCCCAGACAGGTCGGTCCTACAACCAGCGAACCGCCCGCACCGTTCCTGTCAACGTAGCGGCGTGTACCTGGGAAGTAATGCCAGGCAACAGGAGCATCGCAACAACCAGCAAGAAAGGAATTGCGAGAAGGAAGGATCGGCGCAGCCGGAAGCACCCTTTGCTACGACTACGGTCAAGACTCGATATAAATCTTCGAAGAAAACTCAACATTTGTAACACATGGAATCCCTCGGGACTAGATAGGAATCTAAAGATGCCCATAGAGTATCAAACCCTCCTAATTTCATGCTAAGGAAAAACTTAGTTTCAAAAGAGAATCGGCATCATCTGAGTGATGCAATCACAAACGAGACTCCCATCTCGTTTATTAGAATCCCGAGCCATAATGTCTAGCCGGGAGGAAAACTAATGCAGCCGAAGCGCCGCAACCAGCTGATAATCGCGGCGTTCATAATCGCAGTATCCATCGGCATCGCAGCAGTCGGAATCCCCCAACTCCCACATGGAAATCCACAGATTGGAACGCTCGCCAGCCCAGTCAACCGTCAGGTAGGGGCGGGCACTACCGCTGCGCCAGGATTCTTCGCTCTCCAGCTGACTCCGCCCCTCCAGGCTGAGAGAATCTTCTCCGTCGGAGTTGCAGTGATAAACTCAACACTCGGTGCAAGGTTTTGCATCCTAACTGACCAGCAATACCTGTCGTGGCAGGCAACCACCACCACACAAAACTATGGTTACAATTTTCCATGGAGCTATTGTAAAGCACAAGCCGGACCGACAACCCAGACAATTCTAACATTTACTCCTCCGAGTTCACTCACGTGGGATGTGGTGGTCATCAACGACAATCCAGTACCTATCAACATAAAATTCTCACCTGTATTATGATGAGAAGACCCTGACAGCAGAAGGCACAAGGGACAAAGCTCGGAGTAAACAAAGAATGGAAAGAGTTGTCAGATGCAGCCGATGTTGTCGTAGAGTAGAGTAATCGAGTTGTAGTTGACTAGCGGCTCTTGACCCCATAACCCAGGCCGCTGAGTAGACTGGGACGGCCCAACGCACATGCTCCACTGATTCCCATGGGCAGATTGAATATTGATCGTGTCGTTCTGACTGATCGGCATTCCCCACAGGCTAAAGAAATCGCCTAGAGTATAATTGTGGTAGATCGTTGACACGACATGAATCTGAGAGTATCCAGGATAAGACTGACTCGGACTAGGAGGATCCATGTAGACTGGATACCGACAATCAAGCCCATTCGCGTCGAACGTATGAGAGTTCCAAGCGAGCCCCGCCTCTCCAGCCCCTTTTGGAATGACAAATTGTATCCCTCGACCCCCCGTGGAATTTGTTGTGGCATATTGAATCGAAATCTGTACATCGTATTTCATCGCGGGAGTAGTGTTCTGGCAGGAGAGCGCGGGCGGTACGAGAGCAACATAGGCGACAACGGAAAGTGCCAGGACCAGAACGGGAACCGCAACATAGTAAACTAGACGCCTCCTATCGGCTGCCTTTTGTCGAGAACGGGCCAAGACTTCGCGCTAACTTACTCACTGTCGGAGCCAACTATTAGTTTTGCCCCCGGGGGGAAGCTTCAATGCCGGTGGGATGAAACCTATCGACTATCAAACGGGAGCGGTGTCACCAAAATGGGATCGAGCGAGTCTGTGACCCCAGCAACGAGCCCATGCCCAACATGGTTCCCAAAGGATATATTTCGCGAACACCGAAGCCACACAGGTTCCGACTTAGGATGCAAGAGACCCGTTGAACCGAAAAATCTCGATTCTTATTCTGCTGCCACTTTTCCTGTCACTATTCTTTGTAAGCCCAACCATTAACCCGACCACTATCCCCCTGGCCCACGCAACCACGATTGGAGAAGTGTGCGTCGCCAATGTGACCGACACGATGTGTCCAATCAACCCAGAGACTCTCACCGGACCCCCCCTCCCAACAACAGCTCAACTGAACGTAGGTGTCTTCATCAACAACACGGACACATTCAATATCTTCGACATCACACTCCTGGTCGACCACAACATAATCAAGCCCGCAGGAGCATTGAACAACGGAGTCTTCACTGGCGCAAGTCCGATCAGCCAGTGTATTGGTGGAATTCAGAAAGTAGGAGGAGCAGCGCCATGCCTGTCGACAGCCACACCAGACACGGTCGAACTTGAGGTGCTAGGAGCCTCTACCCCTGTAGGATTCACTGGACTCTTATTTACTGCAGTCTTCAACATTACGGGTTCTGCACGTACCACTCCCATTGGCTTCCAAACGGGCTGCGGCGCAGGGACGAGCGTACCGCCCCTCTGTATTTCAGTGTCTGGCGGGAGCGGGCAAACCACGAAAGAAACGTCCCAAAATGGGAGTTTCAGTAACCTACCATACTATTCAATGACCACGTCGGTCGGGATTCTTACTATTTTCAATGGGACAATGGACTCATCGACCATCCTCACCCTTACCAGTCTAAACGGTTTCACAGGAACGGTCACTCTTACGACTTCAGTTGCCCCTTCTGGTCCCAACTCGCCTTCGGCCACTCTGGCACCTCCAAGCATCACTCTAACACCAGGGGGCTCTGATACCGCCTTTCTCACCGTCACCGTGCCAAGCACTGCAAACGTAGGCAACTACAACGTTTCGATGATAGGAGACAGTGTTCCACTTCCCACGAACTCTGTCACGATCAAGCTTGTCGTACCGCCTCCAGACTTTGATCTTGCATCTAGCGCTGGAGGCATAACCAATTCGATCAACATGAACGCCACTACTTCCACACAAACCACGATAATCGTGACGAGCACAGGAGGGTTCTCCGGGACAGTAGATCTGCAACAGAGGTCCCTAAACCCTGCGAACGTGTCCACTTCACTGAGCGTGAGCAGTGTCACAATCAGTTCCACAAGTCCAGGTAGCTCAGTGTTGACCATTACATCTCCGAGCGATCACCGTGACTACGGAGATTATCTCGTGAATGCTACAGCGACATCGCGCGGTATCACTCACTTCATAGTCCTCAAGATAACCGTAGCGGACTTTATCATAACAGCTCCCTCATCCGTTACGATGCTCCGAGGCTCGATAGGGGGTGTTGGCTTGATCTTCTCAAGCGTTCCCGCCGACAACGCCTTCTTCGGACAGATCACCCTAACAGAATCCGTTCCTGTTGGCAGTGGAATGACGGCGTCCTGCTTCCCCTCTCTGGTCAACTTTACGAGAAGTGGAAATTCTGGCCTTTCTCCAAGCTGCACTCTTACTGCATCTCAGGCCGGAACATTCCCGGTTACTTTCATCGGAACGGCCAGCATAACAGGAACAACCCAGTCAATGTTATTGTAAGGGGCCCGGACTTTTCGATAGCCATTCCTCAAAACACGTTCTCGGGGATTTTGGCAGGCCCTTCGACAAGCAACAGCACAACAATCATAGTCTCCCAGCAAGCGGGATTCAACGGCACAGTAACACTCACAGTCTCATCCACTCCGACTGGGCCCGGGTTGACGTTAGCCCAGACCACCGTCAAGATCAACTCAACCTTCCCCAGTGTCAACGTCCAACTCACAATCCTGACCCCAGCAACCGTCCCAACTGGAAACTACATCATAACCGTAACAGGAACAAGTGGATCGCTCACGCACAATGCAAACGTGACATTGAATGTGGTTGACTTCACGATAACGGCCAGCCCCACTAGCATCGGACCGCTACTTCCATCAGTCACAGCAAATGTCAACGTAACCATAGGTGGGATCAACGGTTTCCCATCTTCTGTCATTATCACCACGATATCATCTTCGGGATTAACTGTAATTCCGGCCTCGAAAACGATTACCAGCCCGGGAACAGTGACGCTCACGGTAAGCGCGATTAACCTTGGCACATACAACCTGCTCGCAGTCGCGACCAGCGGACTAGTTTCGCATAATGTTACCATTACCATAATCGTGAATGCCAGACCAGATCTGGCGATAGCCTCGGTAGCAGTGGACCCAGCGTCTGCGGTTGTTGGTGGAAGTGTAACGTTCACTATAGTAGTGCAAAACCTCGGTGTTATTCCAGAGAACGCGACCGTGTCTGCTCTGATCGGAGACCAGACAGTTGCCACTACAACAATCCTTCTAGCACCAAACACTAATCAGACCGTGACGCTGGTCTGGAACACAAACGGTTTCTCGACTAGTGCCTACGTGCCTGGCGCCAAGGTACTCCAAGTCTCCAATGAGCTGGAGCTGTCGAACAACCTCATGCGATCGAGCACAGCACTCACGTTGAGTCCACCTTCAAACACGGGTCTACTCTCACTCTCGCAGGATCAGTCGATCTATCTCCTGATCGGAATCATTGCCATCGCTGTGGTTTTTGGGACCTTACTTTTCTTACGGCGATCAAAAACACGACCCAGTGCATAAAACTCTCAAAATAACAGATTTCTAAGCAGAGCCCGTGATCGTGACCATCGCAGCTTTTCACGCCGCGAGAATCCTGTCTACGGGCGCTTCTTCCGGAAGCCCTTGCGATCCATCTTGACTGAACTCCTGCTCCTTTCAGACTTTCTTTTTCTCATAACCGCCACGGTTGTCAGAATTCCTAGTCCCCCCACGAGTGGAATAACGTAAACGAGCCAGGAATAATCCGGCGGCGGAGTCACCGGCGTGAGTAGCACGGTGTCGCGGGTCGTCCAGCCTGGACCTATAGTCTCTGTCCGAGAAGCCTTGATTACAGTCTGCCCGCTCAGAACTACCGAGTACGTGCCGGGGATAAGACCGTTAAACTGAACCTGGCCAAAGTTATCTATTGTCTTGCGTGCGAAGGGAGTCGAAATGAAGGAAGAATTGAAGACTTCAACCATCACATTTCCTCGCAACGGAGCCCCTGTCTGGTCCAGGACCGTAAGGAACAGTTTTCCTAAGGCTGGCACCACGGATACGATCCTGGTTATGGAACCTGTCCGACCTGCATCCGTCACCACCAGTTGTACCGAGTAGTTTCCAGGAACAGAGAAGGTGTGTGAGACTGTCGGGCTGGCCGTATTCAACACTCCTGAGCCATCACTGAAGTTCCAAGAGTAGTTCGACGGAGTCAAACTACTATTTACAGCGTCAACGCTCCCACTCGCGTCGAACAAGGTTGATTGACCGGGCAGAATGAAGACTGAAACGGTCGGATCAGAAGGGCTGTAGTTGAAGAAAGCAACCAGGCCTTGATTCCCGAAGATCCCTGAATAGGTTACGAGCGGGACAAGTACGGGATTAAAGTTTTGTGGATTAATGAGATTCCAGCGATCAAAGTAGATCTGACTAGTCCCGAATTCCATTACACCGAAGGTAATTGAGAAGAGAAGAGCAGCAGTCAAGGGGCCTTGTACTGATGCTCCGATAACGCCCTCGGCAAAATGGATCTGCCCGGGACTGGGAGAGTCGTCGGAGGCGCATCCCCCACCGTTGCTCAACACGCTCACGCCGTCAACACAATAAGCATCCGGAGGCGGAGGACTGCGACTTGCGAACACATTGTTGGAATAGTTCAGATCTAAGACCCTCATCGTACCACTCGGACCATTAGAGAATGGGTTGGTGTAGTTTATTCTGACATCAAAACCGTTGAAAGCTTGACCGGCAGCAAGATCCAGCATCACATTGAAGGTAACGTTGGTTCCAGCCGGGACCGGAGCACCGCCAGAGCAGCATATAGCAACGGGGTTGATGTAAATCCTGGAAACCGCAGACGACTGTGCCACGGCGAAAAACGCTCGGGGAGAGGACACGGAAAGCAGAAGGATCAAGCAAGCCGCTGCGAAGGCCCATCCGATCTTCACCAAGGCTGACGAACTCCCCTTAATGACTGAATTCTCATTCCGATGAAATAAACGTAGAGTGACATATCGGCTTATCGGAGACCGGTCCCGCCCAATGCCCGGAGGAAGATTTCAGGCAAACAAAAGAACAGTTGAAGCGGACATGATCGGGTTATCGGATCCTGTTTTGGGTGAGTTTCGGCCCTAGACACGGAGTGAACAGTTCCGCAACGGTAGCAAAAGGCAGTTGGGTAGAGAATTCGAACTTGTCATTCTGGGTAAGAATCATCAGTCCAGTCAGCCTCGCACCTTGAGTTATGGCAACATTGACGACCTCGTCGAACTTGATGGAGAAGTTGTCTCTGTCAGCGCCTAGGATCTCTTTCACTCCGGCACTCTTCATTCGACGCTTTCCAACCGATTCTTTACCACTCTTGAAGAGATCCTCAAGAGCTCCACTTAACCTTCCCAGCAAGTTTACCGAGACTGTAGCCCCTGCCCCCCTCTTCCCGACATGCGCCACCAGAATCCTGGAGTCGGTCATGAAGAGACTCATACGCTCAGAACCCAGGGCCAGCTTCGTCACGACAGGAATCTCGCCGAGGATCCGTTCCACAGACGTCATGATGCTCCTCTAGACTCGATACGAAGACGAACTAATTTTTTTTCCTCGTATTCATCAGGCCAAGTGCACTCCGTCTAGCGGCGTCTTTCCAGTAATCAATATAACTCCGTCAAGGACGGGTCCCCAATTGTGCCTCGGTGGCTCAGCCTGGTAGATGTGTAGACGGCACTGGACAGCGTCGCCTTGGTAAGGCGAAGGCCGCGGGTTCAATTCCCGCCCGAGGCTCCACACCTGCAAGTGTAGAGCACACCGCCCCATAAGGGCGAGCGGCGCATTTCTGAGATGAGATTCTGGCGAAGTCACTAGCATTCAACCCTAACAACTGTCGTAGATGCAACGAGAACACCTGAAGCGCTTGGGCGCGCTCTTCGCTCGTCCGCCAAAAGCTGAAGCGTGGTCAACTCTGAGGATTGAAGAAAAAAGGAAGGAGTTTAGATTTGTTGCTTGCTTATGGTTAGCAGTCGTATCCGTTGGTCGGGTCTATGCTGCACGGGTTGAGAGTTGTTGTTGGACCGTCGTATAGTACTGGCGGGAACGCAGCGATGCCTGTTGGCGGGTTAGTGTTCCAGTTAAAGCTGGAACCCGCTCCTCCAACCCAGTTGACCGCTACGAACCTGTTGACAGCGCCTATCTGTACACTGGTAATCGGTGATCCACCAGTGCCCGCTATACCGTGTGTCCAGTGGACGCACTGCGCAGGAACCGGTGAGACAGCGTTGCATGCCCGTACGACCTGCAGCTCACTGCTGAAGTCGTGGGTAAAGTCGCCGTTGTCGCCTGACCAGCCCCAG
>WNFW01004721.1_pt1 | contig 13668 bp, 14 predicted proteins | sample 5400131 | NCBI WGS metagenome assembly WNFW01 (sample SAMN13153362, study PRJNA577476) | soil metagenome | isolation source: 20 cm soil or saprolite under grassland replicate 1 | place: USA:California | collected 2016-06-15 | reverse complement strand
ATTCACCCGTCAGCTCCGGAGTAAGATCGACATCGTGGAATTCTGCGCTTCCCAATTTAGCCGCGCGGATTTTGTCGGTCTTGAAATCGTAGCTGAGCGTGCCTTTGTCGCCGTAGATCTCGATGTGATCGGATTCGCCGGTCAGGTTCACGCCGCTAAATTCGAGCACGCCTTCGGCGCCGCTTTCGAACTTGCACAGAATGTTGAGCAGATCGGGAACCACGACTTCATAGCCGCGCCGCTCCGAATGCACAATCTTGCCGCGCGCGAAGACGCCAGTGATTTGCCCGAGCCAGCGATGCAGCACTTCCACGTAGATGCCGAAAGTGAGCACGTTCAGCCCGCTGATCTCGATCTTCTGCCGCCAATGCGCAGGCGCTTCCGGATCCAAATAAGTGCTGGTGAAACTTTGCAGCCGCACATCGTGCACTTGGCCGATGTAATTTTCGGCGAGCAATTTTTTCATCAACAGATCGCCGCGCAATCCAAATGGCGGCGGGCAAAGCATCGTCACCAGGTGCGGACGTTTCTTGGACGCGGCCAGCATTTCGTTCGCTTCCGCCAAATCCATCGCCATGCGCGCCTGACAAAAAACATGTTTACCCGCTTCGAGCGCGGAGATGGTCACAGCCGAATGCATGTAAGGAGGCGTGCCGATCCAGATAATGTCGAGATCGGGAAGGGCGAGCAGATCGGCCCAGTTTCGCATCGGCGTCGCGTGCGGTAATTCTTCCTGACAAAATTTTTCACTGCTCTCATACGTGGAATTGGAAACGGCGACGATCTCGACCTCGGGATGTTTCTTCAGCCCTGGCAAATGCCGCTGACGAACGATGTTCCCCGCGCCGACCATACCGATCAGCAACTTGTGATTATTTTTTTGCGTCATGCCTGAGATGCGGTTGTCGATCTTGCGAGTGGTCAGCGTTATGCGCGAGACAAATTTGACCGTGACGCGCATTCGCCGTTCAAGATTCGCTTGACCAGCGCGCCGAGAGACGCCAGTTTACGCGGCTTTTTTCGAGTCATGTCAAAGATTTGCACAATCACCGGAGCAAGGGCCGTGCGCGGCAATAAGATTCATCGGCGCGGTATGGCCAAGAAAAAGGGCGGTGTCGGCCGGCACGTGACCAAAAATGTGCCGCGCATTTTCTCGCCCAATTTGCACGAACACCGTATCTGGGTGGCGGAGTTGAAAAAGTTTGTGCGTCTTCGAGTTTCCGCGCGCGGACTCAAGACGATCAATAAAAACGGCGCCTATCGCGCGTTGAAAAAAGCCGGCGCAATTTAAGAGCTTTCGCTCGCTGAGGTCGTAGAGACGGTCGCCGCGTCGCCCGCCTGTTCCATTGGTTCGGCGGCTGACACAGCCGCCGCTACAACCGCACCGCCCGAATCGGCCGTTTGGTTGGCTGCGATAGCCACGACTTCTTTCGATTTTGTTTTTTCTCGCGGCAAATCGAGCGAGCCATCATTGAACTCGATCACATGCCCTTCGCCGATCAGCCAGTGCAAATCGGAAGCCAGCGCGAGCTTTCGCGCTTCGACTTCGTCGGCGGCAACATCGACAATTAAGTTCTCGGCAAGTTCCTTGCGACCGATTCCGGGCGTCGCCGTCAACGTCTCACGAATCGCGTTTACCGACGGAGACAAACCGGCTTCATCGTGGACCAGAGCGCGCCCTCGAATCGGCGAGACGAATAACATCCCGCGGCGATGTCGAAAAATATTGAGCCCACTTCCGCGAAGTCGTCCCGCCAATTCCTGCATCATCTGCGACGGCGAACGAATCTCGCGCGCCCACTCATTCTCGACTGCGCGATTCAGCACGCGATCAAACAGATGCCGGCTTTGCACGCCACCTATCGCGACCTCTTCCTCCACACTCCGGACCAAACTCGGAAAATAGTTCGCCCGAAAATGACGCTCCACGTCCGCCACCGATGAAAACGTTAACGGCGTTTCTTCGCGCAAAGTCGTGTACGTTGTAACCTTTTGCGTTTCTTCTTTCCAACGTTCGACCAGCGCCAGGTCGTTCACGATTTCGATTTGCCGCTGATAATCGGCAAAACTCATGCGCCGGCTGAAGCGCTGTTCGTAAAGCGTGCGCAACCGCGGCTGATAAGAGTGATAGTTAGTCGGACCGAGCAGAGTCCCGCTCAAGCGATCGCGCGCGACGCTGGTGAAATTTCCTTTGATCGGCTCGCCCGACGTGATGTCGATCTTGTAAAACTTTTCCTGCGCGAGTGCGAATGCATTCTGCTCGAGAAGTTGCCGATTCAGAGTAACCGCGCCGTCTTCGCCCAGTTGAAAGAGCGGTGAGTCTGGCTTGGGTGCCAAGCGAACTTCATAGCGCTCCGGTTTTTCCAAAAACAAACGGGCCAGATGAAAAAGCGAATAAGCGACCGCGCCCGATTTGATTTGCTCAACGACATTATCGAATACGGGAGTGCGCGGAAAAAACCGAATCGTGATCTCCGGCGGCGGAATTTCCCGCGGAGCTTGTGGCCGATCCTCCCGATGTCGATCTTGAGCGTGCCGATGCGGCCGATATCGATCTTGTTTTTGTCCATCTTCGGGACGAGGCGGTCGACTGACCTGATCGCCCGGCCGGCGCGGTCGCCGTGCCGACTCGCGTCCTACCTTGCGATGATGATCGGCACCGTCTGCCTTGGACGTTGGACGTTGGGCGTTGGACGTTGGGCGTTCTCCTCTTCGCCTCCCGCGTGGTCGTCTTTCCTCTTCTTCGCCGGTGTAATGCTCGTACCTCTTCGCCTCAGCGGGTTCTTTCACCCAGGCGGGCAGCAATTTGAGATCTAGCAGATCGGCGGACAAAGGAGGCTCAGACGACATCACAGTTCTTTACGCCTAGGAAGCGCGATTGTCATGTAGAGGCGCTCGCCGCGGCGAGCGCCCGGCGTTTGATACAAACGCCGCTATAAACCTGAAATTGATTGACATCCATTTTAATTCGTTTACTTGCGTTGCTTGCCCGGACTGCTTTAAGTTTTCCGCGCGGAGGAAACTCGAACCAACAAATTTTTATGGCGGACAAATCCATCGAAGAAAAAGTAAAAGACATTATCGTCGAGCAACTTGGCGTGAATCCGGAACAGGTCACGCCGCAAGCGTCCTTTATTGAAGACTTGGGTGCGGACTCGCTCGACATTGTCGAGTTAGTGATGGCGTTTGAAGAAGAATTTTCCGTCGAAGTGCCAGATGAAGATGCGGAAAAACTGCAGACCGTAGGCGACGTTATCAATTACATCAAAGAGAAAGCCAAGCAGCAAGGCGATGGCGGCGGCGCGAGCGCGGGTGGCGGTAGCTAATCCTCATCGCTTTAACTCACAGCTCCGTCAGAAAATTTGGTCGCCGTCGGAAGCACCAAATCCCAAGCACTAAGCACCAAGGAATCGTAAAACCCCAATAATCAAATCAGACGCGTGGCGCTTTGAAGATTGATGATTGGAGCTTTTCTGGGGCTTGGAGTTTGGGATTTGGTGTTTATCCACGGTTGCGAATTCGCTAGTCACGCCCAGACTAGGAAGCGATGCACTTGAGCGCGCTGGATTTCAGTCTGCTTGAAAAACCGTTATTGCACGCGTTCGGTCACGACATTTCGTTGCTCGGCCTGATTGGATTCGCGGTCCTTTTGACGATCGGGTTGGTGATTGCGCGCGCTTTGCAAAGCGATTCCGTCCGCCGTTTTTTCAGCCGGTTCAAGATCGAAGAGAACTTGATCGCGATTCTCACCACGGTCCTGAGTCTGGCCGCACTGGTCTTCTTCGTCGTGAGCGCGGTCAACGCTGCGGGCATTCCGCTTTCCTGGAACGCGCCTCTGGTCGGCATCAATCTCAGCCTGTTTCAAATCTTTCTTCTCATCGCCCTGCTCATCGCGGTGTTCTGGCTCTCTTCGCGCACGAAACATTTTCTCTTTAACAGATTCCTGACCAAAAGCGGCCTCGACCGCTCACTGCAATACGCGATTGCGCAAATCGTCAGCAATGTCGTGCTGATCGTTGGAATTTTTATCGTCCTTGATAACGCTGGGATTCATCTCGGGACGTTGACGATTTTTGCCGGTGCGGTCGGCGTTGGCGTCGAACACGAAGTTCATCGATTCGCCGGTGACCAACTGGACTTATAGCGATCCGCGCGTGCGATTTCGAGTGCCGGTAGGTGTGGCCTACGGCAGCGAGCCGAACAAAGTACGCGATACTCTCATCGCGGCCGCGAGCGAACATCCGGCCGCACTACAGGAACCCGCGCCCACCGCGTTCCTTAAACAATTCGGCGATAGCACGATCGATTTCGAGCTGATTGTCTGGAGCCAGGAAATGAGTCACCGCCCCAGCCGTTTCAAAAGTGATCTGAATTATTTGATCCACAAACATCTGACCGCCGCCGGAATCGAAATTCCGAATCCGCAACGCGACCTCCACATCCGCAGCGGCGTGCTCAAAGTTGAAGCAAGCGGCTTTGAATCGTCCCCCACGTCACCGCGGAAGCCATTGGAAACTTGACTGCTTTAAGCAGTCAATCTTTGCGCACCGGCCGGAGTGGATCTCTTACATGTTAGGCAGTAACAGCATTCCAATTCCGGAAGGTGTCGCCAAAGTCGTTTCGCTCGCCGAGCTCGAGGATTGCGATGCGTGGCAGCGGACGTTTCAGCACAATTGCAAAGATCATCGCTACTACGAGATCGTAGAGCAAACGCTCGGGGATGAATTCGAGCATCATTATCTGTTGCTCGAGGATGATAGCGGTCGTGTTCGCGGTGTTCAGCCTTTGTTCTTTGTTAGGCAAAATCTCATTGAAGGCGTGCCAGGAAAGATTCGGTCAATTGTCGATCTCATCCGAAAAACGTTTCCGCGTTTTCTGACTATGCGCGTGTTAATGGTTGGATGCGCGGCCGGCGCGGGCGAGTTGGGCGCGTGCGATCCGGATGACGAAGTATGGATGGCTAATGTTTTGCGCGCGAGTCTGCTTCCGTTCGCTAGAAAGAACAAATCGTCGCTGATTGTACTAAAGGATTTTCCGGCAAAGTATCGCCCTGCGCTCGCACATTTTTCCGCAAATGGTTATGCGCGCGTCCCGAGCATGCCGATGACGAAGGTGTCACTCAATTACGCCAGCTTCGACGATTATCTCGCCTCGCTCGGTTATATCACCCGCAAAGGTCTGCGCCGGAAATTTCGCAAAGCGGAACGTGCGGCGAAGATCGACATGGAAGTGCTCAACGACATTACTCCGCACGTCGATGAAATTTATCCGCTGTATCTTCAGGTCCACGAACGTTCGCCGATGAAGTTCGAGACGCTAACCAAGGATTTTTTTCGCCAAATCGGCCAGCAAATGCCGGAGCGGGCGCGGTTCTTCATTTGGCGGCAAAATGGGAAAACAAGTCACGCCGAAGCCGGGCGAAGGCGGATCATTGCGTTCGCGCTTTGTCTTATTCATGGCGACACGATTTACGATGAATGCATCGGACTCGATTACAGCGTGGCGCTCGAATTACATCTTTACTTTTATACGCTGCGCGACGTAATCAGCTGGGCGATCGCAAACGGCCTACGATGTTATTGCAGCGGTCCCCTCAACTATGATCCCAAGTTGCATCTCGGCCATGAGCTCGCGCCGCTCGATCTTTACGTGATGCACACCAGCCCGCTGTTGAATCCGATCTTTCGTCGCATCATCAAGTATCTCGGACCGACGCGACATGATCCGATCCTGCGGCAATTTCCAAACGCGGATCAACTTTGATCAGAAGAATCCCGTGGCAGCTCTGCCAGAGAGTGCTACGGGATGTCTCGACTCCGCTCGACATGACAAAACGACCTTCCGGATTTGGCAATCCCTGGGTTCAATTCACGCTCAGCGTTTTGTGCGTATTTGTGTCCGAACTGCTTTTGAAACAAGGAGCGTCCGATGTGGCAGAGCCCGATAACATTCTTTCCTGGAGCGGCATCAATGGCCTGCTCTCGCCGCTGGTCTGGTGGGCAATCCTTCTTATCGTCGCGAGTTTTCTGACCTGGCTTTACGTGTTGAAATACATCCCGCTCACCGTCGCATTTCCCTTATCAAGAGTTGTCGATGTTCTCGTACCGTTAGGCTGCTGGTTCTTTCTGGGAGAAACGATTTCACGGTGGCGCTGGTGCGGCATCGCTTTGGTCATTATCGGCCTCGCTATCATTGCCAAACCAGTCGCGCGACTGGAGGAACGCTTGTGAGTTTGGTGGCGCTCATTCTTATTCTTGTTGCGCTGGTAACATTTGTTGCTGGCCAGCTCGTTATGAAACACGCCATGCAGCCGATTGCTCCTGGCCTAACCAAACCTAAATTTGCATATCTTATGATCACCGGAATTTTATTCATGACCGTCTCGTTCTTTGTCACTCTTGGGTTGTTGCAACGTTTCGATCTGAGCTATCTCTACCCGTTCCAAGGACTCAGCACGATCATCATCAGCATCATGGCGGCTGTTGTCCTAAAGGAAAAGCTGACGATTCGATTAGCGATCGGCGCGCTTCTTATTACAGCCGGTGTTGCTTTGGTATCGATAAGTTAAGCCATCAAGTAGCGCGGCTTCCGCGCCGGCTATTTGATGAACCTCGATGGCTGGGAAGCCGTCGTTCCTTGCGTCTAATCGAAACGATTCGTCTTCTTTGGAGCATCGAGCGCACGCCAAAAATACCACGCCGCGACCGAGCGATACGGCCGCCATTTTTCGCCAAGTTTTAACAATTGTTTCGGCGTCGGAAGTTTTCGTTTGCCAAAAATTTTCGCGAAACCTTTGCGCACTCCATAATCGTGCACCGGCCAGACATCCGGCCGTGCGAGATCGAACAGGAGAAGCATTTCCGCGGTCCAGCGGCCAATGCCGCGAACGGTAATCAAACGCTCGATGATTTCATCGTCAGACATTTTCGCGAGCGCGCGGGCGGAAGGCACTGTTCCGTCGAGCGTTTTCGCCGCCAGATCCTTGAGCGCGGCAACTTTGCTGCGCGACAAGCCGGCCGCCCGCAATTTTTCATCGGGCGTGGCAAGCACGAGCTTTGGATCAAGATATTTTTTTCGGGAATACAGCGCGCGCACGCGTTTCCAAATCGTGGCCGCGGCTTTGCCACTCAATTGTTGGTAGGCAATCGATTCGGCCAGCGCGTCGAACGGGCGCAGCGAAATCGATGGTTCGATATTATATCGAGTCGAACGCGCGATCAGCTCGGTCATCCGGGGATGGCTGGCCGAAATATGCCGGTGCGCACGTTTGTGATCCATAAGCCCAATTAAAATGACGAATGTCGAATGTCGAATGTCGAATGAATCGGTGTCATTCCGAGCGAAGTCGCCTGCCGCGCCGTAGCTTCATGCGAAGGCGGGAGGAATCCCGTTGCGGAAGCTTAAAGATAATTCCACGGGATCCTTCGACTTCGCTCAGGATGACAGCTTTGGTTTCCATTGGACTTACTCGGCCAAATCTTCTCGGTTTGGTGATTGGTATGGAAACAAAGTAGACGTGGTACGGCCAATCGTCCCTTCGAGACGGGCCGCCAATTTTTTCTCGCGAATTAAAGCAGCGAAACGCGAAAGCCGAGATGCGCGCGATGAAGGTCGGGGAAACGATCTCCATATAACGTTCGCTCGATTTCGAGCGCGAAGAATTAAGCAACAACGGGGAGACTATGTTGAATCTCGGAATCGGGAAATTAAGAATCGCGTCGCCATCGGAAATCATCGAGCGCTACATCCCGGATGGCATATCGCACGCGGTGACGTCATTCGTAGAATCGCTCAAGATCAACTCGATTTCGGAGAAACGCTTGCGCGGGCGACTGGTCGTGATCAAACAACGCAATCTGTACGGCGAACGCGCCGCCGACGTGATCAATTTCTATTTTCGTACGGCCAGGATTCCGATTCGCTATGTCAGCAACACGCGACAATGGCGGCGATGGGAAGTGAAATGTTTTCAACTGCTCAACGGCGATCGTTTTCGCGCGCGGATCAAAGATGAGCGAACAGCGGTGTTCGATAAACTGCCGGGAAAGAGTTTATGGGACCATATGAACGCGAGGACGCTGACGCAGCGGATGTTAAAAGCAGCGGGGAAAGAATATCGACGAGCGCATCAGTTACCCGTAAGTGAGTTCCGCGGAGGTTGGTCACATGGAGATGCCTCGATGCCCAATGTGATCTATGACGACAAGACGGATCGCGCGCGATTGATTGACTTCGAGATCAGACACGAAAAATCCTTGTCCACACACGGGCGTCATGCCGATGACTTGCTCGTGTTCCTGCTCGATATGATCGATCGTGTTTCGAGCCGGCAATGGCTTCCATTCGCGCTTTGTTTTTTGCGAGCATACGACGATGTCGATGTTGTGCGTAAACTGAAAAGCCGGCTCGTTGTTCCGCGTGGTTTGGCGGCGATCTGGTGGAACGTGCGCACGAATTTTGCCAAGACCGCAAAGGTGACCCGCCGCCTTCAAACGCTGCGGCGGGCTTTGGCCCAAGTGGAACTCTATCGTTCCGTTGGAATCGATCGCGGGCGCAAGAAACGGCGGCCTTCGATTAATTGGAAAACGATGAGGGCCGGAACGCCAACGGCCAGATCGCGGAAGCGCGCGATGAGCGAAATGGCAAACGCGGTTTGACTGGGAATGCCGAGAATATTCCCGATCACAAGGTAACCAGTTTCTTGCACGCCTAACTGGCCGGGGACAGCGAACGCCGCCGAGCGAACCGTCATGGCCATGCTCTGGAGAATAAGCGCGTTTGTGAACGTCGCGTTTGTGCCAAGCGCGTGTAGGGCGATCCAGATTTCCCCCGAGCTGGCGACCAATGAAACAATCGTCCAGGCGCAGCATGCCAGAACCCCGCGGCGTCGCGAATATAGGCTCCGCACTGTTCGATCGAGCGTCTCGCCGCTTTGCACCAGCGAGCTCCACTGTTCGGATTTCACCAAACGCGCGATCATGCGCGTGATAAAACCAAACATTCCCAGCCGCTGCACGACGAAGAAACCCGCGATGGCCGCGATTCCGATCAACGCTCCGATCAGGGTCGGGCCGACGAGACTTGTCGCGCCGGTTGCATCGACAAGCAGCGCGAGACCGGCCAGGGTGAAAATGATCTGCATCGGAACGCCGAGCGTAACATCGACAATCACGCTCGCCACCGCGGTCGGCATTGGTGTGCCGGAAATCGCGGCCAACCGGGCTCGCACAAGATCGCCGCCCACCATCGCCGAGGGAACCAGATTGCTGATCGATTCGCCGATCCAACGCATCCAAAACAGACTTCGCAAACGCGGCCGTTCGTTTCCTGGAAACAAGACCCACCATGCGGCGCCATCGAGATAGATCGGGATCAAATGAAACGCCGCGATCGCGGCAATCCACCAGCCCGCGGTCGCCACGGCCACGCCAACGCCGGCCGCGCCTTGTCGAACCAGAAGAATCGTGAACAATGCCGCGCCGGCAAAGCCGAGAATGTAAAGCGTGAGTTGTACTCTTCGGCGCGTACTCATTTGGCGCCGAAAATAGCCCAGCGTTTTAACGCTGGGTCAACAGGACAATTTTGATTTCGATTAGTCCTGGAAGGACGACGGGATGCAGAGTTGATTCGAATTTTCTTTCGTCCCTGCCGGGACTCGGATCAATTCTCGATTCATGGCCCAGCGTTAAAACGCTGGGCTATTCTCGAGTTGATCTCGCATTCTTGCGCGAGCGGACGGACGACCGCGAAATTTCGGCGCAGCGGCTTTTCCGCAATAAAGCAAAATGCCAGCCAGAAAATTCCGAGCATAATGCCGCCGAGCACGTCAGTGAGGTAATGCGCGCCGAGGGCGATACGAGTAAAGCCGACAACCAAAACGAGGAACCCCATCATGGAAACGGTAAACACGCGCCACTCCCGGCTTTTGAGCGCAGGCATAATCAGCAGCGCTAGCTGCCCGTAAAGAAGAGTCGCGCCAATGGTATGACCGCTGGCGAAACTGTATCCCGACCAGGATCCAAAGGGATCATCAAAAAATGGACGATGTCGATGTACTTCGAGCTTCAGAAATTCGTTCAGCAACATTCCGCCAGGCACGGCGACCGTCATCGTCGCGGCTGTGAGCCACGAACGTTTCCAAAGTAAGAAGAGAATGATGCCGCCGAGTGCGATCCCGATCCACTCACCTGAGCCAAGCTCGGTCAGCGCCTTGAGCGCAGTGATGAATGTCTGGCTCAAATGCACATGAAACCATGCGGCAAGCTCCTTATCGGCTCCGGCCAGAGGATTGGCTAGGGCGAGAGTTGCGCCGTTACTGGGGGGAAGAAGGGGGTGGATCACAAAAATAGGCCGGGAAAAGTATGCATAATTTATCGGGCGTCAAGTCATCGTTCCCCTGGAATAAACAATGCTTGCCCTAATTCTCTTTATCCAATACATCGACATCGATCCATTCATCCAATATACCGACAAAGCGCCTTAATCATCATGAGAAAAATCCGATGCCTGCTAGTTAGCATGCTTCTTGCCACGGTGGTTTCGACGTTGGCCGGCTCCGAGCCAACGGTTCAAACCTCGCCCGCGCCGGAAGATAAAAACTCACGCGACCTTTTCTCATACGAGTCTACTTACACGGCGAGCAGCGACTTCCGCGGCAATGAAAGCAAACTTGGCGACGGCGATTCGTTCTACGGCGATTTTAGCTACGACCATCGCTTCCTGATCACGGGAAACTGGTTTTTCCGCGCGGGCGTCGAGTACGAGCGCTTCGAATTTGCGGATAATGGAAGTGGTCTGCCGGACCATTTGCAGGCGGCGTACGGACATCTGGCGGTTGAATATGTCATTCACGATCATGCCGGAGCCGGTCTGGAGCTCGATCCTGGCGTTTATTTTCAAGACCATATCAGCAAGAATGCTTTCGACGTTCCGTGGAAGATTTTTGTTTCGTTCCCGCTTAAGAAGGACAAGATCTTCGGGGTAATCGGTTTCGGCGGCGCGCTCTACCAGGATCCGATCGTCGCCCCGGGCGGCGGCCTTATCTGGCTTTTTTCCGATAAATTGCGGCTGGAAGGCGTGTTCCCGAAGCCGGCTTTGGTTTACGAGCCCTCCGATGACTGGGAAATCCGCTTTCTTGGCGAACTCAATTACGTCAGTTTTCGCACCGATGACGTCATAACTCCCATGCACAAGTTGCAGACGCATAACGCCGTCGTCCAATACAACGAAGACCGGGCTGGAGCCCAGATCAGCTTTTCCGGGTTCAAGCCGTTTAAGATCACGGCGGGCGGCGGCTACACGCTTCTCCGCGATTTCGATTTCTTCCGCCACGGCGTGCGGGTGCGCGCGGAGCCGGCGCCTTATTTTAGGCTAATGATCGACGCCCGATTCTAGGGAAAAATCTCGTCGAGTTTTCGCGCGAGGCTTTGACTGCCGCGAACTTTTAAGCGCCCGGTCAGGACTGCCCAAGTGCCTTTGAGCGTCCCATTGGAAAGCGCGACCCAGGTATTGTCGCTGGCAACGAAGGTCACGTTGGGATTGTCGATCTTGCCTCGCTCGATCTTAAATTTTCCATCGTTCACTTCGATCCACCATTGACCGCCATTCGGTCCGCTCAATTCCCATTGATAACGGGCATGGATTCCCTTGGCTTTATCAGCGCGGAAACTTTCGCGCATTCCATCGAATACTTGTTGGGGCGTAGAATTCGCCGGCTCATTGGCTGCGAACGAACTGAGGCAAAGCGGCGTCGCTATCGCGAGCATTATCAAGCATAAATGGGTTTTCATCTATGATTCCTTCAAGAACAAAATCGTTTTCGCGACATCGAGCGGCTGTTCCAATTGTCGATCCTACTGCTCGATTTTCTTCAGCAAAAACGCCGCGCCCAGAAACGTGATGAGGGCGCCGGCCAAAAGCACGATAAGATCGACAGCGTAGAATGACGCGCCGGCGTGATACATATTTACGAGGCGGAACGCGCGACAGAAATGGGTGAGGGGAAAAAGTTCGGCTATGTAGCGAACGGCGTCGGGTAGTTGTTCCAGCGGCGCGAATGCTCCGGAGAGCACAAACACCGGGAGAAGGAAAAAAACCGAGAATTGGATGGCTTGGGTTTGTGTTCGCGAGAAGGCCGAGATCAGTAAACCAAGTCCGAGCGAACAGAGGAGAAAAAGAAAACAGATCAGCGCCAGCGCTCCCGGCTCGTAAAAACGGACTTCGAAATGCCACGCGGCGACCGCAGTGATCATCACGATCAAAACACTGGAGACGACGAGGTATGGCAAAATTTTTCCAATCACAATTTCGCGGCGCCGGAGCGAAGTGACAAGCAATTGATAAAGAGTCCCCGATTCGCGTTCGCGCGCGATCGTGCAAGCCATCAACGTGACGGTGAGCAATTGCAAAATCAAACCGATCACGCCGGGCACGACGTAATCGATGAAACGCGATTTCGGATTGTAGAGATTCCTGGCATCGGTGGTCCAAGCCGACATCAGGGACACAAATTGTTTGCGAATATCGACCGGAAGTTTTTTGCCCAGTTCGATCACGTCTTCTGGCAAACTCTCGACAATCAGGTCGCGTTCTTTCGCCTGGAACGTTCCTAAATTTTGCAGCACAGCGCCTTCGACTGCGCCGGCGGTGTTGGTGTCGCTATCATCGAGATAGAGCGGAAGCGGCTTGGGGTCGCCTTTGTTCAGGCCGTCGGTCCAACCAACTGGAATGACCAGACTCGCTTTGACTCCGTTGCCGATAAGGTCCGACTCTCCTTGAAAATCCGGTGCCATTTTTCTCCATCGAAAGGTTTTGTCTTTTGAGATGATATCGATAAATCGAGCCGTGCGGGGCGTTTGATCCCGATCGATCAGCAATGCAGGAACACCCGTCAGTTGAGTATTTTCAAACGCGTGTCCGAAAATCAGCATGAAGAACGGTGGCAGAATGAGCAGTAAAATCAGTACGCGTCGATCGCGATAAATGTGGAGAAACTCCTTGTAGGCGACGCTAGCGATGGCATTGAGCGCGGGCGATTTCATCATGTCGATTTTGTCAGCACGGCGTCGTAACCTTGCGAATAGGCGGTGAAAACGTCTTCCATATCCGGCTCGACCCAGCGTTCGCCTAACAAGCGCAAATCCTGAAACGGCCAGTTTGCTCGCCAGATGGCGATCAACTTTTCCGGTTCTGGCGAATAGATGCGAACTGCGCCGCTGCGCAATGAAACACCGAGAATCTCGGGAACGTTTCGCAACCGCACCAGCGCAGGCATCACAGGATCGACATCGATCTCGAGCAATTTCGCGCGGAAAGTCGCCTTCAACGCGCGCGGCGAAGCCTTAGCCAGAAGCTGGCCGTTTTGGAGAAAACCGACCTCGGTGCAGCGCTCGGCTTCGTCCATGTAATGGGTTGTGACCAGAATCGTTTTGCCCGCGTGACTCAAGTCGTAAAGTAAATTCCAAATTTGGTGTCGATGCACCGGATCGAGACCGGCCGTCGGCTCGTCGAGCAAAAGTAGGGGAGGTTCGTGCACAAGCGCGCAACCCAGCGAAACCAATTGTCGCATTCCACCGGACAAACTTCCCGCAGACGTGTCGCGTTTTTTTTCGAGGTCGGCAAGCTTTAGCAAACGCGCAACCTGATTATCCAATTCCGCCGGCAATACGC
>WNFW01002258.1_pt1 | contig 13681 bp, 10 predicted proteins | sample 5400131 | NCBI WGS metagenome assembly WNFW01 (sample SAMN13153362, study PRJNA577476) | soil metagenome | isolation source: 20 cm soil or saprolite under grassland replicate 1 | place: USA:California | collected 2016-06-15 | reverse complement strand
GTCTGGGTGAAGGCGACGAGCGCGCTGGCGTTGACCGACCGGGCGAGCTGGGGGGCGGTTGCGGCGATGGCCTCCTCTGGCGTGGCGTTGGCCGGCTCGATCGGCGGGAAGTCGGTCCCCTCCTCCGCGGCGGCGATGATCCTGGCCATCGTGGCGACCGCCTCCTGGGCGTGCTCGCCGACGCTGGTCTCGGCCGACAGCATCAGGGCGTCGGCGCCGTCGAGCACCGCGTTCGCGACGTCGGAGACCTCGGCGCGGGTCGGCCGCGAATGCACCCGCATCGACTCGAGCATCTGGGTGGCCACGATCGCCGGCTTGGCACGTTCCCTGGCCAGCGTCACCGCACGCTTCTGGACGATCGGCACCCGCTCCATCGGCGTCTCGACGCCGAGGTCGCCACGGGCCACCATGACCCCGTCGAAGACGTCGACGATGCGGGTGAGATGGTCGATCGCCTCCGCCTTCTCCAGCTTGGCGATCACGGGGACCCGCCGGCCCGCCGCATCCATCGCACGCCGCACGATCTCGGCATCCTCCGGCCTGCGAACGCCGGGGCACTGACCCGTGCACCCGGCAGGTTGATGCCCTTGTGGTCGGACACCAGGCCGCCTTCGATCACCCGGCAGGCGACCTCGGTCCCGTCCGAGGAGATGGCGGTGAGCTTGATCAGGCCGTCGTCGATCAGGATGGTGTCACCGGGGGCCAGGTCCTGCGCCAGGGCCCCATAGGTGGTGGAGGCGCCGCGGCTCGAACCCGCCAGCGCCTCGATGGCGCGGTGGGGCTGTTCCGCGGTGACGGTGAACACCGACCCTGGCTCCAGCACCGCATAGCCACCGTCGAAGCAGCCGAGGCGGATCTTCGGGCCCTGCAGGTCCACGAGGATGCTGACCGCGCGCCCCGCCGCATCGGAGGCCTCCCGCACCCGGCCGTAGATCTCGGCGTGCTCGTCGCGGGTGCCGTGGGAGAAGTTGAGCCGTGCCACGTCCATGCCGGCGCTGATGAGGCCGGCGATGGCATCCGGGGACTGGGTGGCGGGGCCGAGCGTGCAGACAATCTTGGTTCGTCGTTCGTGGACCATGGGGAATGCGCCTCCGTGTCGAAACTAGGGCCCAACCCGTTCGTGCTCGCGTAGCTGGGCAGGGTCAATGCTTCAGGCGAGCCGCGGCTCGACCGATTCGGGGTCGATCCCGTACGCAGCGATGGCATCGGCCACCTCCTCCGGCTTGGCCAGGTCGGCATCGACCAGTCCTTTCAGGACCGCCACCACGACATGGGCGGCGTCGGTCCCGAAGTGCCGCCGGAGCGCGGCGCGGGTGTCCGAACGCCCGTAGCCGTCGGTGCCGAGGACGGTGAGATGCCCGGGTACCCAACGCGCCACCTGGTCGGGCACCATCTGCATGTAATCGCTGACCGCCACCAGCGGCCCCTGGCTGGCGAGAAGCTGCTCGGTGACGTAGGGCACCCGAGCCGGCTCGGTCGGATGCAGGCGGTTCCAGCGGTCGGCCGACTGCGCGTCCTCGCGCAGCGCCTTGTACGAGGGCACGCTCCACAGCTCCGCAGCCACGTCGTGGTCGTCGGCGAGAAGCTGCTGCGCCTCCCGGGCGGCACCCTGGGCGCTCCCGCTGAACAGGATGGTCGCCTGGCGCTTCGGGCCCTCGGGAGCGGCGGCGAAGCGGTACATGCCCCGGCGGATGCCTTCCTCGATTACGCCCGCCGGGGCCTCCGGCATCGGTGGCATCGGGTAGTTCTCGTTGTAGAGCGTCAGGTAGTAGAAGACGTCCTCGGGGTTGTCGCCGAACATCCGGTCGATGCCGTGCTGCACGATCACCGCCATCTCGTAGGCGAAGGCAGGGTCGTAGGCCGCCAGGTTCGGAACCGTCGAGGCGAGCAGCAGGCTGTGGCCGTCCTCATGCTGGAGCCCCTCGCCGTTCAACGTCGTCCGCCCCGCCGTGGCGCCGCAGAGAAAACCTCTCCCCCGCATGTCCCCACAGGCCCAGATGGCGTCGCCGGTGCGCTGGAACCCGAACATCGAGTAGAAGATGTAGAAGGGGATCATGGGCTGCGCCCAGGTGGCGTACGACGTGGCCGCGGCGGTGAAGCTGGCCATCGCCCCGGCTTCGGTGATGCCCTCCTGTAAGATCTGGCCCCCTGCGGACTCCCGGTACGAGAGCTGCATCTCGGCATCGACCGGCTCGTAGTTCTGCCCGGTGGGCGAGTAGATCTTGACCTCGCTGAAGAGGGCGTCCATGCCGAAGGTCCGGGCCTCGTCGGGGATGATCGGCACCACCCGGTGGCCGACGGTGGTGTCGCGCAACAGGGCCCGGAGCAGCACGGCGAATGCCATCGTTGTCGAGACCGACCGGGGGCCGGAGCCGGCGAAGAAGTCGGCGAAGCAGGAGGGGTCGGGCAGGCCGATGGGGGCGGACACGACGACGCGCCGGGGGACGGCGCCACCGAGTTGCCGCCGTCGCTCCAGCAGGTACTCGCGCTCGGCGGAGCCCGGCTGCGGCCGGCAGTACGGCGGCAGTCCGCTGTCGAGCACCTCGTCGGAGATCTCTTCGGTGAGGCCGAGGCGGTCACGCAGCGCCCTGAGCTGGGGCGTCGCCATCTTCTTGATCTGGTGGGTGGAGTTGCGGCCCTCGATCTCGGGGCCGAGCGCCCATCCCTTCACGGTCTTCACCAGGATCACCGACGGCGCCCCCTGGTGCTCCGTGGCCTTCCGGTACGCGGCGTAGAGCTTCCGGTCGTCGTGGCCGCCCCGGCGCATGGCGGCGAGATCCTCGTCGCTCAGGTGCTCGACGAGGGCCTGGAGCCGGGGATCGTCCCCGAAGAGGCGCTGACGGATGAAGGAGCCCGGCTCGACCGTGCATCGCTGGAAGTCTCCGTCGAGGGTGGTGTTCAAGCGGTCGACGAGGACACCCTCGACGTCCGCCGCCAGGATCGGATCCCAGTCGGAGCCCCAGATCACCTTGATGACATTCCACCCCGCCCCCCGGAAGACGCCCTCCAGCTCCTGGATGACCTTGCCGTTGCCCCGCACGGGCCCATCGAGGCGCTGGAGGTTGCAGTTGATGACAAAGACGAGGTTGTCGAGGCCCTCCCTGGCGGCCAGCGGCAGCGCCGTCAGGCTCTCGGGCTCGTCGCATTCCCCGTCGCCGAGGAAGCACCAGACCCGGGAGGCCGACGTATCCACAATGCCGCGGTTGGCGAGGTAGCGGTTGAAGCGGGCCTGGTAGATGGCGTTCAGGGGGCCGAGGCCCATCGAGACCGTGGGGAACTCCCAGAACTCGGGCATGAGGCGCGGGTGCGGGTAGCTCGACAACCCATCGCCGTCGACCTCCCGGCGGAAGCTGTCCATCTCCTCCTCCCCGATGCGGCCCTCGAGGAAGGCCCGGGCGTAGATGCCGGGAGAGGCGTGGCCCTGGAAAAAGACCTGGTCGCCGGCCCCGCCATCGTCCTTGCCCCGGAAGAAGTGGTTGAAGCCGATCTCATACAGCGAGGCGGAGGACGCGTACGTCGAGAGGTGCCCGCCGAGGCCTTCGGAGGCTGCGTTGGCCCGCAGGACCATGACCACGGCGTTCCAGCGGAGGTAGGCCCGGACCCTTCGCTCCAGGGCAGAGTCACCCGGGATCTCGGGCTGTTCCTCCGCGGGGATGGTGTTCACGTACGGGGTCGACACCGGCCGCGGCAGACCGGCGCCGGACTGCTCGGCCACCTCGAGCTGACGACCAAGCAGAAACCGGGCTCTGGCCGGACCGCGGAGGTCGATGACGTCTCGGATGGACTCTGCCCATTCCTGCGTTTCCCCCGGGTCGACATCGGTTGGCCGCCCGATGCTCTGCTCCAGCGCGCTGGTATCCATCTCCTATGTCCTCCAGATCCTCTTGATGCCGGCCGCCAACTTCTTTTCCTTCTTCGGATTCTTGGGCAAGGTCATGGAGAACTCACCTTCGAGGGCGCCGAGGCCGGGTAGGTGTAGAAACCGCCCCCCGTCTTGCGCCCGAGCTGGCGGGCCATCACCATCTGCCGCAGCTTGCCGGCCGGCACGCAGCCGGGCTCCCGGCGCTCCTCGTACAGGCGCTCGAGGACTGCCAGGCTCGTGTCCAGCCCGATCAGGTCCAGGAGCTCGAACGGCCCCATCGGGAAGCCGCATCCGCCCTTCATGGCGGTGTCGATGTCCTCCTTGGAGGCGATGTCGCTCTCCAGCATCCGGATAGCAGCGTTCAGGTACGGGAAGAGCAGCGCGTTCACGATGAAGCCCGCCTGGTCCTTAGACTTCACCGGCGTCTTGCCGCACGCCAGGGCGAACTGCCAGGCGGTGTCAAACGTCTCCGGGGAGGTCGTGAGCGCCGGCACGACCTCGACCAGCGGCATGACCGCGGCCGGGTTGAAGAAGTGCATCCCCAGCACCCGGTCCGCCCTCGACACGGAAACGGCGAGCTCGAGGATCGGCAGCGTCGAGGTGTTGGTGGCGAGGACCGTCCCTGCGGAGCAGGCAGCATCGAGCTCGGAGAACAGTTGCTTCTTGGTCCCGAGGTCCTCGACGACCGACTCGAGCACCAACTCGCAGTACTCCAGCTCTGCGAGGTCGGTGACGGCCCGGACCCGACCCAGGATCGCTTCGGCGTCGGCGGCGGTCAGCTTGCCCTTCTCGACCTGGCGTCCGAGCGACTTGCCGATCTTGGCGCGACAACTGTCGGCCGACTCCTGGGATCGGCTGCGGACGATGACATCGAAGCCGGCTTTGGCGGCTACCTCAGCTATTCCCGCTCCCATGATGCCCGAACCCACTATTCCAACATGTTTTGTTTCCATGATTAACCTCCGATTTGGAAGGGTCCTATGTGGATGCCGTTTCGAACACTAGTACGGTGATACACGGACGGAAAGTCATGCGTTGGTGTCGCAGGTACCCGGGCCCAGACCGGGGCGGCAACCAGACCGGACTGGAGATAGGGACGCTGCTGAGTGAGCCTTTTGCAGAACTTTCTGAGGAGGCCGATCCGTGCATCGGTCAAACTCTCGCGGCTCCTTGGAGCCTGAACGATACGCTATAGAAAGTCAATTCCCCATACGTAAACGTTGGGTAACAACTCCATGAACGTTAGCTACACACGGCCGTTGTAATCATAGAAACCACGGCCGACCTTGCGGCCCAGCAGGCCCGCTTCGCACATCCGGTCCAGCAGCGGCGGTGGTGCATAGAGGGGTTCCTTGAACTCGTCGTAAAGCGATTCCGCAACCGCGGACACCGTGTCGAGACCGATCAGGTCCGACAGCGCGAGCGGCCCCATGGGGTGGGCGCACCCCTCTACCATCCCGGCGTCGATATCTGCGGCAGTTGCGAAACCTGACTCTATCATCCGAATTGCCGACAGCAGATAGGGGATCAGCAGGGCGTTGACGATGAAACCCGCCCGGTCCTTGGACCGGACGATCCGCTTGTGCAGAACCTGCTCGACGAAGTCGGCCGCCCTGGCGGCCGTCGTGTCGTTCGTGAGCAGCGACGTCACCAGCTCGACGAGGCGCATGACCGGGACGGGGTTGAAGAAGTGCAACCCCAGGACCTCCTCGGGACGCCGGGTCATCATTGCCAGCCTCATGATGGGGATCGACGACGTGTTGGAGGCCAGGATCGTGCCTGGCCCCGTCACGGCGTCGAGCTGCTCGAACACCGCAGCCTTGACGTCGAAGCGCTCGACGACCGCCTCGACCACCAGCTCGCGGTCGGCAAGATCTGCCATCCGGGTGGAGAAGGTCATCAGTTCCAGCGCATCGGCGCGGGCCTCGGGGCCCAGCTTTCCCCGGTCCACGGCCTTGGCGAGGGACGCCTCGACCCGCCGCCGGCCCGCGGCCAGGGCCTCCTGCCCCGCCTCGATGACGACCACATTCAGTCCCGCCCGGGCGCAGACCTCCGCAATGCCCGATCCCATGAGCCCGCAGCCGATCACACCGACCCGCTGGATGACGGCCGGCACGTCGGACCCGGGGGCTGGCCGCTCGGCCAGGTCCGCGCCGCTGTTGCCGGCTCCGCTGTTCGTCGGTCTCTCAGCCATGGACATACTCCCCTGGTGCGTCGGCGATGGGCGGGTACTCGGCGCTTCCCGTGGGCGGCGGCTTGATCCGCTTGCCGGACCGCGGTGCCATCCATGCGGTCCAGTCCTCCCACCACGATCCCTCGTGCACCGTCGCTGCGGCACGCCACTCCTCGGGATCGTCGGGAAGCTCGTCGTTCGTCCAGTACCTTCGCTTGGAGCCGGGCGGGTTGACGATGCCGGCGATGTGGCCCGACGACGTCAACACGTAGCGGCAGGTGCCGCCGAGCAGCCTCGTGGTGGCATACGAGGTGGTCCATGGTGCGATGTGATCCTCGACCGCGCCGACGATGTACACGTCCTCGTCGATCTTGCCAAGGTGCAGCCGTCTCCCGGCGAGCGTCATCTCGTCCTTGGCGAGTTGGTTCTCCTGGTAGCAGTAGCGCAGGTAGAAGGAGTGCATGTTGGCCGGCATCCGGGTGTTGTCGGCGTTCCAGGTCAGGATGTCGAACGCTGGGGGGTCGTTGCCCATGAGCCAGTTGGAGGCCACGTAGTTCCAGATCAGGTCGTTGGCTCGCAGGGCGTTGAAGGTCCGCTCCATGTCGGCCGCGTCGAGGAATCCCGTCTTGGCCATCTTCTGCTCGAGCCGTGCGATCGACTCGGCATCGGTGAAGCAGCCGAGCGGGCCCGGCTCGGAGAAATCGACGATCGTGTTGAGCAACGTCGCCGTGTTGAGCCGGTCCTGGCCCCCGGCCGCCAGGTAGGCGAGCAGCATCGTCGTCAGCGTGCCGCCGATACACAGGCCCGCAATGTTGACCTTCGGCTGGCCGGTGATGTCCCGGATGACATCCAGGGCGGAGGCCGGCCCGTGGATCAGATAGTCATCGAGGGACACGTCGCGCATGGACTCGTCGGGGTTGCGGTAGCTGATGGCGAAGGTGGTGTGGCCGTGCTGGACCGCCCACTCGATGAAGCTGCGACCGGGGGCCAGATCCATGAGGTAGTACTTGTTGATCCAGGGTGGGGACACGAGCAGCGGGATCTCATAGGTGGTCGTCGCCTGCGGCTCGTACTGGATCAGCTCCATGAGGTTATTGCGGTAGACGACCTTGCCCGGCGTCACGCCGAGGTTGCGCCCGACGGCATAGGCGTGCTGGTCGAACTGACGTGGCATGCCGTCGTTGTGCAGGGCGTCGTCGATGAAGTTCCGGAGACCCTTCAACAGGCTCAGGCCCCTGGTCTCCGCGGCCTTGCGGAGGGCCGTCGGGTTCGACAGGAGGAAGTTGGTGGGCGCCAGGGCGTCGACGAGGAGGCCCAGCCCGAACGCCGCCTTGTCGGCGCCTTTGGGATCGAGGCCCGATGTGGTGACCAGTTCGTGGACGAAGTGTGCCCATGCCAGGTAGGCCTGCCGCTCGCCGAAGAACACGGGGTTCTCGTCCCAGACCGGGTCCTTGAACCGCCGGTCCTTTGGGTCGGGCTGCAGCTCCGGCTGGGGTTTCGCGCCGAGCGCCCTCGCCATCATGCCCGCCGTCGAGGCCGCCAGGCGGCCGCTGAAGCGAGTGCCGGCGTTCCACACGGCGGCCGGATTCGCCGCCAGGGCGGCCCCCAGCCTCCTCATCGTGGGAATGAGCGACAGGGGGTCCTGGCGAGCGAAGAGGTCGGCCTCGGGGCCGACCGCGGCTGCGGTCCCATTCCCATTGATGGGGTTCTCATTGGTGCCAGAACCGTTGGAACCGTCTGGTTCAGCCGCAGCTTCGCGCTGCGGATCGGGTGTCGTTGCCACTTAAACTCCTGATCCTCCGGCGGCGGCGGGGACCTCCCGGTAGTACCGGAACAGGATCTCGGCGGCGCATGCCGGCTTGGGGTTGCCGTCGACTTCCACGGTAACTCGGAACTCGACCTGCACGCCGCCGGGGACGTCCTCGACCTTGCCGTAGTCGATGTGGCCCCGGACTCTCGCCCCGGTTGGCACGGGGGCGGGGAACCGCACCCGGTTGGTCCCGTAATTGAGGATCAGCGCGGCACCCGTCACCTCGAGGAGCTCGTAGAGCATGCCCGTGAACATGCCGAGGGTCAGGAAGCCGTGGGCGACCGTGCGCCCAAACGGGCCGTTGCGGGCCGCCTCGGGGTCCACGTGGATCCACTGGCGGTCTCCGGTGGCCTCGGCGAATCGGTTCACCTCGTCCTGGGTAACCTCCCTCCAGGAGCTGACGCCCAAAGGTTTGCCGGCAAGGTCCCTGAGGTCCCCGATGTCGATGGTCTGGGGCGGTACGCCGGACTCAGGCACGATCTCGGGTCCTTTCCTCGAAATTCTCTCCTGACGAGAAGTTCTCTTGACAAAGTTAGCAGAGCTACTGCATAGTTAGCAAGAGGAATCGCTCGAAAGGAGAAGAACATGGCGGACGCAGCGACTGCAGTAACGGATCAGGTGCTCGAGACGATCACCACCGCGCAGGACGCAACACTGAAGGTGCTCAAGGGCTGGACCGACACCCTGGCGTCGACTCCCTACCTCTCCGAGTACTACGTGGCGCCGAAGATCGACACCTTCTACGGCTTTGCCGAGAAGCTGTGGGCCACGGAGAAGGAGTTCTTCGTCAAGCTGCTCGAGGTCGCGACGGAAGCCGGCAAGAAGTACCCCGACGCTGTGAAGAAGACTGCCGAGCGCGCCACGGCCGCAGCCAAGTAACACCAGTCGCACCTCCCGTACCACCAGCCGTACCCACGTTGGCGGCAGATCAGAGATGATCTAGGCCGCACATGGACACACTCGGTAGCTTCATCCGCTCTCAGCGGCGGCTCGCCAATCTCACCCTGAGGGAGATGGCAGAACTCGCCAAGGTGTCCAACCCGTACCTCAGCCAGATCGAGCGCGGCCTCCACGAACCCTCCGTTCGCGTGCTGCGCTCGATCGCGTCCGCGCTCAACATCTCTGCGGAGACGCTGCTCGCCCAGGCCGGCCTGCTCGAGGGCTCGGAACCGAACGCTGCCGAGGACGCCGGGGAGGACCGCCAGCCCTTGGAGGCGACGACCACCGAGGCAGCGATCCGCCTCGACCCGGCCCTCACCGACGGCCAGAAGGAGGCCCTCCTCGCCGTCTACCGCGGCTTCGTGGGTGGGGGAGCCAAGGAATAGGAATAGCCCCGGAGACCGAGGCGGGGGTGGCCGGGATCTTTGTGTGATTGTGCATCATATTCATGCTTTTTCATACAAAGAAGCACGCCAGCACTAACTTTGCCGGTCCAGGAAGTCGTACACCTCGCTGAGGTCCACACCGGCGTAGGCGCCGGCCGGGAGCGTCGCCAGCACGTAGCTGTGCACCCGGGCCGCCGGCCACACCCGGCTCCGCCACCTCGCCGTGACGTCCGACGGCGGCTTCCGGCAGCACTCCCCATCCGGGCAATGGGAGACCATCCGGTAGGTGGTCTCGTGGCCACGGAAGTACCTGGCGTCCTCGGTCCTGCACCCGATCGTGACGGCCTCCGGGGTGGCCGTGTCCGCCTCGAGGTAGGTGCTGCACCAGAACTCCCCCACCGGGGTCTCCGTGTACTGGGCGTACTCGGCAAACTTGTCGTGGGAGCCGAACGCCTGGCGGGTCCCCCATTTCCGGCACGCGCGCTGGCCCTCGATCATCCCGGCGCTGTCCGTCGGGAAGGGCACCCCGTCGTTCTCGTATGCCTTCCAGATGACCCCCTCGTCGTCGGTCCTCAGGAAATGTACCGCCAGGCCGAGGTGGTGGGTGGCCAGGTTCGTCAGGCGGTGGGCGGCCATCTCGTAGGAGATGTAGAAGACCTCCTTGAGGTCCTCGGCCGAGATGTCGCCCTTGCGCCGTGCCGCGGTCAGCAGTTCGACCGCGGGGCGCTGGGGGGCGAGCACCGAGCCCGAGAAGTAGTTGGCCTCGACCCGCTGGCGGAGGAACTCACCGAAGTCTTTGGGGTCGCCATGGCCCAGGGCGAAATGGCCGAGGGTCTGGAGGACCACGGAGCGGGCAGCCCTCGTCGGCAGCGTGTTGCGCTGGTGGACGTAGATGCGCCGGTGCTCGAGGTCGGCGACCGAGTCGACCGAGACGGGCAGGTCCTGGACCCGGTGGAGCGTGAACCCGTAGTGGGCGACGAGGGAGGTGAGGGTGCTCTCGGCCACCGCGCCCCCCTCGTAGCCGGTGGAGCGGAGGGCCTGGGTGGCGGCGAGCTCGATCTCGCCGAAGTAGTTGTCGCGCGCCCGCATCTCGGCCCGCAGGCGGGCGTTGGCCGCCCGGGCGCCCTCCGGCGTCGCCGCCTGCTCCTGTGACTGCGCCTTCAGCGCCTCGAACAACCCGACGACGTGCTCGAGAAACTCGTGGGGCACCTGCCGGGAGGCCCGGAGCAGCGGCAGGTTGAGCTCCTGGTAAAGCGGGTCCTTCTGCGCCCGTTCGAGCTCGACCTCCAGGCGGGCCCGCCGGGTCGGCGGTTCGGTGGCGAGCAGCTCGCCGGAGCTCACCTCCAGGGCCCGGGCCAGGTTCTCGATCAGCGAGAGCCTCGCCTCCCGTTTGCCGTTCTCGATCAGCGAGAGGAACGACGCCTGCTTGCCGACAAGCTCGCCGAGTTGGTCGAGTGTCAGGTCCCTCGACCGTCGCAGATGCCGGAGCCTCTGCCCAAAGACAAGCGAGTCAACCCGGTCGCTCATGTGAACAACTTTCGTGAAAATGCTCAGAATCGAAATGTTCTCGCAATTTTATCATGTGAAAGATCCCCATAATCTGCCAATAACAATACTTTCAGTAACTTTCCAGCAGAAACCTAGGGCAGGAGGCACAAGGTGGGGGGTCACGAGGGCATCGAGGTGATCAACGCAGAGAGTGATCGCGACGGGGAGATCCTCAGCCACGAGGCGCTCGCCTTCGTCGCTGACCTGCAGCGAGAGTTCCGCCAGCAGCGCCGCCGCCTGCTGAGCGCCAGGGCCGAGCGCCAGCATTCGCTGGACTCCGGCGAGTGGCCCGACTTCAACCCGGCCACCCGCAGCATCCGGGCCGCTGACTGGCAGATCGGCGACGTCCCCAAGGACCTGCTCGACCGCCGGGTCGAGATCACGGGGCCCGCCGAGCGCAAGATGATGATCAACGCCCTCAACTCAGGCGCACGGGTCTTCATGTGCGACTTCGAGGACGCCCTGTCACCCACGTGGCACAACGTCGTGGAGGGCCAGCGTAACCTCCGGGATGCCGTCGCCCGCACCATCGCCTACGAGGCGCCGGATGGCCGGCGCTATGAGTTGAACGAGAAGATCGCTACGATCTGTGTCCGCCCCCGTGGCTGGCACCTCACCGAGAAGCACGTGCTCGTCGACGGCGAGCCCGTGTCGGCCAGCCTCTTCGACTTCGGCCTGGCCCTCTTCCACAACGCCCGGGAACTGCTGGACCGGGGCTCCGGGCCGTACTTCTACCTGCCGAAGCTCGAGGGCTTCCTGGAGGCCCGGCTGTGGAACAAGGTCTTCCTCTTCGCCGAGGAGCGCATGGGACTGTCCCCCGGCACGATCAAGGCCACGGTGCTGATCGAGACGGTGATGGCCGCCTTCGAGATGGACGAGATCCTCTTCGAGTTGCGGGAGCACGCCGCCGGCCTCAACGCCGGGCGCTGGGACTACATCTTCAGCTTCATCAAGAAGCTGCGCAGCCACCCGCAGTTCGTCCTGCCGGACCGGGCGCAGGTCACGATGACCACGCCGTTCATGCGGGCCTACACCGAACTGCTGGTGGCGACCTGCCACCGCCGCGGCGCCCTCGCCATCGGCGGGATGGCAGCGTTCATCCCCAACCGCCGCGATCCCGAGGTCACCGAGGCCGCCCTCGCGAAGGTGCGGGAGGACAAGCTCCGGGAGGCGGCCGATGGCTTCGACGGCACCTGGGTGGCCCACCCGGACCTCGTCGAGGTCGCCACCGAGGTCTTCGACGACGTGCTCGGGACCAGGTCCAACCAGCTCGAGCGCACCCGTGACGACGTCGAGGTCCACCCCGAGGACCTTCTGCACCTCAATGGCATGATCTACCAGGCCGGCGTCAGCGAGGCCGGGCTCCGGACCAACGTAGCGGTCGGGATCCAGTACCTCGAGTCGTGGCTGCGGGGCACGGGTGCCGCCGCCATCGCCAACCTGATGGAGGATGCCGCCACCTCCGAGATCTCACGGGCCCAGATCTGGCAGTGGTGCCACCACCACACCAAGATGACCGACGGCCGGGAGGTCACGCCGGAGCTAGTCCGCCAGATCGCCGACGAGGAACTCGCCACACTGCGCTCAACGATGGGTGAGGAGGCCTTCAGAGCCAGCCACCTCCTGGATGCCCGCAGCCTGTTCGAACGGGTCGCCCTGGAACAGCCGTTCTTCGAATTCCTCACCCTGCCCGCCTACACGACGCTCTCGTAGCTTTCGTTAACGGTTGCACGTTGCCGGGAGCCGGAACTCCCGCATTCCCAGGAAGGAGAGCACCGTGGTGAGCATCTTTGAGCAGCGCCAGCGAGCGATCGCGGAGCTGGAGGCTGCCTGGTCGGAGAACGACCGCTGGAGGGGCGTCCGCCGGGACTATTCGGCGGCCGACGTCATCCGTCTGCGGGGGTCGATGGCCATCGACCACACCCTTGCAACGGCAGGCGCGGCCCGCCTGTGGGAGCTGCTGCAAACCGAGGACTACGTCCACGCCCTGGGGGCGATGAGCGGCGGCCAGGCCGTGCAAATGGTGCGGGCCGGGCTGCCGGCGATCTACGTCAGCGGCTGGCAGGTCGCCGCCGACGCCAACCTGTCGGAGAACGTCTACCCCGATCAGAGCCTGTATCCGGTCAGCAGCGTCCCGTCGCTCGTCCGGCGCATCAACAACGCCCTGCTGCGGGCGGACCAGATCGAGTGGGCGGAGGCCAGCACCTCGCACGAGTGGATGGTGCCCATCGTCGCCGACGCCGAGGCCGGCTTTGGCGGCCCCCTCAACGCCTACGAGCTCATGAAGGCGATGAGCGAAGCCGGCGCCGCCGGCGTGCACTTCGAGGACCAGCTCTCGTCGGAGAAGAAGTGCGGCCACATGGGCGGCAAGGTCCTCGTCCCGACGGCCCAGCACATCCGGACCCTGAAGGCGGCCCGCCTGGCGGCCGACGTCGCAGGCGTGCCGACCCTGCTCGTCGCCCGGACCGACGCCCTCGGCGCCACGCTGCTCACCAGCGACATCGACCCGGCCAACGCTCCGTTCCTCAACGGCGAGCGGACCCCGGAGGGCTTCTTCGGCGTGCGAGCCGGCATCGAGGCCCCCATCGCCCGGGCCATCGCCTACGCCCCGTACGCCGACGTCCTGTGGTGCGAGACCTCGACCCCCGACCTCGGCGAGGCCCGGCGCTTTGCCGAGGCGGTGCACGACGCCCACCCGGGCAAGCTGCTCGCCTACAACTGCTCGCCGTCGTTCAACTGGCGACGGCACCTCGACGAGTCCACCATCGCCCGGTTCCAGAAGGAGCTGGGGGCCATGGGCTACCGCTTCCAGTTCATCACCCTGGCGGGCTTCCACGTCCTCAACGTGTCGATGTTCGAGCTGGCCCGGAGCTATGCCGCCAATGACATGACCGCCTACCTGGGCGTCCAGGACCGTGAGTTCGCCCACGAGTCCGAGGGCTACACCGCGACCCGCCATCAGC
>WNFW01002076.1_pt1 | contig 13687 bp, 12 predicted proteins | sample 5400131 | NCBI WGS metagenome assembly WNFW01 (sample SAMN13153362, study PRJNA577476) | soil metagenome | isolation source: 20 cm soil or saprolite under grassland replicate 1 | place: USA:California | collected 2016-06-15 | reverse complement strand
GGCTTCCTGCTGCGGATGTTCCGCGAGGTGACCCGCTCGGTGCCGGGAGCGCTGCTCGTGATCGCGGGCGAAGGTCCGGCGCGCGAGGCCCTGCGGCAGCAGGCGGGCCATCTCGGACTCGCCGAGCACGTGCACTTCGCCGGTTACCTGGAGCGCGACTCGGCGCTCCTCGACTGCTACGCCGCGGCGGACGTGTTCGTCTTTGCATCGCGCACCGAGACGCAGGGACTGGTGCTGCTCGAGGCGATGGCGCAGGGCACCCCGGTGGTCTCGACCGCGCACCTCGGCACGCGCTCGATCCTCGTGCCCGGATCGGGCGCGCTGGTCGTGCCCGAGGAGGAGGACGCATTCGCCGCCGCCGTGGTGCGCGTGCTCGGCGACCTGAACTTGCGACAGGAGCTCGGGAAGCGCGGACTCGCCTACGCGCGCCAATGGTCGTCGGCGGCGATGGCGCGACGCCTTGCCGAGCTCTACGCGCAGCTGCGCGGCGCGCCGCGCGCGCTGCGCGTGGTCCGTGCGAGCGATTGAAGGGCCGGGGTTCTGAGCTACACTTCCCCCGGCGGCAGCGGCGCGGGGAGAGGACATGGGCGCAAAACGGGCGCTGATCGTGGACGATTCGAAGTCCGCGCGCCTGTTTCTTGCCCGCGCACTCGAGAAGTACGACATCGACGTCGACAACGCGGAGAGCGCCGAGGCGGCGATCGAGTACCTGAGCCACAACCACCCGGACGTTATCTTCATGGATCACCTGATGCCGGGCATGGACGGATTGCAGGCGGTGCGGGCCATCAAGAACGACCCGCGCACCGCCACCATTCCGGTCATGATGTACACCTCACAGGAAGGAGAGCTGTTCCTCGGTCAGGCGCGCGCGCTCGGCGCGGTAGGCGTGCTGCCGAAACAGATCCGGCCGACCGACGTCTCCAAGGTGCTGAACCAGCTGCACCTGGTCTCCGAGCGGCGCATCGTTGAGCAGCCGAGCTTCACGCCGGTCGACGCGCCGGCCGAGGCAGCGGCGCAGGAGAGCCCCGCGCCGGTGCCGTCCCGGCCGCTCACCGACAGCGCGCTGCGCGAGCATTTCGCGGAGCTGCGCCGGGCACTGGTGGCGGCGGTCGACACCCAGACGGATCGGATCAGCGCCGACATGCGCGCTCTGCTCGCCGAGATGCGCGCCCTGCTCAAGTCCCTGCCGCCGCCCGAAGCGGTTCCGCCGCCGCCACGGCCCGCGTCCTCCGCGTGGGCGTGGCTCTTCGCGTGCGCGGCGCTCACCATTGCGCTCGTGAGCAGCGCACTCGCGTGGCGCACAGGAAGACTCCTCGAAGGCCTGACCATCGAGCTGACCCAGCTGCGGAGTCAGAGTGCGTCGCTCGCGCCGGCGTTTGCGCCGGCCGGAGCGGGTGCGGCCGCACCCGCGGCGGCGACGGCCGGAGGTGCGGTTTCGTCCTCCGGCCCCGCGCCGAGGGCAGGTGTGCCGAGCGACGGCCGGCCGATGGTGGTGTCGGTGCCCTTCGGCTCCGACCCGCTCGGTGGCACGCGACTCGAGGCGATCGGCAAGCTCCTCTACCGGCTCGCGCGGCAGAAGGTGGCGGGGCTCGTGGACATCAGGAGCTTTGCGGGACGCTTCTGTCTGCTCGGCAGCGCCGTCGACGGATACTCGCTGGCGCCGGAGGAGACGCCCTTCTCGAAGTGCGACCTCGTCGGCAATCCCCCGGACGAGGCGCTCACGAGCGCACAGCGCACGCCGCTCGCGCTCGCCAACCTGATCGACGACATCCGCATCTCCACCCGCGGCGCGCTCGAGGTGCAGGTGGCTCCCGGTGAACCGGCGAGCGTCCTCGCGCCCTATCCGCAAGTGACGAGCGAGCTCACCGCGGGCGAATGGAATCGCACCGGGAGCGTCAACAACCGCATCGAAATCCGCGTGCGCTGAGCGCACCCGCGATCCACCCCCGTGCACTGCGCCGAGGACGCCTTCCGGCCGCCGCGCTGGTTACGCAACCGCCACGTGCAGTCGATGCTCGCGAGCACCGCCTGGCGGCGCGGACGGGTCCTCGAGCGCGCCGCGCCGCTGCTCGCAGCGCAGCGCGAAGTGCTCCTCGACTGCGGGGCCGGCGTGCGGCTGCAATGCTTCGTGTCGGGTCCGGCGGAGGGCCCCGGCCGGCCGGTCGTGCTGCTGCACGGCTGGGAAGGCAGCGCCGACTCGCTCTACCTGCTCTCCCTCGCGCAGCTGCTGTTCGAGCAGCGCTTCGAGGTGGTGCGACTGAACCTGCGCGACCACGGCGAGACGCATCACCTGAATCGCGAGCTCTTTCACTCCTGCCGCCTGCCGGAGGTCGTCGGCGCGGTGCGCGCCCTGCAGCAGCGCTTTGCGGGCCGCCCGCTGCAGCTGGTGGGCTTCTCCCTCGGCGGAAACTTCATGCTGCGCGTCGCGGCGCAGGCGCGCGAGACGGCGCTCGATCTCGAGCGGGTGATCGCCGTCTCACCGGTGCTCGATCCCGGTCAGACGCTGACGGCGCTCGAGCGGGGTCTGCCGCTCTATGAGCTGTACTTCGTGCGCAAGTGGCGGCGGAGCCTGCGCAGGAAGCAGGCGGCCTGGCCCGGGAGCTACGATTTCCGCGCCATGGAGCGGCTGCGCGGCCTGCGCCGCATGACGGCGGAGATGGTGCGCTGCTACAGCGAGTTCCCCACCCTCGAGGACTATCTCAACGGCTACGCGATCACCGGCGGGCGGCTCGCGAGGCTCGAAGTGCCCTCGAGCCTCCTGATATCCCTCGACGATCCGATCATTCCCGCCGACGGGCTCGAGCGCCTGGCGCGATCCCCGGCGCTGTCGATCACCGTGACGCGCTACGGGGGTCACTGCGGATTCTTCGAGCGACTCACGGCCCCCAACTGGCTCGAGCGGCGCATCCTCGCCGAGCTCGGCGGCGAGCGCCTCAGCGCGCGGCGCGCTTCTCCTCGAACTCAACCACCGGCTCCCCGCTGGTCACGGTCACCGCGCCGTCGATGATCGCGCCCTTGGCGACCGCGATGCTGCGCGCGACGATGTCGGCGTGGAGCACGGCGGTGGCGCCGACCTCGAGCTTGTGCTCGACGACGAGCTTTCCCGAGATCTTGCCCGCGACCACGGCAGCCTGCGCGTGAATCTCCCCGTGCCACTCCGCCGTCGCGGACATGCGGAGCGCGCCGGCGACGCGCCCGTCGCCCCGAACGGCCCCGCACATCACCAGCGGACCGGACGTCTCCAGGTCCCCGGTGAGACGCGAGCCCTCCGAGACGAAGGTCGGCGAGTCGCCGATCTGATCGATGAGTCTGCGCTTCAACGTCTGGATCATCCGGTGCTCCCTTGCTGCGGCAGGGTCATAATACGGCCCGTCCGACGCCCAAGGATGCCGATCATGATCACATTCCGCACCGGAAGAGTCGCCCTGATCGTCGTGCTCGCGGCCTTAATGGCAAGCTGCAGCCGGGAGCAGCAGGACTGGCGCTCGGCCGAAGCCGCCGACACGAGCGAGGCCTACGGGCGATTCGTCGAGCAGCATCCCGACAGCGAGCTCGCCGCGCGGGCCCGCGAGCGCCTCGCGCAGCTCGAGGAGGAGCGCGACTGGGCGGACGCGGGGCGCGTGGCCTCCGTCGATGCGTACCGTCAGTTCCTCACCCGGCACCCGGGCGGCAAATGGTCCGAGGAAGCGCGCATCCGCATCGAAGCCTTTTCGCTCGGATCGGCCCCGCGCATGGGGCCGGCTACGGCCGCCTCGACGGGGCCGGTTGCGATTCCGGGATCCTCGGGCGTGCGCGCGCTGCAGCTCGCGACCGAGGCGACGCCGCCCCCGGTGGGCGGAAGCGGCGCTCAAACTGCCGCTCCCCAGCTCATCCGCAGGGCACCCGTAAAGCTCACGCCGCAGCTCTCGCGCGGGCTCGCGGCAGCGCAGCGCCCAGCGCGCGAGCGCAACGCCACGGCGGCGGCGAGCGACAGCGCGTACGGGGTGCAGCTCGGAGCGTTCGGCAGCCAGGCGAGTGCCGACCGCGAGTGGCGGCGACTCAAGGGACGCTTCGGCGCGCAGCTGGGTGGACTCTCCCCGCGCATCGTCCCGGCCGAGAGCGCCACGGGACAGCTCTACCGGCTGCAGGCTCCCGCTGCCGGCGAGGCTCAGGCGCGTGCCCTCTGTGATTCGCTGAAGGAGCAGGCGCAGCCTTGCGTGCCCGTGCTGCCGCGCTGACCGACTTGGCTCGGCTTCGGTCCAAAGTGACACTTCGCGTCACCGCCCCGGCGTTGCGCCCTGCCTGCAGGGCTCATTAACTCATTGTTTTCGCGTGGATTTCTGGGCTGGCACGGGCCTTGCTTCGTCACGCTCAAGCTGCGAACAGATTCCCCGTGTTCGCACTGCGCGCCGTGATGCGACTTCCCCCGCCTCGCGGCGCTTTTTTTTGGGTGTCCGCGAGGGGCCGGGGCCCGCAGCCGCCACAGCGCACGAAGCACCGCGGCTAGAATTCCCCTCCCCATGGAATTCCGTGACTACTACAAGGTCCTCGGAGTCGAGCGCACCGCGAGCGCCGGCGAGATCAGGAAGGCCTATCGCCGGCTCGCTCACAAGTACCACCCCGACGTGAGCAAGGAGCCGAACGCCGAGGCGCGCTTCAAGGAAATGCAGGAGTCCTACGAGGTGCTCAAGGATCCCGAGAAGCGCGCCGCGTACGACCAGCTCGGCAGCCAGTGGAAAGCCGGCGAGCAGTTTCGTCCACCTCCGGACTGGGGCAGCGGCTTCGAGTTCTCGGGCGACGGCAGGGCGCGCGCGGGTCGCTCGCGAGGGCGCGGCGCGGGCTCGCGGGGCTTCGGCGCGGGCGAGGACGGCGGCCTGGGCGAGCAGGACTTCAGCGAGTTCTTCTCTTCGCTCTTTGGCGGCGGCTCGCCGTTTGCCGCGGAGGGCCGCCGGCCGGGGCGCGATCATCACGCGCGCATCGAAATCGATCTCGAGGAAGCCTTCCGGGGCACGACCCGGATGCTCGAGCTCAAGCGTCCCGAGCTCAAGCCCGACGGCACGCTCGAGCTGCGCAACCACACCGTCCGCGTAACGATTCCTCCAGGCGTCACCGCGGGGCAGCTGATCCGTCTCGCCGGTCAGGGCGAGCCGGCGAGCGGGCGCGGCAGCGCGGGGGATCTCTACCTCGAGACGCACATCAGGCCGCATCGGTTGTTCCAGCTCGACGGCCGCGACGTGACGCTCACGCTGCCCGTCGCCCCGTGGGAGGCGGCGCTCGGCGCCTCGGTCACCGTGCCGACGCCGGGCGGGCCGGTGGAGGTGCAGATCCCGCCCGGATCGCAGCCGGGTCAGAAACTACGCCTGCGCGGGCGTGGCCTGCCGGGCAGGCCCGCCGGGGACCAGTTCGTGCAGTTGAAGGTCGTGCTGCCGCCCGGGACTTCGCCGGAAGCGAAGGCGCTGTACGAGGAGATGCGGCGCAAGCTCAATTTCGATCCGCGCGCGGACCTGGAGGGGTGATCCACGGCGGGAGGTGAGGCAGCTCGAGGTTCGCGGGGCGCTTTACTGACCGAAGCGCGCGCCCTCGGAGAGCCACGCCTCCTCGGCCGGCGTGCTGGCGCGCCCGAGAAGGCGGTTGCGGTGCGGAAAGCGTCCGAAGCGCTCGATGATCGAGCGGTGTCGCTCGGCGTAGTCGAGCACCTCGGCGAAGGATTCGTGCAGCTCCTGCGGCGCCTCGCTCAGCAGCCGCCGGCAGGCGGCCACCGATTCCTCCTGCACCTCGAGACTCTCGGCGTGCTGCAGCGGCATGTAGAAGAAGATCCGCTCCACCGCATCGAGCGCGGCATCTGCCCCCGCCTGCATGCCCGAGAGCGCGAGCGCCAGCGCCTGCTCGTCGAAATCGAAGGCGCGTGCGCTGCCCCGGAACATGTTGCGCGGAAACTGGTCGAGGACGATGATCAGACTCAGGCGCCGCCGCGGACCATCGGCCCAGCTCTCGAGCTCTCCGGCTGCGGCACGCTCGAAGAGCTCGCCGAAGCGCGCGCGGATCTCCTCGTCGCGCTCGGCGGGGAGCCCGAGGTTGTCCTCGCCGAACCAGAAGGCCATGCGCTCGTCGAGGTCCTCGGCGCAGAGCGGGAGTCGTCCGAACCAGAACTTGCGGACGCTGCGCGCCTCGTCCATGGCTCTATCCTGACCTGCTGCGGTCGGACTCGAAGAGCTTCTCGAGCTGCGCCGCGGATTCGCGCGTGGTCGCGAGGAACTTGGTCTCGTCCTCCTTGACCTGATACTGCGCGGCGAGCGTGGCCTCATCGTGCTGGCGGAACTTGCGCACGGCTTCGCGCGCCGTGGCCGGGGCCTCGCCGAGCCCTTCCAGCACCCACGCCGCGATCTCGAGGCTCGAGGCGTAGGTATCGCGGACGATCTCGGTCACCCCCACGTCCATCAGCGCGAAGGCGTGCTGGCGATTGCGCGCGCGGGCGTAGATCTTGAGGCGCGGAAAGTACTCGCGCGCCAGTGCGGCAGTGCGCTTCGAGGCATCCGCGTCGTCGATCGCGAGCACCAGGATCCGGGCGCGATCGGCCCCCGCGGCGCGCAGCAGCTCGAGCCGCGAGGCATCGCCGTAGTAGACCTTGTTGCCGAAGCGGCGCACGAAATCGACGTGCGTCTGGCTGTTGTCGAGGGCGGTGAAGGGGATCCCCTTCACGCGCAGGATGCGTGCCACGATCTGTCCGACGCGCCCGAAGCCGGCGATGATGACCGGGTTGTCGTGCTCCTCGATGGCGTCGTAGGGCTGCTGCGGCGGAGCGAGCCAGCGGTTCTGTATCGCCTCGTGCGCAATCAGCAGCAGGGGACCCAATATCATCGAGAGCGTCACGGCGAGTATGAGGAGGTCCGAGGTGGCGCGCCCGAGGAGCCCGTCGCGCGCGGCGAGCGTGAACAGCACGAATGCGAACTCTCCTCCCGCCGGGAGTGCGAACCCGAGCCGCCGGGCCGAGTCGCCGCGTAGCCCGGCGAGCCTCGCGAGCGCGGTCACGGCGATGATCTTGACGGCGAGAAAGGCGGCGGTGAGGGCGAGCAGCGTCAGCGGCTCGGACTCGAGCAGCCCGAGGTTGGCCGACATGCCGACGGCGATGAAGAACAGGCCGAGGAGCAGACCCTTGAACGGCTCGAGGTCGGCTTCGAGCTCGTGACGAAACTCGCTGTCAGCGAGCAGCACGCCGGCGAGGAACGCCCCGAGCGCCATCGACAATCCGGCGAGGTTCGCGAGCAGCGCCGTGGCGATGACGGTAAGCAGCGCCGCGGCGGTGAACACCTCCGACACCTGCGCCCGCGCGACCACCCGCAGCGCGGGGCGCAGCAGCAGCCGCCCGCCGCCGATGACCGCGACGATCACGGCGAGGAGCTTGAGGAGCGTAATCCACCAGCTGCCGGAGGCCTCATGGGTCGCCGACGAGGGAGCCAGCATCGGCAGAAGCGCCAGTGCGGGCAGCACCGCAAGATCCTGGAAGAGAAGGATCCCGAACGCCCCGCGCCCGTACTGCGTCTTGAGCTGCCCGCGCTCGGCCAGCACCTGCAGCACCAGAGGCGTCGAGGAGAGCGACAGGCCGAAGCCGATGACCGCGGAGGCGATCGGCGGCACCCCGAGCGCCCAGGCGCCCGCGCCGAGCAGCAGCGAGCACAGGGCCACCTGAGCGGGCCCGTACCCGAACACGATGCGCCGCATGACCCACAGTCTCGTCGGCTGCAGCTCGAGTCCGATGATGAAGAGCAGCAACACGATGCCGAACTCGGACACCTGCAGGATCCGCCCGACGTCGCCGATCAGGTTGAGTCCCCAGGGGCCGATCACGAGCCCCGCGACGAGGTAACCGAGGATGGAGCTGAGCCTCGCGAATCGGAACAGAGACACCGCGACGACCGCGGCGGCGAGGAGGATGGCGGTTTGAGCGAGCGAGATCATGGCCCGCGCATGATTCTGGCAGGAATCTCTACCGCAGGCCTGAACTCTGGCGCCCCGGCTGCGCCGGGGTTGCTGTGCCCGTCGTGCGTCCGGAGGACGGCTTCCCTTGAGAATCAGCCGGCCGGTCCCCATGCCTGCGCGATGGCCGACAGCGCGACCTCCGAGCTCTCACCCCGGTCCGATCCCCTCGATGCGTACTCCGCCGCCGTCGTGGGCGCAGTCGAGCGGGTGGGGCCCGCGGTGGTGAGCGTCTACGTGGGAAGCGCCGCGGAAGCCGAGCAGGCGCGCGGGGGCGCGGGGTCCGGTGTGGTAGTGACGCCCGACGGGTATCTCCTCACCAACGAGCACGTCGTGCAGCGCGTGCAGGAGGCGCGGGTCGCTTTCGTCGACGGGCGCAGCGTCCCCGCCGTGGTTACCGGGCGCGATCCGGCCACCGATCTCGCCGTGCTGCGCGCTCAGGCCGGCTCGCTCCCCTACGCGCGCCTCGCCAGCGACGAGCGGCTGCGCGCCGGACAGCTGGTGGTTGCCGTCGGCAATCCGTTCGGGTTCGAGTCCACGGTATCCGCCGGGGTCGTGAGCGCGCTCGGCCGCTCGCTGCGCAGCCGCCACGGCCGGCTGATCGAGGGGGTGGTGCAGCACAGTGCCGCTCTCAACCCCGGAAATTCGGGCGGCCCGCTCACCGATGCGGCCGGAAGCGTGGCCGGCATCAACACCGCCATCATCGCGATGGCGCAGGGCATCGGCTTCGCCATTCCCGCCTCCACCGCGCAATGGGTACTGACGGAAATCCTCACCCAGGGGCGCGTTCGTCGCGCCTGGCTCGGCGTCGCCGCTCGCGACCGGCCGCTCGATCTGCGACTCGTACGGGCACTGGGGCTGACAGTCGCGCGCGCGGTCGAAGTGCTGTCACGCGAGGCGCAGGGGCCGGCGGCGGAGTCGGATCTGCGCCCCGGCGATCTGATCGTCGCCGTGAACGATGAGCCGGTGGACGGCATCGATGCGCTCCACCGGCGCTTGAGCCGCGTGCCGCCCGGCACCACGCTCACACTCAAGGTGGTGCGGCGCACGCACCTCGTGGACATCGCGCTCGCGGTGCGCGAGCCGCCCTGAGGGCGGGCGCAGGCTTGCTCAGGCAGAATGAGCGCATGAGGAAAGCTCTTGCGCGCAAAGCCCGCAGCCGGGTGATGCGGCGCCCCTTGGTGAACGCACTGTGGCTGGAGGCCATGAATCAGCTGCGCTCGGGCTGCTCGGGCCGCCGGATACGAACGTGGGTGGCGCTAGCGGGGATCGCCGGGGCGCTCGCTAGCGTTATTGCGCTGGCCGACCGCATCGCGCCGGCGTTGTTGCGTATCGCGGCGCCGCATCCGCTCACCGTCGACGTTCTCGTGGCATTGCAGGCCTCAGTCCTGATTCACCGGGGTCGCCGCAAATGGGCCGGGGTCTACTCGAGCAATTGGCTTTCAACCCTACCCGTCTCGCGGCGCGAGTCCGCATGCTTGATCGCGCTGCGGACCCTTCTCGGGTCTCTGGCCGCGCTGGCGCTGCCGCCGCTCGTTGTGGTGCTCGCATGGCTGACCGCGCCCGCATCCGGTGCAGCGGTGTCCGCGCTGCTTGGCGGCATGGGGATCGCCACCGTCACGGGAGCGCTCCTGGGTTGGTACCTGCCACAGCGAGATGCCGAGCACCTCCCCAACGTGCCGCCCCACACGGTCGGGGCGGGGCCATCTGCGCTGCCGACGCTCGCGGGCCTGTCGTACTGGGCGGTGACCCAAACCAGGGTGTGGCTGCAGCCGCGCTCGCTGTCGCGGTTGCTGTTGCCGGCCATGCTGCTGCTGCCGGGGGACATCTCCGGTAACGTCGCCGTTGCGCTGCTGAGTCTGTGGGTGCTGGCGCTGTACCTGTCCGTACTCTTGCGGGCCACAGTTCGCGTGGCGCGCGAGGGGGCGACGTGGCTGCGGCCAACGTCGCTCACGTTCTACCGCTTTGCCTGGGCGGTGGCCCGCCGCCCGCTGCTCAAACAGCTGCAATGGAGCCTCGTCGCCACGGGTCTTCTCATAGCGCTGGGCTGTCAGCCCGTCGTCGCTGCGCGCGTTGCCGAATGGTGGCTGGCTCTGATCACCGTGATATCGGGTGTCGCACTCGCCCGGACATACCAGTCAGGAGCCATGAGACTCAGACTCGTGGTGTCGGTATGCGCTCTGACGCTGCTCGAAGGTTTCAGACAGCATCTGGCCCTGCTCGGCGCGCTGCTGATTTCCGCTTGGCACATCAGAGGAGCGGCGCGCGCGTGATCGAGCCTGTCCTGGCGGTCCGGGATCTGGCGGTGCGTTACGGCGCGAAGCGCGTGCTAACCGGGGTCGATCTGTCCATCGTGCGCGGCGAATGGTTCTCCCTGCTGGGCCCCAACGGCAGCGGCAAGACCACGTTGCTGCGTTGCGTGAGCGGCCAGATCACTCCAGTCGCCGGCAGCGTGAGCATAGACGGGCTGTCGATCCTCAAGGCACCACACAGCGCCAAGCGCGTGCTGGGATACGCCCACCCGCCCGAAGCATTGCCGGGGCTCCTTACCGGACGTCAGTGCCTGGAGGTGTACGCGGCGGCCCACGATCTGGTGGACATCGGCAGCGGCATTCTCGATCTGGCTGCCGAGCTGCGGCTGGCCCCGCTTCTTGACCAGTGGGTGGCCGGCTATTCGCTCGGCACGCGGCAGAAGCTCAGTATTCTCCTGGCCCTGATCGGCGACCCGGCGCTGGTCGTGCTCGATGAGGCGTTCAATGGCCTCGATCCTGCCAGCGCGTTGGTTCTCAGGCGCGCTCTGCAGGAGCGCGTTGCAAGTCGGCGCTGCGCGGTGCTGTTGGCGACGCACGCGCTGGATGCCGTGGTGCGCCATGCGACGCGCGCCGGGCTGTTGCTAGAGGGCGAGCTGGTCAGGACCTGGGACCGGGATCAGCTGCATGCGATGCGGGACGAACCGGGAGCCCTCGAAGCGGCCCTGGCGCAAGCGGCGCGCGAGTGCACGGCGTAAGCGTGAGACTGCGCGGCCACCCTCACTCGCACAGGCTCTCGAGATAACCCTGCGCCGCGGGGCAGAGCCGCTTGCGCGCCCGCGCCCGCGCCCGCGGCGCGTCGAGGATGTACTCGAGCGGCCCGGATACCAGCATCTGGCGGATGCGGGGGTTGCGCGCCGAGGCGTGCGCCATGCGGTTTAGCACCGCAAAGCCGCGGTTGATGAGCCGCCCGGAGGCGCGGTTCTGCTCGATGGTGCGGGCGAGGTACTGCCCGAAGCGGGCGTACAGGAAGTAATCGTCGTCCCCGACCTGGAAGCGTGCCTCGGCGAAGAAATCGGGGAAATTTCTCTCCAGATACTCGTTCAGACATTGAAGGCGGGCACGGTCGCTGTCAGTCGACACTTTGCGCTGCTTCATTTCAGTGCAAACACCTCGGTGGCCAGGGAGCACTTGTAGCGGCGCGCATGTTGGAGCAGCGCGCCGCTCGATGCAAGAGGCGAGGCGCAGCGGTCCCGCTACGGCTGCGCCAGGACAGTCGAGCCGGGCTGCCAGTCCTCGCGCCTCAGGCGGTAGAGCACGTGCCGCTGAAGCGGGTGCCCCGCCGGCAGTCTGGGATGGTCGAAGTCCCCGGCCGCGTCGTGGCGCATGCCGAGCCGCTCCATCACGGCCCGCGAGCGCGCGTTCGCGGGCACGGTGAAGGCGACGACCTCGGAGAGCCCGAGGCTCCTGAAGGCGAAATCGAGACACGCTCGGGCGGCCTCGGTGGCGTAACCGCGGCCCCAGCTCGAGCGCGCCAGGCGCCATCCGATCTCGGTGCAGGGCGTGAAGTGGGCCTCGAAGGAGGGCTCCGACAGGCCCACGAAACCGATGAACTGGCCGTGCTCCCGCACTTCGACCGCCCACAGCCCCCAGCCGCGTTGGGCGAGCTCGCTGCGCACGCGTTCGGCAAACTCATCGCTCTCGGCACGGGTCAGGCATCGGGACAGGAACTCTATGACCACCGGATCGGCGTTGAGCGAGGCGAAGGGCTCGAGATCCGCCGCGCACCATTGCCGCAGCTTAAGCCGCGCGGTCATGAGCTCGGTCATCGGTCGCTTTCAGTTCGGTCCGCGGCGCCTGAAGCGCTTGCAAGAGCCCCGGAGGCCGGTATTATCGAACGCATAGTGATGGTGTAACAGTCGATCGACGGCACTGCGGCCCGATCTCTTGCCGTGGGGTTGCGACTGCTCATTCGCCGGCGCGCCTGGTCGGGCATGCGGCGGATCTCCTTCAGCGAACGAATTGCCGGTGTGACTACGAGGTCGCGGGCCTGCCGCCGCGGCTCGAGTCTGCGCGGCGCTTGAGGGAATCACGAGGCCGTCATCCATGCATGCCCCTTCCGCCGGACTCTATAAAGAGGCCTACGAGCGCGACAGTTGCGGCTTCGGCCTGATCGCGAGCCTGGACGATGCGCCGAGCCACTGGCTGGTTCGCACCGCGATCAGCTCCCTGATCCGTCTCACTCACCGCGGCGCGATCGCTGCCGACGGCAAGACCGGCGACGGCTGCGGGCTGCTGCTGAAGAGGCCGGAGGGGTTCCTCCGGGCGGTGGCCGCCGAGGCCGGCATCGAGCTCGCCGAGCGCTTCGCATCCGGTCTCGTGTTTCACTCGCGCGATGCGCAGCAGGCGGAGCAGGCGCGGCTCGCGCTCGCTCGCGAGCTGGCGCGGCAGGGACTCGAGGTGGCCGGCTGGCGCGCCGTGCCGGTGGACCCTGGGGCCTGTGGCGCCGAGGCGCTGAAATCGCTGCCCCTCATCGAGCAGCTCTTCGTCAACTGCCTTGAGGCGGGCCTCGACGAGGCGGCTTTCAACCGGCGGCTCTTCATGGCGCGCCGCCTGGCCGAGAAGGCCACGAGCGGCGATCCCGCGTTCTATGTGCCGAGCCTCTCGGCCAACACCATCGTCTTCAAGGGCATGGTGATGCCGCAGCACCTGGCGCAGTTCTACCCGGACCTCGCCGATCCGCGTCTCGAGAGCTCGGTGGCCGTGTTCCACCAGCGCTTCTCCACCAACACGCTGCCGCAGTGGCGCCTCGCGCACCCCTACCGCTACCTCGCCCACAACGGCGAGATCAACACCATCCAGGGCAACCGCAACTGGGCGAGGGCCCGCGGGCCGCTGCTCTCATCGCCCCTCCTCCCGGGGCTGCAGGAGGTGCTGCCGCTGGTGTCGCTCGGCGGCTCGGACTCCCAGAGCCTCGACAACATGCTCGAGGTGCTGCTGATGGGAGGCCTTGATCCGCTGCAGGCCATGCGGCTCCTCATCCCGCCGGCCTGGCACGGGCTCGACGCGCTGGATCCCGACCTGCGCGCCTTCTACGAGTACTACTCGGCGCACATGGAGCCCTGGGACGGTCCGGCCGGCGTCGTGCTGACGGATGGGCGCTACGCGCTCTGCACGCTCGATCGCAACGGGCTGCGGCCGGCGCGCGTCTGCATCACGGCCAACCGCTGTCTCACCATCGCCTCCGAGACCGGCGTGTGGGACTACGCGCCCGAAGACGTCGTCAGGAAGGGCAAGCTCGGCCCCGGCGACATGATCGCGCTCGACCTGAAGAGCGGAACGCTGCTCGCCTCGGCGGACATCGATCAGCTCCTGAAATCCCGCCATCCCTACAAGAGCTGGCTGAAGCAGGGCGTGCGTTACCTCGAGAGCGACCTGGTGGACGCGCGGCTCGCGGCCGAGCCCATGGACCGCGACACGCT